>Ga0179591_1329614_pt1 | contig 14294 bp, 18 predicted proteins | sample CZOMad2_1_08_16f_FD_182891 | JGI IMG/M metagenome (GOLD analysis project Ga0179591, IMG submission 182891) | Vadose zone soil fungal communities from Angelo Coast Range Reserve, California, USA - CZOMad2_1_08_16fungal (PacBio error correction) | ecosystem: Environmental > Terrestrial > Soil >...
GACGTCTTGACTAAGGGAGTCTCGCCGAAGGGAACTTTTCTAGGGGCGAAGGTGCGTCGTTGGTCACTTAGGAAAAGCCTTGGGGGAAAAAGAAAAAACTTGCAGTAGGGAGGGGGAAACTTCTGTTCTCCGAAGTTCCAATCATTACCCGTTCGAGACGGAAGAGGACGCGGAGCATATGTCCGTCAAGGTGGACGCCAAAGCGGGGAATTTCGGGGAAAAGGTCCGATGACGGTCAGGGGGGAGAACGAGTGGGTCATTACCCAAGGACTGAAAGAAAAAAGTCGTTATCTTTATGATTCCAACAAGTGAAAGGGCACGAGAGGAGGCAGGAGTCGGGGGGAAGAGGGGGGTCGGGACGTAACAGAAAAGACGGGAAAGAGTTCATCGGTCGGGGAAAGCCATCGAAGTTTGGTTATTGTAGAGGGGAATATGAAGAGGACGACGCAGGGCGAGCATAGAACGAGGGAGGAAGAGGGGAAGGTTAACCCACCCGCGCAAAGACCGAGCGAGGGGAAAGAGGGAATGTAGCAGTTTTGGGAGGATAACGCGAACCGGCGGAGGTAGTTCGCGTCGGGCAGGTTAAGTAAAGGGAGCGCTCTGTAACCGGGTATGGGCGGAACAAGCGGGTCCTCTGTTCGTCCGGTTTCAAAAGGCGGACTGGGAAAGTGATCACTCAGTAGGTCTAGGGAGGGCCAGTAATTTGTCAGGGGAAAAGGTCGCAGAGAGGAACTAGGATGCAAGTGAACGTCTTGTCAACGTAGGAAAAGGGACCAACGTAGCTCAAATGGGGGGTCGTGACGGAGGGGCGGGAAATTCTGTTTGCGGCGAGAACAAGACGCCTATCAATCGTAGAGGGGAGAGAGGAGAGACGATGGTCAAGAAACGGGAGTGCGGCGGACACTTCTTACGCTCCTTTGGGGGAAGAGAGGATGAAGACGTTATCCCCGACAGTCGGGGCTAAGAAGCGATAGAAGGGGTTTCAGGAGAGGTGTGCAAAGGAGAGCCTTCTTTTTGGGCCTGGAAAGAACGAGAAAAAATGGGTGGACGTAACACGTCCTAGCGTCGAGGAAAAAAAGCCATGAGGAGGAGATGCCCGGACGGAGGAAAAGTTGACCCCGAGAAACCCTTCTAGGCGCTTCACGGGTTAAGAAAGGGGGTCACAACAAGAGACTAAAAAGAAAAAAAAGAGGAGTGTAGGTGGGGGGAATTGTTTGGTAAAAGCCCGCCAACCGTATACACGGGGGAGAAATAAAGAGGTTAAATCCCCTAATTTCCAGACCGAGACAAGTGAATAGGACTAAACGTCGTGTGGCGAAGGTGAAGGCTTTTGAAAAAAAAAAACACATAGGAGTATGAGAAAAGAGAGGTGAAGAAATTCCTGCGGACTTCTAGAGGGAAGATGAGGGAGCATCAAAAGCAACCGATAGTGACTGGGGAAACAGAGAGAGGACTCCGCACACCGATCATTAGGAAAAGGAAAAAAGATCTTTAAGAGGAGAGAAGATGGGGGGGGGGCTACTCAGAAAGAAATGGCCGCACGAAGGAGATGACGATGTATGTTGTGTCGAAGACTCTGATTCCAGCGTGAGAGAAAGCAACGGCAAGAGGGCTGGGTCAAAGCGAGAGCTTACAAAGGGGGAGCCTCTGGGGAGGCGGCCGGAGGGAAAATAGTGCTCGGCTAGAAGGAGAGCAATGGTTAGTGTGGATCGGGGCCCTCACGAACGGCTTACCAACTGATCAAGTCGAGAAGAACACGTTGAGGGGGACGAAAAAGACCAGCTGTCCGGAGACTGAGAAAAGGAGGATAATGAAGAAAGGACATAGGGGAAAAATACATCACACGACAGCCACGAGGAAAAAGGACTGCAACATGGTTTTGCGACCAAGAGAGACGGAAGCACTGCTCCAGACGGGCGCAAAAAAAAAGAGCTGCGCAAAAAAACGGGAAGGTTTGTGGCGGAATAGGGGGGGGAAGAGGGGGGGGGGGAGGGGAGAAGAGTGAAAAGAGAGCCACATCGACATAGGGTGGAGAGAAAAAGCCCTGGGACTCGGGGGGGGGAATAGAGAGTCTCAGATCTGAGAGGGGGAATGTCCAAGAGACGTTAATAACCAAAAAATTCGATCGTAGAACGCGAACGTGGAATCTTCGGCTAGAAAAGAAAAAAAGACAAGGGAATATGGCTGCTGCCAAACTTGGAGAAGAAAGATACCGATACTGAGTTGGGAGAGGGGAAGGAGAGGAGAGAGGAAACTTCAAGAGAAAGTGGAGTATTGCCCCTACTATTCTACTAGAAAGGAAATATCCATCCTTCCCAACAGACTCATTAAAAGGAGAAGAAAAAGGCCTATGCTAAATCTCAGTATGACTAGGCTATACCAAAGACATCGTAGAGAATAAGTCTTTGGACGTCTCTTGGAAAAAGTCGGCGAAGGATTGTATATGGGAGGAAAACTCTAGACCCAACTTTTCTAACAAAAAACTAATCCAACACCACCAACTCGGAAGTCTTCCAATCATCTCAGAGGTTTTTGTTGTGCGCCCATCTTGAGAGGACGGGGCCTCAAATCTCCACGTGCCGCTCTTCCATCGTTGAAAAGCTCCCACTCGAAGAGCGCGAGGCGGGTTAGTCTGGGGGTCGAATAATAAACGAGAGACGGAGGCCTCATGGCGAGGGCAAAAAGGGAAGTATGAATCTGGATTCTCGATTGCTCTAGTCCAAGAACGAGATCCTTGGGAAGGGGTTGGGGATCTACAGCAAGTACATGTACAGGGGAACGGACTCAGCATCTTAGATTGTCGAAGCGAAGTGGTTCCATGGGGGGGAGAAGACATCCATCCGACGGGGGTGGAGGGAAAAAATACCTTCCCGAACTCTTCGTACGCGCTTCTATTGGGTGAGGAAAAACATGGAAAAAGCTGGACCGGAAAAAGACTAAGAGGCGACTGCTCTATGCAAAAAACGGTACCATGTTCTTCCTGGTTCGCTGAATGAAAAATCGCGAATTGGTATTATGACGGAGGAGGAGAAAAAAAAGACACGACCCCCGCTCAAAACCTGCAACGGGGGACAAATTTTTGTCGGGGGGGGGGCAATGGAGAGAAAGGCGGACGTCGTCGGGGGGGAAAAAAAAACCTGGGGTCAACTACGGTTGGTTGGCTCCGTGGGCAAGAGTTTAGGGAAGTCCAAGCAGGGAGGAGAGGCCTTCCTCAGTAAGCAGGGACGTGGATCATCCGTGGGTCAGTGGGGGATTAGAATAGCGGGACTGGATGATAGGGCTCGTGGTCTAGCAAGGAAGGAGGCCAAGGTGTTATCCCCATAGGAAAAGTGAGAGCTGAGACAGCTAGCCGTCCACGATTTCAGCGGAGGAAGGTTAAATATCGAAAGGACTAGAAAAAAAAAGAAAAATCTATTGCACTGGTAGCGGCGAAGGGAAGAGAAAGGGAGATTGATACCAAAGAGAGGACGGCGTGCTCCCGCCGAGGGTGAAAAAAAACGAGGCTGAGACTTACGTCAAAAGGGGGGGTTCAGGGAGAAGACCGGGGTGCGGAGAAGGGGGTGAGTGAGCAAGACGGGGGGGAGGGGCAGGGCGCTACCGGAAGAGACGACCGAAAGGCATAAGGACACCACGCGGGTCGGGAAGACCGAGGGGAGGCGGGTGGCCAAAGAAGTGCCCACCCGCCAAAAGGGAAGGTTCGAGAAAAAATTGAGCTCGTCAAGGACGTCGCGCCATCATAGAGGGCTTTCAAAGAGGGGATCCTGACCGTGTCAAAAGTGAGAGGGGGGAGGAAAAAAGAAAAAAGAAACTCCTCGTTTGGGTCGACGTTCTGAGAAGGGTTAAAAAAGAGACGACCTACTCATCGGGACCTTTTTCTTAGGGGGTTCGTGTAAGGGAGGCTAAGGGGAGGGGAAGAGGCGCCGCTCTTTTGGGGGGGAGAAAGGGAGAAATTGTAGCTGACGGTGATCCCCCAAAGGAGCCGATCTGTAATTCACCGAACAGCACAGGGCTGGAGAGGAAGATTCCCACGTACGAAAAAAGATAAAAGATTTAAGACCCGGAAAAGGCGCACTATCTAGTCGAGGAAGAGTCAGAAACGAATAACTCACAAGGGAAAAGAAGACATCAGTAAGAGGTTGAGACTGAGAGAAAACCCTATGGAGAGAGGATGGGAGAAAAAGATCAAAACGATCGTCTACTGTCCTCCAAAGGCTAGTAGAAGTTGTCCCTATGCCTTGTCGGAAACGAAAAGGTAAAATTCTCAGGTCGGGATCAGAAAACGAATCCTTGGGCACAAAAACGTGAGGGGGAGCCTCGCACTGTACTAAGGGACTCACGTTAAGGACCAGGTAAAGGGGAAAAAAGACAACTCTTTTCGCCAGAGACTGGAAGGCAGTCAATACCACCATTGGTGAGTTACAATAAAGCGACAGGGGGCAAAGCAAGAAGGGCTCGTCTCGAAAGGAGTACCAGGGCCTCGGAGACACGTTCAAGAAGGGAGGGGGGGGCGCTTTGGGGAAGGAAAAGTGGTCCAGCCGTAAGAAGGAGGGACTCAGATCTCCGCAAGAAAAAGACTGCGAGAAAGGGGATATCCACTACCCATGGGAGCGGGAAAAACAAGACTCGTTCTATACAATCGATGAAGCGTTCTGGGGAAGAAGAAAGAAGGAGAGAAAACCTGGAATCGGAAAAGAGAGGGATCAACCGCTGTATCATCCACCTACAGCGGTCCTACAGGGGGAGTATTCATGAATTCGTCATGAACTTGAAAAAAAGAGGGGAGGTGCAAAGACGTGACCGTCATCGAACGAGTTCCCGCTCAAAGGGGGAGAAAACATCCGGGACCAACATGCGCGGGCGATAGGGGGGGGCCAAGGTAGAAAAGAAACAGAGGAGGTTAGGGGAAAAACTTCTAAAAAAAGAGGTCTACAGAAACGATCCTCCCTGCGAAACCCGAGAAAGCGCGACGAAGTGCACTTAGACAATACCGTCGCGGGAGACCGAAGCTGCGCGATACAGGGGGGGAAAAGGGAGGATAAACAACAAAAACAAACAAAGGAGGAGAGAAAGAGGAGAGAGCTAGGGAAGAAGGAGTATCGCCTGGATCTTACGGTCTCGCTCAAGGGGGGTAGTCAAGGCGGGGACACGTAGATCACAGGGACTTCGTCCGGGATAAAACTACTTGGAGGGGGGCGGTTTATGTCGAAAAAAGAGGGTCTTCCAAGGTCACTGGAAAAGAGAAAAGTTTACGAGAGGGGATTCGGATCTCAACCGAGAAAAGAATTCGCGTCACTTATTGATACAAAGAGGGAAGTTGGGCTTTAAGTGCGCGATGACGGTTCAGGGTCGGAAGCCGAAAGTCAAGAAGAAGAGAAAAGAAGTACGCCTACCAGTCCGTGCTGTTAGGGGGGTATGCCATCAATCTTTACGCACCGGCTGAGGGGTACCCTGAGTGGCAGGGAGTGAGGGGGGGTCGTTATAAAGGAAACGGACTCCTGGTGGGAAGTGAGAAAAATTCCATGGGTAAAGTACAAGGTGGGTTATGTAATCTTCAAGAAGATATTCTGGAGTGGTGCTGGCGGGAGACTACTAAAGAAGGGAGGGGGAAGTTCATTAAAGGATCCCACACACTAAAAAAGAAAGAGAAGAAAAAACTGGTCCGATGGGAAAGGGAGAAGGAGAAAATCTAACCATGATTCTTTTCTCTCGTTAGTGTAAGGGGAATAAAAGGGGAGGACGGAGATCGTAACAAGATTTGGGCAGCAAAAAAAGGGGAACTTGGTCTTCCAGTTAAAGGGCGACGGGATGAAGAAAGAGGTAAGGGGGAGATGAGCAACTTCTTTTTCACTAAAATGCACTCTCGAACCGGCGGAGGGGACCTTGGTAAAGTCTGAGGAATGGGACATTGTGGGTGCAATGAAGAGGGCCCACATTATGAAGAGTCAATTGGTGTTTTCTACGGACTTAGAAAAGGAAAGAGGGAGGTTATATGTCTCTCCACAGAATCAAGCTTCAAAGGTTACGGATAGGAAGATCCATTGTCCGTAGGAGGAATAGGGAGGCGTAGGGAGGTGGTATGCTCTTGTAGGAATGGGAAAAGGAGAGGGGAAGCCTCAGGGAGGTTCGATAAAAGCTCAAGGAATGTCAGGAGGAAAAGAATTATTGTAAGCTTCGCTCCGTTTGTGGTTCGGAATAAGAAGAGGGAATTGTGAGAAAACCGTCCTCGATCAGGCAGGGCAACCAAAAAGAAGCGCGATTCAAGTCTTAGGAATCCTTGGGAACAAAAGCAACCCCACAAGGGAGAAAGGCAGGGAAAAAGTGAAGTGTGAGAGAAGGGTGGGAAAACAAACACCGGAAAGAAAAGAAAAAAACAGCGGTTCTGTGTGGTGGTTTTAAAAACACGAGACCTCGTCGGACACGGTAGGGGGGAACAGATTAAATCCGGATATAAGGGCGCGAGCAGACGAAGAGAAAAGTTCTCGCTGTACCTAGGAGTGGATGAAAGAAAGTTTGGGTCCCGTATGGGAAACAATACCAAAACATCTTCTGTGCCTACAATAGCGGTGGATCCCGTTCAAGGGCTTAAAGAGGGCATGCAAGTAAGTCCTCGCACAGGGACATGCACGTCAACCCGACCCTGGAGCTTCTTGCACGCACGCACATCACCTTACTCCCCACGGCTCTCCATTCTCATTGACCCTCGCTTTCCTTAAGTCGCAGACGGAGTTTTGGAGACTCCATCAGGCTTAGAAAGCATTTCGAATAGGTATTGGGGTAGAAGAAAAGAAGTGAATTACCTTCTGTCGCAGAAAGTGAAATAACTTCTCTTCTGGAAACTGACTGAAGGAGGAAACCCCTGGAGAAGGGTCGCCGGAAGGTCATCACTCAGAGAGATCATCTACAGGAGCGGAATGGTAGATGTTGGGAATTGGGAACGTCCCAGGGGAGAGGACCACAAAAGCAAAGATCATAATGACATCAAGAAAAAGAAATATGAGCTGGAGTGATACCTCGCGTCGGAAAGGATCATAAATGCAAAATATTGCGGCAGAATACCCCAATTCAAATCTTTACCTTGGTTTGGGAGAAAAAAGAACTATACGACTTCAGCCATTGGATCGCCATCAAAGGGCTCAAAAGAAAAGCGCCCAACCAGGGGGAGAAGGGGGGGGAAGAGTGGAGATTGTCTCGTCGCGGACAACGTTCTATCCTCCATCTCTGTGCGGGAAGAGACAGACCCTGACGCACGGTACTGGGGGGGGGGGAAGAAGGGGGGGGACTAATCTACTTATCTGATGCAGCAGCTGGGAACATTCCGCCTCCAAAGACTAAGGAATCGGAAAGCCTGAGGGGTCTTCCGGGAACTGGCACTGAGGGGGCTATGTATAAAACTGAAAGAACAGGGGATGGGTAACAGGCTACCACAGTTTCTCACGCACGAGTCACTGTAAGAGCGCTCGTAGGGTCCATTAGATTCTGTTCGACCACCGGCGAAGGACGAATGAGTGATTGCACTACATAAGAGCTAAGCAGAATCTCCGACCTTCACTCTACTAAGGAAATTCAAGGTAAAACATGAGGCTAAGGAGAGGATTCTTCTCGGGAGGAGAAAAAAAAGTGGGGAGAGGAGTAGTTATATTCAACTGGAGACCCGAGATCCTATGGCGAGGCTTCACCCTCGAGAGCCTGTGGATAAAAACCACAAACTATCCGACTGAGAAAAAAACCAAGGGATGAGGAGGAAGAGAAGGAGTTGTGGGGAGCAGCGGGCGAGGAAGTGGGACCGACGCAAATCTTCTGCGATGTAAATATTTGAAGATAGCACTCGGCGGGCATAGGGGGGGGGTCCTCAAAAATAAACAAATCGGAGGGAGAAGATGTCGGAGGCGACTTCATCGCGAAGGGAAAGGAGGAGGAGCTTCTGCGCTAGGCGTATGTGCAAAATCAAGCAAGGACCTGTTCCAGGGTTAGGAAGCAATGAGGGACGAAGCGCACAATCACGTAAGAGGTCGAAGCTGCGATGGGCAGGGGAGAAAAAAGGGAACATCCATCCATTTGGATGTTTATCTATCAAAAAAGAAGTAACTGCCTAAGAGGCGGGGGAGAGGGAAGACCGGGGGTAGTGGGCAGGAAAGGAACTGGGACAACTGCCGGGAAAAGCCGTCTCGGCTCAGAGATTGCCACAAGTGTAACATGCGTCCAAGTGAAGGGTCTGAGTACTACATCTCTAAGGAGTATAAAAAAGGTCTGCTCTACAAGGGAAACATAGAAAGAAAAAAAAAATGCCCGGTTTCTCAAACTGTAGGGTTTACTCAGAGGGGGAGACTACTGCGGTCGATAGGGAGAAAACCAAAATGTGGCACTACGTTTGGCTCAGGGGGAGGGAGGATTGCCTTCCAAGATTGCTGGGAGACTGGCTTAAGTTCATAAACCTCACGAGTGGGAGAAAGACGGAATAGGGAGGGGGGATTCAGATGCCTGTGAGAAATCCTGGGGTCCTAGACTGATTAGTCCCCTATGGGTCCAACAGAGGAACCGGACTAATAAGGAGCTACGATCCGGAGACCTTTTCGAAGAAAAGTCCTATCCGCGAGTAGAAGAAGTGGGAAAAGATCAGGAGACGACGCGATCTGGTTGCTTCAGCGCAAAGAAGGAGAAATGCTTCTTGCTACCACTACAGGTTCTCTAAGAGGGGACGACCGGGCCGTAGGACCGCCAAAAAACCGAGAGAGAAATTACTTAAATAAAAAAAAAGCGCGGTGGTTCGTTCTCCAAGGCAGGGGGGGGCGGGAGACGTGGGGAAGGGGCGTGCGTGGAAAAGGGGATCTGGCAGGGGGGGAAGGGACGAACTGGAAGGAATTTATACACCGGCGCGGGAAGAGGACCAGTAGGCGGCATACCTGTCATTGGGATTGCTTTTTTACAACCTCCTTGCCCACCTGAGCATCAAGGAAAAGGGAAGAGGAGAAAAGGGTGCGCGCCAGGCGCTCGCTGACAGCTCAGTGGGGAAAAAAAGGAGGAAGCCGAAGTGGGAGACTATAGCTTGCTGACTCGCCACAAAAGAAGAGGGTTGGTGTGGTCTCTTCGAAGTGGGGGGGAAAAAAAAAAGGGTCGGCTACCAAGGGAACAACGAAGGAGACGGGGCTGAGGTTAGCGGGTCAGCCGGAGAAAAAAGGACGAAACTGTAGAAGGATATTGTGACAGGCCTCTTCGAAGAGATGAACGTGTTCTCCACCCATGGTCGGCAGGGAATTCTACAAAACCAAACTGAGAGCCGATGCCCATCACAGTACGAATCAGACCCAGAGAAAGAGGAGGAGAGACCACAAAAGAGGAGGAGCAGGCTCTGAGAAGAAACAAGAAGCACATTCAAGAAGAAAGGGAAAAGCTGGGGAACTCTTCCTATCGAACCTGTAAATATTGGATCTAGGGGGAACCAACCCACCCAGTTGAGAAACTTCGTCAACCTTCAGTTGAGAAGGGGGGACGCAAAGGAGGACATTGCACATGCAAAATTTACGAAGAAGTTCACGGCTCACAGAAGAAGGAGATGATATAAAATCATTAAAACGGGGGGCCCCCATCAGGTCGCAATCGAACTTTACAAAGTGCTGGAAAAGGTGGAATCTTCATAACGGAACGAAAAAAGGGGGAAAGTCGGGGGCAGACCATCAGAGGTGGACGAAACTCTTCCCAAAATTGGAGCATTCCTGTAAAAAAAGGAGAAAAACCAAATAAAAGGAAGCGCGGGACGCGACTGGGGAATCTTACTACGGACGCAAGTGAGGAGAGGGGGAGGAGACAGGGTGGGAAAAAACGTCGTTCTATGCAAGGGAACGGGAAGTTAAGGTAGACGAGCTCGCAGGACCATAACCGACTCGAGCATCTGTAAGAAAAGAAAAAAAAATGGAGCTGATTACCCCGACGCAGTGAGTCAAAGAGGAGTCGAGGGGGAGTTGAGACCGCACTACCCGCCAAAGGGAAAGACGGGGGGGTGGAATCTTAACTCTCGTTAAGTCACTAGCGAAAAACATCCCCACGACCGCTGACAAAACCAAACCCACAGAAAGGGGAGGGGAAAAGGGACATGGTAGGAGCTCTGGGAATCGTTCTGGCCCAACCAAGGGGTGACCAGTAAAGACGCGTAACCTGAAACTCATACATATAGGAATAAAGCAGGACGGACATCAATACGGGGGGGAAGAGGGAAAAAAGGAGCTAAAACTCTGAGGGGGGGCTTGGGAACTTAGAAAACACCTTTAGAACACGAAAAGAATCAGTGAGAAACCCCTTCGACTCCGTGAAAAACGAAAGGGAAACTGGAAGGGACAAAACCAGGGCTTCAGCACCGTCATCTGCAAGAAGAAGAGATGAGGAGATGATCTGACAACAAAAAAAAGGAGGAGGGGAGGAAAGAGATCAAGCTAGAAGAAGGGAGGATCAAGAAGCTGACGTTGCGCAGCCGGGCCATTTCTTCCTGGAAAAGAGTCGGCAAACTTCTTCCCTCCTTTGTTAAAGAAGGAGAATTCTTTAGAAAGGAAACAAAGGGAGAAATTGAAAAAAGCAGGAACTCGACGAGGTTGAGAGGGCGGGGCCGGAAACTGGATCGGAACGACCAGGAGTTAAGAAGTATTGAGCACTACCCATCTCAGGCAAGGTAGGGAAGGGGGGAGGGCTATAAAAATGTCACGCTTTTTACAGAAGGTAAAGGAGAGACTCACATGCTGACGCCAGAAAAAGGAGGGAGGGTCTTGGATCTAACGTGAACGGAACCGAATCTTTAATAAAAGAATGGCGTCTTTGGGAGGCGTAGGAGGGTGTGGGGTAGTAAAGAAAAACGATGCTCAAAAAACAGGGTGGAAGACGAGGAGGGGGGGGACTCACGCGACATTGTGAAAGTGGGATCTTCAAAGAATTAGAGGACTTGGGGAGGACTCTCGACAGACTACGTCTTCTCGGGCCAAGAAGGGCGCAAAAACCTCGCAAGAAAGACGTGGCGTAAGAGGGGGGAAGGGGCAAGGGTCTCGACAAACGCTCGTATCAGGGGAGTGACGTCTGGTACAGGAAAAGGGTTGAAAGGAAGGAATCGGAGTGAAAAGAGGAAATGGGCCCACTCCTTGGACCAGTGGGGAGGAAAGGTGAAAGGGCTAACTTACTTAAGACTCGAAAAAAAAAAAAGGGTTAAAGAGGCGCCCTGCTGTGGAAACAGGGGATCAGGGAGAGAACTCGGCGTGACGGGGAATGGGAAAGTAGGAGGAAGGCATGGAAAACTGAAGGGGGGAAACACTTATCTTCACACGTTCGTGAAGCCGGAGAAAAGTCAGGGTGTAGCATTGGGACGAGAACGCGCAGAAGGGGCCCCATCAGGTTCAAGGGTGAAGAAACGAGTCCCTGTCCGGGAGGAGGGAGAGTCTTTACCTGATTCGTTTATGACTCTGTTCGAATGAAGATAGTTGACGCATAGTTTAGGTATCGAAAGGGTCGGGGAGAGGCCTTGGGGTCCTTCTGAAGAACGGGAAGTCAAAAGCTTCGTGGGTGTTAGGGGTTAGAAAAATGACATACTCTGCAAGGGGTGGGAATACCACTGAATCGAACTTCTCAGGGAAAAACCGAAGGAGAATAAATATGAACGATTCGCCGCCTTGGAGAAACCTCGCCCACAAAGCCTCAAAGCTTTATTCCGTAGGTGCAGGAGAGGAAGTTTGTCAAAAACCGCTAAGAAAGGGGAAAGGAAACGAAATCGGGGTCAGGGTGGTTGATTTGTAACAACGCTCAAGGAGGGAAAAAGGGTAGGATCCCCGGTTTGAAGATCAGAAGGTTAGAGAAAGGTGGAAGGAGGGAACTTGACTCAGAGAACCTTCCTGCGACATGGGGGGAAAAGGGCGGGGGGGAAAAAAAAGGAAACGAAAAACTCGTCTGACTACAGAGAGGTTAGAGCAAGAGGATTCTTAAGAGCATTGCACTACGTCGTTCTGAGCAGGCAACAAAAAGGACTTTAAAGAAACAATGTCAGCCGGCAAAAAGGCAAAAGAGGTACTGAACACCGTAGGGAAAAACTGATCTCATATATTTGGGAAGTAACTAGGATTGAAGCAAGCAGTCGCGCGAAAGGAGGGTGGCGAAGGGAAGGACCAGGCGGCTAAAAAACTTGAAATCTTAGAGGAGACACAAAACTCATCTGACCCGTCCTCGGTGATAGGAAAAGGCAGGAAGCACTCTGACGAGAGGATAAAAAGGAGAGGAGGGGTAGAGTGGGGTCACCCGATGGGGGAAAAAAGAAGAGGTATAGAAAAAAAAGGAAAGAAAAGAATAATACTACCGAGACAAGAACGGAACCATACGGGGAAGGCGCTACAAAGCGTCATAGTGAAATGAAGAAGATAACACAAGAGACTTGAAAGAAACGAGAACAATTGGAGAAACCTTCTGCGTCAAGTTTTTGGGGTGTCTACCCTATAGAAGTGGGGGACTTCCGAGAAAGCATACCCAAAGAGTAGTCAAAAAAAGGTCAGTTGGGGGGGGAAAAAAAGGGTAGGGGGGCATCTTTTCCCGCCGGGGGGGTAGATCCTCATCAGAGAGAGGGAGGGGACGCGACCATCCACCTTTAATCAAGGTACGTGGGGGTCAAGGGGAGCTCCGAGTCTAGGGGTAGGCGTTTCGTGAATTCAACCATAAGTGACCTCAGCCCGAATTACTGGTACCTTAAACGCTCTGTACGACTCGTTCCCCGATTTCCTGTCTTCATGCGGGGACCTATAAAACTAATCCATGATGATTATAATCAAAGGATCATCTCACTCTACAACTACTACTGAGAGGATTTAAAGGGATAGGAGGTTAGGAGAAACGGTCAGCTCTTCTTAAGGGGCCATAAAATCAATCTACGGGAAGAAATCGCAATTTCCCTATCTCAGAAGTAGACGATCCATTAGACCACTAGAGCAGTAGATAGGTCTATACAACAACCTCCGCTCAGAGAGGAGGAGGAGTGGGTAGTGCCACAAACTCTGACCGCGAGCTTGAAGAGTGTACTAAAACTAGAAAAGAGTGCGAAACCCAACCTACATCTAAAAAAAAACAACTAGGAGGTAGGAAATATATATATAAAGGTGTTTGAAGAAAATTCGGTTGCTTATTGGCCCCTCTCCAAGAGGCTCTATCAAATAGGGGAAAGAGAACCGAGAGCAGCGCACGGGGGTGATAGCTAAAATAAGGAATAGTAGGCGATTTCTGCTGAGAAAACGTGAATGCTAGGGGAAAGGAATGGGAAAAAGCGGCGACGGCTCTTAATGCCCAATCCGTAGAGGGAAGGGGTATAAGAATACTCTGACAGCAGAGAGGAGAGGTCTATGTCGAAGCTGCTCGCCATGGGGGAGAAAAACATACAAGGGAGTGTTTGTTATAGGGATACACGAAGAAAGTACCGCAACGGAAGACGGAGGACTCTTCTTCTTTGGTCAGGGAAGTCAAAGCTGGACATGAAAAGGGGGAGCTCTGTGCGTGAGGGGGTTACCACCACGGAAATGTGGAGGGACCCAGGATGGAGAGTGACTGAAAGAGCGATGGGGATGAGAAAGAACTTGGCTGTCGCGAAAAAAAAAAACCTCTCCCGAAGCAAAAAACTTAAAAATGGGCGCCACAGGGGGGGATGTGGCGAAGGGAGGAGAGCTGAGACGACTTAGAGGGGCGAAAAAACCATTTTTCACGAGTTGAGTAATGGGGATGTCGTGTGACGGCAAAATCTTGTGGAATCTGTCTTAAGGGGAGCCGCCGCGTGGGAGGAATCAGTAAAGCAGGGGGGCCGTGCGTTTGCGGGGGGGGTCAGGAAGTCTTCGACTGGGTTTGGGCTCTTTTTAAAGAGACGGGAGGCGGCCAAGGATAGAACCATACGGAACCATTGCGAATCAAGGGGGGAACTAGGGTGCAATGAGAAGAGTGCTGCATTAGCCGAGAAGGGGAGAATTGGTACTTATGCCGGGGAAGAAAGCAGAGATTTCAGTGCTGCTCTACCGGGAAGAAAAAAAGGGCGAAGGACTACCAACAGAAAGAGAGCTAACTGTGAGCCAGAAGGAGTAGGGAGCACAAAAAAGCTGGCGACTTAACGTACCGATCGGGTTGTGTTCTCTACTGGCGCATGTTTGGCGGAATACTTGAAGGGGGAGGGTGCGGGACCGACGGGGACGTGTGGGGAAGGTAGAGGGACCCTGGACGTACTGCGAGGAAAAGGAGAAGACAGAGGAACCGAAGGTCCAGACAAGGAGGGGGGAGGCTTTTTTAACAACTTCATGCCCCAT
>Ga0179591_1259016_pt1 | contig 14292 bp, 22 predicted proteins | sample CZOMad2_1_08_16f_FD_182891 | JGI IMG/M metagenome (GOLD analysis project Ga0179591, IMG submission 182891) | Vadose zone soil fungal communities from Angelo Coast Range Reserve, California, USA - CZOMad2_1_08_16fungal (PacBio error correction) | ecosystem: Environmental > Terrestrial > Soil >...
CGGTTCTGCTTTATCGGAGGAGGCCCTGGGTCGGGCGGGCGTTAGTGCAGGGGTGGCGGATCCCTGAAGAAGAAAACTAAAAAAGGAAATAGGCCCCAGGGGGAGGAATTTGGGGGGTTTATTTTGAGCAGGGACCAGTTGGAGGAACGCGAGCGGTACACAGTCCGAACAGGGGGGGTTTTACTTCGCTCCTAGACTCCGTTCCAAGGAGTCAGAAAAATGTGAGGTGGGTCCTAGGAAAATGATTACGCCTTATTGGTCTACGTAAACACTTGAAGGGACCGGTTACGACTCCAAACGAGGGAACCAGAGATGGCGCCTATTCGATGGCACGCGGAAGACGTGATAAAAAAGAAGCTGAAGGACGCCAACCCCAAATTCATCCGCCTTGAGAACGTAAGGGTGCGAAAGCGGTTGGTTGGGTGATTATCATTTCAGTCCCGGAGATCGTCTCATGGTAGCCAAAATGGGAAAAGGGGGAAAAGTTACGGCCCCGGAAACGCCGAAAGTGCCGTATGGCAAAAAAAATCTAGTGCCGGGAAAAGGACGGCCAGGAAAAGCCACCACATGTTCCGCGGGAAATGGTTCAATTAGGATACATAGGGAACGCTCGGTTGGGGTTGGGGAAAAATTTCCCAGGGCATAGGACGGGGGTTCGGTGGGGGTTTAAGTTTGAGTTTCAAGGACACAACGGCCAGCAAAACTCGAGGTGAAGGTGAACGGATTGGAAACCTGAGGGGCTACGTAATCGCAAGGGGGGAGAATCTACCAACTTAAAGGTAAATGGAAACGAACCATCGGAGTGCTAACTGAAAAAAACTCGTTGAAAAATTCAGTGGACTATTTGTAACACAACGGAGGGCAGGGCAACTTCGGGGTTTTTTCATTTCGTCTATGACCTCGGCATGGAGCACTCCTACGAAGAAAAAGAGGCTGGGATGCTACAAGGAAACAAAGGGAAAATAAAGGAAGCAGGACCCTGAAACGTGGGAAAAACCGTATAAAAAAGTCGAAACAATAAACGGGGTGCGCTGCGAACGCGCGGCCATCCTTAACTGTTCAACCAATCAAATACTAAGGGAAATGCGGGCCCGTGGGGATGACGAAGCTGTTAGATTGGGAGATTTCATCAATCACAATTACCACAAGAACCGGTATCGCGCCCGTAATGGTGCCGGGGAGCACGGGCGTCGTCAAAAAAGGTCGAACCGATGAGCAGTATGCTTACAATCAAGCGCAAAGGGAGTTCACCTAGATAACTACTAAACAGGCGACGCCTTCCAAATATTCGTCGACTGACGACGGGCCTATCCGACGCTTCGCACCAGCGGGAATCAAACCGCCGCAGCTGGAAGAGAAGGAATTCATCGGCAAGGCAACTCTTACAGCGCAAGCTCCAGGGTACGACCGCCTCTGGGGGCCCAATTTAAGGCCCTCATCCACGTTGGATTTACTATGAACAACTAAACAAAAAAAAACCCAAAAAAGAAACCACCCAGAAAGAAATGTAAGATTTTCCAAATAAGTGCAATCAAGGGTTGCTGAAGAAGACAGTCAAAAGGGGCCAACATTCACCAACGCCACGTAACGGCGGCGTTCCAAAAAAGTCCGGTTGGGTAAGAAGGAAAATCAAGTTCTCCAGCAACGAACGTTGCTTAAGGGGATGGTTTGTCCGGCTTACCTCCAAAAGATTGGGGCATCAAAACGTGCAATTGGAAAGGGGAAAGGCGACGGAAAACAGAGGGGGGGGGGGGACAGACCGTTGCCTAGGGAATAAAAACAGTCGACCAACTTGTTCGGTAAAATCACAACGGCCAGGAGAAAACAAACGAACAACCACTAAAAACCCCCCCCCAGCAAAAAAAAAAAAAAACGAGAGGCTGCGATGGTTCTCGAAAACATGTGGGGAGGAAGGTGGGATGGCGGCCATTTTCACACTCTCTTGTCCACGCGTTGGGTGTAGTAGAGAATGGGAGTGGAAAAATAAATGCCAGTTGGATTACCCTGGTGGGTGGTGATAAGGGCAAATAAGACAGACAGACACCTGCGGCAGGGTTTGGCACCGTGCAGTAGGGCGTACTCAAAGGGAATGAATGAGCAGAAATCGGAAAAAAGCTGGCGGGGGTGCGGTGGAAACGGGGCCTTTCTGCACGGCAAAACCAGATTGCCTGCGGGTTGGTGGAAACCTGGCTGGACAGAAAGATGGCGAGAAGGAGCGGGTAGTTGTACCTAAATCACATGGAATTCTAACAAAACATGGGTCCTTTGACTTGCAAAAAGAGACGTAAGACGCATGGGGGGGGGAAGAGGTTTCATAGTATCAAAGAAAAATGTCCTTCACAGAAAAACGCGAGGGGGGGCGAGGCGAGGAAAAAGAAAGTGGGTGGCGACGCCGAGGACTGGGGTCTGGGGGGAACCGACGAATCTTGTTGAAAAAGGGTGAGGTAAAACCAGACTTCTTCTAGTAGGGAAGAAGGGGTCGCAAGCTTGCTAACAGACAGGGGAGGTCTAAGTCGACACTCCAGGATGTCCCAAAAAAAAAAAAAAGTACCGGGCACACACAAACCAAACAAACCAAAAAGAAAAATGGGGAGGGGTTACATGATTGACATCGGAAACAGCGAATCGGGGCAAACAAGGGCAAAGTTTCATGCAACAAGTAGAGATATGAGGGCGGAGAGGGGGAGGGAAGGACGGAGGGCAGACGGCGCGCGCCCCACGTTTGTAACGTATTGTCATGAATGTCAAAAAGAAGCGCATCCAGTCAAGGGGTGTCACCGATCAGCCAAAGTAAAAGGGGGGGGATTCCGTGGGTACATTGGAAAAAATGAAAAATTCTTAGAAGCAGGCTCCACAAGGTCCACCTGACGAACTGGAAACACTCGAGGGAAGTCATCGCAAAACGAAAAGGGAAAGGGGCGCGCCGGGAAGTCGCCGGAGTCGTAGTTCAAAGGGACGGGCGGGAAGGGGTAAGAGATGAAATGCCAAAAAAAAACCTGCTGACGACTCAAAGCCGAACTTCCCCTGCCGGGGAAGAAGTGGGGTGCGAAAAAAATGAAATGTCAGCGGAAAAACCCTACACCACGTTCACAGGGGGACAAACGTAGTGGAATGAGCAAAAACCAACCGCGCGGGGAAAATTGTCATCGGAACATCGGGACGCGGAAGGCAAAAAAAAAACTCAGGCCGGGGAACACACTGGGCATAGATTTTTTGGTTGCATCGAACTTTTCGCATTTGGACGGCCTAAAGGGTGCCGTCACTTGGGGAGGAAAAAACTGAAGGTTACCGACTGCAATGGAAGCCCAAACCCGATTGGCCAGCACGGGAGAACATAGGGGGGGAGAAGGAATGCGGGAATGCGTAATAAGAGAAAGGGCTGATCCACGGCATACAAAATGCATCCAGACTTGCGTGGGGGAGGGTAAAGAAAAAGGAGAACTGAGGCCGTAAAAGGCTCGATGTCGATGTAAAGGGAACACCCCGTGCCCCTGCGTAATTATGTACCGTAAAAAACGCCACCGGGGGCTGAAGGGACACCGGATCGGCGAAGAACCGGGGTTGCGGAAGGGGCCGAAAAAAAAAAAAAAAAAACAAAAGGTTGAAATAAAGACAAAAAAGTAAGTTCTCAGCAGATTGACTTGAGAGCTGGATCTTCTCCGCAGGGATTCCGCAATGCGAAAGACTGCCCCGCCCGAACAGCGAATAAGCCGAGAGGGAAACCGAATCCTCTCAAAACAACTAGAGGATATATCTGGAGGGTTGATCAAGTTGACCGGGTCCGGCGGAAAATGATCTGGAGGGAGTGGGCGGGAAGCGCGTATCTCAAAAAGGAATAGAAAGTATAAGGGAGTTGGGGGGGGTTGGCAAAGCAAGGGGAACCGGGTCAGAGAAAACCGCGGTAAAAGAGCAAGAGTAGAAGTCCGCTCAAACTTTGTCAGCCCCAATCGGGTGGTCGCAGTGGTTGGTAGAAGTAATTAACCGGGAAGGGGGGGGGGGGTCACTAAAGATTATTCACGATCCTTTGACGAAGACACGCACCTTCGTTCTACATCACACCAGGCGAATAGATGGGGGAAGAACGTGGGATAAACCGAACGATAATGACGCAGGAAAAATGGGGAATCAAAACCGGTCATGGAAGGGGAAAAAAGCGGGAAGCGGGGAAAAACACGGGATGGGGTTTTGTTGAGCATTGGCAGTCCGGCGCACCAGAGGGTAGACAGTTTTTTTCGGCAAAAGTGACGAAAGGGGGGAACCGGGGGGCACCCGTCCAGCGAAAAATCCAAGGAAATGGAAAAAAAAAGAACCCAGACTGAACAAATGGACGCCACTGGCGGATTTTTTCAGAGAACGAGGTAACAGATGGGTTAAGAGAAGGTTGGTGTGAAGCTTTCAACCCCCCGGTAAAAAATTGGGTCGGGGGGGGCCGGGGGGTCCGCAGGGACATGGTAGTCGCACCACCCGTCACCCGTAAGGGATCGAGGTGGAGTGAAACCAGATTTATTCTTCCGTGGGGGAAACCAGGACTTGTATCCGAAAAAAAACGTCGACACAGGACGGGAGAAAGAAAAAGAGGAAGACGGAAAGCTGCGAAAACATGGTTAGTGTGTCAAGGGGGGGGTGCCTGGCGCAGAGTTTGTGGAAAGGGGCTAGGGGACCTCGGCATTGCTCTTACAAAAAAGAAATGCTAAAATAGGCCGGTCCAAAATACCGTTCCGTTGGCTGAACTGAAAACATTTTACAGTCCTATTGTGAGGAAGAGTGCCAAAAAAAGAAAGTGGGGGCTCGCGCACTAGGGAATCCGAACCAAACCAAAAGGGCAAACTCAAAGCACGAGATAGTAAGGAAAAAAAGTGGTCGGCCATTGTTTCTGAAAAGAGTCGAGGGGGGGCGATGCAGAGGAAATGCAACCAAAAAACCCCTCCCAAAGGTAAATCAGAAGATGGAATTGTAAGGAGACCTGGAGTTCGTCCTCTGGGGACCGGAGCATTTAATTAGGGCTAGGAGACCTTCAAATTCCTAACAAAAAGTGGAGAATACGAAGCTCAAAAAAAAAATATTCGTGATCGAATAGAACGCCAACTGAAATGCACTAAACGGAGCGGGGGGGACCGCCTCAACGCCCGAAGCGTCGGTCATAACCAAAGGGGCGAAAACTCTGGAAAAAAAGGAGGTACTACGACGCACGCTTTGCACATTGCAAAGAAACCACATTGCATCATCTCCCTCTGTATGGTACTATTACAAGCCCGGAGAACTCGCCAAGAAAGAGGATGTGAAAAGGTGTTCCAAAGAAAAGGAATGGGGGGGACGTAATACAATAAAGGGGGTCCCACACAACGCCCCCGCCAGGGAAAGGGGGAGGACTTTTGCTCGGCTCAGGAAAAAAGGCAAGGTACGCAACGAAAGGAAAGAAAGAAAAAAAAAAGTTTTCTGTAGGATGGTGTGCCGTCAAACCTACATAAAAAAAGAGTCCAGAAGCAATTTGAGGTAAGGGACTGCTAGACCAAACGATTGGGGTCCAAGACCTGGTAATCGTCCATCCCGTCTAAAACGTGTCTTATTCCAGTCTCATGCGGAAGAAAAACAAAAGTGTATGAGCAATCCAACCCGAAAACCCCCCCCGACTCGGGCCTTCCTTCAGGTGGGGGATAAAGAACCCATTTGGTGAAAACGCGGTGAGGACCGGGGGGGACCCTGGGAGGCTCCCTGTTGGGGGCAAGGCCTTTTAGGGACATTCCATTGCAAAAATTGTGGAGGAGCCCCGAGGGGGAGTTGAACTCCTCCTATCCGGAGCATGAGGTGCTGGAACCTTGAGGGGAGGGGAAGTAAGAAAAATGATTGTTAAATCTCCTAAACAATGCATTCCGGGGTGGTTAACTCAGGGGGAACTGGGGACTGGCGGCGCACACAGAAATTGCCTCTTGGTTTGGTAAAACATGTCATCAAGGGAGGTGGCGAAGAAAAGTGGGACAAGAACATCAAAGTTATTCTGGTGAAGGAAATTTGGAAACAGTCTGTACGCGGAAGACGGAAAAAGGGACATGCGTCCGCGTTCGGCAAAATGCCTGTCATGAACGCCAGGGGAAGAGCGAGGCGCCAGATTGAACTTTGAAGAAAAAGAACGGCAAAAAGAGTTGTGTCCCAGGCGGCTGGAGGAACTACTTGCGCTACGGAAAAGGGGAGCACTTCTTTGTCAGAATAATGCGCATAGCAGAGATCCAGCGGACAATCCAGATGGACCGTCAAATGGACCAAATCCAATATGAGGGGTGGAATTGATGTCCTGATTAAACGAATAGCTTTCAACAAAAAAATGTGTCCAACGCCGTTTTTGGCCCCCTAGTCAAGGGGGGGAGGTGAAAACGCGCGGGTGCGCAGGGGCGGCTAAAACACTCCACGTTTATGCGACGTTGGGAGGGGGGGGAATCAAATCCGAGCGCAAAATCTGAACCGGGTTTCATGGAACCAGGACGGTGGGGGTCCCCGGGGTAATTGGGAGTCATAAAAAGAAAAAAGTGGACGTGGGGGGCAAGCCGGCCCGATTCCTAGAATTGCTCAATTTTAACATGGAAATCGGATGACAAAGATCCCCAAATTCAAATTAAACAAAAAACTGGGCGACGACGTTTAAGTCATGGTCAGGGAACCACAACCGCGCGTGGTCGCGTGTACTTGCATAAAAAGGGAAAACGACGGCAACTGAAAAAGACCACTGGGGTTCAGAACCACAAGAGAAAACAGGTCCTCATGGTCAATTGTGCGAGCATGAAAAATGGCAACCTGGCTTAAAAACGAAACACGTCCCAACATTGCAACCTTTATTGGTAAAGCGAAAAAAAAAACAGTTCCATCTGTAATAGACCCAGCGACGCGGGAATTCCGCAAGGAAAAAAACGGTCATGGGGCAACCGGGGGACAGAGATGGGTGTACCAGCGGAATTGAGTCTAGTCAAGTAAAAAGGGGGCCGTCCACTGGGGGCTAAAACGAGCAGGGTGCGAAGAAAAGCAATGATAATCCCCACAAAAGTTTCCGAACACCTGCCCGCAAAAAAAGAATCTTGAATGAGAGAGAGGAAGCAGATGGGCTGGGGGATCCACGCACAGCGGGTTCCAGTCGCCTGCTTTATTAGGGGTCGCAAAATGAAAAGGGGAGTCGTAAAAGGGTCGTAATGGGCGAAGAATTGCCGCAAACACGGACAAAAAGGCGGAAGGAATTTCACTCAGTAAAACAAGAGGGCTACAGGACTCAGTCTGAGAGAAAGAAAGGTGGGACAAGTGCGGAATGTCTTAAGAAAAGCCTACACGTTTCAAAGGAAAGAAACCACAAAATATTTCTCAGAGTGGGAAACGGGAGTATTAGCTTATTCGCAAGGTAGTCGCCAAGGATGGAAGAAATCTTAAAACGACCATGGAGGAGGGGCGGGGGGGGGGCCAGCACGAAGGAGACGACACAACAAAAAATTAGAGGGAAAAAGGTCGTGGCGGCAAATTTCTTGGAATCGGCAGGGGAGCCTGGGCGGGCGGGAAGGGAAAGTCCGGTTAGTAAGTGTCTCCCTGCCTTAAATAAAAGAGATTACTCTCAACCATCAAGTATGCCCCCTGGGGGATGGGGGGGATTTTCGCAAATCATTTTAAAGGCCAAAATGAAAAGGGTCACGAAGTGGGGGGGGGGAGGGTGACCATGCGCGCGGAGAGTTCCCGTCGTCAGCAAAAAAATCTGTTTGTCGGCGTGGTGGAAGGAAAAGGGATTGAGACTCCGTGGACGGGGGCAGATACGGCGGAAATTATTCACAGCGAAAAAATTTCACGGAAACACACAAGGCGCATGGGCGGGACCCTCATCAAGCAATACGAGCTATTGGATTTATCAGGGGATACGAAAATCGAGTAACTGACGCCGACAATAAAAAAACTTTTCAAATCCGCAGCGAGGGGCAACGAGGGGGTGGGGGGGTCAGGGCCGGTCCGGCGCAACCTAAAGAAAGGGGTACCCAAAAGTGACGGAACATTCCTGCCAAGCAAGGCAGAAACAAAGTGCCCAAAAAAGGATAGAAAAGGTGGCCGTGACGAAGGGGACCACCTAAAGGGGGGGTTACGCGGAGAGGTTCGAGGATAAAGAAGGGGGGAAAGCGCGGGGTGGTGGGTAACATTTCCAATCAGGAAGGGGGGGTTGGACGGGGGGTCGTTTTCCGGGAAAGTGACATTTCATGGTACGCCAACGCCCTGAAACGCAAAAACTCATCGGAAGGTGGGGAAAAAGGCTTTGTTAATAGAAAAAAGGGGACCGGCAGGGAAATTTTATCGATAGTCGCCAAAGCTTCCTCTTTGGGGAATACCGAAACCCAGCGAGAGGAGCCGCAAAGGATTTTAAGCGGGGGCCTGAGATAAAAAAAGAAGCCTTTCGCAGTTTGGACAGTGCAAACATCGTAAAAGGAGCCGAGACTAAAGACGGAAAAAAAAAAGACATGCTCAATAACCGGATAAAAGAAGTCAGTTGCTGAAGAAAAAGGGGGTTCAGGATGCGCTCGAGGGATGAAACAGACACCAACGCTGAAAAAATACAACAAAAATACGCGCAGAAGTGCGGCCAGAAACGCCGTTCAAAACCTCCTCGAGATAGGGGGAAGACCACGGGGGGGAGGGGGGGACTCTGTTTGGGAAAGGAATTGCTTTACGATGCCAATCAAATCAGGGCCAACCTAATTTAAGCAGGCCGGGGGGAAGTGGGTCCGGTGTGGCCCTTTGGACGTCCGCTGAATCCGGAAGAGAAGAAATATGCAATCCGGATCATTCCGCTACTAATGGAAGAAGGAAGCTCTTAATCTCTTCTAAGAGCCACCGTAGCCTGGATTCGGCACCTCAAAAAAAAAGAGCAAAGCTCGGCGAAGAACTGGATGACCTTCAGGGAAAGAAATGGGGACCAAGGCGTGAGGAAACGAGGGGGGCAAAAACCATTTCAAAGGCACAAAATGCCTATTTGGGTTTACTCTTACACGGAAGAGAACCGAGACACTCATCTGGTTGAAAAGTGTTTTCCACCCGGTAATAGGTTAGCAAGAAAGACCTTCAAATAGAAAAAAAGATTCACCAAACCCCAGCAGCGCCGACGGAAAGGCTGACGTCCGTTGTAGTAAGGCCACATCAAGGGTCCCAGCAAAAGAGCTACTGTGTATGAGGATAGGTTGAAAGATCCCACCAAATTTGTCATCCCACATGGTGGGGGGGGGGGGGGAGGTAAAGGCCTCTATAAAAAAGGGGGTTTGGGAAACAGAGTGCAAGCGAACGACGGGTGCTAACAACTGGCGAGGAGTATACCACATAAAAGAGAGTCACAACAAAACCGTCCTGCATACACCCCCAAACTGAAAGAGATTAGAGGGGTAGAAGCCGCAGAAGGGGGGGGGAGCTACGGCTCGCAAATAGGGGGGTACCAATCCGTTTTGTTATAAAGTAGTGGCTGACTCCAGGAAAATGGGGGGGGGGGAGCAGCCAATCTTTTTGGAATGGGGGGGGGGGGGTACCGCAAGATGCGCAGGTGCGGGGGCATACCTTTATGTCGGCGGAAAGCAAGGAATTGGAATGATCCTCTACTCGGGGGGGGAAGGAAAAGGGGGGAGTGGAGGGGTTTGGTTGAATCGTGGGAAACCGGTGGCTGTCGTCGCAGAAACCAGAAAAAATGTGTGGGGAAAAAATGCTGTACATAAGTAATATGTTAGTGGCAGCATGTCCTCAGGATCAAGAATGATTACATTGTGAAGAAATGAAAAACAGCGGAGCGTAAAAAATGGGGGGACGGGGAAAAAATTTCAATTAACATGACGTCCTCTTCGCAAGGGGGAGAGGCGAGAGAGTGAAAATATGTGCCTAAGAACGAACGTCTTATTCGCAGACGAAGGGAAAGAGTCCTGGAAGGGGTTATACAGAATCAAATGGACGCGTAGTAAGAGGGCACCAGGAAAAGGGTCAAGAAGAATTCTCATCGCGAGCCTCCAAAGACGCCATGGATGTCCAAGTAATGAACCGGTCTCGACACAAGACAGGGGGGGGAGGGGAAGGGTAGGATGAAGAGGTAAAAGGAATCGGGACCGGCCGGGGGGAAGGAAGATTAAGATCTAGATTTGAGTTGAACCGCATGGCCGCCGGCGCGAGAAGGAAAAACGTTGGTAGGGACGTGTCAGCTTGGGGAGTAACCTGGTCAATGTCAAAGAACTGTGGGGTGGCAGGGGGAAAAAAACGGAAAAAAAGGGAGTTTGATGCACCGGTGTAAGGGGAGAGACCGGCGGGGTGGTCCTTTAGGGACTGAAAAAAAGGCTGGGAAGAGAAGAACTGGAGGGCCCAGGGAAAAAATCAGTGGACCAATAGCACCCATCGTTAAAAGGGAAAGGGCGCCGGACGTCAGAAGAAGGGGCGTCTTCCTCCGGACCGCGTTGGAGAGGGCGTCGATAAATTGGTCCTTTTAAAAGGAGAAGGCAAAATCACCAAAAAATCCGGGCGCAGGCCTTGGTTCCATGAAAGTGCAAAGGACAAAAAAGACAGCGTCAACCAAGGGGACAGGATTGGGAGGACCACCACCAAAAAATTAACATCTTTAGCATCAGTAACACGAAAATGAAAATTCCCCAAAGGGGCGTCAAAAGGCAAAAGGGCATAGATTTTGGCCTCGGCAGTTGTAGGCGCGCCGGGACTTGCCGGAAAAGGTGGCTAAAAAAATGGGGGGAAAAAAAAAGAAGAAAAGGGTTGCGCCGGACTTCAAGTAAGAAACCAACCCCTAGTTTCCGAGCCAACAGCTGCCCCCGGGGGACGACATCGAGGAATTGGGATGGGGCGTCATTAAGCATTTGGGGGTATAAACCAACGTGCCATAATCGACTGGGGAGGGAAGTAGGGGGGAGAATGCCATGTAATTCAAATTGGCGCTATTGTCTAAGGGACGTGGAAAAACCCGTCCCGGAGGTAGTTGACCAAGAGGGGGAAAAGACTTGGGGTTACGAAAACTGTCCATGAAGGAAGAGGCGGCGAATGTCACCGTTGGGGAGGAAAGTTCCGACTCTCACTTCAAGAAAGGGGCAGAAGTTGATACAAAAGAGCTCGGGCATAGTAGGGGTAAAGGGGGAGAAGTTCCGCGGGGTAAAGAGGACTCATACAAGGAAGAAAAGAAAGAGAAAAGAGGGGGGCAATTTTCCAGCCCGTAGATGACCTAACAACAACGGAGGCGGAGGAAATAAATCGGTAGTGGGGCTGGGGCAAATGAGTAGGGCCCATTCAATCGCGGGGAAAAAAGAGGTAGGGTTCACCTGTCTGAACAGGAATAATCGTAATCCCTATTCAATGAGAAAGGAGGTTGTGTGTATTTCGCAATAATCTTGAACCTGCCGCGCTCTGAACTTCCGTCAACTGCAAAAGTCGGCGCAGAGGAAGCCGGTCCCGTCGTCAAACACGAGGGTCAGGGGAGTTTTGGGGTAAGAAGGCGCCAGTTAGGGGGGGGGGAGGAGCGAAGGAATTCGCAAACAAAGAAATGTACAAAGACTCCCGCAATACATTTCTGGAAAACTCATCAAAATAGAATATTGGCAAAAAAATGAGCGGGATGAACGGGAAACCGCGGAATCGCCATCCGCAGGCTCAGAGGTCGGGGGAGGAGGAGGGGGAGCGTTGGTAAAACTCTTGTGGGTATTATCTTTGGTCAAGCAACTATCGAGGTCGTAACGCCAAAATCGGGCAATTCCGGCCAAGCAAGGAGGCTCAAAGAAAAATTAAAGGCACACTAGACTTGGGAATTGGGAAAGGCCTGGACCGCCACCTGGGGGCGGGAAGGGAAACCTAAAATAAAGATTTTTCCTAAGTATCAGATTGAACGGAGCGGGTGGTGGTGAAAATGGAAAGAAAGGTGCCAGATGGTGGACGTGTGGGTTTCCGGGTGGGTTCGCAGGTGAACAGGGCATGTCGCAACCAAAAACCATGAGGACGCCCCCTGGTAGACGAAGTTTTGAGTATTGGAAACCTTCGTGTCGAAAAAAAAGTTTTCCCCAACGGGGACAAGGGGAAAAGGAGGATAGCTCGGCCGATGGGAACGCTGGAAGAAGAAAAAATCGGCGACAAATGAAAGGAGGAGCACAGTGAATAACCTACTTTCTTGGGCTAGTGGTCCACCTATGACTGGGACAAAATGTCGAGTTTTTGACAGTTCTGCTAGGGGACCTCGGCAGGGGAGGTCATCAAAAACGCCTTGATGATGGGGGAGGAGACAATTACAAACGTTGGATGGAAAACAAAAAAAAGGATCCGTTGGCTGAACTGAACCTTATGGCAGGAATTTCCGATTTTATGTACGCCACGGCGACCAAAAGGGGGTGCGCCAAAATTGGAGGAAATAAAGCATCCAAAGTTCAACCTCATATCCGATATGTGGAAAACTTCGGGGACCAGTGAAGAAAATTCGCTTGGACGAGAAAGAATCAAATGAAGAATGGAGAGCGAAAGGTAATTTGCCTGTGGACCTCCAGGGAGTCATCAAAAGAGACGAGTGAGAGTAACGGCACAGTAAAGGGACGCCGAAGGGAGAAGAGAAAGGAAACCAACGGCCAAAAAGGGGGGGGAACGCGAATACTCAAGGGGAACCGACGGCTTAGGGAAAATCCTGGTCTTGAAAAGCTCGCGAAGCGGCTTTCATCCCAAAAAAAAATCTAAGAGACAAATGGCTTCTGAGAAGAGGGGTCATTTCCAACCCCCAAGAGGGGGTGTACTATGACAAAGCCCTCTCCTTCCCCACGGGAAAACATCTTATTGTGTCCAATCGAGGGGGGGTCCAAAAAACCGACGAAAGGGTGAGGCCGACTACGAATTTTCAACAAAAGGGAAACCAAATTCACGGGAAGGGGCCCCCCCCGGGACAGAGACTCAGATTGCCCGAATCAGAAAAATCAAGCCCGCAATGAGGAGGGTGCCGTGCAACCCCACCCCCCCCCCCCCCAAAACCCCCCCCAAACCCCCCCCCCCCCCCCCAAACCCCCCCCCCCCCACCCAAAAAACCCCACCCCAAACCCCCCCCCCGCCACAAACCCCCCCCCCCACCCCCCCTCCCGAAACAAAAAACCACCAACTAAAAAACCCCCACCCAACCACAAAAAACAACCCAACAAAACCCACCCCCAAAAAAAAAACCACCCAACCCCGCCAAAAACCCACCCCCCCACCAAAAAAATACCCCCCAAGCCCCCAAACAAAAAACCCACCCACCACCCCCCCCCCCCCCCCCACAAAAAAACCCCAAACCCCAACCACACCCAAAACCCCCACAACCAACCCACCGACCCACCAAAAAAACCCCAACCCGCCCCCCCCAGCCCCCTCCCCCATCACAGACGCAAACCACAAGGCCAATTTTAGAGGACTAAAACAAAGGTGGTCAAAACGGGTATTGGCCGAAAGAGAAACCTGCGATACACAAAAGGCTTATACCCGAGATTATAAAAAAGGAAACCAACGAGGGTACCAAAAACCCCAAGAAAAATGATAGGGATTATAGGGGGTATAATCCTCAAACATGGGTATCGCCAGTTCTGGTCGGATCCGATGTGAAAAGCCGGGTGTTGGAAGAGACCGGGAGGTGACATTCAAATTGCCTTGATTCATCAAAAGATTTTGGGTGGGGAGGAAATCACCTAACAATTATCTGTCGTGGTCGGGGCGAAGAGGCGGGGAGCAACGTAATTGGTCCATGATCGCAAAGACTGCTCCTTGAAGGAGGGTTGGTGAATCGGGAACTTTGACGGTCTTGTAAGAACCAATTGCCGTAAAGCTTGTCAAAATTGAAAAGAGGAATGAGGGGGCGAATGGAACGTGAGTTGTGGAAGGGGGCCACTCGGGATGCCCATTGGGGGCGGGGGAAATGTGAAACAAAAAGGGGCGTAAGCAGCCAGGGTGGGACGATGTCAGAGGGGGACGTTCCAGGAATTGAAACCCTGAGGTCGGAAAGAGGGGGAACAGTTAGGGGTGTCCGAAGCTGGGGGATTCTAAAGGCCGGATTCAAACCGACGGAAATGTCCCGAGTCGGCTTTTGGGAATGGCCGGGAGTAGGAAATGAAGGGAAAAAAAGGGTCTAAAGAGGAGACGGCGATCTTGACCAGCGGACGACGGGGGGGAAAGTCCTACTATCAAATGATGGAGGGGGGTAAAAAAAAAAAAATAATTTGATTTGATGTCGAAAAACATCCGAAAGAGCGTTCAAAAGGCAAAGTTTTCGGAAGGTCCTCTAGAGGGGAGGTGGAAAGGGCCAGGGGAAGGCGG
>Ga0179591_1305072_pt1 | contig 14291 bp, 21 predicted proteins | sample CZOMad2_1_08_16f_FD_182891 | JGI IMG/M metagenome (GOLD analysis project Ga0179591, IMG submission 182891) | Vadose zone soil fungal communities from Angelo Coast Range Reserve, California, USA - CZOMad2_1_08_16fungal (PacBio error correction) | ecosystem: Environmental > Terrestrial > Soil >...
ATAAGGGGGGGGGGAAAAAAATGAAGTACTCAAAGGGGCAGTTCAAACGAACGTTTATCTGAGAGAAAAAAAAAAGGCAAAATGGAACTCCCCGCCAAATTCTGTAATCCCAGAGAAAAGACATCCCATCCGCTTGCATGCCGAAGAACGACTTGCTTGTAAAGGGAGAAAGAAAAAAAAAAAGGGTGATAGAAGGGCCGTTAAAAAAAAGATGTTCAGGGAATCGTGCCCGAAAAAGAGGGGAAAAAAAATCATGTGGTAGCATGAAAGGCGGATCCCTCGAGGAGAAAAAAAAATGACCCGAACAGAGGCACAAACTCCAAAGATAGAAGTTCCAACTAAAAAAAAAAGGGAAAGAAACCTAAACGTCTGGGGAACCCGGGTTATCGCCTAATAAGACAAGTGAAAGGGGGGTACCACAACCTGACAGAAAAAAAGCTGCCTGTTTAAAAAACAAAAGCCAGAAAAAGGGGGGGGGGGCTGAGAGGAGTACGCTCGGGGTGGAGGTCGCTACTTCGTGGAGAGTTCACCCAGGTTTGGCAAAAAAAAACTTGGAAGAAGGAATTAATAAAAAGATTGACTCAGAGCAGCTTTCCTTTAGGAGGGAGAAAGTGCCAGAAAAAAAGGATCAACAAAAAAGGCCTGAAAATGTGGTTCGAAAGAAACAAAAAAGAAAGGGAGCCTCTTAAACGAAAGAAACTGAATGTGGCGCAGCAATGGGGGGACCCCCTTTACGAGAAAAGCAATCTTCTGCAAAATCCCGAGAAAGGAGAACTTGGTCGTGGGATTTTCCGCAGAGGAACCTTTGAAGGGGGGGATTATGGAGATTAAAAAAGGCTTAGTGGAGGGGAAGGAAAAAACATACCAGGGAAGAAGGAAAAAAAGAGGGGCAGGAAGGAGCCACCAACGTTCCTGCTGGGGGAAACCGAGGGCATGGAGAAAAAAACTCACGCAGAGGGGGGGGAGACAGAAATCTACGACAGGCCTGGACAAAAACGGCAAAGCAGCAAAAGCAGCCCGGGGAGGATGGCGGGGAATTAAAACACAGCAGGACGAGAAAGACTGAGGGAGGGAAACGAACGCCTCAACTCCTGGAAAAAAAATAAACACCAAAAAAAGATAAAAAAAAGTGAAGAATCAATGCACGTAAGCGCCTTCGATACGAGGAGAAAAAAGAAAAAGCGCGAGCCGCATAAGGGGGAAAGTCAAAACGGCGGAAGCACTGCCCGAAGGTTGGGTGCCAACGGGAAAAAAGAGCGGAGAGAAATAACAGGGAACGTTCAGAAAGAAAGTGCACGAGATCACCTGACACCTGGTTTCGCAGGAAGATGGAGAAACCGCGGCGAAGGGAAAAACAACCCGAGGAAAAACAAAGGATCCTGGTGTATACAGGGAGATAAGGGGCCGTCAAAATTGAGATTCGAAGAAGGGTTAACCGTCCTCCTAAAGCCGCCCCCAGAACCGGGGGAGATCCTTCTATTAAAATCGGGGGGGAAAGAATACAACCGAGGTCAGAAGGGGTCCAAGGAAGATTACAGGGAAACTCTTTTGGGGGGGGGGAAATCCAGAGCGAGGCCGTGCAAACTTAATGAGGTGAAATACCCTACCGGAGTCCAGTGGACCTCCCCGAAAGAATAATAGAAAACATAAACCTCGTACCAGAAGGCGAGAACCCAAAAGGGCAAAAAATTGAAACCTGAGAAAAGGACTGAGGGAAAGGGGGCCCCTTGGCTTCGGGGGGGAAAAACTTAAGGAAAAAAAGTACACTAAAGGAGGCCAGAGAGCCTGGAAAAAGAAAGACCCAAGGAAAGGGATGAACTTATTAGGGGGTTTAAAACCAAAAAATAGGGGAAGTCTCTAATCCTGTGGCTAGAGGGACAGCTTGGAACGTCAGAAAAATGACCGAGGGGGGGGGGGATAAAAAGTCAGCAAGGGGAAGCACCTACCCTGGGGTCTAAAAATAGTGAAAAAGGGAGGGTATACAGGAGGGGAATGAGGGAACTTGGCCAGAGGTCCCGGGGCCCTCCGGGGGTGGACAAATGCCAACAAAAAAAAAAGAAAAATAAGCAACCGGCAAAAGGGGTCTCGGAAGAAAGGGAAGGGGAAGCTTTGGAAAAGGCAATCCTCAAGAAAGTAAGCGGCAGAAGAAGGAACCTTCACTTTTTATCGAAGGAAGGGGGGCCGGTCAAGGGAATGTGGAAGGAAGAATGTCTTCGGGAGGACAATGGAAGGACAGTGAAGAGGGATAACGGTCCCTGAGGACCCACAATGAGAAGGAAAATAAGGGGCCTCTCATGGTGGTCGTAAAAGCAATAAAGGGCCCCTTTGTGAGGGCTCACGGAGCATCTCAACAACATTTAGAAACAAAAAAATACGAGAATCGTCATTGTAGCTGTTGAAACCTTAGAAGGGGCCTTGAAACCGGGAAGGGGGGCGTGGTGAAAATGCAGAGAAAGGGAACAAAAAAGGAAACAGCGAGGGGGACTTCCGACCTCCATAAAAAAAAGGGTTGCCTCTGGAGGGTCACCTACATCGAAAAGTTACCCAAAATAACTATAACTAGCTCCAGGAGGGGAGGTCAAGCAGCTAACCCCTTTAGTTAGGGTTGTCAATACTTTGAACGGGACCCGCTCAGGTACACAAAAAAAAGGATTCCTGTCTGAAGAAAAAATACCGACGTCTTCCGAAAAAAAAAAAAACCTGTCAAAAACAAAGGAAAACATCAGGAAGAAAAGGGTCTACCCTAAAGAAGTGTCCACTTGGTGGAAAAAAAGAGGGGGGGGAAAAAGGGAACAAGTTTATGAGAAAAAAAAAGCCCCAAAAAAAGGTCCTCTGGTGCGGAACCTGACGGCGAAACCAAGAAGGGACCAACCATTGCACGAAGGAAGAAAAAAAGAGATCCTCCGGAAGGAAAGAAAAATGACGGCAACCGTATAGGGAAGGACTTCAAAGGAGACAGAGAAACCTACAAAACGCCAAAAAACGTGAAAAAAAGAGCTGTTGAGACCTGACTGGAGAAGCTCCGTTAGAAGGGGAAGAAACACAGAAACCGACCATGGGGGGAGATTTCTTAAACTCCGAGAAAGGATTGCAAAAATGGGGGGAGGATCCGAAGGGGAAAAGAAAGGCCAAAATAAGGTGAAATTACAAGGGGGGGAGGAGAAAAAAGGACCCGGGAAGAAGCATCTGGGGAGAGAAAAAGAAGAGACCAAAGTAGCCCCCCTCGGGAACTGTAAGACTGACAAGAAAAGGCGGACCAAAAGACTGTGAAGGGAACCATTAAAAGAAAAACATGAAGGACTGTGTCACTAAGGGGACTTTCTGTGAACGAGGTACAGCAAACGCAAAGGGGGGTCAGAGGAGGGAACTAGCAGTGCACGGGCTTGGACAAAGAAAGGGGGGATCCAAAGCACCAAAGGTTCTTTTTTTAAAAAGAAAAATGCGCGAGTAGGTGGGGGACCAAAAGGGCTCAAGATTGTTTTTAAAGCTCCGGGAACAAAAACCCTATCGAACAAACGAAAAGGTCATGGGGAAGTCTTCGTTCCCTGACCGGCCAACGAAAAAAAAGCTCAAAACCCCACCTGAAGGAAAGAAGGAAATCTATGGGCCTTGGGGGCCCTTTGAGCCGACGTCTAAGAAGGGTTTGGAGCCAGGGACCGTAGTCTTGGAAGACTTGGAAGGGTACCATGGAGGAAATGACTATTCGGCCTCGAACCTTATAGGGGGTTTACAAACGGTCAAAGGCTCAGCCTTCGAGGCAGCACCTGCAGGGCTTGAATGGGCGGTCACAAAAAGGGAGTCCGGGTCCGCCGAAATAACTGGTCCGCCGGGGTCATGGCAAACATGGCAACAGAGCTTTTCCGTGGGAAAAAAAAATCATGAAAGGGAAAGCAAAACAACAGTGTCGAGAAAAAAGAAAAGGAGAAAAAGGTCTGCCGTATTCCGGGGAAAAACAAAAGTGAGGAAGGGAAGCTCACGAAAGGAAAACCTCCAAAAGTAGGTATCTTCCAAAAAAGAGATCTTCGCTGGGACCGGTACAAAAGAGTCATGTAAAGCGGGCCGGTAAAAACACAAGAGAAAGGTGTGAGGCGCCCGGGGTAGGTGTCCAAGGGGGGAAACAAGGGGAAATCAAGACAAGTCAGGAAAAAGGGATCGATAGGGAGCTGATCATCACCTGAGAGAGGGGGGTGGGACGGGGGTCAAAGGGGTCGCCGAGGGGGGAACCATCAAGGAAGAAAAAAAGAGGAGTCAAAAAAAAAAACACCGTCAGGGGGAGGAAGCGCCGTTGGGCACAGGAGAAGGCCATCAACTCGACAAGGGGAATCATCGGTCGCACTTGGTGGGCTGAAAAACGTTGGCGAAAGAAGAAAAACGAAGACTGTTGGAAAAAGGACCCCGGATCCGTTGGCTCGAGCTGAACGAAAAAACGTTTGGGAAACGGGAAGGTTTGTAGCTCAGGGAGAAGGTCCAAAAAAAGGCAAGCAACCAGGGAAGCACGGGACCTGCAGGTGACGATTCAAAGGTGCATGAAGGGAAACGAAAAAAAGAAAGGGTGTGAAAAGAAATAGAAAAAAAATTCCACCCGCAGAACAGCCCGTTCAGGAAAAAGGGAACGGCCGAAAGAGCAGGGGGGCCCATAGAAACGGTTCTCAAGGACCGAGTTTTGCTAAAGGAATACGAGGAAATCCAAACGGACCGGGGGATGTCACGGGGGAAAACGCGGGAAAGACGGTCGTGAAGGAACGACCCTGCAGGTCGTGGGGAGGAGTTCTTCCAGAAGAAAAGACAAAGGGGAGGCCCAGCAGGACCTCACGGGTCTCACAGAAACCCATGCTGGGAGCCGCCTTCAAAACTGGGTGACAAGGGGTATGAAAAAGAGGGGGGACTCCATGCGAGAAAAAAATCAAGAAGGTTTGATAGGGGGCGTTTGTGCAGGGTATGAATCAGAAAAATCACTAGGGAAGACCCTTCCTTACCGTCCCCTCACTAAGGAAGGACCACAACAAGATCCAAGGTATTTGAACCTGCCTTTAGGATCCTTCCTGGGGAAGATATAAAGGCATGACGTTAGGGAAAAAAAAAAACGTCCGGGGAACCCGCCTGCTTGGGAGACGAAGTCCGAGGAATTGGCAGGGGTACCATGAAAACTTACGGGTTCGGAGCAAAAAACAACTCCTGCTGAGTCAAGGTGACAAGCGCAGCAAGAAAATGGAAAACCTGAAGACACTTCAAGAGGGGGAGAGGAACCGTACGTGGCTGGGGAGAGGCGAAGCATCGATCTGGTTACAGTGAATAAGGAGCTGCACCAAAGAGGGGGGTAAGGCTTAAGACCACAGGGACCGGCAAAATCCGCTCTAAAAAAAACGAGTGAAAAGAGGGATGAGAACTCGGGAAAAAGAACGCCTCGTTGGAAATGCGAGCGAAAAAAAATGGCCAACAAGGTGGGGAGGAGGGCTGTCAACTCCGGGAAATCTTGGAAGGAAGAAGATCCTAGAAGGAAGGCCACGGACGAAGTTTAGATTACGAGGTCAGGGAAGGTACGCGATTTGGGGGGGGGACTTCACCAGGGGAGGAAGTTCCCGGAAGAAGTCTGGGACACCGCAGGAAAAAGGGGACAACCAGGGAACCAAAAGGACACAGACTTGGGGGATTGAAAGAGACAGTCCCGTGGGAAAGATGAAAGCAGAGGACTCGGAGAGACCATGGGGAAAAAAGCGTAACAAATGGTAAGGGATTTCTTGGGGTCAGGGTGTAGAGGAGGACCATGTAAGTCAAAAAGGTAACGTGTCGGGGGGAATGAGATGGAAAAAAAAGGGGAACTCTGAAAAAAGGACCGCCATAAGAAGGGAAAGAACAGTGGCCGGTCACCGGCCGCGAGGGGACACAGGGGGGCTCAGAAAAAAGGAAGTATGTCTCTCCAAGGGAAAATCGGCCAAGGAGATAAACGTGGTGGGACGAAATCATTATGGAGAGGCCTTGAAGAAAACTCCGGACAGAAGGGAAGGACATCAGAAAGGGTACAGCCGAAAAAAGGAAGAAAGTCTGGCCCGGGGTGAAGGGGCCCAACGGTTCCCTGAGGAGAGGAGCCGCAAAAAACCTCCGGACTGGAAATCGGCCTTGAAAAAAAAAAATCAGTTAAGAAAAAGAGGGAGTGTTTGAGGGGGAGAGAGGGTTGCCGGCTGAAAAAAGGTTCGGAGACCCCATCTACGAAGGGGAGCCTGACCGCTCAGAGGGGTCACTCTGGAAAAGTTTCAAACTATGAAGCCAAATCCAAGACAGGGGGGAGGAGGAGGACCATCAAAAGGAAGTAAAGAGGATTTTCGGCACAAGCAAAAGAGCAGTTTCCTTCGAAAAGTTTTCCTAGAGTTGGGGCCAGGGGAATGAGGAGACAGGGGGGTACCGGGGGGGGGAGGGGGAGAATACCGGTAAAGGGAGTTCGTGTTTCGTCATTGAAAAGCCTCCTCCAAGAGGGAAGGGATCTCCAGAGTAGAAAAGACGAGGATCCAGCAATTGAAAAAAAAAAATGTCTTCCCAGCTGCAGGACATAGGGGGAAGGCCGTGCTTTGCCGCCGACCATAAAGGCTAAACACCGGTACAGCAAGGGGAAACAGTCATAAAAGGGAAAATCGTATCCCAGAAGAAAAAAAGGTTTTTTGAGATCAAGAGAAGGAAAAAAAAACGGCGCGTCACTCCTCAGAAAAAGGAAAATGCGTCATATAGATCAAAAAGTAGTAGAAGGAGGGGGGGGGGCAACCGATGAGTGAACGGAGGAGGGTCGGAGATGCCAGAAAAGACTCAAAAAGCAAAAGGCCCACTCTGGAAGGAAACAAAAGAGGCACTCCGCCGAGTGGGGCCATCACAACCTGCAGCCACACATAAAACTTTGGAGGTGGTGTTATGAAGGTGTTCGGACTGGAGAAAAACCTCAGAATACGGCGATCTGGGGGAGGGGAGATGGTTGAGCCGGGAAATGCGTGGGCCTACTAAGCTCCGAAAATCTGATCAATAACAAAAAAAAGATGGCCGACCAAAAAGGAAGGGGCTAACCAGAAGAAGGCTTGCAAGGTGGGCATCCTCACCAAAGTAGACCGGGGAAAAGTGTGCGACGAGGAGGCAGAGAGGGGTTTCTGATATCCAAACCTTTGTCGACATCCCCAGGTTAAAAAAGGTTCAGGGAAAGACAAAAGGGAAATTTGCAAGCTGCAGATCGCCTCACCGCCTGCCCTTGGTGAACCTGCGATTAAAAAAAAGGGGAAACCAAGGAATAAAAAGGGAAACGAAGGGGTCGAGATGGGCGAAAGAAAATCCTCTAAACGGTTTCGAAGCGGGAGGTTGTCAAACGAAAACGGGGGAGCGAGAAAAAGCACACTTGCGGCAAAATGAAAATTGATGTAACATAGAACCTGGGGGAAAGAATCTTCGGAAAGAGTCGGCCCGCCCGAATCCACCAGAAAAGGAGAGGTTGGCGGAAGAAAAAAAAAGAAACGAGGAAATTTATGGAAAAAACCGGCTGAGGGAAAAACAGCCTCACGACACTAAAAAAAAGGGAAAGAAGGAAAAAAAGAAAAAAGACCATTCTTGATTTCATGGAAAAAAGAAAAAAACGCCCTCCGCGCAAAAAAATTGGAATCTCTGAAGCTGGGGGGATCCCCGAAAAAGGGTAAAGAAGGGGGAAGGTCAAACACGCCGACACCATGTCATCAAGGGGCTGGGGAAGGGAACTGACGGCGATCATCTAGAGAAAGAACCTCAAGGTCCATCCTTAGTGATGGACTAGAAAGAACTAGAAAAAAACACACTATGCAAAGGGATAGGGAAGGAGAAAAGAGGGGAAAAGAAACTTGGACTATCCTCAATCGAAGTGTAATGAAGAAATCACAGAGTAAAAGGAACTTAAAGGGGTAATTGGGGGAAGGGGTGTCTTCCCCCTGAAAAGAGGCTGACTTTTCAAAAGAGGAAGTTAGTAGTCAAGAATAAAAAACCTGGACAACTTTGTACACGAAGAAAAGAAGAGAAGAAAAAAAGAAAAAACAGAGCCTGTGGGGGAACAACGGAAAAGATCCTGGTCCCAAGGTACGAGATCCAAAAATTACCGGCAATGAACGCGAAAGAAGAAGGTGGCAAATCGTCGAGGCGATCAACATGTCGAAGGGAGGGTCCGGGGATACGGGGATATTCCAGAGGTTTTCTAAAACTGAAATTTCAAAGGGCCTCACGGGTGAAAAGGGAGGAAGAAATCTGATGATCTGGGGGAAAATGAAAAACCACTTCCCGGGAGAGATTAGAAGAACTTACAGGGAAACCGGGGAGCTAAGAAGAACCCGCCGAAAACCTGTAAAAAAGGATGGGGGCGAAAGGAAAACTTCAAATCAAGGGCTTACCGACTAACAAGAAAATAAAGGGGGGGGGGGGGAAAAAGACAAAGCCTAAGAAAAGGGCAGTAGGAATGAAAAGAAAGTGTTCGGCACCTGTAGAGTGCATTCTTGGATGGGTGTCAAAAAACCAGGGTAGAAGAAAAAAGAGAAATTCAGCAAATGCAAAGCACACAGAACCCTGAAAGGAAGCGGGAAAACCTGAGAAAAAGCCGTCGAGGTGGACAAAAGGCCGAATTGGGGGAGGGGGTGAAACTGGTGGGGGGCTTCTGAATCATGGGCAAACTGCACAAAAAGAGAAAACCGTCAGAGGGATGGCACGTCGGTGAAGAAAAGGGACTGTCCTTCAAGTATGCCGAGATCAAAAAAGTCAAAACACCCGCTGCAGCGGAAGACATGAAACCGGCTGGGGGAAAAGAAAAGGGCCTCCAGAGAAGGGCCGAAAGGCGTGAGGGGAAATAAAAAAGGGGAACCTTCACGCTCGAAAAACAAAAGCATGGGGCAAAGGGGGCAAGAAAAAGGGGGGTACAAGGGAAGTCGGTGGCAGACTACGTGTGACAAGCCCCCTTGAAGGAATAAGGGTCTTCCTAAGGTCCTCGCAACTGCTACGGGGTGAAGGAGAAGGTGGAAAGGACGTGAGAAAAGCAACAGGATTACCTGGAGGCATGCCCGAAAAGTCATTCTTGTGGTTCGGGTTGGTTCTGACGAAGAGGGACAAAGAAAGATACCATCTCATTTTCTGAATGGGAGGCAAAACCTGAATCGGGAAAAACTTCAAAAAATAAAGCAAAAGGAAAATGGCTGGTGGAGAGAGGGAGTCCCTGAGATCGAGACCTTATCAGCCACAGAAAAGATTAAGAATGGGGCACACACAAAAATAAGGTGTGGGGGGAATCGAAGCGAAAAGAAAAAAACCTGATGCAGTCGGCGGGCAATAGGTCGGCAAAGCGACAACCGACATCAGGGAAGGAGGACCCGTGTCAAAGGGGGCGTAGGCATCCCGTGAGGGCCCCACGGAGTGGCCCTAAAAAATAAGGTTGGGGAGGACTATAGGGGGGGCTACCACAAAACCTTGAAGAGAGGAATTATAGATCGAGAACTTTCCCCCCTCTCGAGGGGAAAATTACAAAGAAGCGCGAAAGGTATAAGAGGAGGTTGAAGGAAAAGGTCAAGACAGAACAAACAAGAAAACGGACGATCAGGGTGAACCCCCCTACTATTGAAAAAAGGGAAAGAAGACTCAGAAAAAAGTAAAACGGAGGAAAAAAAAGGGATCTCCTACCCTGGTGTGTCCTAATCCATAAGGCGACAGTCAAGGGGGGGGGGGGAAGGAAGTGAGCAGAGACCGTTGTCCAGGAACGAGACCTTATCGACTGGAACGGGGATCAAAGGGGGGAAAGGAGTCAGGTAAAGAACCCCGGGGGAAGAAAAAGAAAACGAAAAGATGGGGAGAAAAAGGGGGTTCCGTCCCTGGCCCAGGAAAAAAGCCGGGCAGAAGAGGGTAACTGAGCGCAGGGGGGGGGGCTGAAAAAAGGAGAAGGCAAGAAAAGGGGGTCTTGAGGCAGAGGAAGGTGGCCGATCAGAGAAAATCGGGCGCGTTTTGTACGGTAAACAGTCCCAAAATAGGTCGGGGAAAAAAATGAAAACTTGTACTCCTACCAGGTGTGGGCAAGTCAAACAACACGATCTCCAAAGAACGGGTCAAATGTTCAAAACGCAACCGGGGGAAAGGAGGACCGAAAAACAACGGAGGGGAAAAAGGGATTAATAGATTAGGAAAAGGACTTTTGCCCTGGGACGACGAGACAATGCTCTGGGGTAGCGGTGACAAACTGGGAGAAAAAAGGGGGATACCAAAGATCGGCCTCAGTTGCCCTTGAAGCCGGGGTACACTCACCAAGAAAAATCCGAAATCAGAAAAGAAAAGGGGGGACTGTCATTGACAACGGGAAAAAAACGGAAAAAGGAAGATTCCTGCCGACGGGGGGGGGGAAATGGTCCGGACTACCCGGGAAGTAATGAGTGGACAAAAAACCTAGGATTGTCCAAAGGGAGAAAAGGGACATCCTGAGAGTTAACGTCACAGAAAAAAAAAGGGGAGACGGGCCGGCTTCACAGGGAAAACAAGGAAGGATGAAATATAGGGGAAGGATATCTGCTGAAAAAAGGCTAAAGCTTCTTCCGAGAAAAAAAAGGGACCTGGCCGGGTCCAAGCGAAAACAGAGAGGGGGGGGAGCAAGGCGGGGGGGGTTAAAGATGTGGAAGGGGGCCGCGGGAAGGACGGCCATTCTAAGCAACTTGAACGGCGCTCTATTCTCCCGGAGGAAATGAAGAGATCGTGGCAGGGAAAGGTAGGGTCATCTCCACAAAGTACACAGCGTCATTCAAGAACCCAGACCGGTCTGAGAAAAGGGGGAAAAAACTTCTCCATCAGAAGAGAGGAGGGACAGGGGAAATTGTCGCTCCCAAAAAAAAGGGGGTTTTCTAAGGCGATGTGAAAAAACAACATGATGGGGGGGGGGGTCGGAATGACAAGGTGAAGAACACCTAAACCAAGAAAAAGAACCGGGGTTTAGATCCAGGCGCTCGTGGAAAAAAAAAAAGGGATGAGGCAACGGGCAAACTTGAAGGGAAAGGACTCATGAAGCCTTCAAGAGGCATTGATTATTCCAGAAAACACCTCCGCCCTGGAGGGGGGGGGATAGAAACGATGCGGACCAAAAGAACCAGCCTTGGGGAAAAACATCCTGGAAGTGTACTGACGAACTTAGGGGCCGATCATTGGTAAGAAAAAAAACTCAAGATTGTTTCCGGAGCCGAAGAGCAGAGAGGGGGGGCCACTTAAGTGAAAAAAGAAAAAAAGGAGGCGGGAGGTCATTGCACGGCCCGGCGGGAAAAAACCTGCAGTGCCGAATTGGTCGTAAGAAACGAACGCCGAAGAAAGAGAGGAACTCCAGAGGAACCCCGCCTAAAAAAAAAAATACCCCAGCAAGGGTCCAGTCTAGAGGGAAGAACTTGGGGTGAGAGCAAATTCCCGCTTGAAGAGAAATCGAGAAATCGGCTGACACGGGAAGGGTTTGATGGGGGGCGTTGTGAGGGTGGACAGTAAAACGAAGTCACCATGCGGGAGAGCCCTTTCCCAGGAAAAAAAGTACTCCCCACAAAAGATGCTGGGTCAAAAAAAAAAGAAAAGGACCAAGTTCAAGAGGGACCTTGCAGAGAAAAAAAAAAAGGGATGTCAAAGGGAAAAAAAAGGAAGGGAAAGAAAGAAGGGCCTTACGTCACAAAAAATTCCACAGACGCACAGCTGGGACACCAGGCGGGCAAAAAAGGGAAAACAAGTAGAAAGAAAATGGCAGCGGGGGAGGAAGGTCCGCCTGCACCTGAAAAAAAGAAACCCTTTGACCTTTAAAAAAGAAAAACTAAGCTGAAAAAAGGAAGGAGAACTATCGGACCAAAAGAGGGGGAAAGGGGAGGAGTTGGGGGGAGGAAGAAAAGAAATGATTGTACCGGAGGGAAAAGTAAAGAGCTGCCAGGGAGAAAAAGAAGAAATAAGTACAAAGAACTCAGCACATGAACGAAGCAAAGGAACTCACGAAAACGGCCGCCCGAGGGGGTGGGGGGGCGAATCGTCCGACGGCGGCACCAGAGAAGCGTCACTAAGGGGCACAAAAGTCCTCCTGAGAATGAGAAAGACGTGACGAAAAAAAAAAGGGGATCACCAGGATCTCCGTGGAAAATGGTGATGCGCAGGCGGGGGAAAAAAAACGAGCGGGGGGGAAAAAGGTGTCGAAAAAAAAGGAATTGAAGGAGGACAAGTCAGCCCGAGGAAAAAAGGTTACCTAACCCAAGAAAAACATTTACTGGGAAGTTGAGAAAAAAAAAACAGTACAGGTTGAAGGGAGAAGAGCGTCAAGGGAAAGGAGATTCGAAGTCTTAGGAGACCATTATCAGAAAAGGTGGGGTCGGGCGAAACACAAAACTAGGGAAAGGACAGTTCCGGGAAGAAGCAAAGTCTTCTGGGGGGGGGGGGGGGAAGAACAAGCAGCCCAAGCCCGACCAGAGGGGTGTTACTCTACATCTGGAAAGGGGAGGATATGGAAAAGGACGGAGGGGGGAGGTTCCATCCTTAGAAAAAAAGGCTGGCCTGAATCAGGAAAAGGCTTCTCCAAGGAATGAAGGGGGTCAAGATACGGCCCTGAGGGAAATACTTCCGCAGGGAAGAGCCAGCCATCAGACGAAACATCAAACACGGGGCACACCCCGGAGGGAGGGAAGACTATGAAGGGACGACGGGGGACTGGGGACATCAGAGTGTCCCTTTCTTGGAAGGCAAGGTAGAATAAACTTTCCTAAACGTGGGGGCACTGCTTGAGGGGGACTAGGGAACCCATCTCGGAACCGAGATAGCCGTAAGGACCTCACCTTTTAAGGGAGCCTTAGACAACTTCAAAAGTGGGCCAGGCAAAAGCACCAACTATGAAAAAGGCGGCAGCAAAAGGGAGAGCGTATTCCCCACATCAGGCTGTGACAGGTGAAGGGAAGACGAAAGACCGCTTGCAGGGTCAGCCGAGAAAAGGGGTACCGGGAAAATGTCACAGGGGGAGGGGAGATACCCTTTCCCCTCAGAAAAGTGTCGGGCAATGTAGAGGAGGATAGGTTAGGGGGTCAAGATGAGGGAAAAAGGGGGCCGTTGCAGAAAGGGGGAACCATTGAATGCTCCGCCCATAGCAAAAAACAAGAACATAGTGAGGGGGGGAGGCCCTTTCCGCAGAAAAAAAAACCAACCTGCAGGGGGAGTGATGTCCTTGAGAAGATTGCATGAGAAAAAGCCTCCCGAAATGGGGGAAAACCTTTTTTGCCGATAAGCATCAAAAAAAAAGATTAACGTCAGACGGCACAAAAAAACACAAAATCTCATAAATTCTGGATAAAACCAACGGGAGGGGAAAAGGAAAAAAATGATATATCATGGGGTCAAGTTGGACCGATGCCTTTAGGAGGAGAGGGGAGAAGGGGGACACCCACGAGAGAAGTCAAGTAAAAAAAGAAATTCTTCATGCAGGCCATCCGCTGACAAAGAAAAAGAAAAAAAAAAAAAGAAGGTCTGTGGGGAAGCCTTTCAATTGAGAGAAAGTCACGGGGGAAAAAAGCTATGGTTCCTAAGCTTCGTCTTCATCTGGAAAGAAACAGTGGGAGCAGTAAAAAGGGAGGAAAATAGCGGCGCATCCGCAGTCATAAGGGGTCCTGAACAAAAGAACTCCCTTCCCAGAAAAGAACGGCGGCCCCCGTTAAGCCTACAATCTCGGGGAGAGGAAAGAAACAGTTTGAACCACCAGGGGGAGGAAAGTAGGCTGTAAAGAGGGGAACCGGGGGAGGAAGTACCCCTTCCCGGGGGGAGGCCTTTACGAGGGGCCACGTGCCTTGGACCGGGGATAGAGCGCACAACGCTGAGGGGGGCCTGAAACGCTCTTGGCGATTAACAAAGTGCCAAAGGGGGGCCGGGCAAACCTGTTTTCGAGAAATGGGAAGCTCCTCGATTAGAACCTGGGAAATCCACCCAAAAGGTTTGTGAGGAAAAAAAGTTAAAAAGAGCCGGGAGGAGCCTACTGGTCAAGCATCCTTGATGTACATTCAAGGGGCAGCTTCCAAAAAAAAACAAAAGCACCGAGACCAGGGAACTAAAGGAGATGGAGAAGGGGTGGTGGGAGGCCTTTTTGGGCTGTCTAAGGATGCACTGCGGCAAAAAAGGTCAGCGAGGAGAAATGACTAAAGAATGAGGGGAAGAAGCCACCAAACGGTCCATGCTTGGTCAAAACAAAGATGGCATGAAAAAAAGAAAAAAAGACGAGGAAGAAGAAAGGAAAGGGGAAAACTAAAATATCCCGATGAAAGCGGTCAAACCCAAAGCCAAAACCA
>Ga0179591_1224366_pt1 | contig 14290 bp, 19 predicted proteins | sample CZOMad2_1_08_16f_FD_182891 | JGI IMG/M metagenome (GOLD analysis project Ga0179591, IMG submission 182891) | Vadose zone soil fungal communities from Angelo Coast Range Reserve, California, USA - CZOMad2_1_08_16fungal (PacBio error correction) | ecosystem: Environmental > Terrestrial > Soil >...
TCTCCTCGGAAAAAAGCCGCACTAGAGCTGCTAACGATCAAAAAGCCCAGCTCTATCCTCCTATTTGAGGAGAGGAGCGACGCTTAGAGGTTAGTCAAGGAAAGGGAGGAGATCCGCGGTCTTTCCTCAGCGAACGGGGGAAGAAATCGAGGACGGGGAGGGAATATTGGTGGGAAGGAGGCTGATAGGAAAGAAACGACAAGCAAGAAGGTCACCGAGGGGAGCGAGGTTCCGGGAAGGGAAAGGCCGGTGACACTCTTGAAGTCAACGTGGAATATCGAAAAGCACAAAAGATCTGGTCGACACCGAGGTCGGGACTACTGAACAAGAGGGAAGGAAAGGGAGGGGTCAACCACAAGAAGCGCTCAGGCAAAAAGGGGGGAAGCTTGGAAGAGGATCCTAAGAGAAATGCCGGTTGGGGGGCCTAAAAAACACTACAACGGAGAACAAGGACGGTCCGGACATGAAGGCGGCCTGCACGATGCCAGCTCATTTTGAGGTGAAGGGGAGAATACATTTATAATCAGCAGTCGAGGGGAGTTGGAGGAATCTCGGGGCGGAGGTTTGTGGGTAGTATCAACCCGGGGGCCTGAAAGCACCGCGCTGGAGCGTAAAAACTATCAGGAAACGTGACCAATTGGGAAGGGGGGGGGGTATAAAGAGATCTGATCAGGTAGAGAAAAGTGAAAAAAAAAATAACCAAACGGAACGAGACAAAAAAGAGGCGGTGTCACGCCCCAAAAAAACAAAACCCCCAAAAACCCACACACCCTGGGTCTTCTACCAAAAAAGACTGACAACCTGAATGGGGAACAGTCAGGAAGACGGCCTCTCAGGGGACGGTGATCGGAAGGAACCTCCTTCGCCTGGTAGGTCAGAATGGAATTTGGATTCCGAGACATAGTCCGCGTTGAGTCCCCATGTAAGCGTTTGGGGTTAAAGGCGGGAGGAATGCTGAGAAAAAGGACGGAAAGAGAGCGCAAAGATAAAAGCTTGGGGGAAAAAAAGAACCGGGGGGAAAAAACCTCCCTGCCCACAAGCAGAAGAGACTCAAGATATCATTGGAAGGGGGGAAGTGAACAGTCCGGAGGAAGGGAATATGTCTAAGGAGAAAATTTCCCGAAAGGCTTTTGGGCTCAACTAACGGGGGGAGGTGTATCCTTCTGAATGGGGAAAAAGTGGAGATAAAGCCAGGGGAATTGGGGCACGTTGTTGGGGGGGCAAAACGAAAATCTAGGGATATAGAAAAAGGGACTACAAGACTCGGCAGGCTGAGGAGGAAGTCGCGACAACGAAAATGAAACCCAAGCAGGAAGGCGGGTGAGAAAGAAGTTAAAACGAGGAGAAGGCCTGGGCAGGAGAGGAAAAGGGGAACATAAAAGCTCGTGGGGGGGACCCGCTCGAATTTCGGGGACCGTCTCCAAAAAAAGGGGAAAGGGGAAAAAAACCAATGACCATGAGAGCTGTTTTCACAAGGGGGGGAAGAAAAGTGGAGGAGTTCGGAAAGGGTAGGGGGGGGGGGAATTGTGTGTATTACTATGCGAGACACCCTCAAAAAAAGGCAGAGAACAAAGCAGAAGGGGAGACGGGATAAAAAAAAGGAAAACAAAAACTTTCGAGAACATAAATCATAAAGGGGACGGTTCGGCTGTCTCTCATGAGATCCGGAAAAAAAGAAACCACATACCTTTCAAGAAACGGTGAGGGGGGCCGAACAGCCGGGGGGGGAGGTCCCCGAGGGGGAGGCCGGAACTTTAGCCTACCGTTGAACCTCAAAAAGGTCCGACTTCCTTCTTCGGCGGGAAAAAAACGCCGGGAACTCTCAGCAGGAAATATCAGACGCGAGGAGAAACCAACGAGGCGGGCTTCCAATCTCTGATGAGGGGAAGGCTTTAAGAGAAGAGAGCTTGAGGCGGAAGACTGTTTCAAGTCAGAGGGGGAGATCCTGGATTCAGGCCCATTCATCTCTAGTGGTCCAGAAGGAAGAAAGGGTTAGGGGGGCAAACCATGGAAAAGGGCGTGGGAGAAAAATCTCGCAGGGGATAAAAGGGCCATGGTTTGTACTACAAGGAAACTGATGGCAGAACCAAAAAGCACACCAAATAAAGACTGAAATTTTGCAGCCAAACCGATCAACCACCCCCGCGGGCATAGTATCAGAAAGAGGAAGTACCAACCAGCGAAATTGTGCGCCTGCACGGGGGACGGGTAATCAAAGAAAAAAAAGAAAGGGGCCACTGCAAGCCAGGGGAAAAAAGTGTAACCCTTTATTCGAACCTCGAAATTAAAGAAAAAAAATGGTAAACCTCACTCCATGGAGGAAAACGACAAGAACACGAAAGCTTGACTTGTAAAATCAAGAAAAGAATCTCGACGGAAAACCCATCAAAAAGAATTTATAACCTGGGGGGGACTCTGGGGGATGGTTAACGACAGAAAAAGCTGCGAAGTAGTGGAAGCCTGTGTGCGTTAATGATAGGGAAAACTAAATCATAGGAGCTCTGGAACTGGCAAACAAAAACGAAAATGAAAAAAGAGGAAAGATGATCCTTGCCGAAGGGCGAGTCCATAGGGATGGGGGGGGGGGTCAACAAAAAAGTCGCAGCAAAAGAGGGGGGGGGGGTTCAGGACCAAGTCCGGGGGAAAAAAAAACAAAAAAAGATGCTGGGATTTAGAGTCGAGATCTTCTGGGGGAGACTAAGCATGGAAACTTGGCGGTAAAAAAGGAAAGTGGGCCCTTCTTCAATGTGGACAGTTGACGGGGGTAGGATAAGAAGGCAACCGTCCATTTAAAAAAAGTCAGGTTCTTGGGCAGAGGGAAAGCAAGAAAGGGAAGAGCACCTGAGGGGAAAAACGCATTTGTGGGAAGGCTTGTGAAAGGGAGGGCTAATCACTACTAAGGGAGACGCACCGGGGGGGATGTAGAAAACGTGACTTCTAATGGGGGGTGGGGAAAGCTGTTGAACGTCTCCACCTAAAAGGGGAGCGTCCTGGTGTGGAGGGTGTGTATCAGCGTGAGGGTGGACCAAATACAAAGGAAAATGCAGATAGTTCAGGAGGAAATCTGTCGGGGGAAAGGTCGAGTCGCTATAACACTGCTGGCCAGGACGGGGGAGACCGAAAAGAAAAAGCATAGCAACCTGGAAAAAAAAAAAAGAAGGGGGAGAAACCTCCTACGCAGTTCAGAACTGGAGGCAGAAGAGAGGGAGGACGGGACTGATCACCCCCCCAAACCAAAACTTCATTTGGGGGGAAACCAACGTCAGAAGAGGAGTGACAATAAATGTTCAAAAAAAAAAAATTGGGGGACCTCCACAAGACAAGGAAGAAAAAGGAGGGGTTGAAACAAAGAAGACCGGTCGGAAGAGTGAGTATGCGAAACAAAAACGTCTATCCACCGAACGCAAAAGGAAAACAACGACGGATTTGGTGAGAGTCAAAAGGGTGGACTTGGGGAGGGGGAAAATACGAGCTATACTAGGGGGTCGTAGCTACAGGTGGAAGGAAGGTTTCTCTATAAAAATCCCAAGATCACGATCCTCACTTTGGCATCTGGGAAGAAGTTTGGAACCGAGAGAACTTTCAGAGGGGAGAGGGAGACGGGTAGGCGACAATTAGGAGCGGAGCTTCACGGGAAAGTTACTGAAAATCTTGTAAGGCCTCAATAAGGAAGAAAAAAAAAACGAAACTCGCTCTCCCTAGGAAATCAAAAAAAATGCCTTTACCGAAAGGGGAAAGAAGTATGGGGAAACCATGACCCAGGGGATTCTTTGATCATAAAGGATCCGGGACATCCATCGGAGAAATTTCACGATTCAAGTTTCTCGAAATCTTCAACGGGAGAAGGAAAATCGGTCGCTTGCGGAGAGGTCCCCAATCACCGAGGTCTAAAATTGGGGGAAGACAACGATTTTCCAAGGGGGGGAACTGGGGGAAGGAAAGAAAACGCTCATGAGCAGGCATGGAGAACAAAGGGAAACCTCGTCAAAAGGGGGTACGATTTGGGAAGCAAAACCGCAATGGATGAAAAGAGAAAAAATAGAAAGTCCTCCTGGACGCCCCAGGCACAAAGGACTAGCTACGGCCACAAAAAAAGCTAGGACTTATACAAGGAAAGACCTCCTTCAAAGAGAAACAGGGGAAAAAAACGCACGAAGGCACACCGCAAGGGGATCTTTCTCTGACATCAGGTCAATGGAGTTAGGGAGGTTAAAACTGACTCGGGGAAAATCCGCGTAACGATTATTCACGGTACACACAGTCAACGGGGAGATGACTATCCTAACAAGGGGAAGGAAGCAACTCCCTCGGGGGGTATCAGTCTAAACCGGACTCAGGTGAACACTACGCCCTGAGAGGGATAGAACCTCTAGAAGGGGAAAATAACCAAGCGGGAAAAATCGTGCAGGGCGCGTCTGAAAAAGGAAGGGGACCAATACAAAAAACCTGTTGGTTTAAAGAAAAAGAAATGGACTAATCAGGGAGCATACCAAGGGAGGAAACGAGGGGGGGGGTGACAGAGAGGCTTCGATGGCGCGCTCATTATGTCCAAAAGGGGGGGAAGCAGGAGTCACGCCCCAGAAATCGTTCGGAGCTCGGAAAGGTCTGATTACCAGGGAGTCAGCAGATCAATTTTTCCGAAGGAAAAAAATGTAAACGGGGGGAACAGACGGCGGAGGAAGTGGAACCATCTCCAGGACCAATTTCAAAAAAAACCTCCACTCCTGATTCTGAAAGTGAGTGAAGGGCAACGTATCTCGCAAAAAGTGACTACGGACTACTCTCGGAAGCACGGAGCATCGACATCGGAGGAAGGAGGAGGTCCAATGGGCAAGTCAAAGCTTCAGAGAAGCGAAAAAGAGAATCTCTCTCAAAAAACTGGAGATCCCTCAAGTCGTGCGCCAAGGAAAATGGGAATGGACAAAAACTGAACAAATCCAAGAGGAAATCAAGAACGGAGGGAAGATGGAATCAAGAACAAATAGCACTAAAAGTCAGGGGGTCTTCCTTACAAGCAAAAAAAGAGAGGGCACTAATAGAGAGGAAGATTTGGTCAGGTGAGATTGTCTAGGGAAAGAAACAACCGCCGTCCCGGACGGGCCAACTATGCGAAGAAAAGATTGAACTGTCAACCTTGGCAGCAATGGGAAGCCGAAAGGTGGGTACTTAGGAACGCCGAGCGGAAGGGGTCGAAGAATCTGTGGGGGGCGTCAATGGAGGGGTTCAAAAATGCAATCAATAAACAAAAGGAAAGGAGAATGCGCTCGGCAAAACAGATACGAAGAAGATCCTCCACTCGGGGTGAAGACTAAAAACTACTGGCTAGAAGGGGAGAAAGACCTTCGTGGTTGTAGGAGGGAGGGAGACCGAGTTCTCCGATAAGACCAACGAAATGGCCAGATCCAAGGGGGGGAACTGGTCTTTTAAGTATCCATTGAGGCACGAAAGACGGTGCTTAAAAGGGGGGGGAGAATGCAGACAATTCCTGTTGGGGGAATTATCAAACCAAAAAAGGGACTTCTAGACACGCTCTGGTACATGGGAAAATATCGGAGGGGGAAAGTGGGAAATGGAAATTCGGAGATGATCTCGAGCAAATTACTACTGCTCGAAAGTCATCTTGGGGGTCACGATCAACAGCTTTCGGGAAAGAAAGAATACAAATAAGTGGGTCCGGCCGGGCAGGCACTAAGGAGAGGACCCTCTTTTAAAAAAGCATAGGACCAAGTTGGAGTTTACGATGTATCCGAAGTCAAGATCACACGCGGAAGCTCTAGCATAGGCTGCCGCGGGTTAAGGAAAAAAGAAAACGCAGTGTTTAGGGAGGAAAAAAAGGGGGCCCAAGTAGGCACTGGGGGAGGAGAAGTTAGGAAATGCGGAGCCGAGAACCATCAAAGTGGCAAACTCAGGGGGGGATTTAACAACAACCCTGAGAAAAAGCACAGAGCGGCAGGGAAGATACTCAGCGAAAAGTCTGGACGCAAGGGGGAAGCAGACGGAGACCTGCTAAACTTTCGCTGTATGCACCGTCGGGAAGGGGGAAAATTAAGGGCGCACCGAAGCTGGGGAGTTGGTCCACAAACAGTCAGACCCTAAGGAGATTAGGACTTAGGCGGAACAAACAGTCTTTTGTTGGGTCGAAAGGGGGAGGGAGGGGAAGGGCATTTGGAGGGGGTCTTACTGGGCGGCACAAGGAGTGGTCCTTCAAACAGAGAAGGAAAGAAGAAAAGAAGTGTACAGCGAAATTCGGGGACCTTCGAAATAAAAGGATTGTCAGAAACACACAGCGAGGGGTTAACAACTAGAATACAAATAGATACGCCTTAAAAGGAGTGTCTGTAATTTTGGGAGGGTGAAAGAAAAAAAGCCGAATGCTGTCGAACAACTGAATCCTCCAAGGGGAGGGGGAAAAAAACGGACCAGCGCAATCGATAGATCGGAGGACAAAGAAAAAGAAACCCTTTTAATAGAGCAACAAGGACGGGGACGGGGGAAAGCGATTCTTCTAGGTTCTCAAAAGGGGGGGGGGCAATCCTCCTCCCGTGCTGGAAAAAAATGGATAGGCGGGAACAAAAGATTCGGCAGTTCCTTTGGGGAAATCAGGGGGGTTGGCGACAACGGACATGACGTCAAGCTGGAACCTCGGAAAGAAGATCCTACTACACTGACCCAAAACGAAATGGAAACTTATCCATCATTAAAACAATAAGAAATAGTGAAGGAAAGCGACCTGTGAATAATGGGAAAGCGCCCGGTGGTCAGGCAAGTGTACTCGTGCTCGAACGCAGGGGGGTAGCGAAGAAGGGACTGGTAAAAAGGGGACACGAAAAACCGAAGAAAAGTAACGGAGAGGGGAGGAATAAGTCGCGCTTGTTGGGGAAGCCTTCACGGGAAGGGACACGCCCACCGCAGCTCCACAAGAGGGGGGGAATTGTGGAGAGCAGGACCTGATTGCAGGAAAAAACCAAAGCCAAAATCGACTAAAATGAAAAAGACGTGCAAAGTTAGAAAAATACCGAAGAGAGGCCGCGATCAAAGGTGGGTTGGGGGGAGAATCAGAAAGACACGACCTGTAACAACTCCGCAACAATCGGCGACAAGACGGATAGAAGAGTTAGGAAATCGGAAAAAAAGAAACCTGCCCTGTGAAAATCAACAAAAGGGAGCACCTGGAATCAGGTCACATTAACTAGAAGGGGCCTTCTACCATCAAAAGAAGACTGGGGAAGGGGAACAGAAACGTAATCGGTGAAAGAGGGAGTTTAAAAGGGGTCGCCTAGAAAGAATACGGATAACTTTCAAAAAGAAAAAATAGGGGGGAGGGGGAAAAAACCGCTCAGTTCGTGTAACCAGACGTAGATAGGGTCGTTGGGGATGAGGGGGGTAAAAGAAAAAGGACTCGGTCATCAAGGATGCGGAAGAATACAACTTAGTACCCCACCTGAGAGGACTATTAAGGCCAAAAAAAGCGAAGATTCTGCAGAAGGTTTCACGAACATATAAGAAGGATCCCCTATTCTTGAAGTCGCGCTATTAGGCGATAATGGGGGACACTAAGAGCCACAGCTTCTTTTTGAGGGGATGCGACTGGCAGGGGAGGAAAAATGCTCCTTTCCGGTTGGGAGGAAGAGACTGTGGTAAAAACGAAGTGGCCCGGAACGTGTGCCATGGCAGTATCAAGGGTCTACGGGGCCGGGCGGCCTGAGGGTTGGGGAGGCGGTACGATTCTGGGTCAGGATCCTCTGGTAACCGAACGTCTCGTAAAGGGGGGGGGGTGGGGGAGGATTGGAAATAAAGGGGGGGGGTGGGACGTAGAAGTGTGTCTAACGGTTCGCAAAGTCCACCTTCTTCTCCAAGAAAAAATGTGGGGTGTAGAATAAAAAAGTGCAAGGGGGGGGGGACCATGAAAAGAAGAGACGTTCTATCAGGAAAACTCGAAATCGCGGTTAGATTAAAATTCCCTCTAAAGCTTCAGGAACATAGGGATAAAGAACACTCAGAAGAAAGAGGTCCAAGACGCCAGCAAGCAATTCTCAGAGAGCGCACGACCGTGGCTCATATCACGAAAACTCGAAGAAAGGAAAAAAAGGGGAGAATACTGGGAAGGTTCGAGATAAACTTCAGGGAGGAAGAATTTAAACAAAGCGACGCTTGAAGGGGGTAAAATATTACAGCCATAACCCAAGGCTTCTTTTGAAAAGAAACAAAGGGGGGTCAATGGAAGGAGGGGCGACCCACCGTCTATCGAAAAAAAGGGAATCTCTAGAGAAACAACGAAGGTGTCTCATCTAAATGGTTTAGTGACTGGGGTCATCCTAAGGAGATGAGCAGGGGGGAGGAGGGACCAAGGGGATTAGGGTAAGGAGGCGACGCATCGTCACAAAAAATTCTCCTCCTAGAAAACGATACTAAAGGTTATCATTGGTAAACCGTCAGATCTCGAAAAGGGGGAAAGAGGGGATGGTAAAAATCCCAGGAAGGGCGACTGGTAAAAAAGAATTTCATAGCGGGCCGCCTTCATTGAAAGACTTTTCCAAGGGGGGGGAAGCATGAAAGGAACGCCGGGTCAGCGTAGACGGAAGAGAAACAAAGCCCTTAAACCCGGTGCGACAAAAAGAAGAAAAGAACGTGAAAAAACGATAGGAGAATGTTTGGGGACAACCACGAAAAAGAATCTTGGAGAGAGGGAAATCGACGGGAGCAAAGCACGTCGCCGAGAAAAATAGGTCCTGCAGGGGGGAAATTTCTAACGAAGGGAACAAGGTGACGCTGGGAACGCCCGATAAAAAGTACGCAGAGGGCAAGAGGGGGGAAGTACGGGGGTGGGGTCCAATTTGGGGCCTTCTGGGGGGTCAGAAGGGGGGAGGGAGAAGCTAATTCGCCTGGACAGTGCTAGAAGAAGCGCTTCCAACAAATACGAGGGTACCCTGCCGGCAGAGATCGAGATGACGCCTGCTCTATCGATACAAAGCAAAAACGGGAAGAAGAAAAAAAAGACTGGTGGAGAAGGACGAACAGCGGCCGCTCAGAAGGTGGGCATGTGAGAAAAGGCAACACGAAGGTTCTCTTGGAATAGGGCTGCGTATCAGTGACAAAGACGGAAGGGGGGTGGAGAGGGGGAGGAAAAAAGAGATACCTCTCAGTCCAGGAAAGGCCGAGATAAAATCCATCGGGGCGTTATTCGGCACCGCAGACTTGGGAAACTTACCTCAACAAGGAAGAGAGGGCACACACGACGCCCTCAAAGAAAAAATGTTCCAAAGAGATAAAAATCGAACAGAAGGAAATGAGCGGGGAACCATCGGGTCAAATGAGAACAGTGGTGGGGGGTTTGGGTTTTTCGTTTTGGTTGTGGGGTTTTTTTTATTTTGGTTTTTTGTGGGGCTGTTGGGGGGTGTTTTTTTTGTGTGTTTTCGTTTGGTGGTGTTTGTTTTCGGGGGGGGGTGGGGGGTGGTATTGGGGGTGGCAGATATAATAAAGGTTTTGGGTTGGTGGTGTGTGGTGGGTAATGGGTCTATCAATGATAGGAGTTCCTTCTAGGATTGGACGATGATGCTAGGGGTTGAAGTGATGGGGGGGTGTGGAAGTTATGTGAGTTAAAGATCTAAAGTTGAGAGTAGCACGGGGGAAAGTGGTGCTTACTAGGTTTGTTTTGGGGGGTTGGTGAGAGTAGTTGAATGGTAGTTTTTTCATTAGTATGCTCTCGTTTTTTGTTGTTGCTGGGGGTGTTAATGTTTTATAATTTGTGGGTGAGGGTATTTACGGTGTGGGGATGATTTTGTGGTTTTTGGTGGGTGGTTTGGGTGGTAGGTGTGTGGGATGGGATTGTTTGGGGGTGGGGTTAAATGGGGGGGGGAGTAGGGTGTTTTTGTGTTGGGATGTGGGGGTGGTTTGTTTGTGTTTGGGATTCTTTGTGTGGTTTTTTTTGTTGTGTTATACTGTAGGTAATTGTTATGAGGGAGTTGTGTAATTTGGTGGGGGGGGTGGGGTGCGTTTGGGTGGGTTGGTTTTACTGTTATTTTGTTTATGGGGTGAGTGTGGGGTGGTGTTCTGATAGATAGAGGAGGGTAAGTGGGAGGGTGGGTGTGTTTGGTTTTTTTTTGTTTTTGGGGGTCTTTTGAATTGTGGAGGTTTGTAGGGGTAGGGATGTAGGATGGTATTGGGGTTTTGGGTGGTGTTATGGGGGTTGGGTTTGGGTAGGTTTTTTTGGGGTGGGGTTTTTGGTGTGTGGGGGGGGTGGGTGTTGTGCGGTTTTGTTAGGGGAAAATTCTTTGGGGATCTTGTTGGTGATGTTATATTGGGGGGTGGGGGGTTGGTTTTGTGTTTATTGGGATTGGGTTTGGTGTTGGATTTGGGGGGGGGTGCTAGTGTGGTGTGGTGTTTTTATTCGGTTGTTTTTGGGGGGGGGGGGGTAAGTGTCTTAATAGAATCAGAATGGGTTGTGGCTTTGTGGTTTGTGCGTTTGTTATGGGGTGGGGTGTTTAGTGGTGTTGTTAATTTAAGATGTGTGGTTGGGGGGGGTTTTTTTTTCGAAAGTGGTGAGGAAAGGGGCGGGGTGTGTAGGTTTAGTTATTTGAAGGTTTGGTGAGAGGTTTTGGGTTTGTGTTTTTGGGGGTTGTTTTTAGGTATGTTGGGTCATTTGGTGTTTTGGTTTGGTGTGGAGTGATTTAGGAAGGTGGGTTTGAGAAATGATTTTGTGGGGGTTCCGGTTGTGGAGATTAGTTGTTTTTGTTTGGATATTTATGTTGGTTAGTGTTGGAATGGAGTCGTTGAGGTATTGTTGGTTGTCTTTTTGGGGGGGGTTTTGGTTTTTTTTGGTTTGGTTAATTGTGGGGTAGGATTGATGGGGTTTTGATTTTTGGGGGTTTTATTATTTTGTGTTTTTTTTGGTGGGGTGGTGGATTGGGTGATGATTTGTGGTTTCCTTGTGGGTGTTTGTGGTATTTGTTGGGGGGGGGTTCGCGAAACGGTTTCGAGTGGTGGGTCGTTGTGAGTAATGTTGGTGGGCTTTTGTTGGGTTGGGGGGGGGTTGGTGGGGGGGTTTCAGGTGGGTATTGGGAGTGGTGGTGTTTATGTTGGGTTATTCGGGTCATAACGGGGTGTGCTGGGGGATGGGTTAGTTTTTTGGGTTTTTGGCGGATGGGGTTGTTTTTGTGGGGGGGGGTTCTTTTTTATGTGGGTGTTAATTTGTGGTGGGTGGGTGGGTTTTTTTGTGTTTGTTTCTGATTTGTTGTTTGTTTGGGTTTGTATTCTGCTTGTATTTTGTGGCGGTTTTTTTTGTTAGTGTATGGGCCAGTGGGGTGAAGTGGTCCGGTGTCGGGGGGGGTTTGTTTTTGGGGGGGATTGGGTCTTGTGTGGGGTGGGTTTGGTTATTTTTTTTTTTTTTTCGTTTGCGTATATGATTAAGGGGGGTGGTGTGTTTGATGTGGTGGGTGAGATTGTGGATGAGGCAGGAGTGGGTTGTTTGTTCGTGTTTATTTTTTGGGGTCATAAAGGTTTCGTTTTGTTATGTTGGGGGGAGTTGGGGTGTTGGGGGGTTGTGGGTATGTATGGTGGTGGGGGGTTTGTTTGGGATGTGGCGGGGGGGTCGTTGGTTTTCTTTGTTAATTTTTTTGTGGGGTTGTTGGGCCAAAACCCAAAAGGAAAAGAAAGGGGAAAAAGGTAGAGGGGGGTTAGGCCAAATCTGGAAAGCGGAGGCGGATCTCGAAAAAGGCTTCCCTTGGGGGGGAAAACCGAGGGCCTGAAAGAAGCTTAGGTGAACCTGCAAAGAAAAGTTAAAGAACGGGAGGGAATCTAAAAGAAAAGGATATGCGAAAGGAACCAAGGGGGAGTCCCAATCAGATAATGTGGGAAGAGGAATCGTCTAGGTGAAAGTACCCAGGCGTGCTGGAGTGGGAAGGAACCCATCCCTAAAGGAAAGCAAATTCCTCGAAAAGGAAAGAGGTCGGACGAAGAGATGACGGCGTGAGAAAGGAAAACCTGATTGATCTCTCGGAAGGAAAAAAATACGACGCGGGGCGCAAGTCAAGCATTCTAATCTCGAAGTAGGTCAAACTGAATAAACAAAGAGGAGGAACAAAAAAGAAGGGACTAGAAAGAAGATATACAACAAACAAAGACCACTTAGAGAGGAGAACTCGCGGTAGAAAGAAAAAGAAGATTGCAATGGCACGGGGAAAAGGAAAGAAGAGAGAGAGAGGTAATAAGGGTAGAGGGACGCCAAGACGCGCGTAGTCGATAAGGAGGACTGAAGAGGTTCTGTCGCAAGCGTCTTCCTAAAGCTATGAGACTGGGAGGATGAAAGGGGAACGAGATGCTTATAGACCCGCCCGGCTGAGGAAAATCGGAAAGAGGGGCCAAAAGTTGTTGAGGCTTTGGGACGTAAGACCTTGTTATCCAAAAAAAAAAAAAGACGGAGGCCGGGAAAAGACGGGTCTTGAAAAAGCTGAACGTGCCAAGAAGAAAAGCGCTTTGAAACAGGCCGTGCTATAGCAACATAGGACTAAAAAAAAGAAAAAGGGGAAAGCTTGGGGGATAAATCCGAAGAGAGAAGGAGGTAACTAAAACACTGAAGAAATGGGGCAGCCAGGTGAACAATGGACATTTTAACTGAAAAAAGGGGAAACAGGGGGGGAAAATCAAGTGAGGAGTCTTTCCGGCAGGGGGGGGGTCAATGAGGTCCAGGAGGAGGAAGCGGTCTGGAGTCCGTGTTTAGATCCTCCGACACGGGTAAGGTGGGTGGGGGGGGGAAAGGGGCACCCGAGGAGGAAAACCGAGGATCAAGAAAGATCGGGGGTCCTTTAAGATAGAGGGGAAAAAAAGGACGAAAGGACACAGCGAAATACTCGGCCAGGGGAAGGAGAAGAAAGAGAAGAACGAGTGTGACAGGGGCTGTTCTACGGAAGGACGCCCGAGGGAGGGGACCTCAGGAAGAAACGCCACTCACCGAAATAAATGCTTTGGTCAAAAAGGAGCCTCAAGGGCAAGGGAAGGAGAATGAAGCGCGCAAAAAAAGGAGAGATCTATCATAGAACGCGGACTCTTCTAAACTAGGGTGTTTACTTTGAAGATAGCCTTCGTAGGATGGCGACTGGGAAGACTGCTCCTAAACATAATCCAAAAACGGTAAGCCAGTGGGGGGTGAAAGAAAAAAACTACTCCATCGAGCAGTAGGAGGAGGGGACATCCGTAAGCGAAACTAAATTCGTCAAGGACCTATACTCCCAAATGGGGGAAAGACAAAAGGGCGCTGGTGTCTTTAAGGAGTTTAAGGGGATAAGAAAAAAAGAGCCGCATGTCGTGGTTACACAAACAGGAAAAGGAAGTACAAACTCTGCGGAAAAAAGAGGATTGAGTAAAGACACCCATAGGGGAGACAAGGTTACTGGAACTTTAGTCTTACGGGAGGGCCGCGCGGCAAGAACGTAGGGAAATCAGAGACAAACTTAAAGAAAGGGATAAAGAGAGGGCCGCTCGAATTCGAAGGCAGGACTAGAAGGTCACGAATACCGATCTCACAGCGGGTGAAAAAAAAGTAAAGGAAAAGAGAGGCCAAGAAAGTAGAGCGGGAATGTGGAGTTTATGACGAAAAAGGCGTACTAAAAAAAAAGAAAAAAGAAAAAAACTCAGCCATAGCACAGAGACATCAGGAGAATACGGAAGGAAACAAGAAAACGAAAAACCGGGCTATAGAAAAAGAACGTCGGAATGGGCCGGGGAGAGGTTCTTCGGTCGGGAAAAAAAGGGTAGATCCATACTAAAAAATGACCGGAAAAGAGGGCTTCGGGAACCGAAGCCCCTGATAGTGTTACAGGGGCAAAGAACGGAATCTAAGAGAGGCCCTCGGGAAGAGGCGGACTACTGGGGAAGGGGTATCTCGAACAAAGGGGGCCAGTAACCCCATCAGGGAGAAAAGGGGGAACAAGTCATAGGAGACGGAGGCACAATGGTTCAGGAGAATGTTTCAAGACCGACCGTGATCGGAGGCTCGAGAGGGGAGAAGCGGGGAGGGAACTACTTGTTCAAGAAAAGTATGGGTACAAAAAGGAAACCCGCCTGAAAAAAGAGAGGGGGAGATTAAAGAGAACGGTCGCAGGGGGTTTCATGGGAGAAAAAAGTAAGTAGTTTCGGAGCAACAACAAAAGCGAAAAAAAAACACGCGACAGTGAAAAAAGGGGAAAGAGGAATGGGTGAAAAGGGACCCGCAACAAAAGGGAATCTACAGGAAAACTTCCAAACAAAGGGTTATAAAATAACCAAAGGAGTACCACCTTCTTCAAAAAAAAGATAC
>Ga0179591_1352612_pt1 | contig 14289 bp, 22 predicted proteins | sample CZOMad2_1_08_16f_FD_182891 | JGI IMG/M metagenome (GOLD analysis project Ga0179591, IMG submission 182891) | Vadose zone soil fungal communities from Angelo Coast Range Reserve, California, USA - CZOMad2_1_08_16fungal (PacBio error correction) | ecosystem: Environmental > Terrestrial > Soil >...
AGAATCCGGGGTACAAAAACCCTAGGAAGGGGAAAACGGGCAAGGAACCTTAAGCACTGTACCATAGATCGTCGGCGCTCGTCACGAATTCAAAGAAATGCTTGCGGTGGAAAAAAAATCTAAACGAAAAAGCAAGCCGCAAAAGTCCTTGAAGAGCCCCAGAGTTACCGCAATCGATGCCGGGCCCGAAAATGAAAATTGCCGACTTCAAAAGTAGAGAAACTCAATTCGAAAAGGGGGAAACCCCTGGTCAAATCGGCGGTCAAACGGGGGAACGAAGCAAATATTCAGCGAAAGGAAAAGAGAATAGGGAATCATCACTGAGCACTGCTCCGGCGGGATCTCAGAAAAAAAAAAATCAGTCTAACCAGGTAGGTGGCAGTGAAGAAATAAAACTCTGATGGCCCGAAAAGGCCTTCGTTGGTAAGAGAAAAGAATACCGGAGGGAATTAAAAGACTGGAATCTCAAGGCAGAGCCAAAACCGGCTGTAAGGCCGCTAGAATCTTTTCTAAAGATAGTCAAAAGATCCGGTCAAGGGCACGAAAAAAGAAACCCCCCCCCCAGGGTATGAAAAGAATCAAAACGAAAAAAAGCGGCCCCGGGGACGCCAAGTTTTTCGCCTAAACCTGAAGGAAAAAGTTTGGCCCAAAAAGCAGCCCGGGCTAAGGTCAGAAAGGAAAAACGATAAAAAAAAAAAACAGCACCAAAAAAATCGCTGATCTTCTTTACCGGTCAAACGAATCCAACGGAATCAGGTCGTAATTGGGATCCCCTTGCAGAGCGCCTGCATAAAACGGGGTTCTACTAACAGGCGGTACAGCGAAAACAGGGGAAATGAAGGGAAGGAACGCAAGGGGGTCAGGAGGACACTAACTCGAGGGGGGGGGCATCAGAAGAAGGGGCACAAAGGTGCTTGAGCCAAAGAACGAGAAAGATTGCCTACGAGAGACGAAGCGCGGGAGGGCGTTGGCAACTCGAGTGGTCTTCATTAAAAGAGGGTTGTTGCAAGAATGCGAACTGAGAACCAAAAAAAAAAGAAACGAGGAGGACTCTTAGGAAGTCAAAGAAGAGACTAAATGCGCAAGCGATGAAACTGACGGGTCTTGTGCAAAAAGAAGGGGATTTGTGTGCTGGGAAAAGAAAAAAATCTCCCGAAAATCGTTACCACTGCACTTACCAGGAAGGAGGAAAAAAAAACGTAACCCTTGGGGGAGAGGTGGACTTTACCTTACGACCGAGGTTTATGGCAAGCGTCGGGGCGGTCGGGGTGGTCATGGTGTGGGGGGTTTTTTTTCTGGAAAGTCGGCAGAAGGAACGACAGACGAGAATCGAATCGCTGTGCGGAGGTCCAAAAGCCGCCAAACGGCGCCACCGAATAGGGTTACTGTAGATCGAGGCAGATCAAAGTTACAAGGAGCCCAGATTTTTGCTGAAGAGGACTTGCCGATTCCGGGGAGGGGAGGGGGACAGGGGGGGGGAGGAGAGTGCTTTTCAAACAAAAACCCGCCTGGGAAGAAACACCTAATGAAAAGCCATAATTCGACGAAAAAAAGATCGGGGGACGAGGCCGAGGGTGAGAGGGGGGGGGAATTGCTGCGGTAAGATTTTCGACGCTGCCGGCGCACGCAAATTTTGGGACTTTTTCCTGGGATCTCCTCAAAAAAAAAAAAAGGGAGAAAAAAAAGACAGAGGGGGGTCCGCCCTTCTTCGGGTTTCCTGCGCACTTCCAAAAGGAGTCTGTCCGAAAAAAAGGGCCGGAAAAGGGGGTTAATAAAGACCCGGCTAACGAGGAGGGGGGGGGGGGTCGGACGCTTTTAGCACCTACAGTCGCGCTGCGAGAAAAGCTGGAAGCCGAAAACTCGAAGGGGAGGAAAGGGTCAGGCGTTAGGTGAAGGAGGCATTTTCCGTGCACGTCCGACAAAAAGGTGGGGGGGGTGGGGGGGAGAAGAGGGAAAAGGAGTTCCAGACCGTGTATCGAAGAGCCTCCGCCACGCAATCTTTGGAGAAGCAATGGGGGGTTCGCACAAGGGAAGTCCAGGGGGGGGAGAAGCAGACGAAGTCAGAACTCGTTCTAGAAAGGGGGGGTCCAAAGTTGGGGGAGAGACCCTTTCCTAAGTCCTCGAGGGGATATTTTAAAGTTGAATGAAGAGGGGTTAATAAGTTTGGGGAACGACTGAAGAGGTTCCCTTCAACAAATAAGATCATATAATCTCAAAAAGGAAAAAAGAAAAGGAAGAAGAGAGGGGGTGAGCTGTCATGGCGTTGCCCGTACCTCAGTTTATGCCACTCAAAAAAGGAGATCTTAGGAAATGACAACCTGAGGGAAGAGGGAGTTGCAAATAGAAAAAGCGGTCCCCGTCGACTCAAGAGCGGCATAAAAGGACCTGGAAAAGGATTCAGAAAGGAAGTCAAGAGGGGGAAAAAAGGGCAGGGTCGGGAAGGCCAAGAGTTACAAGTTCATGTCACCACCCAGGGGGCAAAAGCCCCACGCACTACGTTTAATCAAGTACAACCAGGAAAAAAGAAGGCCCTGCAGACAGGGGGATTATGGCACTCCTCTGTCACGATCAGCGTTTGGTCGAGATCCTGAGTAGCTAAAAAGCTGCGCAACAAAAAGGAAGAAAGGGTTTTAAACTAAGGGGTAGGGAGAAAATGACCTAACTGGAGGGGAGAAGCTCGAACTGCTCCAGGCAAAAGTCATCGAGCAGGAGGGAACAACGGGGGAAGAGGCTCGGAAAAACCGCACGGATGGGAAGAAAAAAAAAAAAAAATTAGGAGAAAGAACAGACAAAGAGAAGACACAAGACGCCACTTCACCGCCCGCTCCTGTCGACAACCCAAAGAAGGAACTAGCTCGGGAATGGGGGGGCTGGCGAGAAGGACTCCTGGGGAAAAGAGGAGCAAAAAAAAAAGACCGGGAAATGGAGTAACCGCAGCGCCGTGAAAAACTTCCATGCGCAAAAGTTGTCTAAGCTAATCGGAAGCTACGTCTGAGGAGGGGGGGAGAAAATAGGAGGGGTGGCCTCCTAAAACATACCATGAGATCAAAGAATCCTCTACTCTTCCGGGACAATACACGGAAATAAAATTAAAAGAGGCAGTGGAGATTACTAGCAACATCAAAGCTAGCCCTTCCAATTGCCCCAGCAAAGCGCAACCTGCAGGAAGGGAAAGGGTTTTTTTCTTCCAAGGGGGAAGAAAAACCGATGTATGGAGTCAAAATCGCAAAGACAGGGAAATCAAAGTCTCGTCATCTCAAATAGAAAGGAAAATGGGGAGCCGAGCACAAAAATGGGACTACCCGAGGAAGGGGAAAAAAAATCGCTTGGGCTGCTAGTCCATCATTTCGGCACCAATAGGGGAAGAAAGGGGGAATAAAAACCCTCCAGAGGACTTACCTTGGGGGGGGGGGATAAAAAGACAGAGAGGCTGGGTTTCGGGCCTAACCCATTTGGGGGGGGTAAAGGCATAAAAGAAAACCATAAGGCAAAAAAAAGGGAAAACCACGGGGGGGGGCGTCAGCAGATAGTGACGCGCCGCACCGGGAAGGGACCTCCGGGAAAAAAAAGGTACCACAATCCAAAAAATGAGGCCACCGACAGCGTGGGGGAATCGTCCAGCATCCCTATCATCAGCTCTGGGGGGATGTGGGAAGAAAAACCTGAAAACGGAAAAGGGAGAACCAAACAAATAAAGAAAGAAGGTTGACCTACCAGGGGCGCAGCGCGTAGTTCGGGGGGGGGGACCTTTAAAGAATTGCCAGGAAAACTTTGAAGGCAGCGGTGTGCAAAAAAAAAGGGCCCGTAGGAATCTGTGGGGAACAAACGAGGCAAAAAAAGGGTCAAGCCGTGTGCGCGGGGAATGCCTAATGCAGGGAGTTGCCCGCGGGGGAAAAAAAAAAGCTCCGAAGGATGTTGAGGAAGAGTAGTACAAGGTTGAGCAGACGCGGAGGGCAGGAAGACGAACGAACGGATCCGCGAAAAAAAATTGAAGGACAAAGAATGAAACTCGAACGGCTAGGAGAATGGTTACGAAAGATTAGTAGGGGAAAGACGCTGGACGGGGCCAAGAAAGACGCCGTGCGAGAAAAGGGAGACTCAACTCGGGGGAAGCACTTCATCAGGCCGCGACCCTTGCTGTGTAAAAGAGGTGTCGCGAAACAGGGAAAAAATTTGCAAAAAAAAAACAACGCTCCTGGGGAACCTGGAAAAAATGACCGAAAGAACAACCATGCAGACTCAGGGAAAGGAATAAAAAAAGGCACCTCCGACGAAGTTCGTCGGCGAAAATCACTGCGGGTAAAAAAGAAGACTCCTGAAGTAGGAGAAAAAGTTCACAAGAAAAGGGAAGAGGGGTTAAGGGATAGAACAAAAACCGAGGGAGAGGGAAAAAAGATAGGAAAAAGACCTAACCCCTCACGTGAACGAGATCTTTCCAAAAGAAAATTTCAGTAGAGAAAAAAGGAAAAAAAGGATCCGCCGACCGGAGATCGTCGGCGGCCAAAAATCTTGGGGGCAAAAGAAAAGGTCCAACCTAAGAAGGTCCAGGACGGGGGGGTGCAAAAACCCCTGAAAAAAAAAATTACGAGCGGCAGAAAAAACTTCGGCAAGGGCCGCCTCCGAGGGTTGAACGCAAAAGACGCTGCTACCGCCTGAGAGGTAGGCAAGGAAAAGGTCTAGAAAAAAATGAAGACCTGGAAAAGCAGGGAAAACGCGGCCTCAGGGAAAACCAAACCCGAAGCCAGGGGGGTCTCAAACAAGAGGAGGGGGGAACGAGAGGGGGGGAAAAAATTCGAAGGAACAAGAGAAAAAAGGTGTGAAGAGGAGTCGAGGGGGGCAGAAAAAAGGGACGGGCGGTGGATCCCGCCAGAAAAAGTCGGAGAAGCTTAAAAAACGATCTAAAGCGTTGATGCAGAGACGTCGAAGTGTGTCCATCCTGTGTACCTCTTATCGGTCCAGGTCGGACAGCGGCTTGAAGCGCTATCATCCGGAGAAAAACAGAATTGAAAAAACTCAGGGAAAGTGTAAAAAGATCTGTACGAGCAAGGGAGGGGAGGGCACAAACAAGCGAGGAAACCTATGGGAAAAAGGAAGTGGAAAAACGGGGACACGAAAGGGATCATAGGACGCCAGTCATCGAACCGGAAAAAAGATCAATACAGGAAAGAATTTGCATGGGGAAAAGATGAGGGGAAAAGAAAAGGCGTAAGGGAAAAAGAGAACCAAAAGGGAAAGATGATCTCGCCCTGCAAAGAAATCGCCAGGGCTTTTCTGGAGTGAAATTTCGTGGAAGGATACCCGGGTAAGAACGGGGAGCGGGGGAAAGAAACCGGGGTAAGAAACTGCCTTGCAGAATTCCCCACGACTCCCCAAGGGCCCGAAGGCATCAGGGAAAGAGGCATGGAAAAAAAAGCCTGTCCAGAACGCAGAAAAAAATCGGGGAAGGAACAAAAGTCCAAAAAACGAAGAAAAAATGGAGGCTCCTTGTGGGTCATCCTGGGGGTGGACCAGTGAAAAAAAGTGTTGTTCACAAACTGCTGACGGAGCCAATCGAGTGAGGGACGGAGCACCTTCTAAAGCCCCCCCAGACGGGGGGGGAAAAACGACTAAAGGGTGGGAGGAGCTTCAAGAAAGAAAAAAAAACATAAATCACTCTAACATGAAAGAAACACTTTCTAAGGGAAGGGGGGAATTTGCTCAAAGGACAAACCGGAACGAAAAAAAGAAGATAGAAAAAAGGCAAGCTAAAAGGGGGGTGTTGCTTTGAGTTTCAAGGGCTTGCAAAAACCGAAGAAAACGAGGAAGGGGGGGGGGCAGCGGCAACGAAAGCGAGACACCGTACGAGGGAAAGTCAAAAAGGGGCCCCCTTGTTGGGAGTCGCGGGAAACCGTTTGGGGGGGGGAAGACATGGGAAAAGAAGCTTAGGTGGGGGGGGCAGAAGACCGGGGGGGGGGAAAGGCAAGCCTTCAGAAACGCCCTGGCTGCGGGGGGGGAGATGTCAAGAAAAAAGGGGGAATTGAAATAGTGGAAAAGGTCTGTGGTATGAGGAAGAAAAAAAAAAAAAATAAAGGTGGTAGGGAAGGGGTGATCTCTTTCTACAACGCGGCCCGTAAACACAATGGCAGGGGGAGGGGCCTGGAGAAAAAGAGACTCGTAAGGACCAGGGTCAGGGAAGAAGGCAGGGGTGCTGCGCAACTGCTCTATGAATTGCCGGCGAAAAAACCTTGGACCACACGGGAAACTGAGGTTGGCGTAGAAAAAAAAGTCAGGGAACTCTTCCGCCGAGAAGACTCGGGTTGCGGAAGAGGGGGGGGCGAGCTCAGGGAAAGGAGACGCAAAAACCTGTAAAAAAAACCGTCCGACTAAACACAAGACCCGTTGGGGTCGTCATCGATTTCTTGCCAGGGAGGTGAAGGACCGATAAATGTGGAATGGGGGGAAAAAAGGGGGGAGAACTGAAGGGGACGTAAGGGAAGCCTAAAAATTGAAGCCCTGGGGGAGGCCGGGAACTCAATAAGCAGGTGGGAAAAGGAAAAAGGGGAAAAGAAAAATATCAGGCAGTATGGGAAGTCTAACTGACCAGTTGATAGAAAAACTGGGGTGGGTTTGACGGGAGAGGGCGGGAAGGAGGAGACGGGAGAGGGGGAAGGGAAGTAGTGGGGGAGATGGAAGGTTTTGGAGGGGGGGGCAGATGGAAGGGGGGGGTGTAGAAGAGGGGGACGGGAAGTCGGGTGGGCTGATAGGGGGAAAGGCGGAGGGGAGATAGGAGGTGATGGTGGGTAGGGTGTGAGAGAGGGGGGGTGGAGTCGGGATTGAGGGTGCAGGACACGAGTAAGGGTTATTGTGGAATGAAGGGAGTGGTAAGGGGTAAGGGGGGAGGGGAGATGTGAGGGAAGGTGTACGGAGGGGGGGAGTGGGAGGGGGGGGTGGTAATGAGGTGGGGGATGCGGAGGAGGGGGTGTGGGGGGAGCTTAGGAGTCAGTAGGGGGGGGGGGGGGGGGATGTGCGGAATGGTGGCGGTGAGAGAGTGTCGGGTGGAGGTGTGGTGGTGCATGTGATAGGTGGGAGGGGTGGGGGAGACAAGGAATAGGAGGGGAGAGGGGGAGTAGGTGGAGTGGGGTGAGTGTAATTAAATCAGAGGTGGTGTAGAGGGGGTATGTGGGGGGGGAGGGTAGTGATTGAGGGGGTAGAGAGGACGAGGTGTGGATGGGGGAGGTGGAGAGGGTTGGGTGGGAGGGAATTGGTTGAAGGGAGTGGAAAGGAGATTGGGGATGGGGGTGGTGGAAGGGAGCGGATGGATTGAGAGTAGGTTGGGATGGGAAAAAGAAGAGAAGTGGAAGGAGTAGGGTTAGTATGAGGCAAGGGGGTAAGGTGCTGTAGGGAGGGGGGGGGGTGGGTAGGGGGGGGGGAGGCAAGGGAGGGGCAATGATGGGATAGGTGGTGAAGGGGGGCCGGAGGTCGGGGGAGAGAGAGGGTGGGTTGGAGTGGGAGGGGTTACCGGATGAAGGGGCGGATGGAGGAAAAAAGAGGGGGGGGGGCCCTCGATGAAACGGGTCATAAAGGCCTTGTCAATCCGCGAGGTGAGGGAAAGACTGGGGGGGGCAAAGAAAGCGGGCGCGAAAGGCCCTTTCTCAAACAACAAAGGAAAAAAAAAGGGGGGGGGGGAAAATGAGATAGGGGCCCAGGACGTCGCCAGGGAAAAAAAAACCGCAGGTGAAACGGAAAAAAAGATGAAAAACCCATCGAGCCCGATGGACCTTCAAGAAAAAAAAATTTTTGGCCAACACCAAGCTCGCGGACAGGGGAAGGCTCAGGGGGACTGCGGGGATTCTCACCTGCGTGGACGGCCTTCCCCGGAAGAGAAAAAAGCCCTGATTTTGGACGCTGGGGTCATAGGGGAAACAAGCGGAGAGAAGGAGAAAAAATGACACGAACCAACGACGCGGGCAGAACCCCGGCCGCAAGAAACGGGTAAGGAGGGGGAGGTGAATTTGAAGCTGTCAGAAAAAAAAAGAAATACACGGAACCAAAAGCCTCGAGGAGTTCCGCGGAAGAAAAAAAAGGGGACTCTCAAGGAAAGGGTTGAGGGCCCCCAAAAAAAAACGTTGGAACAGTCAAAGGAATGAGGGGGCAGGAAAAAAAATGAAAAAAGGGTCCGCTGCCTTCCCAGAGAATCGCGGCGCGCTTGAAGCCCAGACACGCAAAGGAAAACTGCCTCCGCGGAGGGTCGACCAAGATAAACTACGAAAAGAACCCCAAGGAAAGAAGGGACTAACCAACCCCCTCAATCTATCGGCAAATGGAGTAGGTTCTTGGGCAAGCCCAGCGGCAGGGAGAAAGCGAATCGGAAACGCTAAGGCTCCATCGAGGACCATGACTGTCAAAAAGAACTATGGGGAGCCACGAAAACTTGAAAGAGGGGGGGAGAACTCAGGAAAAAGATTTTACGAGAGGAAAAGTTAAAAAGCCTCACATTACGCGGCTCTTTGCGCCGCCGGAAAAGATAAAGAAAATAAAACTTGAGGTAGAAGACGGGGGGGCATCCACCGCCGAACCTTTCCCAGTGACAGAACCCGCTCAACAAGGGAAAGATCGAACGTTGAGGACCGGGGAAGAGGGTCGAGGAAGAAAAAACTTAATCGAAGAAGGTGAAGACGCCGCACTCACTCGATAATCGGGGTCCACCCAAGAGGGAAACGAGGGCCGCGCTTGGGGGAAAGCTCAGTCAGAGTCTGTCAACCCAGAGTGGTAAGAACCAAAGAACAAAAGAGAAGCGAGGAGGGGGGGCGAGGCAAAAAAAAAAGAAGGTTCGGGCTCAGCATGCACATGCCCAGTGAGTCCACAGCGAGGGGACGAAATCAGAAAACTGAAGAAGCAAAAAAGGACTACCCCGCGTAGGAAGAAAAAAAGGGGCCAGCCCAAATCTTCAAGGAAAAAAGTCCACGTCCACAGGGAAAGGAACGGCCAACAAGAAAGAGGTGATAGAAGATCAGATAAAGGAGCGGAAGGGAGAAGAAAAAAAACTAGCAACGCAGGAAAAGGTTTCGGCTTCACAGGCCCGCTGAAATTTCCTCATCTAGGGGGGTCTGACAAGGAGATGCCCGAAAAGAAAGGGGGCAATCGGGGAAGTAAAAACGGCCTGAAAGACTTGTTGACTGATCTTTCTAGAACAAGAAGAAAGCCTTCCATCAAGGGGGGGGGAACGGAAAGTAGAGACCCGCGAGAAAAAAAAAAAAGGGTTCAAAAAACACGGGGAAATGAACGAAAAGCCCAACTTCGGCAGAAGACACCTATTATATCTATGTGCATCATCATAGAAAAGTTGTCAAAAGCGAAAGTGGATGAAAAAAAAAAATAGAGAAAAAAGATGAAGAGGGAAAACGGGGAAAACTGCGCCATCGCTCGAATATTTTGCTACAAGTCTTTCTGAATGGGAAGTTCCTCGGCAGAAGTTCAAAAGGACTAATGGGGGAAAGGAGTTTTAATCAAAGGACAAAGAAAAAGGCACAGCTCCCAGGGACTGTAACCTCGGGCTCAGTACAAGGCAGGTGAAAAAGAAAAAATGGATCTAGAAAGGCATTGTAAACGGGAAAAAAAAGAAAGGGGGTAAAAAGAAGCTCAAAATGGGGGAGTTGAATCGTTGACCCGCCGACGATCAAGGGTCTTCGGCCTGAAAAAAGGACGGGAGGGAAAGGAAAAAAACTTCCTGAAGGGGAGGAGATAGCCAGCAAGGAAAAAAAAAAAAAAAAAAGAGGTACCATCAAGTCGAAGAAAAAAAAAAACGGGGGAAGGAGAAGAGATAGAGAAAACCTTTACAAGAAAAAACCTGGAATAAAGGGGGGGAAACGAGATCTTCAAAAAGGGGAAAGGAGATAACCATCGAGAAACAGACGACCAGTCTAAAATCGTCGGCCGGCCTCTGAAGGGACAATGGCCATGCGTGCACCTCTGGGACAAAGGAAGCAAGGGGACGTGTCGAAAAGTCGCAAAATCAAAGCAACCCGAGTGTTACCATAGGCGCTGCAGCAAGGGATGAGTACACGGAAGGGAAGGAAAAAGGGGAATCCGGCAAAAGGAGTAGTAAAAGAAACTCAGTCGCCTACCCTGAGGGACGGTCTGAAGAGAGGAAAGGGTCCCAGGGCCGTAGGACAAAGATAAAAGTAATCGAATAGAACTAAAAGGGAAAGGGGTGAGGTGCCGGAAAAGTCGGTGACCAATCCAGAATCCTTGGATGGGAAAGAATCCAATCATAAAAAAGAAAAGAATCAAGGGGGAAGTTTGGGGGAAAAAAGTCTTCAGTTGTACTCGATCGGAAGTCGGTGAATGAGAGCCCGAGGGCCCGCAAACGAAACTTTTAGAGAGAAAAGAAAAAGAAGTTGAGGAACGGGAGGGCCTGACAAAGCGCTCGGCAATAAAACCCTCAAAACAGAGAAGGCGCAGAGGTGGAGAATCTTAAGGGAAGCAAAGCAGGGTCGCAGGAAAACGGGCACCCAGGAAGAGTGGGTCCAAGTCAAAAGAAGAAAAGAAAAGAAACACGCGAAAAAAAAAACGGAGTCCCCCCTAGGAAGACGAAGGTTTCGGGAAAAAGGGAGCCTCGAAAAGAAAAAAAAGAAAAACTGGCAGGCAGTAGTGACTCAGGGGAAAAAAAAACCGAAAGCCAAAAAGTCTTATCTTCAGGGCCCAGAAAAAAAAAACAGGGTTCAGGGGGAGGGGGAAGATAATGAAGGGAAGGAGAGGGTCAGAAAGCGTTGCAAAGCAGACTTCTTGAGGCGACTCCGACTGAGGTCTTGAGTCTGGGGGAGGGCGTAAAAAAATACCATCGAGGGGGGGAACCGCGAGTTGCATAGGGGGCTGAGCAAAGACTAAAAAAGACCCCACTGCGAAGCAATGTCTGCGAAGGGACAGCGGGGGGTCCCAGAGGCAGATTGACATAAAAAACCGAAAAAAAGGGAGGAGAGAGGTCATGGGGGAGCGCGAAAGGAGCTGGAAGAAGCCTGAAGATCTAGGTGAGAAACGGAGTTGAGAAAAAAAAAAATCAGCCTCATCGTCCCGCGAACAGGAACCGTGGAAGCAAGACCAAAAAGGGCAAATGGCAGGGGAGTTGGGGATGGCCCCAAACGTGCCCTGAGCTGGTGAAGGAATCGAAGAGAGGCTAGGGGGGGTATTGTCGGGAGTGTCTTGGCAAAAAGACCAGCTATATCGAACTTGGTTTGCGGAAACCCGGCAGGAAAACACAATAGATATCAGGAATCCCGCCTACCCGCCACTCGTTGGTGGACATGGGGAAGTCTTGGGGCCGGGGGAAAAAGAGTGGGGGGAAAAAAGAAGGGAGTACGAAATCCTTCAAACTGGGAAGGGCCCTTGCCGAGGCAAGCAAGGCAGCGAGACGGGAAAAAGGGGGGAAATATCTCGGATCTGCTGGGTATCAGAGGTCTCAAGGGAAAAGGGTCAATACTGGTGACTAAGTTGCTCGGCGACGGCAAATTTTTTCAGAGAACGTGTGCCCGGGGCAAAAAAAGAAAGAGGAAGTCAAAACATCCGAGCCATGAAGGGGGGTTGCTTGGGGAAAGAAAACTGCGACGATGAATGGCCTGCGCCACAGAGACCGGTCAGGACAGAGGAACAGTGAGATGTTGTGGGGGGAAAGCGGGAACGGAGACGAAGAAGATACTTGGAGCCTCTGTGTTCTAAATAAGAGAGGCAAAAAGACTTGAAAAGAGTAAAAAGCCGGGCACTAGGACGCCTACCCGGGGGTTCGGCAGATGGGCCATGGGAGGGGGAGGTTCTTCAGCCGAAGGGAGGTCCAAGTTGAACGGACAACGAATAAGGCGACATTCTCATGGGGGTATCGGCCACGGGAAGAAACCGAAGAGGTGCATTGAAAAAAAATAAATCGTGGGGGAAAAATCTCGTACGTTCCCCCGCCGCGTTCTACAGACGTGGCAAAGCCCCCGAAGTGGTGCGGTAGTGTGTGGGGTTGGGGTGGTGGGTTTGGGGGTTTGGGAAAGAGTCGAAAGGGGTACATGCGTGAAAAACAAAAGTGACACAAACTCTCTTAGGGCTTTAGGTGGCAATGTCCGGAGGGAGGGGCCCAAATTATAAAAAAGAGAGGAAATCCAAGACAACAAAAGTAGTAAGGAGGAAAGGGGAAAATATAGATTGAGCGTCAGGGAAAAAAAAAGGGGCCCGGAACATGGGCCAAACGATCGGGCCCTTCAGAACTAGGAAAACTCGAAGGAGGAACAAGATCCAACTGAAAGAAACGTGTCCACCCGCTGGTATCAAGAAGGGAACCTGCCACCAGAGAAAAAGGCGGCGGTTGAAAATGACCATTTGGATTCCAGTTCAGGGTTGTCGGGCCGGCAAGGGAAGTACCCGCCTTTGGGAAATTTTGGGATCCGAAGGAAAAACCTGGGATGGGCCAACAAAAGCAGAGGGACGGAAGGGACACGGGGACGCGCCACGAACGCGGCAGTGCATGACAAGGGGTAAACCGGGGGAAGAGTTTTAAAAAAAAAGGGGCAGAGAAAAAAAAAAAAAAAACTTGGTCAGAGGAGAAGGATCACTGGTTGCTCGAAAATCGGCTCCAAAACTAAAGAAGCGGGAAAGCTTTAGAAAACAAGTAACGGGACGCCACCATTTTTTTGGGAAACCATCCTCGAGGTGGGGAGTGGTCCGTAAGGCCCCAATAAGGAAATATCAGGCAAAAACAAAAAGAACCTTCGAAAGGCAACTGCGACGTCTCTCGTGATCCAGTGCACGCGCCAGATTGGGATGAGCTCCTGAAAGAAAGACTCAAACAAAAGAAAAGAGAACTGGTATAAAAAATACAAACAAAGGCCTATATCTGGAAAAGATCTGACGGTCGATCTAGACTTGGTGGGAAAAGGCGGAAAAGGCCTTCTAAGACATCGGCCATCAAAACTCGACATCTCCAGGCCAGGGAAAGACATTCAAAAGAAAAAAGTGAAATAAATTTCGAAGAAGAATGGTGTACAGGAAGGCCCGTCAACTGGGATTTCGATCGCGCTGCGCGGGGGAAGGTTGAGAAGGACGGACAAGAAATGAATACGGGGGGGAGACGAATCCCCTCAAAAAGGCCCGGCCTTCAGAAAAACCCTCACCCAGGAGGATTTAAGGAGAAACACCAAGGGGTAAAAGGAAAGTAGAAAAAGAGACGATCAAAAAGGTAAGAGCCAAAAATCTCGCCAGCAAGTCTGGGGAGAAAAGAAAAACCTTACGAGCGGATGCCATGGAGAAAAGGGGGGGGTCCCCGGACTCAAAGTGTCAAACCAATAACTGGAAGACCCTTCTCCCCCCCTCAGACATTCGCTTCGGGCATTGGGAAGGTCGGGACATGGTTAAAAAAGAAAAGGGAAAAAAGAAAGAGGAAAGAAAGATCAGCCCCGGAAACGAGCGTGGATGGGCATCAATGAGAGAGGAAAAGGTCCGCGAAACCGAAAAAGCCTTAAAAGGGGCAAAAACGACCCTTAACGAGGATCACCACGGGAACGAACAGTTTCACGGACACCTAAAAGATGTGGATCAAAAACCGATAAGAGGGTTGGAATTAATAAATCGCGGGAGGCGGGATGGCGCAACCCTATCAGTTCGCTGAGGCGCAGGCGCGTCGGGGAAAAGTTGCGACGCTGGGAAAAGAGCGGAAGAACCAAAAAGAGGAGGAGAACGCCGAACAAAACCGAAAGGGGAGAATCTTGTAAAAAACAGCCCTTTCAGCCGTTGAGTGATGCCGGACCGGCTTTTCATCACCTCGACCCGACAAAAAGAAAAAAAAAACGCGAAGGGAAAAGAAAGCGAAAAAAAGGGAAAATGACGCAGCAAAGCAACTGTCCAGAGGACTCTGAGGGCGGAGCCACCGGGAAGAAAGCCGCAAGAAGGGAAGAACGAAGAAAAAAAAAAAAACTGGGAACGATAACACTGGATTGGGGTGGATACCGGGGGCTTCGGAGGGGGGCCTCGTTTCCCGAAAAATGCCAGGGGGGGGAAGAAACCGGTCTGGATGTGTAAAAAAGAAACTTAAACTTGGGTCACCAAGGAAAGGAAAACGGGGAAGCACGGTTAACCTCGTAAAGTACATGCCCCGAAGGGGTCCGCGACAGGGGAGAAGAAACTTCGTGAAGAAGAAAAGTCTGGGAAATGGAAAAAAAAGGATAGTAAAGGAAAGCACTAAAGGGGGGAGTGGAGAGAACAGAGAGGAGAGGGCATCTCCTAAAGTCGGGAAAATCTCGTTCACTGGTAAGGGAAAAGTGGAAGGACCCTGAAAAGGGG
>Ga0179591_1377642_pt1 | contig 14288 bp, 15 predicted proteins | sample CZOMad2_1_08_16f_FD_182891 | JGI IMG/M metagenome (GOLD analysis project Ga0179591, IMG submission 182891) | Vadose zone soil fungal communities from Angelo Coast Range Reserve, California, USA - CZOMad2_1_08_16fungal (PacBio error correction) | ecosystem: Environmental > Terrestrial > Soil >...
GTCCCAACGGAAGAGGGTAATTGGAGAAAAAAGAATTGGAACCTTGTGGGTTGACGTACTGCCGCGACCCATAGGTCAGGGCTGGCCAATGTCCTTTTAGAACTTGTGCATCCATGGGGGGCCATTCACAAAAAAGGGGTGGCCCACGGAGAAAGCAATGAAGGCGGGGGCAAAAGTTTGATTGAACCAAACCCCCAAAACCCGCACAACCCCCCCCCACTCACAAAAAAAAAACACAAAAAACCAAAAACCAAAACTCCGAACAAGAGTTAAGGGTTTGGAAGGATGTACGGCCAAAAATCTTAAACGGGAACGGGTATGGCCAAATAAATACCGTGCTCACCTTGCCTTACGCTCTCAAATCAAACAAGGAACGGGAAAGCTTAAGGCCCAACAAACCCAGAGCCATGCCAGATTGGCAATCTAATGAAGGGGTTGTTCGCTGGGGGGGACTGGGGCGAACTATGTAGTGGGATATATAAAACTGCGTTTCGAAAGATAGCATCCAGAGAGTAGGCAAATATCCACAAACAATAGGGACGCGCCATGGAGCCGGATGAAATACCTTGCAGGAAGGGAGCGGCAGGATCGGCGAAAAAGGGATGCAGGGGCTTCTAGTTCAGGAACCCCCGATATTCAGAAGAGGACCTCAGCTGAAAAAAGGGGGGCAGCTAGAAGGACGATTAGTAAGAGTCGCGTGAGTTCTCTCGCCTGAGTAATTAGGGGCTCTGCGGGTAAGTGGATTAATCGTAGCGGGGACGGGGACGAGGGGGGGGAAATGGCGTCAAAGAATGGCAGAATCTTCGAAGAATGGCATTAAAGTGACAGAGCTATAGGAAAACACAGGGGAGGAGGGAAGGAGCTCTTTGGGACCGCCTTCTCTTTGTACTGGAGGGAAAGGGGGTCCCAAAGAGCACTGTTTCAAGAATCCCGGCCTCGGTAAAAGTGGGTTCCGATGGTTTTGATGTCGAGGCTATGGGTGCTACGAAATCGGAATCTTCAAGGCGAGTCAACTCCAAAGACGGCGGGGTTTCAACTTTGGGAAACAATTGTAAGAGGAGCCGAATTGAAACCTTGCTTCTCAGCTCAATCGGCCTCCAGGATATTAATCAGAGACCTCAAGAAAAATGCAGGGGGGAAGGAACATCCAAAAAAAAAAGGCACCGTAAAGACAGGCCAAAAATTTTCGGAAAATTGCATCGGCCAGGGAGTTTAATCGATTCATCCCCCGCGACTAGATCAGGCAAAGAAACTCGTCTGGAAGGATCGTCAGAAAGCGAACCGACCCATGCCTGCACTTAAGACACGCCCATCCCAACGAAACGAGGTTCCATGAGGGGTTGAGGAACAGAGGGGGGGGGGGTGTTACAACTTTGATTGACAATCGGAAGAATCAATCAGAGAAGCAAAACAACCCACACAACAACACATCCTCCGATGGATAACTATAAACAATTGGGAGGTATGGACGGACAAAGAGGGGGAGGAAGGTCATCTGGCTTCACTAACATGGGGTCGTATGTACGACAAAAGTATTTTGGCGGAGGGACTTGCCTTATCAACAGGTAAAGGTGGGGGGGCACCAAATATCATTAGGCGGGGCAGTCTCGGCCTAAGTCACCACCAAAAGAGCGAAGCCAGGAGTATAGAGATCGCGAAACAGGAGGGGGATCCACCGAAAGATTCGAAGACTGGCAACGACTACCCTTTCAAAGTGTACAAAAACAAAAGGGAAAAAGGGAAAAACGCGGTTTTGAGAGGGAGCTTCCCGAAAAATGGGGAGTAAAAAAATGCACGACACTCTTGACCACTCGAGTTCGCGGGCTCTTCAAAAACAAGTCAAATAAAAGGGGGGGGGGGGGGGGGGGGGGGGGGGGGGGGGGGGGGGGGGGGGGGGGGAGGGGGGGAGGGGGGGGGGGGGGGGGGGGGGGGGGGGGGGGGGGGGGGGGGGGGGGGGGGGGGGGGGGGGGTTGGGGGGGGGGGGGGGGGGGGGGGGGGGGGGGGGGGGGGTGGGGGGGGGGGGGGTGGGGGGGGGGGGGGGGGGGGGGTGGGGGGGGGGGGGGGGGGGGGGGGGGGGTGTGGTTGGGGGGGTTTGCACTTCTGACCTTTACTTACCACCCCAGTTTCCGCTTGACCCACAAGAATGGCTAAGTTGAGTGACAAGCGCTAAGAGAAAACAGCTCGCTTCATGGGGGAGAAAAAAGAGGGGAGTGGATCAGGAAATGCAAGAAGCTATCACCTCAAACTCAGCTCTTTTTCAGATTTCTCTCTCAACAACTGGAGAGGAAGAGAGGATAGTTCAACTCGCAACCTTAGGCGGGAGTAGCGCTAAGCGAGAAAGAACGCGAAAAAAAGAAGGGCGGGACTATGGATTGCCCCATCGAAAAAGCTGTTCCTTCGCTAGTTCGAACACTTCGCGTTGTAAAAGCGTAACGGGGGGTGATATACGTACTGATTCTAGATGCCAGCCTTCGACCAGCGGGGGAAATGGAAGGGGGTTAGAGGGAGAAGATACTCTAACGCTTTCGTGGTCACAAGATTAACATTGTGTGAAATAAGCCATTCGGTTTCGGCTCCATTACAAAAAAGGTGTTAAGGGAAGAGGGGTGAGGGAGTGCCGTAAACTGTTGGGACCGTAGGTCGGTTGCCGTTAGTAGAGGGACCCGAATGACAATCTGAGGATTTCACAGGGGGAGCGAGAGGGGGAACGGATGAAAATTAGCGGCAGGAGAAGAAGGGCAAGTAAGAGCCTTTCCCGGCTAATGAATATCGCGGAGGGGCCAACAATCAGAAGAAAGAGGGGGTGTAGAAAAAAAAACATGGCGGGGGGCCAACAAAATCCGCTGAAACGGCAGTTCTTCTCCATACGAAAAAAAACGACGGAGGGTGGAGGAAGGGGTCTCATTCAGGAAAGTTCCCAACCCAAAAAAGCAATAATTTCTTGACGGAAGAGAACTTTGGGGGGAAGCGGGCAGTAACCGAGTCGCCGCGAGGAAAAGTTTTTAATCGAAAATAAAAAGGTGAAGGGAAAGAAACCTCAGCTAGGGGAAAGTACAAGGGGGGGGGAAAAATCCCCGGGATCGTCAGAAGAAGAGCTCACTATCCCGCATTCTGGGGGAATAGAGATGGTAAAAAAAGGTCTCTCATTCTAATCCATAAGAGGGGGCGGGTGCAAGTAGCAGGAGCAGGCCAGACGAGGTAAAGGGGAATGGATTCAGCCGTCGCTGAATAAGAAATAGCTATGCAACCATAAATTCATGAGCTCAACCATACCGACCATTTTCATGTAGAGAAGGGAGGGAAGGGTGGATTGGGACTGCAGTTCCATTTATGATCTCTAGGGCTCGAAAGGAAGCACATGTCCAGGTCATTACAAGGGAAAGGTGGGGAGAAAAGCTGAGGTTTCGGAGGGTAATCGAAGATAAGTCGAAGAAGTCTCACTCGAAAAAAGGCGTTGTCCAACGGGAGAAAAACAACTTAAGGAACTTGACTGAAACCTCCAATGTCATATTCCGATTTGCTTCCGCCAGGAGAAAGACGGAGAACATCGAGAGACAAAAACCTATGGACATGCAGGGGAGACTGGAAAAAACCAGAAATTTATGGAACCATTGAAGAATGTAAAAAGCCACAATGCAAAAGCTAGATGCAAGGAAAACATCTTGTACACTTCGGGGTAAGGGTCAGATAAATATCAACCTGAATAGTGACATTCAAAGAAACTGGAGGCATATTTGGAAATGACACGAGCCCAGGGGGTGAGAACGGTACGGCAAGTGCAGGAAAAGGAAAGCAAAAAAGTGGAAAACATTAATAGGACTTTAGAAAGACCGAGACTTTCGAGAGAAACAACCTGAACTTAGCAACGGGACGGACCTTATTATATAACAGTGACGAAAAAGACGTTATAGTGACGACCCTGCATCAAGGCTCAATAGCCTGCAAGGCCGGAGGAAAAAAAAAAAAAAAAAAAAAAAAAAGCAAATGAACGCAGTTATCGGCTAAATTCGTTACGAACATGGGCGGCAAGGATGGTTTGTGGAGATTGTTTGGATACGCGAGAAGGATGAATGAATCACAGAGCAAAGAAGTAGTTGCCTGGGAAGAACTAGAGGAACACGAAAGGTTCGAAAAGAAAAAACCAGAGGACGGAAAACCACTTATTATTTGCCAACCGTGATTGGAACATGGGAGGCTGGGGGGGGGGGGAGATCCAGGAAAGATCACCGGTTCTCTGGGCTCAGGTGGAGGGGAGCCGCAGGTGTCATGCAAGGAAGCATACATTTAAGGGGAAAGGGGAAGGACAATAAAAGCCCTTTTACCGTTGTGGAAATGAACATGTCGCGAACTTGGGCAAGAGGGGGGGGAAAAGCAATGCCCAGCTCGTAAAATGACAAAGGGTACTAAAGCCGGTGTGAAAAAAAAATGGCTTAAGGGCTCATTCTTTTCAATGGGAACAAAGACCAGACGATTTGGGGGGGGGGGGGTGGGAGGCAGAAGGCAAAAACACGGGGTCCCAGGACTATGTCGTCAAGGGGTTACCATTTGGAAGACGCGGGAAGGGTCCTAAGAAGTAGTACCCACTCAGTCTCCTGGGAGATAGATAAGGGTTCAGGGGTTAGGAACAAGCAAAGGCCGACAAAAGCCAGGTTCAAAAATAAGGGCCGGGGAGCGCATGTGCTGTAGATGCTGTTGAGTAAAGGTGGATATTGACGCTATCTAGCGGGGGTTACTCAGGGTATCCAATGAAAAGCATAGCCATATAGAAGGCTCGGGGGGAACAAAGAGTGGAGATTAAGCACTGGCCTTTTCAGACTTAAATCCCCAAATATCAAAACTTAACTGGGAACTAGATGAAGTTTTTTAAAATAGACAAAAAGAAATCATGGGGGGGGGGGGGGGAGTCGGTGGGGGGAGATAAATGTTGTCAAGCAAAAAAAAGGAGTCAAGCATGGGGCTTTGGGAAAGGGGTTAAGATACAACAACACGAGGGTCGAAAGAGAGAGAAAATTCCCGGGACCACAAGAAGGGAGGGGGAACCTAGATGGAGGAATTAAAGGTCACTCTGCTGCATTCAAGGCGAAAACACCAAAGGTCGTTGGGGTAGACTTCCAACGGGACGAAAAAATAGAGTGGACCGGGGTATAAAGGCAAGGGGGTAAATTCTTAAAGTCATTTCTTCTAAAATGACAACCGTCTTTGGGGTTCACAAAACGCCAGAACGGGAGAGAGGAGCAAGGCCTTACGGGGAAAAAAGGGGAACCCGAGCGCATCGGGAGGGAAAAACCATTAAACCAGCTCGCGTAATCAGAGAGGAAATGGGCGTACCGCCGGAATCTGTGTAGAGGGGGGCCGAAAAAAAAGAACCATGATCGACTAGAAAAGGAGATATTGCATAAAATTGGGATTGTATCTTCTCGGAAAGGGAAAAAAAGAAAGATTCACAAAAGTCCTCTGGGATTGACAGACAATAAGGGGGAAAAACCGGGGGGAAGGCGGGCAGAGAAATAGTTCAGAAAATTGCTGTCAAAGGGGGAAAAAGTCGGAAGATCGCCATGTCCCAGATGGGGCCCCCCGTCAGACCAGCAGGCCAGAAGATCTGGAAAGGGGGAGGACAACCTAAGTCAAAAGGGAAGGTGGGACATTGTAACTTCGTAAACGGTAAAGTATGAAGGACACCATCCAGAACTTTAAAAGGGAGGGATTCCTGTACTGAACGGGAAGGAAAAGAAAAAAGGAACGAATCCAGATCGAAAAAACGACCATGCAAAAATTGTGAAGGAAGTTTGGTTGTGCGGTTTCAGTTTGCAGAAAAAGAGTCAGTGGGACAAGTCGTCATTAGAAAAAGGGCTTCCTGGGTCGGATACATGGGAGCGAGGTAAGTAAAAGACAAACAGACGTGGAAGATACGCCAGGGTGGGAGGAAGGGACTGCAGATCCAATGGAAGGGAAGGGGGTGAGTCGGGGGGGCATGATCTTTCAATTTCGGGGCAACAGGGGGAGTCAAGATAGTCTTCAGGGGGACGTATAATCCGTAAGCGGGTGCCGGCCTTCAATAGGGGGCTAAAAGGCGCTGAGAAGGAAGAGAGTAAAGTGGAAGAAGAGAGGAGAAGGAGGGATTCTCAAGGTATTCCGGAGGGGAGAATTGGGAGCAGGATTAATCAGGGGAAGAATGGCATAATGGCTTCAACAATCTCGGCAGAACTGCTGCAACTGATGGAAGGAGGAGTTGCCATCGAGAGGGAAACCGTAAAAGAGGGGAGGGAAGTGTCCTCATCTCTTTTCCCAGCATTAGAAAAGGGACATTTCGTCATTTCCCTAAATGCGGCTCAAGGGAAGGGATCCCCGGGCCGAAGGGGGAATGGGGAAGGGAGGGGGGTGGGAAACCTCGGAGGGATGTGGAGGAATCTATTGTCTGATTCCTAATAGTCTTCACATTGCCTCAGGGTAGGGAGGCGGGGTGGGGTCAGGGGACACAGGCCGTTAATTAAGGTCTTAGTATCGACATGTAGGATTCGATAGCAAACCGTGACTAGGCTTCTCAACTCACGCGGCGAAGGGGGGAAGGGGGCAGTCGAGAAGCGAGATCTCCTTGCAATGAATCCGCCAACACGAAACAGGATGCAAATTTTCTGTGTGTGGAAGGAGCATCAAAGAGGGGAAGGGGCAGAAAGTTAAAGAGGTAGCAGCTTCGATACACGACCGGATGGAAAGAGGCATTCATATATAAGGGTACCCAGACTGATGGAGGAGGGAAGGATAGAAAAGAGCAGAAAAACCCAAACAAAAGAACTTTTCCTAATAGGTTGGAGAGATTGCGACAGGTTGTGGAAGGGTGACCAACCGGGAAGGAAGCTGGGGGAGCAGAGTCAAGAAGGGGGTTTCACTTACACACACTCAAAGCATCGTCGATTTTACTTAACAACAAGTGGAGGGGGACGTTCCATAAAGATGTAGGGAAGTTGTCAGACTGCTAAAATACCCAAGAAAAGCACTGGTTTTGAAGAGGGAAGAAAAAGGGAGGGGACGAGGTTGCAATAGGAGAAAAAGCTTGCTGCTTTCCAAATCGCGGGTCTATAGTGCATAATAGATTTACACCTCTTACTTTCTTCCGTCAAAAACGAAGCTCGAAGGAGATAAAGAAGAGAACCCAAACACCTACGGCCATCAGAAAGGTCATCGGCTCCCAGATGGAAAGGACGACTTTCAACCGACCGGTGCAAAAGGGGCGGCCAAAAATACAAGGAACGTAAAAAAGAGGGAGCAGCACGAGGAAGGAATGGAATGTGAAAAACGTGGTTAACTCAAAAAAAACTACGCAGTTCGCGTCCTTCTCACTCTAATTAAATAAAAAAGTGTTCGAAGGGGGGAGTTAGAGGGGCCGGAAAAGGAGAAGTAACAAAAAAAAGGTTAAGAGGGGGGAAAGGAAAAGATGGATAAGATGGGAAATCTCTCTAAAAAAAACTCTTCTCATGGGAAGAATATGGAGATTTCGATCCGGTGAGCTCCAACCTCAGATTTTTGAAAAGTAGATATCAACAAAATTGTAGGGGGGGGGAGAGAGAGGAAAAAGAGAAAAGGAGGAGGGGGGAAAAAAGTAATCCCTAATATAACACCTCAGATTTCTTACCACGACGATGCTGTTCTCTTCTCCAATGGAAATCTTCTAAGTTTCCGGGAAAAGAGTAAGGTGTTGGGGGGTAAAGAGGCTCAAAAAAGGACGGACCACAAGAACACAAAAAAAGGGGAGGGTTACTGTTTTGAGTTTGAGACCGACATGAGGCAGAATTTTTTCTCATTCCAGGGGTTGAAGAATCCATGGAAAAGGCCCTTCTGGGGGACGGCGAGCGCAAAAGGAGGTTGGGGGACTGAACGGGGGGAGGTGATGGGGCGCAATTGTTCCCGTATTTCGGTTTGCCAGGGGGAGTAATCTTGGGGGCAAAAAAGGAAAATCGCGGAGGGAAGTTGGGAGGGGAGAGAGGGAGTAAAGAGGAAAGGAGGCAGGAGTAAAACTCAGCAAGTAGGACTGGCTCTAACTATATACCGAGGAAAAGGGGAAAACCAGACGGGCGGTTTTTTGATATTCAAAAGGCAAAGCTGGGTCGCAAGGAATCTTTGGGGAATAGTGAGGGAAGTGATTTCCCCCCAAAACCGCAAGAAAAAAGGGAGGAAAGTCCCCCACTTGTGTGGAACGTCAGTACTCGCTCTTATGGTGTTTGGGGAGGAGAAAAAAGGAGGGGGGAGATCTTCAGGAAGCAAAGAAGGACAGGAAGGGGGGGGGGTGGGACCAGCTGGTAACATTCATCTCTCACACGTGGAAAAGCTGTTGGTGGTGGGGGCTAGGCCTGAAGAAGATGGGGTCGTTTCATGTGGAAGAGGAAGAGAAGCAAGAGAGGGGGGGGAAGTGAAGTAAGAAGTCTCTATCGATTTGGGTATCGCCCAGGCAGCTGAGTCTCATCCGACGGGCACTATGACTTATTTAATTTGGCCTTGAAGGGGGAAGGGAGTATAGAGTTCTCGACCAGAACAGGGAAATGGAAGTTCGATGGAAACTTAGACTGCTTTCGCTATTGAATGCGACGAAAACGCATAGGGCAAGATAAGTATTGTGAAAGGAGAAAAACAACGAAAAGAGAGGGGGGGGGGACGGAAACTAACAGGGAGTTCGATTTGATCAAAAACTTAAAAATCTGTCCTAGAAACATCTGACCCTTCAGATTACGGTTCCTCACGTAAAACAACTTGGAAAACTGGGGGAAAGCTATAGGGACACAGGATCAAGACGGGCAAAAAAGGGTAGGCCCAAATACTGGGGGGTTTTCCTATAGAGTCAACCTAAATCCATGCCAGGGGGAAGAGGGTCGGAGAGAATGTGGGGGAGGAGAAAAGAAGGGGGGCGAAAGGAAGGACTGAATAATGAGGAAACCAACTTAGAAGAATTGGCGCTGTTAAGGACCGACTCGTAAACTCTGAATCGGGCAGCGACGGAGCCCTTGAAGAAAGGATAAAAAGGGGGGGAGGAGCAGAAGCAAAAAGACTTATAGTGAGGCAACCTTATCACTGCCTCGATAAAATCAAAGGCAAGGGGCAAAAGAAGGAAAACTGGGGACGCGCAAGTAAGGGGTGTGGGAGAGGGGGTGCTAGCTATCCGATGGATCATAGCACTTCTTTGTGACAACCATACTAATGAAAACAACTACAGAAAGGGGAGGGGACAGGCACAAAAAACCAACAAAAAGTCTGTGAAAAAGTTGAATTTACTATGGTGTTTTTGTGATATCCTCCCTTTCGCTTTAAAATTACCACTATTTAAAAAGAAGCATCCTTTCAGGGTAACAGGGAATACCTAAAAGTTACCGGGGGGGGACATTAATGGACACCGAGGCATAATCAAAGGGGGCCAAAAATCGTTGTCTGCGAGAGGGTACACATGAATTGTCCAGGAAAAAGGACTGAGTGGAGCAGGCCAAGTGGGAATTGGAACAGCACTCGGTCACGTATTGGGGTCCAATGGAAAAAACACGGTCAAATTATTTCCTTTCAAATTGACACAAGGGTGTTGGAAGAGAGGTACTTAAGGCTAATACGTTCAAAGTCATCGCAGAAGGGAGGAGAGAGGTTCCTGGTGTCGGGAAACCTCCGAGCCAGCCCGGTCCTTGGATATGTTGCGGAATCATGGGGGGATTCGAAGTGGATATGAAAACGAGGAGAGCGGGGTGAAAGTCGGCGTATCAAAAGAAAAGCCATATAGGCAGGGCGTTTGAAAAAAAATACGGTTGAAACTAAAATTTTCAATATCTCGGACCAAAGGGGAACGTGAGAGGAAAGGAGACAAAGGAAAAAAACCGACTGGGGGGGTTCGGGTGTCTGGGATGCAAAGCAGGGGAGAGCAGATAAAAGTCTGCACTAAGACTTTTGGGAAGTTTCCTCAACACAATGAGGAGAGTAAAAAGAGAGGGGAAAAAAAGTAAAAGAAAAACGAGGGAGAAGGGGGTATATGAACTCCCATTCAACGGAATCGCAGGCCCCACCAGCGGTCGTTATCTTGAAATGCTAATAGGAGTGAAAGGGAGAAAAAGCTAGGTAGGAGAAGGAGGATTCGGACTCATAATCGGGGGTTCACCAAAATCACAGGATCTTCTGACTTGCTTTAATCAAATCAGAGAGGGGGGGGAGAATAGACCAAGGGGAACTCATCCTACTACCGCAAATGCGAGAAAAGTGCGCCGACTCAATTGTCCCTGGGCCGAAAAACAGGAAAATAGCGAGAGCGGAAGACGAGTCGCTCTATTAGATAAGCAGTACCGCAACTTCCTCTGTTATTAGAATACGGACCCGTGTGAATTCTGCATGAGAAAATCGTGAAGAGGGCAACGAGGAACTGCTTGAAGAACTTCATCCTGGTCCAGTCAAAAGATGTGGGTCCCAAAAGAGAAGAAGCAAATGAACGAAGGTCACTTTTATCGCACCGCAGGGCGTCGCTGTTGAAAATTTGCCACTCGTAAACTTACATGAAGCCATCAATCAATGAGGACAACCGGTACGGCGGCACCTAAACGAAAATGCAGGCTTTCCTGAGCCACCAGCGCCTCCATCACAGTTGCCAATAAGGTGGGGTTTTCTTATGGAATGGATAAGAAAGGAATGTTACAGGCGGAGGAAGAAAAAAAGGGGGCGTTGATCTTGCAGCCATCTAGTTTGGTTTTTGGTCGAGAGAAACTATCCCCAAAATACGGAAGAACGACAGGGCCAGGTGAGAAGGAGAAAGGGAAAGGGACTGTCTTAAGCTTTCTAATGCTGCCTTGCAATAAGGTCCCATTCTGCCGCGTATAAGAAAAAAATCGGGGTTAAAGGAGGGAGTCAAGATGGAAAAATTCTAAGGGAGAGGAGGATTGATAGAAAGTCGCGGTCTTTAAGCAACTTAGGGATGCCGTTGGTGGGGGAAGCAGGATTAAATGCCGTATCTGAACACCGTTCTAGGGCATAAGGGGCAGGTCAAAGCAGGCTGCATAAACTTCTAACAGGTCGGGGAAAGAATAGGGACTAAAAAGGGGGGAGGTCGGTACGGGCTAGTCGTTCCTTCCTAATCAAGGAAATTAAGCATTGTGAAAGCTGCCTTTTCCGTAGTGAGCCCCTTCAGACAACTTTGAAAGGGGGGGCATAGGTCTAAGATAGGGGAGCGAGAAGGTATCGGGGAAATCTTCAAAATGTAAAATACGTCACATATCGCGTGTTTATCATTTAAATCCGGAAAAGTGCTAAGTAAGGGGCGAGAGAAGAGAAGGAGGTCGATAGCAAACCTATGGAAATATTGGCTCCTTTCCAGAATTTGGAGGAATGGTAGAAACTCGAGAGCCAGGGGGAGAAAAGCCAAAAAGGGCAAATAACGTCATGATCAGTTAAATTTTGATTTTGGACAAAGCGTCCGGGTCCGGAGATTAAAATCCTGAGGAGGAGAAAAAAGCTGAGGGGGAAGAGAGGAAGGAGAGACGAAAACAGACCCACCTAGGGCTTCAGGCCTGTATACAAAATACACCCCTAAACTAGTTTCAATGCGGATCGGGAAAATGACCGATAAAGGGGTTGAAACCGGTGACGGGTCATTTAGATGGATACCGATCAGCAAGGGTTGGGGAGCTTCCATCTCAGCGCACTACGCCGTAACAAGGGAGACGGGAAAGATAAAACAGGAAGACGAGGCAAGGGGAAGAACTCCGAAAACGCAGATTTTCAAAAAAAAGGAAACGACTACAGTCGGCGGGACTTGGAAATAGGATCACAAATTGCTTGAGGGGCACTCGGAGTGAGGACATCGGGGATTAGAGGGGGATGACGTAGATACGAAGGAAATTCCCTCAGAAAAGAGCAGACGAAGCGAAAGTGGGCTTCCTGGGGCCCTCACATATGGCAACCCTGCAACCGACACGTCCAACTTTTAGAAAGTAACAAAAAAAAAATGCAACTTAAAAAATGAGGGGGAAAAAAGAAAAAGGGATGACGGAAAGGTCAACAACTGGAGGCACGAGAAACAAGCTCGAGCAAGGGGGTCTCCTTCTCATCTCAAAACACATACGCTGGGGCGAGCGCATCTCGATTAAGACTTATAGTGAAACCAAGCCAACAGGACCAAGGGGGGAAAAGGGGGGGGAGGGAGTTTATTTTCAAGAGAAACTCAGTCGAGGGGAAAGACAATCGACGCGATATTGCCTCATCGCCTCTTGCTCTTTTTAAAGCTCTCTCAAACACAAGGGGGGGAATAATCTCGTCAAAAAAAGAAGAAACGGAGGCGGTGATGGACAGAACAAGAGGGGCTCAAATCCGCGAAAAAGGTTCTCCCCAGCGGTTCTCTTAGCGAGGGGGAATCAAGGACCATTCTGGTACGGGTCAAAAAAGGGGAAGAGAAGAAAAGAGAATCCACCTGCGCCGCAGGAACCTGGTTGAGAAGAGACGACTCTGGCCAAGAGTGTTTGTCTAAGTGTTAAATGGGAAGGGGGAAAGGCGTGGATCAGAGGAAAAACGAGGGGGTTAAAAACGGTGTTCGGGCCTGGACGTACCTTGAGGTCTTCAGATTCGTTAAGCGTCGGGGGAGAATGAGAGAAGTACGGTTACCGAATGAGGGAAGAGGAAGCGCATCGATATGGAACAGCAAGTGGGAAGAGAGGCACGAAGAAAAGGCAGATGACCGGTTCACGAAGAGTAAAAAATATTTGTATCCATGAATTCCCGCCGGCAACTCGTCTCATTCTAAACAAGGAGGGGTTGGGAGTTGCCTCAGATAATACCACACCGCAAGAGGGTCAAGCAGATAAAGGTTGAAAACATCGCCGCTGAGTTATTGGGGTTTGACTACGGATTCTCTATAGAAAGAAGAAAAAAAAAGGTGGGGGAAAAAAAGAACCATTGAGCGGGGAGCAGCAGAATCTACCGCATTCTGCCAGGGGTTGGTGGTATTTTCTATAATTGGAAGGGAGAGTATCTGGGCGAAGGCACCAGACGGGATGCACGTCCCTCAGCCTCGGATTTAAACGCGAGGCCACCGCTTCTTCTTAAACCATCCTAAATTGAAACACGGGGGCTGGGGTTGAAAGGGGGGGAATAAGTCAGGGAATGAGAGAGAACCCAAAACAAATTTGCCATTGCAGGCACATGATCTTGGGATAAATTTACTATCGAAACTCATACCCAAGAATAAATTTTTTTATTTACATAACAACAGGGTTGGAAGGGAAGGGGAAATGTAGAGGGAGTTCTCCGCGGAAAAGGAAGGAAGCCGAAACAAAACATGATTCAGGGAGTAGCTTCACTTAAAACCGTGCATAAGGGCTTTACCATGAATAAAGAAAAGGACAGGGACAAAGAGGAGAATTCACGTAAACCATCTTTGCGGGTTGGGCAGGGAGGGCACCATAATGGCCATTCCGTGAAGTTCAGAGATTTTTACACGGGAACCGTAGCCCGGTTGGACGTACGTCTGGGGAAGGAGTTAAAAGGAAACACATATGAAGAGGAGATGAGGGGACCGCACTTCTAAGACGCTCGCCTGTTAGCCCGCTGACGTCAGTTTATCAGGAGTAAATATTTGGTAAACTCTTCCTCCACTTGATACAAAACGATAAATCCCAGAAGAGGATAGGGAGAGACGGGGGACTCCGGTTGGTTTTGGATTTCCGATCCCTGGGGAAAAAAGAGGAAAGAGGGGTGGGTAAAGCACAAAAGTCGCAACAAGGCAAGAGAACAAAAAACCTTATTCGAAAAAAACGGTGATGGCACCAATTTTGGAGATCCGTACTCAGGGCGCTTGCTACTGGTTTGTATGTAGATCAGGGATCATTGGGAAAAAAGGAGAATGGGAATTGAAAAGCCCCCAGGTTAAAGTGTCCGACATAAATTACTAATTGCAGTGGCAACGTTGCCCATCGCGGGGGGACGGGCGAGAGGGTGTACAAAAGAATGTGGGTCAGGGATAAATGAAGTCGCAGAAAAAAAGGCACTTGGAAAAGGCACTGCAGAATTTTTAGGACCGATTCACGGGGTCCAGAGTCTTCAATGGGGACAGAGTACGTTTTCTTCGGGAAAGGAAGGGGAATATAGTTACCTAGGGCATCCGGCTAAAAGAAGATACGTTCAAGTGGGTTCCCACCCATGGGACCGGCGGCTGGCCATGGCCTTGAAAGGAATGGGGGGGAGAGGGGAAAGGGGGCAGGGAGGGAGAGTGAGATCGGCATGAATGGCCCAATTAAGCTCAGTATCCATAATCATTGGGGGGGGTGGGGAACAAGAAAAGGATA
>Ga0179591_1383131_pt1 | contig 14287 bp, 12 predicted proteins | sample CZOMad2_1_08_16f_FD_182891 | JGI IMG/M metagenome (GOLD analysis project Ga0179591, IMG submission 182891) | Vadose zone soil fungal communities from Angelo Coast Range Reserve, California, USA - CZOMad2_1_08_16fungal (PacBio error correction) | ecosystem: Environmental > Terrestrial > Soil >...
CGGAAGAAAGGGAGGGGGGGAGTCAATTTTTCAAAAAAGGGGAAAAACGCGCTCGCAAAAACAAGGGCCTATGAACGGCGGACCGGAAAAGAAATAGAGGGCGGGAGTGCGGGTCGTCTTCGGGAGAACCTGGGGGTGGCTAATGGTTTTGTGGGGCTGGTCTCGGGTGTGCCCATAGTTGGTGGTATGACGTCTTGGGCTGGAGCGGAGCTAGTAGCTTTCATCGATAGAAGTTTCCTCCTGTCGGGACGAATTCGCCAGCGTAGAGCAGAACGACTTCTAGATTCGGTCTCTTTCCAGGTTTAAATGCGATTCTCGGTTCCTTGGTGAAGTGGGGGGGGCGGGGGACGCGGGGGAAAAATAGAGTAGGTTTAATTAAATCTGCATCGAGTGCTCGTACATGTGGGCAGTATCAGGTGGGTCGGGTTACGAGAAATCTTGGTTTTGCTAGCTGCTACGTCTCGTGTGTGACCAAGATGGGACGAAAGGTAAAAGCGAAGCCTATTGCCGGGCTACAAAAGCGCTGTACCTTCAGGAAAGTAAAGGGGGCGCTTCTTGCCATGCTGTCGCGAATTCAACCAGAAACGGAAAAGAGGATTCAAAAGAAAAAAATAAAGGGGGCATACAAAAAGCTCGTACGTCACGTATAGTCCTGGACATGCAGGCAGGGCAAACCATCGCTCAGGTCCGGGAAGTCAAAAAAGTTGAGTGCTTGTTGAAGCGCCGGACACCCGAACGAAAAAGTCAACTAATTGGTCATAAGGACAGTCCAGCGGGAAGTGCAAGTATTCACGCGATGAGACCATGGACTGGGGCGAGCACGAGAAAGTAAATGGTTGGGGGGTAAGCGGGCGGAAAAGGAAGATTTTAAAACAGGAGAGCTTGCGAGCCGCAATGCCTTTACCCGCGCAAGAGACGCTAGGGCGAGGAAGGAATGGGCGGCTATTGCTTCCTAAGGAACGGGGTTCGTTCGGGGAGAGGGAATCGGAGGGCTAAGAAAACGATCAAGGAAGTAAGGCATCCAATCCGTGCACACGAATGAAGGATCAAAAAAAGAAGGACAGAGAGCAAGAAAGCCGGGCTGATCAAAAGCATAGAGAAGATCCACGCGCGAAGAGCGAAAGAACGGAGCGGGGTTCGTTAGGCTTTGGGCCATGGTAATAAAATTAACGGCTTCAAGCTCCGATAAAGGACCGCCATGCAAAAAGGGGTCAAATCGCATAAAGGGGGAAGGGGGGGAGATGGGGCCCTAGCGCAGGGGAAAGCGATCAACGGCCGACAAAGGGCATCAAAGAACAAATTCAAAAAGAAAAAAGGGGTCGGGCAAAATATGAAGAAAATAGCAACTGGTTAAATTCAGCCAATTGGCATCTTCGATAGAAATGCAATCGCAAACACGATGGGATTCCAAGTCGGGATCCTCCGAGTAAGGGCGAAACAAATCCAAGTCTCCCCGAATAGAGCGAACTGTTCATGAAAATTGATGAGAGCACAACTCAGGGTTGAGAGGCAGAAAATATTATTACTTGCCCAGGGAGCGTCGTTCAGGTAATTTGGGGTTGGCAACTGGCATTAGGTGGGGGATTTTAGCTCTCCAAACGGCCTAAAGAGAAAAAATAAAGGAATAAAAGGAAGCCAAGTTCCAAAAAAAGAGAAAACTCGCGAAGACAGATCATCTTCAATTGATTTAAAGGGCGCTCACCCGCCCAACAGAAGCCGTTACTATTCGGTGGAAAGAAAATATTAGGGCAAAGAGAGAGGCCTCCATCTTGGGCGAGAATGATATCAAGGTTCCATGAAGTCGGCAGGGGGCTGGAAATGGAGGTCATCTGAGCGAGTGACACATGACGATAAAAAAGAAAAAAAAAAAAAGTTCGGGTGCCTCAGCCGAAATATGCGGACGGGTGCCCGGGACTGAAGCTACACTAAATAGGCGCAGGGACCTATTTTTCAGGCGAGTCATCGTACGAAGCCTTAGCCAGTGTTCTTTGCGGCAACTATACAAGTGAAAAAGATAAACACAACACGAAACAATGCATAAGCCCAAACCCTTCTATACTCGGGCGACAGGAATACATAAAAGCGCGATCTCCAGGCGCCAGGAAAATTGGACAAAAGCAAGTACTGCGTGAGAGAAGATAAAAGGAAAAATGACATTAGACAGTAACGTGAAAGGAAAAGACCAGATTTGTTGAAAATAATGCAAAATTCTTGACAACGGTTAGCATGGTAAGCACAGAAGATAAATCTCAATGGAAAAAAGGGGGAGGGAAAGGGCACTTAAGGAAATTCTGAGATCGTAGGGCCTTTTTTCAGTCGAAAGGAAAACAGTAGCGACTACCAAAAATAAACCGGTAAAAGAACGGTCTAAAGAGAACGCTATCAGGCACGCAGAGCTGGGACTAGCCACCCTTGCACGGCGGGAGGCGGAGGCCCGCTCAATGTTGAGAAGCAAAAAAATGAGAAGCGGCGCTGAAGGAAGAGCGGTTCCGGGGGGGCGTCGGGATAGGAGTGGAAACGCAGCAGAACGAAATTAGCGCTTAATTGGGGGTGGTAAGAACGTGGACTTCAAAAAAAAGGGGGAAAGAACCAAATCGGGCACGCTGGAAAATGAATCCCAACGATTTCCATAGGGGATAAAAAAAATACGAGCATCTGCCCAGTGGCCGCGCATCATGAACCACCTTAGAATCTCGAAAAGAGGGAAAGGGGAGGGAAATAGATAATGGAAGAGCGCGACAACGAGAATGGCATGTTTTTTAAAGGATTCTGCTGGGAAAGGGGGGTAGGTATAAGTCAGGAAAAGAGGAAACTTGGAAGATATTTAAAGGGTCACCTGGGGAAAAAAATTACAGACTAAAGGAGCGTGAGGCGTGAAATCGAAAGCCTGGAAGTCCGCACTCCACTTAAAGAAACGATTCCGCGATGCCCCGGCGAACGGAGAGTGATAAAGCAAACAAAGCCAAAATTACCGCCGGACCAAAAGATGGAGGGTATTTTAGGGGACCGCGTGCAGTGGATAGAGAAGAAGGAAAAATCGCCGGGGGAAAGGTTAAACTGGGGGAGGATGTCATTGAGGGGTAGCTAGTAGGGAGTCGTCTTTCCGGCTCGCACATGCCCATCGCTTATCAAAAGCGAAGTACATCCAATTTTCTATTTGACAGATCCGATCATCGTAGCACCTAAAATAACTTGTCGTAGACTGTTTTAAAAAGAAAAAGAGAAGTTAAAATCCCAGCTATGGGGGAGGGGCGTACTTTACGATTGTACAGATTGAGGACGTTTGAGGTTCAAGGGGGGGGAGGGGGACAATCTGGGCTTGGTGGGGAAGTAGAATACCTATACGCGACCGTCTAATAGAAGAAACGTGGGGCGCTGTTTGGCGTTGAATTGTAAGGTGTTGGGAGCGCAAATGCGGGGAATGCTGAATAAAGGGAAGAAATTAAACAAAACGGGAAACGAAGAATACCCGAGGAACGCGCGGGCAATGAAGTAAACCTTAAAACCCTTCAGGAAAGAAATACCGGAATTGGTGCTCTTTTGCAAGAGGGAAAAGATTATCGTGGTCTAGACTTTCAATGAATAGCAGAACCACGGTGGTGCAACGGAGAAGTTCAGATCGCGCAGTCTGAGAACGATCTTGTGCACGAAATCGTTTGGAAGTGCCCCAGGAAAGGAGTACACTGCGAGGAAAATCGGGCGGAGGCGCTGAGAAAGATTAATAGAGCGTTTGATTCGCGGAACTCTAAAATAATCGAAGGAGAGAATGGGGTCTGGAGAATAAAAGTTTAAGCAGAGTAGGAATACACAAACCGGTGCGTGCTTGCAAGAACGGCACAAACATCGAAAAAAACGGGCGCAAACCAATAAAAATGAATTCCGAAATTCCCCAGAAGCTCCCTACTTACTTCACAACATGAAAGATTCCGACGGGGGACTGGTTGGGACTGATCCACTTCTTCAAGAAGAAAACTAAAGTCCGCATCCGATTTTGCGAGAAGGTGTGCTCGAGAAGAAATAGGGTAGTGAAATCTACTTGGTAAAGCTCAAATTTTGAGAGGAAGACTTGAACTTGAAGCAACGGACCAGGCCGCAGGGTTAACAGCAGTGGGTCGGGCCCGACTGGCCGGTTTCGACAAGAATGCAGACGAACGGGGGAGGATGAATCCATTGGAGCAATGGGGGGAGGGAGGCACGCGACCTGGGGGAAATTCCATCGCCTGCTAGCTACTCCCTTTCCGGGTGGGGAAAACGGAACTTGCGAATGGCGGTCGATTAAGGAAGGAAATTTTCACGGGAAACTGACCCAAAGTGGGAACAAAATCGGCGTCCCGAATCTTCAGACCGTTGGGGGCGGGCGAGGCGGATCGAACAACGTGAGCTGTTATCGAGAAACGGCGGAGAAACACTTAGGGAAAGGGGGTGACTGAGTTTAAATGCATCTATGAAGGCTGGACGACACGCAGGGGGGAATGTGACCACATGATGATTTGTAAGACAGGACTGAATTCAGTCAAGCAGAACAACCGAACTGGGGCTCTTGCCGGAAACGGCAACGAGAATTAGGTCAAAGGGCGCGACTTGGCGCCGGTACGTGAAGTTCTCGGAATCTGATAAGGACTCGAAACGAGAAACAGGTTCACAGCCGACATAAAAAAAGGTCGCAACGTCTATCCCGAGAAAATCAGGATGGGAATGGGGTTATGGGGAACTTGGAAAACTATCCAAGAATTCACGGGAGAAAGATTTGGGAAATCGTTCCTGCGGGAAAAGCCAGCAAAAACACGTTGCGCCGGGCAAAAAAGATTACTCAGGTTTGGCCGGATGCTTCGTCGACTTATTGCCCGTACTAAGTGCCCTGCAAGGGAAAAACAATGAAAAGAGCGCCACAGGGAATAGCTACATATCGAAGACGAAGGAGATTTCAAAACAACAGAGACTAGGAGGGAAAAAGCGAGCTGACGTTACAAGTAATGGTGGGAACACATCTAAACCGACACCTTGGAAAAGGATAAAAAAGATTTGCCCTGAAGGAAGAAAAAAGGAGATGGAGAATTCAACCTCCCTATCAAAGTACAGGGAACATGATAAACAAAACTGGGGCGGACGATGAGACACTTGACTAAAGACCGCATCATAAGAACGTCTCTTCGCGAGTTGACGGAAAACATGAAATTGAATATTTCAGGAATGATTCTTAAATGCTGGGGAAAGCCCGTGAGGCGAATCGAATAACCCGACTTAAGAGAAGAAAAAAAAAGTCGCCAAATGTGCCTAAAAGAACTAGAGGGTTAGCGGAGTCAAAGTTAAAAAAAAACCTGTAAATAAGGAGCTAATCATCGACATACTCACCAGGGGAAGGAAGGAATAGAGGGTTAAACTCTCGTCTACAGGACATTCAGCGGGTTTAAACAGCGAAAACTCCCTCAGGCTCACTAGTGATGTAAACATTTGGGTTGCTATCGGGGGAAGGTGGGTCGGGGGGGGGGGGAAGGCTGGATGGAACACATGTTCCCGCATGAGGAATCCGGCCCGAGGGGGCAAGAGAACTACGGTTAAAATTTAGGCAAGCGCCCAGTGTGGGATGAGCGGAAGTAAGGCTCGGAAGCAATGTGCGCAGACGTGTGGTAAGGGCCGAACAATTTCCGCGCGGCTAAGGGGTGAGATGGGTTCACAAAGGAGTAAAGAAAGAGACGTCGGCGAAAAATGGAGGCAATGGAGTTTTAGCGTTCAATAAGTGGGGCCCACTCCGGCAGCTTGTCGACCGGCACCCAGAATGTGCAGTGATCGGAAGGCGCGACAAAACTTAAGATAAAAAAGATAGCAACGCAAGTCGAAACGGAAGGGCGCGGCCAAAACCGCGTCCGCCGGACGCAATCGCACCCTGGCATGGAGGGTGTCCGGGTACGGCCACCAAACACTCCACGGCCGGCATGATTATAATACAGGAAACGTCAACTAGACCATGCGAAATCAAAAACCTGAGGGAAGGAGGTGCCCAGCTGAACAAGTTGGAGGTGAATAAGTCGTAGAGGGGGGGTGGGAATATGTCGAGAAAAGAACGGTACGTGCCCAAAAAAACCGAACGCTCTGTGAAAAATTTGAAGTGCTAGGACGACGTCAGAGAATCTTGGGGGAGTTCGAAAGTTATCGAACAGGGATTGCCAAAGCATGGAAAATTATGGAAATCTTTCAATTTGAACACGAAAGTAGCCAGCGCATGCAAAAAGAAAGAGTAGGTGAAAATCAAAGAAAGGCACCATAGACCTTCGGAGAGAAAACTTCCGACAACGTGCGCGAAGTAAGTTATAATATCTGGGAAGTTATAAGTTAGCAGGTGTACAATGTCTTAACATCAGGGACGCTCACTTATAGAGGCTGGGTCAAACGCTCAGGAGCCGCTAGAGGGAAGACTGACAAGTCGCGGCATTGGGGAGGAAGCAGCCCAATAAGAAAACACGCCTTCACGATGTCAGTTTAGGTTGAGGGAGGTCGTAGCCCAAACGCAGATTGAGGTAACTCGTAGTGCCATTCAAAACAAAAAGTTGGTAGAGATGGGAGCGGTGGATTCCTCTCAGAAGCCACAAGGTATGCGCAAATCTAAGCAGAACCCCGGCGAAATGGACAGAAACTGGCATGCAATTGGAAGACGTGCCAGTCAACGTTTCCGGCATAAGGGATAGAAGGGAGCGTAAAGGGGGCACGCTAATTGGAGTGTTTGCTGCGAGGGGCGAGGTGGGGAAAGGGGGGGACTCTCCCGGCACCGTTGCTATAACAAACTACTCATGGCAAAGTAGAGAAAGGCAAAAATTTACCGGAAAAAACTACACCTCGGGAGGGGGAAAATCAAAAGGAAGATTTTGTTAGCGCTCTAACCCCGGGACGCGAGGGGGTCCTTCCTGTCACAAGGGGGGGACCGGAAAAAAAGAGGGCTTACAGTTCTGAAAAATGAAGAGGCGGAAGGACGCAAAGGGCTGTCGGCAGCTGCTTTAAGGGAAGGAAATAGAGCGGGGAAAGGCCAGCACGGTCCCCCCCGACAGGGTCGTGATCAAAAGAGCCAGAACAGTCCCGTTATTTCGCGTGTCAGGCGAATGAAAACCGCAGTCTGCGTTAGGGACGCTTTTTATCAAGTTCTCGGGCTTTCCAAATTAGCCATGGGGAAAGGCCACACTTAGATGACGCGATCACAAACCACAACCGAGGTGCACTAAAGTAAAAGGGAACTCGTCGCCACAAGCTGGGCATAAAAGAGACGCGCAAAATGATGGTCCCAACCATGGGAAGGACGAGGAAAAAATTCACCCTCCCACGGAACGTAAACTACAGCATGCAACAATGCCTGGGGGAGTTCGAAATGTCAAAGCCTTAGGAAAAAAAAAAAGAAAAAGGGGAGCAACGCCGCAGATGATAAATGAGTGGGAGGATAGAAATTTGTGACTCGTAAACGGAGAGCATCGAGGGACTCAAAAAAGGGACGGGGGGGACTCTGAACGCCGCACGCAAATTGAAAAACAAAACGTGATAGACGAGGAGTAAATGAATTCATATAGAAAAAAAATAAAATGGCTTGGGAACAACTAGCACATGAGAAAAATCACTCTTAATGGAGACTCAAATGGTGGAAAGCGGATATAAAGAGAAAAAAATCATCGAAGGTTTCGCGGTTTTTGAGATTTTACTTAATATTGAAAAAGGAAAAAAGAAAAAAAGTATTAAAAGGAATGTCAAGTAAGGTGTGTAGATGGACTCCCTTGAATCAGTAAACACCGAAAAAGCTGGCACCGAGGGAACTGTAGTAGAATAAAAGACGGAGTTCAGACTGAATCGTCGGGCTTGCACGTGCAAGCCATCATGCTCACTTCGGAAAGAGTCGACCACCAACTGGGGCGGTCGGAAAAGTCAGAAGGAAGGTGAGAGCAGATGGCGAAACTGAAGTTTCTCTATGGGGTTGAGAGCGGGAAACTCTTGTGGGGGCGGTTCCTAGAGTTGGTTTCATGAAAGGTGCCAACTTGGGACGGGTTAAAGGCAACTTTCAAAAACTGGAGAACAGTGAGCTCGTTTTGCAGTTATATGCCCTTATAGTACACGTAAAACGAACAAAAAGTCAAACAGTAGAGTGTCGATCTGAACCCGCGCAACGGGCGTTAAGACCCGCGAAACATGGGCAGCCGCAGGGAAAATGCCCGGGCGGAGAGAGGAGGTGGGAGGCCGTGCAAGACTCTGACGTCCGCCTGTCACGCTCTCCAAGGAGGCTCTTTCTCACGTTTGGCGGGGACGTCCCATAGAGAGAGTCAGTCCGCGGACCATGAAATCACTAAGGGTTCGGGCCCGAATGCACCTCAAATTTCAAAGGAAAACGGGACTCCTAGAGAAAGTCAAGGGAAAGTTGCATGTTGATGAAGGAACTCTCCATGCAGTATGGGGGCTTTACTTACTTCGGTTGACCTTCGTTTCCTTTAACCTGGGTTGAAAGTAGGTTATGTGGGCTGGCCATAGGGCTAAGAGCCGATTTTCGGGGCCGTCAATTGGGACGCCAGGGGGCGCAGGTTAAAATAAGGTGTTTCGGTGTGGGTCGCGAATCAGGGATAGCTGCGATAAAATAATAGAGCGACAAGAAACGAGAGAAAAAAAATGAGGGAGCGGAACTCTGCGGTGAACCGGGGGCAGCAAAATTACACTTACAAGAGAAATGCTGATTCACGAAGGGGGCCTGGTGATCGTCAATAGCGGGGCCGGTCAAATACAATCTTACTTGAAAAAAGGGGGAAGGGGAATGCAGTACCAGCGGAGGGAGCGGGACATGCTCCCCGTTCAAATGCCGTGGGTGGGAGCCAATTTTGGGGTAAACTGAGACAAGACGGAGGAACGGCTAGCGGCTAGGGAGTTAATTGCGCTGGAGGATGTGAGAGATTGAAAAACGTTTCTTCAGGGTTTTGACGGGGCCGGGGTGGTCCCTCTCCTTTGAAAGGGAGAAAGGTGAAAATCAAAGGTGCTCGGACACCACACAGCGGCCCGGGTCCCCTGGCGGCACCAAGTCCCCCGTCCACCCCGATGCCCCCCGCCCTTCCCCGGCAATCCTCTCTTGACGGCAACGCTTGGGGGGCCTCTCCGTCCTGGGAAACCTGAATGGGAATAGCTCAGGCTGAGCGCTCATTGCGGCGGCCCCAAAAATACTGGGGGTCAAGAACCATTGTATACTCTGCGAAATGACTGCCTCTTCGGGGACTCCATCGATAGACTTCACGAAATCTTGCTGACCGAAAATAAACTACGAAGGGCGTCTGCAAAAATGGAGAGGTATCGCAGCCATTTCTCGGGGGCCATCGCCGGGAGGAAACGAGCGGCGGAAAGAAATTTCGGAAATCGGGATAGAGAGGGAAGCCCAGGTGTGTAACAAACTTCGATGCGGCGAAAAAAGAAAAAATACCGATCGTTCCTAGAAGGGGTCGGAATCTGCCTACAGAGAGCAAGTGGATCTGTATCAAAAAAGATGAGGAAAAAAAACAACGTCTCACTGATTTGATTGTGTGGGAGGCGCCTGGGGCGTGAAGGGAAGGAAAAGCGCTGGGCCAAATACTTTAGAGATGATATATTGGAAGAAGGCACTGCGAGAGGGGCTCAAAAAGGGGGAACCGAATGCATGCCAAGTCTAAATTAGGATAGCTCGGTGGCCGGGACAGAAGTGAGGAATCCAGGCCGGGGAATGGCTACTCATCAACTCTCGAAAAAGAGATGAACCCAAGACCACAAATAAATATTTAATGGTCTGGGGAGGAGACTCAGGCAAGGGATACTGTTCGCTGCGCGCTACGGGCTGTATATATCACAAGAGCTCGCAGTATTGTGGGAAGGAGCTGGGAGATACGAAAACGTGGAGTAGGGAGGGCTTAAATAAATCCCAGCGGCTGAGAACGTCCGGACTAGGTGTGGTACTTCGGGGCCGGCGAAATGTAAAATTGGTTATTCAAAGAATTGAAACGGAAGAATCTTGCGCGCAAACATGAGGGAGGCAAAAAAAAAAAAGAAAGAAGCCAAGGGCAAGAACTTCCTGAAGAAACAGAGCGCGAGGGTTTCCACAAAGCAGGGCAATCACTTGTACCTTTCGCATCCTGGTTACAAAACAAAAGAAGTTCGAAAGCTTGCAAAAAAAGGCCGCGTAAACGGGAAGACACAACGAGAATGGAAGACAACCTGCTGACCGAGCCACTATCCGGTAGCGAAGCAAAAACCAAGGAAAAGGTCTCAGAAAAAAAAAAAGAAATTAGGCAGACTCCAAGCGCGACCGACCTTGCTCAAGATTAACTACAGGTAAGATTCTGCAAGGTCGAACTCAAGAGACGGTCCCTGAAAAAGTCTGAAAAAGGGAAAACCTCTACAAATGTTGGGGGTCCTACGCAAGAGCTCGAGGGAACTTTGAAAACGATATGTACCTGTAAGATCGGAGAAAAAAAGAAACAACGTAAAGGAAACAGAGAGAGTGAGAGAGAGAACTTTTACTGTCCAGCGGGGACAAACGCCCGCTCCGCGAGGGCTAAAACGGTGAGGGTTGCCAGGACGCTTGAAAACGGGGAACGGACTCAGAGATGTGACACATTGAGAATGTCGGAAATCCTTCGAATCGGAAAGAAAAGGTCGGGGACGGATGCTCAGTACAATTTAGTAATTCTAAGCGGCAGGCCAAAGGGGGGGGTTGGTGACGACTGCCGAGATCACGGGGACGCGGGCAGGCATGATCGGTGGCGTCAAGCTCAATGTCTTTTGAAAGCAAGAAAAAATAAGAGTTCACCAGCGAAGTCAAAACAATGATTGACCGCGAAAACTCGAGGGGCTGCGTTGTCAAATGAAAAAAAAGGGGTTCTTCACAAGAATGTCGCGAAGCCCATAAAGGGTTCGAAGGTAACGCAGCCCCAATTGCAAAAAACAAAGATAGTAACGCAAGGGAGGGGACAATTCCGGCACAACACGGTCCGCGGTCAAAAGCCGCCAGGCTTAAGGTTTTCGACGAAAGATGAAACTCCCGTTGCGAAACCACGCAGGGAGTCTAGTCAGAAGAAAAGTCCCATATACCCATGCGATAGACCGATGATGACGTGGAAGAGAAAAAAAGTACAGAGGGTAAGAGGATAATGAGTATGAGGGTGGTATAGGCGAGGAACTCGAAGCTCCTGGACAGCAGATACTCGCTATGACGGATTGGTTATATTTCTGGAGAGACCTACCTGCTTGGAGTGAAGTAACGATTCGAAAAGTGTCGCTTCCAAATCACCGAAGAAGTCTTGCAACGGGGGGAATTACAGTCAATGCTGAGGCTATTCCAAAGCAGAAACAAAAATAGACGTTTCTCGCCCGGAGGCACAGATCAAAACCTGAAAAAAGACAGATCACGGGACCAAAAACACAGAACGGAAATTCGAGATAGCTTTGGACCAAGGGGGGTAGAAAGAGATCAAGGAAAAGTGTCACTCTCCGAGTAAGAAAATGGCACAAATGTTCTACGTGTTGCGAGAAGCTTAAAGACAAAAGGGAGACCGAGAAATGGCATGCGACTAAGGCGCCAGGAAAAGGCATCATGAAAAACAGAATCCTCTATGAAAATTCGGAGGGAGACAACAAGTTCGTGGAGAAGCTAAGATTCTTTGTCTGAAAACCTGATTCCGCGCCGCGGCGAGGAAAGCGCAAGTGAATTTGGAATTCAAAAGGACGTCCGGAGACAAAAGTGGAAGAAGCATTCCCACGGCGCGGACCGATCACGGGCACGGGAGACTAAGAAAAACAGGGAGTCCAAGATGATAGGAGCGTCTGGGGGAAAGCTCAAATTGTGAGTTTTGAGAAAAATATGGGGTTGCATGTTCTTGAATGCTAGGGGTCGATGGTACTACAAATACCTTTCAGAGAGAAAAAAACAGGAGGTAACGCCTCGATCGGAAAGAAAACAAAGAAGATTCGTTAAACCGCCAGAAGAACCGCCCGGAAGTCCGGTGCAATTTGGAAAAAGCACGGAAGAAAGATGTTCGTGAACCAATCGGCCTCTCCCAAAGCCGGAAGCTCAAGTGCCATCAATTGTCTTCAGAACTGGGAAGTGAAAGTCACAGCAAAGAGGGGGAGAAGAGAATTGGGGGGATGCCCAGCCTGCGTGAATCAGCCGTCCAAATAGGTAAGACTGTAGTGCATCAAAAAAAGAAACAAAGTCAGCGTGAAACGCGGGGTCTACGCGTGTCGTCCGTTAGCCGCTGTTAAGAAGGAAATCCCCCAGATTGCGCGCGATCAAAAACAGCTGTGCAAAATAACGCCAAACCCTGCGCCGCGACGCAAACCGGTACTGTCGCGACGAGAAGAAAAAATATGTGCACCCGGAACGTAAGGGGGATAAAAAGCCCCGAACGTTACAATCGACGACAAGCAGCAAAAAACTGGGGAATCTGAACCGTCTTGAATCTCAAACGATCAGAGAGTTGAGAGGGGAGGAGTGTAATATGCAATTTGGCGGCAACAAACTCTTCAGGAAAGAGTCGAGCAGGGAAGTGTGGCCGCGGAAGAATAGGGGGTTGGACGATCCACCAGCAAAAATGAAACCAAGCAAAGAGGCTTGACGGAAATTCCCCTCAGCCGTGTAAACCCATATCGAAACCCAAAAAAAACGGCTGGAATTCGGCTGAATCGGGTCGAGAATAAAGGAAGTATCACGGCATGCGGAGGGGACTTAGAGGCGGGAAGTGGAGAAGGCATAGTGCCAAATAAAGAGGCTTAGTCGAAGTGACTTGGGGGGGAAGTGATTAAAAGTCCCGGGGAAAAATGTCAAGAGACGAGGGAGCACAACCAGATTTCCCGAATGAATCTAACAGCTGCAGGCTGGCGAAGCATGCTCACCTGAAGAATCACAAACACAAAGGAAGGAGAGTGAAAAGAGAGCATGACATGAAGAAAATAAACCTGCAGTTTCCTCGATTTTTTAATCAAAGGAACTCGTGGGTGTGTCTTGAAGCCAGCTTTTGGAAACAGCGGGGACGGGTAAGGTATGAAACTCATACACAAAAAGGGGAGGGCGGCGAAGTAGTTCACACCAGTTCAGGACAAAGAAAAAACACCCAAAACCGGGGGGCCGAGCACGCAATGCGGGAAGTCGTTATATAAGCGAAAACCATGGAGGGCGGGAGCCATGGGATCGGCTTGGGGCGGAAAGTGGCAAAAAACCGAAGTGCCCATGGATAGTACCGCCGAAAACGAGGCGAGAAGAGGTTTTTGTTGGCTGGTGAGATTTCGTAAGAAGAGTGCGTCCTTGACGAGGAAAAAGGGCCAAATCGCGGGAGCGGGGGGAGCTGGGGCTGGCGGCCGGGCCCTTTCTATTGTGCGGGGGGAGAAAAAAGCATCGGGGGAGGCGGCGGCGAAAGGTGTCAAATCAAGCCGGGCGTGGAAGACGAAATCAAAAACTTGGAGGGATGGCGGTGGACGGCGGAGGAGGAGGTGCCTTTAAGTGCGGAGTCGAAGGTGGGGGCTGGCCATCATGGTGCTGGGAAAAAGAAAAGAATTTCACCGGCGCCGTCTAATGGTGAAGCTGCGCAGGGGGGGAGTAGTAAGATGGGGGGTGTGGTAGAGCAGGCAAAAGGCCCTGAGGATGAGGGGGAGGATAAAATTGCAAAGCATGCAAAGAAAGGACTAGAGGCCAGAGGGGAAAGGGAGGACAAAACAAAGGGACGTGACGCGGCTGAGTAAACAAGAAAATCCCGGGAAACAAAGACCGATTGAACCGGAGGATGATTGAGGCTTGACATAGGAAATATTGACGTAAAAAGAAAAAAAGAAAAGAAAATCGCAATGAAATTTCAAGATGAAAAAGCCTGAGGGTAAAAAACGGATTGAAACGGCTTCAGGTGGCAAGCAAGCTGTAAAGTCCAGGGTTCGTCCTAAGAATTTAAGATTTAAAATGCGCCACTTAGGGAACGGGGATCAGAGCCAGGCGTCTTGGGGACACTCTAGTTAAATCAAAGGGGATTCGGGCTACTAAGGAGGGTTTAAGGGGAAATTTTGCTTAGAAGTAAAGCTAAGGTGTTTGAAAGAATGCAAAATGTTGCAATGGGCGAGAATCCCCAAAAACATCGAAAGGGCCTGCAAAAATACACATCCAGGCTTGCCCCACATGAACCTGCCAAGGGGAAATAAATCGATTAATTCGACAGCGGAAAAATTTGGCCGTCCTCTCCGGGGCCTCCCTCATACCAGAGGTCGCCGTTCAAAAACTCTGGGAAATAGGATTTCATCATGGATGACCGGGAGACTTAAGACAGAGCGA
>Ga0179591_1283860_pt1 | contig 14286 bp, 16 predicted proteins | sample CZOMad2_1_08_16f_FD_182891 | JGI IMG/M metagenome (GOLD analysis project Ga0179591, IMG submission 182891) | Vadose zone soil fungal communities from Angelo Coast Range Reserve, California, USA - CZOMad2_1_08_16fungal (PacBio error correction) | ecosystem: Environmental > Terrestrial > Soil >...
CATCGCCGCTCTTGCAAGTTTCTCAAGGAGGAGAAACGATAAGGGGGAAGGCCAGCGAGGTGAAAAAAATGTGGGTCACCGGGGGACTACTCAACGCCGCTTGCGGATACGGTCATCCGCACCGGTCCAGGGAAATAAATAGGGGGCTGCTAGGCTCGAGAGCAGGGCAGCCAGCATGACTTCGTCCAAGCGGACTCTATTGCCTCCTAGAGCACGACTGCGCGTCTAGGACTAGGGGCGGGTAGCTACCGTGAAGGGTCAAACCTAAGGCCGGGAAAAACGCGTTCAACGCAATCGCGCCGACGGAGGTGGTACGTACAAAGGCCGAGAAGCGGGTGTTGGAGCTATGCAGTTCAAAGAGAGAGCTTCCCTCGTTGCCCCTGTGGGCAGCGAAATGGGGAGCATGCCAAAGGAAGGCTGTTCGGTCGGAGGAAGAACCTGATAATGCCTGGGGAGAAAGAGGCAACCTGCGTATGGGATATGACAAACAAGGCCAAAGGTCAGCTCTGGAACGCCTCTCTCCTCGGAGCGCAAGTGGGAAAAGGGGGCGCACATTGGACCTCAGACCTTGGATCGGTGTCAAGCGTCCGGCACGTACCTCAAAGCCCGCCCAAGCACCCAGGAAGACTGAAGGGCGAAGGGGACAGATCATCGCTTCATACCAAAGAAACAGCTGCTTCTCTAGAGCCCATGACGCGCCTCGAGGCACATCAGACCTGGGGCCATCTGGGAATCTCCCTGCGCCGACGCCACCCCTTAAGGAAAAGTTCCCTCCTCCTATAGCACGAGGTATTGCTAGGGATTAGTAGGAAAGTCAGAAGACAAGAGAGGGGGATTTCTAAAGCTCTGGGGAAATGGAAACCTCTCAAAAAACCGTCCCAGGTACAATATTCCGAACTGGGCGACAATGAATCCGAGAGCCCGGCCAAACATATTTAAAGTTCAAAATCTCAAGCGGCTACAATCGGCGCGACGAATCGAGAACGGGAGGTAAACAGGATAAAGGGGTCTTTGGGGGGGGATTGACGGCGCTTCTTCGCGGGGATGAAGACGCCGCGACCGTGCAAGGCCTGGGTACTGGAAATAAGTCGGTGGTTCCCGTCTACTAGTGGGAGCGGACCAGCTGGGGTGAATCGCGGAGCTCAAGGATGGCGTCAGTATGCGCTCCCGATGGACACCATAAATGGGCATAAAGGGAACTGTGTTTTGACGTGTCTATCAGAAGAGCGGCCATGTTGAAGTGAGTAACCAAAGTCTGAACAACAAAAGGTCAAGGCATGTTTCCTCAGGCAGCATGTTCCTAAGTTAGAAAAAGCGACCAGCAGGAAGTCCGAAAACCACCAGTCCAGTGTGCGGAAGCGTGGAGTGGGGGGAAAAGAAGGGGAAAATCCATACAGTACTATACTGGTCGTGCAGAGGTTTTGACTCCTACCCCTTAACGCCTGTGAAACCCCTCTGAAAAAGGGGAAAACTGCAAAGGCGACGAGGGCCAGTGAAATTAAAACTCTGGAGCGGTTAACCGTCAGCCACGCGGGTTAGGACAAAGGGGATGTCATAAAAAGAACTGGTGCGGATAAAATCCGACGAAGGTAGAAAGGGACTAAAAGGCCCGTGAAGGGTGACCGGGCCATCAGGGATGACGTGATTCTTTGCAGTGACGCACAGAGAAAAAGACAAAAAGAGTAGGGAAAGAGAGATTCGAAAGTAAAAAAGCCACAAAACTCCGGGTTGTAGGTCCAAAGCTGGGACCGTACACCCTGGAAAGTGCACTGGAGTTCAGGACCACTGGAAAGATAACTTATGATACGGCCAATGTGGGCACCAACGGCGGGGAAAATCGATTCTTTCATAGGAAGAAAGGAGCTGGGTATATACAGACAAACGGCAGTTGGGGAAAATTTTCAGGAAATGGGGACCTGCTGGGGGGTAGGGGCTCACCCCAGGATCAAAAAACCAGGAGACCATAAAGGAAAGGGTAATGGGCGGTTCAACGGGAGCGGGGGGGAAAAAAAAAAAAAATACTAAAAAGACAGCGCTGTGTTCTGTGGAAGAAGGACCGAATCGTGGAGGGAAACCTAGACAATCTTGACGAGTTGACCGAGGCCTTGAGAATGGCTCAGGGGAGGGCGTTAGAATCACGAACCGCTCGCGCCCTGCTAAGTCAGGAAATTGCTCCGTGTGTGAGGTTTCCATGGGCGGGGAGAAAAAAGAGAAAGTCTGAAACTAAACGTCATCGACACCAGCGGCCCGTTAAAGGGGCGACCGCGAAAGAAGGAGGACCGGATGACGGAAACGGAGGGTCTTGGGGCAAACTTGCGGTTGAGGTCTGCAGCGCCAAGGGGCCGCAGAGCAGAGAAGGGGTCATTAGCTGGTACACTCCACCGGTTAAGCGTCTCCCGCGCGCGGCAGCTTTGACGCCGACTGCGTCCTGTGAATGGGTGAAAGGGGAAAAAGTGGATCGGGGGAGGGCGGCTTGGTTGCGCCAGCCTGGGAAAGTGGGGGAAGGGCGGACCTGGTGCTGAAAGCAGTGAGTCAAGAAGCGTCAGGATGGCCCGACGAAAAACCGTAGCCGGAACAGGGAAGGGGAGCACGGAGTACGCCTGCAGGCGGAGACTGGGGGCTCGCTCGGTAAAAAAGCGAGCCGATCCATAGCTGGAAAGCTGAAAGTCGGTAGACGAATCGGGAATTCCTCAAGTTGCTTTGGTGACCGCGTTCGCCTGCTACAAGTTGAACCCCTAAGGCCGGGCAAGAGAAGGTGAGAAGGGGGACTGGGCCTGGGCGTGCCCTTGTTATGGACACAGGGGCAAGTGCCCGGCGTCGCAACCGGCCCGATAAGCTGGCAACTGTGCCAAAAGTCACAGACGCAGCGAAGCGAATAGTCGCACGGGATGTCTATCTGCCTTGTGGTGTATAGATCATGTGTCAGCATCTGTTCCAAGAGGGGGAGGAGCCATAGGCGGACTGCGCGGACACGTGGTGCGTCAGGATCCGGACTTGTGTCCTACAGCGAGAGAAAGGGGCACTTGAGGGGGTTCCTAACCACATTCGCATGGACAGATATGCTCTAAGCACGCCATGGCTCTAGGCCTTTGGGGAGAAACACAAACCTTGCAAGCGTGCGGAAGGGAGGGCTAAACGAGGAAAAAGGGATAGGGTGAAAGTCGTACCTGTTAAGCCTATGTCTGGAAAGCGGAAAAAGAGAGTCAAATGAACCCACTTCACGCAACGCATCGGTGGGACGACAGACTGGCTGGCCTGGCCAGAACCTTGATGACCTGGAGGGGGGGGGCGATTACGTCTCAGGCAATCTTTGCGGTAGTGGGGACATGGACACACTGGGTGAGAAAGAATAAGGAGAACCGATTTGAGTGTAAGCCGTGCTCAAAAGAACTTGGAATTCAACACAAAGGAAGAAGAGAGATATCGCCGTCACGATGTGGAGCACGTAGGAGACCTCAGCTAAATTAAAGAGCAAAAGTCGAGGCTCAAAACGGGCCACTGTAAAAAAAGGAACAGCTAAAATTGGAAGGAAAGGGGACACCTAAAGATTCATTCTATCAAAGGGGAGGGGGGAGTCTTCCTTCTCTCAGGCTTCCTATAGCAGACGGTTTATCGTAATTCATAAGGGCATTTAACACGATAACTAGCCTCCTGCCACGTTGATAAGCTGTAGAACATGTACAGCCTATAGGGCCAGGAAAAGAAAAGACTAGACGCAGAACGAAAGAAAGTAACAGAGGATGCGAGGGGTCGGGCCCAACCAGAGGTCATGGCATTCTTAACGGTGACAGGCGTCCAGTTGCTCAGCCGCGCACCAAAGCCGGGACTTTTTTCTCTCTAACCAAAACCTGCAAAGGCCGGCGTTCTACCTCCCACCTTTGTCCAAGCCGAAGGCAACGAAGGGGGCGGGAAAGGAAGGAGGAAACGAAGGGGTAACACCAAGCTTATTCCGCAAGTGGAAAAACGCGCAAGGACGCTGCCGCGCTGACAGGAAGGGTAAGGGAACATCTGCGGGAATACGGAAAAGGTGAAAAGGAAGGGGGGGAATCAAAAGAAGCCCTCAATAAACATACTAAAAGCTCGGCAGCCGAGCAGGAACGCGGCAGAAAGATGATGAGCCGTATGAATATTATCCAGAGAACGTTAGAGGAGCGAAGAAGGAGAAAGAAGATGAAGAGGCCTTTTCTTCTCTTCGCAGCCCCCCGCCGCGCACGGGAAAGGTAGCAACTCAAACCGAGCACGCTCTTTAAGACTTACGGGCGGAGGCCAGCGCCATAATCAAAACTGCTCATAGGGAAAGAGGGCAGCACTGCACCGCGCACCATGGAGATTGACACAAAGAAATGAAACTAAACATTAGGGAACGAACCAAACCAACAGGTCCTAAAAAAGGCCAGGAAACGAAAAACGGCGCAAAATGAGGAGGTCAGGTCCAGTCAACTAAGACTGTAACCACTCTGGGGTCTCGTAAGTACAAGGACGCTGCAGAGTAGGAGGCCTCAGGCGATTAATCAAAAAACGTGCCGCCGAGCGGCACTAGACCGCGTTGAACGGGGAAGGACCTGATAAACGTCGGTTTTGGTGACGCGAGCGCAAAAATGTCTAAGCCTTTGAATCTATCTCCCATTTCCAAAAACACCAGAAAAATTGCAGGTTAGGTTGCACATGGGACGAGCAGGGGAAAGGGGAGTGTATTCTCTACATGGGGGAAAGAAAATTCCAGGCAAGAAAGGAAAGGGAAGGAAGGCTCCTCGGCCAGCTGGGGCTAGGTATGCTCGTGGGCGTTACCCTTTCCTGAAAAACACCGGGGAGGGGAGGAGAGAGGTTTGTAAGGGGACCAAGCTTACGAAGAAAATGATTGGGAGGTCGTGGTTTAAAAAAGACCGGTACAAACCGGAGCTGAGGGGGAAAGGGGGGGAGAACCTCGGAAGCAACTTGAAAAGGGGAAAAGGTCAGGCTGATCGTTCTCTGTGAGCGGTTTCAGAATGAAAGGTCAGACGGTGGGAACGCCCGTTGGAACATGGGAGAAGACGAGGAAAAAAAATTGTCAAACAGGCCGGGCTCACGAGGAGACAGGGGGAGAAAGACCTGCACTTTAAGACCCAGTTAAGCCGTCCTCAAAGTCGCCGGCCAACGGCCGGGCTAATGAGACATCTCTCTCACAACACAAAGGTAAGATAGGCGCAGAAAACTACCCGCGGTCCAGCAGAAGAAGGGGGGCTAAAAAATTGTCCGGAGAAAGGGGGTACACCCCAGGGAAAAATGTCAAAAGTACGGGAGCACCTTTATCCCGATATAAAAACATCGTCAAAAGGAAAAAATCAGCGAGATGGGGAAGACAAACTGGCCAAGTAAGGTCACATCCCGAAAGATTGGAGTTGATCGATAAGACGAGGGGGGAACATTTAACCTTCTCCCCGAAGTTCGCGCCCGTTGGAAGGGGAGTCCCCGGAATAAAAAACTCGCGAAAGGAAATAGATCGTTCTACGCAGGTCCGGCAAAACACGAAAACAAGGGGGGGAAAAGGTGTCTTCGTTGGAAAAAGGCACGCAGAGGCGAACGGTACGAACAGAGAATCAAAGGGAAAGATTAAGAATCAAATGAAAAAGGCCCTCCGGGTAACCCAGAAGTGGACGACAGGGCTCTCTGCGAAATGGAGGAGAAACTTCGAGACAAAAACGTTGGGGAGGGTGGCCATGGCAGTAAGCAAAGAAAAGGGCTTACTCAGGGGCTCAGCGACCCCGCGTCCGGTCGCCCTCGCGCGTTGGGGATGCCGATGGCGGGAGGAATCCAATTCCATTGACTGTTCTCTAGGACTGGTCGCCGGGCCCGAGAGGAGAGAAAGTAGGGTACCGACCAAAAAGCCCATGACGCCCCGGGTGTTACTACGCCGGATCCGATACTTCGCTGTCCAGTTGTCCGAACCACTTCGGGGAAGTACGCAGAGGGAGGCCGGGGTGCATAGAGAGGCTCTCTTGGGAAGAGTACTGTGTCCTGACCTGGGAGCGGTGGTCCAGTCAGTGCTGACTAGTATCCCGAAAAAAAAATCAGAGGGCCGGGAACGACGGAAAATGACTAAGCCTGGAGAGGAATGATATTGGCGAAAGGTAAGAACTTGAACAGCAAAAATAGCATCTTAAAAGACGTGCGGAAAGCTAACCTCTATACAGACAGCTTAGGGAATGAACGCCAGGACCATTCAAAGGATAAAGTCTTTAGGAAAAAACCTGGATAAGGATCATGCCCAAGAAAGGACGGCTGGTGAGTTGGGTCCTCTTTAGTCTTGGCGTAAAATTGGCAAGCTTGCAACGGAGAGAAAAAACGAAAGCAAAGGGGAAAAAAAAAAAAAAAAAAAATGTCCTCCCTACAAAGGCGAGCGGGAGCGTAGAGGGACACAGGCCGTAGTAGTACTATTGTAACGTGGTAATATTGACCGAGGAACCAAAAAGAGGCGGAAGAAGAAGTCGTACTGGAGCTCTTTTAGCAAGCACCGGCCGGGCCTTTGAGTGCGTCTTCATCGCTAAATTCAACGTCCGTTTACTAAAGCTGGACATAGGATATATGGGCCATGCGGGAAACGGGAACGGGGGGGGAAAAACTTAAAAAGAGAAGCGTGCAAAATAGCTTAGATGGGCTACTCGGGAAGACCATTTAAATAAATGGACTGAAAGCGGGAGAGTATGAGAAAATATTATAAAGGAGAGGAGTTCAGGCTACTTAGTCCATTAATCGCGTCGCTCTAAAAGTAAGGTCTCATTTGGAAAGAGCTGCTGGAGCTAGAAAAGTCAAGTCCGGGGGGGGAAGGGGGGAAAGGGGTTCAGTATGATCAATGCGCTTTCCGCGGCGTAAGTTAAAATGGGAGGACTCGACTAAAATTAAAAAATGGTAGGAGCACATAACTGCAACCAAAAAAGGGAGAGGGATATGATCTCCTCACCACTGAGTAAAAGGAGAGCTCGCCTACACGGACGGGGGGGTCTAGCCGGCGGAAAAAAAACTTCCGAAGAGCTAGCTCACAAAATGTCACTGTAAAACCACAAGAAGAAAAGCCGCCGGCTCTAGGAACACCATCAAGACCAAGCCCTCTGCTGCGGTCCAAGGATAGAAGAAGAAAACAGAAGGAGGGAAAAGGGGGACTGGGAGGGTCTTGCCCTCGCCAAAAAAGGAATGACCGCCCTATACAAGACTATGGGGTTCCCCAGCGGAGGGAAAGGGCCAGAAAGAGGGAGGAATAAGGGGGCCGCGATTCTCTACGCAATTCAAGGGGTGTCCAAAAAAAAGACTTCCTGGGCGGGGGCAGGAAAGCGGGCTGTCAAGGAAGGCTGAAACTCTTAAAAAAAGTTGGGCCAACATGTTATCGCGAGTAGGGAAGGACAAGGTCCCCTGGCTATCAGAGCCCACCGTGTCAAGCATACGCAAATTAGGCTGCACGCCGGAGTTCATGAAGAAGTCTAAAAGTAAAATCGAAATTGGGGAAAGAGGGTCCGCGAAGGCGAGTGAGCATTAGCCCTTTCAATGCTCTTCAATTAGAAATATCAAAAGGCAAGAGGTGCCTGGGCACTGTTTAAGCAAAAGAAAGACATAGGAGAAAACCATAACCCTCTAAGGGGAAGAGCAGGAAGCGGTCAAGACCAGGGGTAACATTAGGGAAGAGACGGAGTCGCAATAAGGAAAAAAACTCTGCTCTTCTATCGGCCTCATGGGAGAAGAAGTCAGAGGAAGAGAGGACAGTTATATAAACCGGACACCACAGGGAAAAGGAAGAAATGAAGGGGGGGAGGGCCCTCTTCCGAGAACACTCTAACTGTCAGACGGGACGCGTCTTCAAAGAAACGGGGAAAAAAAGGGGAAGTCACTCTGAACTAGGTACCGGGACTCGCCAGGGACAAAAAAAACGATATGCAAAACAGGAGTTTCGCTAACCTGAAGGAAGCGGCCCGGCAGACCTGCCTGTCGTCAGGGAGGTAAGGCGCAAGTACTAGGGACGCCTACAGGGCGATTAGGGAGTAAATGGGCGTTGTACGGTAAAGGTACAAACTTCTCATGAAAATTAACCAAATAGAAAGACAGGAAGAAACCTGGCATGGAACTTGTAAAGAAAATTCCTATAGGGGAGACCGAGTCCGCGGAAACTGACAGGAATCTGGGGGGGATCTCTGACGCGGCAAAAGAAAAAGCATCCTGGGGAAAACGCTCACAAAAAAAAGTGGGAAAGAAAAAAGACGGTCCTTTCAAAAGGTGAAGACTTGGAACCACGGGTGACTCGTGATGGAAGCTGTTACCCTCACTCCATCCAGTACAAGAGGGAGTAGCAAGAGGCCATACTGGGGGGTTGTCGCGCTCTATGCTGGGGGAAACAGTGCCTCCAGGCACCCCGTATTGGGGGGATGAGGGGGGGGTCAGACAAGCACGTCCTAAGAAATGACGAGGACGGGAAACGCGGGGGAAAGGGGATCTCAGGGGGCTTACGTTTCCCCGTAACCGAGCGAAAGACGGTGCCAAAAAAAAAAAGACTCAAATGTCCACTAAAGTGTCTTTAAGGGGGAGAAAGTAGAGCAGGGATGCGGGGGAAAGGACAAGGAAAGAAAAGATCCGGGAACGTCCCGACCAAGCCGCCTTCCCGTACGCCTCGGTTGCGATCCGGCCGGTCTCGGCAAAAAAGGGTCAATAGCCTGATTTGCCGAAAAAAGAAAAAAAAAAAACAACTCGAAAAGGGGGAGGGAGGGAAGGGACCCTCGTGGGCAAGTGTCTACTCTCTCAAATGGAGGAAAAGGAGAAAGCTCAAGGGGCGATCCCTTCCCCTCGGAAACCAAGACTAAGTTTGCGAGGCAGTCTCACGGACGGAATACAAGGAAAAAAAATGAAGGGAGAACGAAGAACTCTCAAAAAAGAAAGCACGTCAACAAGTTGAGGGACATAGGCTCTATTTGAACAAAAAAGAAAACGGCGGTGGGGAAAAAAAAAAAGGAGGGGGATTTCATGCTGAAAGCCTCATCGGGAGGTTAGAAAGAAACGATCCGGTGAGGCCCGGGCACGGCCGGGGCGCCCCTGTCTTTCGCTCCGGGTACGGGCAAATATAAAAAAGAACCATGAATTGGGGAAGGCTGAAGGAACTCAGAGGGGGAAATTGAAAAACTAATCAATGAGTTGTTTGGGAAGAAAAAAGGGAAGCCAAGAAGACGGAGATGGATACCTATACAAGCAGGTACAAAAAGACAAATAAGAAAGGCCAGGGGAGTACGAAGTGGGCGGGGGGAAAAAGAGGTTACACGAAAAGGGATTGGAAAGAGAAAGTCTACGTCAAAGAAATGTCATTGACGCCAGGTTGTAGGCCGGAGGAGAAAGAAAAAGGCTGACTACAAGAGAAGAGGTCGCATGACCCGCTAAAAAATTAAAACCCAAGAAGAATGTTATAGCAATTTCATTCCTAAAACGTAAATAAAAACTGGGACATTGGAGGGGGCGGGAGGCATCAAGGGTTGCAGGAGGAAAAAAAAAGAAGGAGAGTCTCAAATCCACCCCAGGTGAAGACAGTTTTACGCCGGCGAGCTCGGTCCAAAGTGACCGCCGATGAGCGAAGGTGAAGGGGGAAAAGAAAAAGACTTTTATTCTGTCGGGGTGCCACCCAAATGGGGAATCTTGGACCGACAGGTCGTCAAAAGAGCTGGTAACACATGAAGAGGATCCTAGAAGGAGACGATTTTCTCCTAAGACGCCTGAGGCAGGGAGACCTCGCGTGCGAATGAGTCTATTTTCCAACGCCCCAATATGGGGCTAGAAGGGTCACTTCTCCAGGGAGAAGAGATGTATAAAGTCGGGCTGATCTAATCTGGGACGCTTACACAGGAGAGGGTTGGACTTATACTCGAAAAGTTAAAAGGAAGTCAAAATGTCCAAAAATCATTAAAAACCATTCTCGGGGGGGAAATGGAACTGGGGTTGGCGAGGAAAGGGGGGTTTTCGTTAACGTGAACTGGTCACCAGAAAAGGATGGCAAAAAGAAGGGCGAGATGGAAAGGTTCAGCCTCGTCTGGCAGGGATCAAACGCCAGGCCTGAGAGAACGATAGGGTTCATTTTATCAAAGCGGTGGGGAAAAAGAGGAGGACCCAAGAGGCTTGAGGAAAGAGGAGGACTTCAAGGGACACGTGGGGGCTCAAACGAAAGAATTTGCAGAAAAGCTCAGCGCGAGAAAACAGGGCAAACGTTCGTGTGTTAACAGGGAGCAGCAAAAGGAAAATTTCCAGGACATTCATGCAGAAGACAACAACCGAAAAAGCCGCGGACTAGCAGTGTATGGCACCCTAGGACCTGCCTGGGAAGTATAAGGAGGATGTCTTAAGAACTATGGATAAGGTAGTAGTCTTACTAATTGTTCACGTTAAGATCAAAAAGCGGATCGGTGGGGAAAAAGGTCTTGGTGCCAGGTGGGGCGCCGCCAAGTAGAACTGGATCGGGGTGCGGGACGTACAGGCAGGAAAGCGTCGGCTGGAGGAAGTCTTTTAAAAAATTGGCCAAAATAAGATTCCATGAAGACTGGGATCCGGGTCCAGGGGGAGTAGAAAAAAAAGAAAAAGTTCTCGTCAGTTCCACAAAACGGAGGAGAAGAAAGTCATCACGATCAATTTTCTGTACTTATCACGTCGACCTCACTAGGGAAACCACCTCTTCAAAGGGAGAAAACGGTGAAAAGGGCACCAAGACGAGAAGAAAGGAAAGGGCCAGGGTCTGAAAAAAAACTACGTGACGCATACAGGCGGGGGCGGCGGACAGGAATAAAAGCAGGCCAGCCAGACCAAAAAACGAAGGGGCACTAAGGGACGAGGCTAGTTCTGGAAGACGAAGAGAAGAAAGGTCTGTCAAAGGAGAGACAAAATTACTAATACCTTAATATGGAAAATTAAAGCTAGGCAAGGGACGCAGAAGCTGAGAACAGATCCGCTATGAATAACGCGGCTAAAATAGTGTGGAGCGCTCCAATTGGAGTGGGGTCAAGAGAGGTTGGCTCTGCCGTCGGAAAAAAAAAGAACGGCCCCTTAGAGAGGAAGCGCATGACAAAAATGCCCGGGGTAGGAGCGGGCTCCTCAAACCTGGTAATCGCAGACGCAGATGCTTGAATTGAAAAAAAAAAAAAACACTGAGAAGGACATACACAAAAAAGAGAGGAACTGAGGCCATAAAGACGCTCCAAAAAGGCGGAGCTTAACAGGCGTCAAACCGGTAAAAAAAAATCGCGGGATCAAGGGGAGCCGGGGACAGGGCCATAGCGGAGGCCACAAGCAACCCAAAAAAAAGGAAAAAACGGTGCTCCGGAAGTTAAAATAACGGCGCCTGAGGACAGCGGAAAAAAAAGAAACAAGGGGGGACATCTTTGAGCTTCTCACCGGAAATGCAATTGTACCTGTCAAATCGGAAAAGGAGTCGAATACAGCGTCAGACAGGGAAGACGGGGGATGACCCGGGGGGAAAGGGGGGGGACCTAGCCCCAGACCAGGAGGAGGAGGGCGCCTATCACGCGGATGTCCTACTTCCTTAGGGAAATTCTGCAAAGAAGTTAGAATGGGGGGACAGGCAGAAACTTAGTTAAGAGATGGTGTATTCAAGCACAATAACCTGGGCTGCGACCCTTAGACAAGGGACGAGATCCTTCAACGAATATGAAACCGTCCCGGGTCTCGAGGAGGAAAGGGCTTGGGAAGAGGAAGAACTTCAGAAACCAGTCGGAAACCTTTTCTTTTCGCATTATACGGCAGGCAACTTGACTAGGGGAGGAACTATTCATACCTAAAAACGACCCTGCCTGGGAGCTCAGAAGACGTGGGGAAGAATGAGGAGGATACATAAGGCAAGAACTCTGTAAAAAGGGGAAAAGAGGGTTAAATGGATCTACCAAGAGAGCAAATTTTCGGAGCTCCCATTGAAAAAAAAAACAAACTCAAGAAAAACAGGGTACTTAAAAGGAGAAGAAAAAGGTCGAGAGGACGGGGAAAGGGGTAGGTACCCGGTAACGGAGAGCCAAATCAAATCCTCTGTTATTAAGAACTCGTAAAGAAATTGGTCTAGATACAAAGAAAGCCTGGAGACAAAGGGGAAGGAAAACAAACCCACCTGGCCTTAGCTGGTATACCAAGCCAGGGAATGGAATTACAGTTAAGTGCTGCCCAAGGTCGCGACCAGAACCGCGAGGAGAAAGGGGGGGAGAAAAGATGAGCAATGGGGGGGAGCAAAAGGCATCTAAATCGTTTAAAAAAGGGAAGTGTAAGAATGAAAAAGAAAAGATGGACCCGCCCGTGGGGTCGTGACAAATAGGCCTCTCTGAACCCTTAAACCCCCCCGAAGGGGAAGAGGAAAGGGGAACTAGTCCCTTTTCCTTAACAGCTTTTCGGGTCAAAAGCCCGCGGAAAAAAAGAAAAGGGAGGCGGACAGAGAGATCACCCACAACAACTTATGGGGGATTAAGAGATATATGCTCAGCGAAAGGCAAGAACCTAGGGGGAAAAGGTCAAGAGAACACAGAGGGAAAAAAGGGGGAAACGTCGGGCCTGTAGCAAACAAAGAGGACGAGAGCCGGATCGGAACCGGGGATCAGGAACATTTCGAAAACAGGCGGATCGAAAATTAAACAAAAGCGAAAAAAAACTGACTTGAAGAGGAAAGAGAACGAAGAACTGTGGAGGGGAGAGAAAGAAAAGAGCTTTTGGCAGGGGGAAAAAGTCCGCCACAGGTGCAGGGGGGTCAGGTACGTGGGGGGCGTCCCAGTTAAGAAAACCACGAACAGTAACAGCTTAAAAAGCCGCGAGGGGACCGAAAAAAAACGAAGGGACAGGAACGTTTAAAGGAAAGGGGAAGCCAAAGGAGGTGGAGGGACTACCTATAAATCTGAATTAGAAAACTGAAAGATGAACCAGTAAAGAAAAGGGGTTGGAACCCATGGGGGGAAGAAAGAAAGGTCTCGAGCTCAGGGTATAACGTCCAAGGGAAGACTTTGTGGTTCTGGAACATTGGTTAATCATCTCAATGGAGGAAACCTCAACTGAGGCCTAAAACAAACATGTCCGGTCCCCGCACCGCGGAAGAAGGTATTTATCCAATTGCTTCCCGAAAAAAAAATGCCCCAGGAGAAGAAAGGGGACAAACGGGAGAGGGAGGGGGGGACTGAATATAAGAAATCCCGGTACTAACCAGAGACCAAGCACAGTTTCGACAAAGGGTTTACTGTCCGTTCAACATCGCCAGGGAAAAAAAAGGCGGCGAAGGAGGGGGGGGGGGGGTAAGGGAAAAGGCTGTACTAGCTCTTCTAGTCGCGCACAACAGCAAATCTTGGGAGAAGATGTTGGCCCTGGGAAAATGTTTCGCAAAGGAAATAGCACAAAATTCTCAACTTGACAGAAGAGGGAAGTGAGGATGGAAGAGAAGACGGAAACCGCAGACCGCAAATGCGACCGGCGGGGCGCCCTTATGGGCGTAGTAGGAGACAATTTTCCGGGAAGGGAGAGGAAAACAGTTAAGGGGGAGAAGGCATATCGTATACAATTACAGCTGTTGAATGGTCAAGTTACAACCGAAGCAGGGGAGGAAAAAGGGAATTCTGCCCGAAATGGAGGCTGGTGGGTGACGGGTGGAGGGTCAGTGTCTCACCGTTCGGGCACCTTCAAAAGGAAAAGGAGTAGAGGAGAAAAGCCTGGCGCAGCTTCGCAGAATCCCGGAAAGGGAGCATGAGACGAGAGTCTTCTCAGATTCATATTCGTTGAAATTCCCTCAGGTGGAAAAGGAAAAAGGAGGCAGGAGCAAGAGAGTCGTCTGGGGCGGGGGGGACACTGCGCTCAAGCCAAAACGGGCAGTGGGAGGCGCTCAAGCTCGAGAAAAGGGTTTGAAAGGTTGGAAGGAAAAAAGAAAACTGAAGATGAAGAAAAAGAAGCATTCAACATTATGTCTCACGAAGGGAAGAAACAAACCCAATGCATTCGGCAAAATAAGACCCAAAGTGGGCCGAATAGGCTGGAAACCGGAAATAGGAAGCGTAGAAAAAGTATGAAAATAGAGAGCGGCGGGACTAAGGCATTAAAAAAAGGGGGGAAAAAATGAACCAACCTGGAGGGGGAGGTTGGGGCTCCAGGGAAAGAGTCACGAAGAAGCCGAGGATGGACAACTGGTGGGAGGTCTGATTACCTTCGCATGAAAAAATCTCGGCTGCTAAACAACTTTGGTTTAAGTGCCAAGGGGAATAGGGGGACGATGCAAAGGGGGGGGAGTCTGGTATTTGATAACAGCTCAGCAAAAACGGAAGC
>Ga0179591_1330698_pt1 | contig 14286 bp, 12 predicted proteins | sample CZOMad2_1_08_16f_FD_182891 | JGI IMG/M metagenome (GOLD analysis project Ga0179591, IMG submission 182891) | Vadose zone soil fungal communities from Angelo Coast Range Reserve, California, USA - CZOMad2_1_08_16fungal (PacBio error correction) | ecosystem: Environmental > Terrestrial > Soil >...
TAGGGCGAGTCTTTAAAGAGAGGTTTCGGTTCTGACAACACGGGTGAGAGAGGGAAGGCCGCAATAGCGAGGGATCTGAAAGCGAACCAGTCAGAGACAAAGCTTTCGGTCTTTCTGAAGGGGAAGGTGAGAATGTTTTCGGAGTCAACAGGACATATCTGAAATCCAACTACAACCAAGAGGGGGAATCAAAAAACAGCCTCGCAATCGGCGCTTGGCGTTGGGCTCCAGGAGAGCGTTGCATGTATAAGAGGAAGATAAGGAGGCTACTATTAAGTGCCGGAAAAAATGGGGGGGAGAATAACTGCGAACGCTCGGCACGAGCTAACTCGGATAGCCTCCCAGGGGCATCCGTCATTGGGCAAACGCCAGTGGGAAGAGGAGGGATTACCTCGCGTAAGTTGAACGGGAGTCTCGTCAACTTGATGAAGCGCATAGAGTTCGGAACCGCACGTCCAAATATTCAAGAGTCCACCAGATCACATTTTGCGAACACGGGGGGGGGGGAACACACCCATGACGCGGCATCAACCAGGAGCGGCGGAAGTTGAATCTCAAAACAACAAAAGGGAGGAGAAAGAGAATAACAGATGCGCTGGATGTCAAGCGAAATGGTTGGGGAGGAAAAGGTCGTGCGGACCCACGTATTTTTTTCAGGGCGCCGGAAGGGGGAGGTCGTTACGTGCTGCTTTTCCTCTCACTATATGCAAGAATCAGGAGAAAATCGGCCGGAGAAAAGCAGCGAGGGCTGTCATCTCGCCGAGGGCAGCGGGACAACCTCGCCACGCAGCCCCGGAGGGAAAAGAAAAAGAATCCGAGGCCAGAGATGAGTTTCGAAGGTCGGGGAGCCCGTGTCAGGAATTGGCCGATCGTAAGAAAACAGAGAGCCTGCTCCGGCATTAAGTGATAACAACGCCGGCCTCACAGAGGGGATTGTGTGATCGGGCAAGGGTTTGGATACCGTCTATTCGTCAGAAGAAAAAAAAAGGGTCCCGGTTACTAATCCTCTGAAAAGGGGCAAAGGGCGATGTCTAGAAGCTGTTGGGAGAGGGGAGGCGCGAGAGGGGGGGGCGAGCTTCAGCAAGATCACAACGCTTTGACGAAACGCACAAGCGTACCGCTCGCTCATGAGGAATCGAGGAACTAAAAAGCTAAGAAAAGGTCATCAGAAAAAGGAGACTACCAACGCTTAAAACCTCAACGAGCTGGAGGGTCATATAAGGGAAATTTAGGGGAGAAGGTCGGGATTCTCCTGGCAGGAAAAAAAACGAAAGGGGAGACCGTCTTGCATATAGCGTTGCACTACGTGACGTATCAAAAAGGGACATGTTTCGTCATAGGAAGAGGGGGATCAAGGGTCTCTTGGGGGGAAAGTAGGAGGCCGGTGCCAATTTCGGAAGCGCTCGTAGCTTAAGGTCCGAGGTCGACTTCTGAAGGCAGAGTAGTGCGCTTTGTGTCTTCTAGAGCAGCTAAGAACTTCGTGGGGCGGGTTGAAGGGACGACAGCGGGGGGACGAGGGCGCATCGGTCGCAAGGTTCTCCGCCAAGGGGGCGTCGAGAAGTTATCACTCCATTGGGGGGACTGGAGTAGCTCCACACGGTGAGGAAGTGAACCTTAAAATTGTAGAGGAGCAGAGTGTGCCCGCAGGATAGGGTGGACATCACCAGAAGGAAGGTCAGGGGCAGGTGCGCTACCGCCGGTCGCCACGTAGGGAGAGTTGGGAGGGAAGAGGGGATAGGGAGAAGGACTTTCCGGTACGCATGGGCCCTAGTAATCAGTTTTGTGAGGAGTGTTGGGGCTCGGAAGGGTAGAAAAGCCCGGCAGGGGAAAGACGGGCAACACTCTATTCAAAACGGTCAAGCGAAGAGATTTCGCATGTGGGCGCGGAACGAAACGGCGCCTTGCTGCCAAAGAGACCGGGAGGGAAGGGTTTGGATCGAAGGAACACACAGCTCTCTGGCTCGTGGCCCCCAGAAGGGCTCGCCTGCGGAGATTTCAAAAAGGAGGGAAGGGAGTGGAGAAATTTGCAGTAGGGAGGCCTGGGGTTTAAAAACCCTTTCAATTATTTAAGAAAGATAAACCTAGATCAAGGCAACCCAGCGCAGACTAGACCAGCCAGTGTTCACTGGGCAGGGCGGGAGGGAGGGAGTGGTATTGGGGGGGAGAATGTAAAAAGAGAATATGGCACTGGCGGAAAAGAGCAGATATGTCGCATCAAGGAGGTCAGAAGCCGTGCCAAAACATTCTCGCAAGAGGGGGGGGGCAAAGTTCGGGTACTTTCCGTTGCGAGCGTCTGCTGGGATGGTGATCGCTTTGCCCCCCATCGGTAAGTCGATGGGGTGGGGGAGCTGAAGTGAATGGGCTCAGTATAGAAGAAAAAAAACAACCGGAGTGTACAGAATTGTGCGCAGTGCAAGTGTCAAAGGTCAGCCCACAGCTCACGCAAAAAGAGAACGAAACCGTGCTAGTAGACCTCAAGTGTGTCGGGAGGGATCTGGGGTGGAATAGGGCGCGTTACCTGGCAGACACTTTCCACGGAACGAGAGAGAATGCGATGGCGGAAAAGAGGTCGAAAAAAGGCAGAAGGCATTCCGGAGAGAGGTGTTAAAGAAATCTGGAAGGAGGCAGATGCAGCCGAGAGGTGCCGAGAATACAGAAAAATTGGCTCCATTCCACCAAGCTGGGTAGACCCTTAGAAGGGAAGTAGAGGATGAGCGGTTCGATGGCGACACATGCGGCGTCCAATGAGAGAGTTCAGGAATAAACGCGCGAAGTAGGGGGAATGCACCAACAAGGGGACCTGCAAATTGACACGATACGAAAAGCTGAGAGAGGTGAGAAAAGTCAGGGGCGTGCTGCGGCCATAAAAAAAAGAAAAGTCTAGCAAAAATGAAAGAGTTGCTATCATAAAGCGGGGAAAGGGTCACAAGGGAAGAAGGTCAGGCCACCCACTGGGGGTCGAAATCCGCTCGGAGGTTGCAAAGTGGAAAAAAGGGAAAAACATAGGTTCGGGAGAAACGCAACCTGAGCACTTCGGGGGGGGGGTGCTCCTCGGAAAGGGACAAGCAGCGCCGAGGAAAACTTATTCCTACGGAATTTCAGAAAGGGCAGACATCTAACTCAAAAAAAGCATGTCAATACGGGTGGCGGGACTCGTGCACGATCCGAGGGAGCTTCTGGTTATGTAAATAGCCTGGAACACCCGATGAGCAGTCTGATAGCTATGGGGAAGGATGAGAGGGGGGGCCGACCCTTGTGTGAAGAGACAATAAAAAGGGGAGGGTCTTGTAATTCAGATGACGAAGAACGATCAAATATGATTCGGATGAACATTCGAGATGCGGCTCAGATCAGCCTCGGAGAAGATTGCGTCAAAGACCAAAAAGGGGGAAATTATCGAGAGATAGCTGCGAAAAATTCTCACACTAGGAAATCCCCCGATATGTTAAGAAACAATCGGGCAGCTAACCAATGCCGGGGCTTCTGGGGATTCAAGGAATGTGTGATCCGAGGAAGTGAAAAGAAAGGCCCGAAACATTGAGCGGGTAATACGGAAGGGGGCGCACTACGAGGGTTCACATACCGCGTAAAGAAATAACTGGACGAAAAGCAGATCCTTCTCCACAAGAAGAAGTAGTGCCATCTAGAGAAGCCCCAGGAAGCACACTAAGGCGAAAAAGATGAAAAAGAAAGACCGCCAGTGGTGCAGGTGCGTGAGTTGAGCAGGAATGCGAAGGCGCTATGAACGTTTCAGGAGGTAAACAGAAAGGGGAGGGAAGACCCGGGAAGAGAATCCCGGATAAGGAGGTAAAGGGGGTGGGACGGTGTGTCACCAACTGATGTCGATCTTACTGAAGGGAATCGCAGAGAGAGCGAGAAGAAAAAAGTTCATAGACAAAAGTCGGGGGGCGTGGGGGCGGTCCGCCTTAAGTTTTCCGGGAACAGGGAAGGGGAGATTCATCTGAAGTCGGAAGGCAACTAAAACTATCAGCGCGAACAGGACCAGGGAAAGGGGGAGGGGGGAGAACGGTGTAAGGCAGGGGAGGACCATGACTCAGTCCTGAAGAAAAAGTGGGTCCAGGAACAGGATGGGCTCCGCGGACTGCACAAATAATCTCTATGAACTTAGGAACCGGGTGCCACGGGGCCGCGGACGTTAGAGTGGAAAGGAGTGGCCGCGGGGGGTAAAACCCTTCAGGAAGTGCGGAGGGCACGGGGGTAATGAATACGCAAATCGTCTAGGAAAGAATCACTCCCGTTCAGACCGGACAGTCGGGGGCAAGACGAACTTGTGATAACAGAAACAAAAGTACGCGTTCGACAAGCCTCTCTGGGGAGATCTCAAAAATACAAAGGGGAAGGGGAAGGAAAAGGGAGGGAAACCCTTCTCCGAAAGGACGGAGGTTTAACCGTTGGCTGTAACAGGCTCACAGCAAGGAAGGTGCATCCAGGAGTATGAAATCCAAAAACGGTGCGTGCGTGACGGATATGCAGAGTCATCAAGTGAATCACCAATGAATGCCTCTCTGGATCTAAACGCGAGTCCAAAAAAGAGGCTGGCACATGTCCGAGAGCCCCGTCTGAAATTCTTACGGATAGGGAAGAGCTGAACTGTAGCTACAGTTAGCCTGAGAAGTACCTCCTAAGTTCTTAGGTCTCCCGAAGGTAGAGGATTAAGGAAGAAGTCATTACCGGTAGCAAGGATAGCCGTATGGAAGGGTGAACTGAATAGGGGTTACGGACTGGTACATAACGTGAATTCAAAAGTCCCTTTGGGAAGGGTTAAAATTGTCAGAGGAGACCGCAACGCATGGTATAGGGAGGGTGGCACGGAGGAAGAAGCACTTGTCGATGGCGTCATTAGATAGAAAAAATAAGCTACAAGAAAAAAAAGAATGCGGTAAGACTCGTAGGATTCAATCGATCTCTGTTCATAGTCCAGGCTGGGACGCGAACGGACATAAAACGCTTCTACCAGAAGCAGGCCACGGCTGGGATGGGTACACTTGGAGTTTGAAGAAAAGTCGGGGCGGCGAGGGGGGAGCTGTCATGACTCTGACCTTGGAGACGATCGGCAGCACGTCAATCAAAGGAGGAAAATGCAGGGAGCATGCAGAGGAGTGATTTGCCGTAAACATCGTAAACGGGGGGGTGGGTCGGAAGAGGCTCCAAAGGAGAGGGTGAAACTAAATAAGAAACGGAAAATCGTCTGGGAACTGGTGAGCTGAGCCCATGTAGGACTGGGCTAAGGTAGATTCCGGTGGGGGGACGAAGGGTGCGCTACTCTCTCTCCTATTATAAAATGTCCGTGATGGGGCTTATTTAAGGAGAAGAGACGAGGTATAGCGTTTGAGAAGTGCAGACGAATCAGTGCCAAGCGCTCCAGTGGGTATAATGTGAGAGAATCCAAGAACTAAAATTGACACGAGCACTTCGCTACAGGGGTGACAGCTCCACAACAAATGAGAGAGCAAAGATCTGAATCGGGTATTGACAAAATCGAACAACCAAACGGGCGGAGCGAAAGGACCTTGAAACGCCATTTAATGCAAGGGGTAACGGAGGTATGACATTTCTCCGTGCGAACTTGGAATGGGAAAGATTACTCAGGTTTAGGGTATCTCTACTGGCTGGTCAAGGGGAAAGGAGGGGTCTCAAAAAAAAAACGGCCCTTCATGTTCGATCGAGAAGTTGGACCGAATGAGGGGCAAGCGATCTGGATTTTCGACAGGTGGTGCTGGAGAGTTTAGCCTCTAATGGACCGATAGAGTGCTGCCTTACCTCTAAACGGATCCAGGGGTTGTCGAGAGGCAAAAAAGAGTAAGAGAGAAGCTCGCGAAAATTGTTGTGGGAGTTGCACAAAAAGGCTTGTTCCGAAAAAAAGTGCCATAGGAATGCGCGAAACTGGTGGGAGGAGATGGTAAAGTGAAAAAAAGGACGTTCCCTCGGCGCAGGAAGAGTCACGTGAAGGAAGTTCCCTAACCGACGAGAAAAGACGCGTTCCAACAGCCTGGGTCATCAGTCACACACACGTTAAGAACATTACCTATTACACCAGTTGGGGTATACTGGATATCTAGGAATATCAATGTTGACGGGGGCGCATCAGAAATCGGAACGCTCGAGTAGAAATAGGTACGGCATCGGGAATGAAAATGATATTTCAGATGGGTGCCAAAGGCTTACAAGAGGTTTTTGAATGGGGGACGAACTCTAATCAACAGTGAAAGCGGAGAGTATTTTCGTGGGGGAAGGGGCGACACAATCTGATGCTTTCTGGGAAAAAAAAAGGCATCATGTTTGGTGGGGGGGAGCGAGACGCTACGGACCAAAACCCTTATGGTGCCAAGACTGGGCCTCATCTAATCACAACAAAAAATCAAACACGAGGAGTTAAGTTCCTTGATGGGGGAGACAAAGGAAGTATCACAGGTAAAAGAACAAAAAATCAATGCTACCAAAAAAGTGGCTCACTTTTTGCAACGAAAGCACGCCACACAGAGGCCTCTCGAAAAAAGGAAGGCGGAAATACTTTAAAAGAAAAAAAGTTCAGAGAAATCAGTGGAACACGGAATGAGAGGGCGAAATTAAGGTGCTGGGGAAACGGGGGTGTCAAGCGAGTCCTGAGTGCGATTAATCGTCACTTAGGCAACAGTTGCGCCATCCCGTAGAGGGGGGGGGGTAGCCAAAAAATGTTGGGAGATGCCCTACCAACGGGGATGGAACGGACATGAGGAAAGGCTTAGTCTCATCGTTCTCTACGTGGAATAGGGAACACAAAAAAGAAGTTGAAAAGGGAAATGCAAAGAACTGGGTTCGATGGTCTCAAAATGACCAATCAATAAACCTAATAAAGCTTCATCATGAATATTATAATAGGTGGCTAGAAAGCAGCTCCTGGGGGCAAAAGAAGTGGAGATCCGCAAAACCAGGGAAACAAGGGGGGGCAGTGTCGGTCACAAAGTGGACACGGAGATAGAAATTCTTAGGAGCGGATACAAACAAACACAGTCGGAAGAGAATCTGAACTTGGAATCTACAATCTCGTGGTGAACGTACCTAGCCCAAATAATTTCTTGTGTTGGGGGGCGCCGTAAGGTGCAAAGGACAAAAGAAATGGAGAGGGGACTAAAATGGGGAAGGAACATGCAAATGAGAAAAGGCAGAAAGAGGAGATTTACTAAAGTCTCGCCCGAGAATAGGAAAGAAAAGGTGCTACGAGAAGAAACTCTCGAAGGGAAGTAGTGGGGTGATTAATTACGAACATAACAAAGGGAGGGCAGATGACGTTCAAAAAGTGGGTTGAGGGGGCTCACTAAATTGTTGACTGTGGGTAAGGTTTAAATGGGGGGGAAAAGGGTTCATGACCATTCGAGAGCAAGAAGGAGGATGCCATTCTAAAGAGGGAGGCACCTCTAAGGAGGGAGCACACGGGGAAAGGAAATGATAGGAATATGCAGAAACGAACAACACCGACTCGAAAGGCTACTGTCGAGTCAAAATGTCAGAAGGGGAAACCAAAGACCAAGATCAGCTTAGAGTGCAGAATCGATTATTTTAGCGTGACATGGGAAGAAAAGATTTCAAAAATAGAACCCTTGAAAGCGTCCTCATCTTATTAAAAGCTACCGGGGGATCAGATTGGAGCTGGAAGGAGTATAACGCCTAATCTAGATGGACCGGCCTAGCAGGGAACAGCGGGTCAGAAAGCTCGGATAGCGCGCGGGGAAACAAGAAGTGTATTCCCCCCAATCGTAACATCAAGTGCCATCAGGCGGAATTGCATGTAGATAGGTGGTTGGAAAAAGGCTTAAAAAATCAAGGAAACTTGCGCAAGTACCGAGCGGGACTATATGATCAGGAGGGGGGGGGGGAAATGGGAACCGTTTCAGGTCAAAACAACCGCGGCGGTCTAGGGAACGACGAAATCGGGGGGGCAAGAAAAAGCTGCGACGGAGTAAGGGACCTAGAATAGCTGTAACGGGGTCCGGCTCTTGTCGTTAACGGTAGTGGGGGGGGAAAATAGTCAGTCATGAGAATGCAGGAAGAAGCTCAAAAACCCTAGAGAATGAAAGAGCAAGCAAGGCGATAACGGGGTTAAAGGGGACAGTATGCAGTGCGGAGAAGAGGCCTAGAAAAAGTATTGCTGACTTGGGGGGTAAAATGTTCCAAAACAGACTACGTAAGAAAGCATACAGAAAAGCTCTGGGATTAGAAGGGGTTCAGCTGCAGGGAGGGAAGAAACTGCGCGAAAGTTCCCTAGGGTAAATCGTCTATAGTAAACAGACGGAAAGATAACGGGACGATATCGCTGTCACTCCAGGTTAGGGGAAGCGATCTCGAGGAAGGCACGAAACACCATCAAAGAAAGGAGCGCCAAACACAGGGAAGCAAGTTGAGAAAAGGGTTACACAACAATGACGCGTGAAGAAAACTCATAGGCTAAAGGGGGGGGGGGGGGATCTAATAAACATCATCAACTTATTAGATTAAAAAAAATATATAAAAATAGAGCCAGAATGGCCACGGTTGAAACGCGTAAAATTGGGTGGAAGGGAAGAGCAGGTTCTCACACCAAGCATCGGAGGCAAGCCCAGGGTTAGAGAGAATCGGGGGGGGTGGCACTTTAAAGGAGAAAATCCGAAAGAGGCACTGCTAAGGGCTCTAATGAAGGTTTCGAGAGTGAATTTAAGCTACCGAATCTTCAAAAAGGTCAGGGGGAGAGAAAGGCGCAGAAGAGCGTCACACATCTTACACGGGAAAGATCATCAAACTTAAGAATTAGAGTTGTCGCAGTAGTCTCTACATGTAAGGCCTAGGGGGAACATCAGAATCTGTCATCTTCTACAGGCAATTAAGTTATCAACACAGAACTAGGGAAGAGGGAGAGATTGTGGATCATGCGGGGGGTTGGGCGGAATGATCTTAAGTTAAGTCAGGAACTTACAGTAGGAAAAAGTAAATAGATGAGGACCAGGCCCGGAGACTGGATTTAATGGGAAAAGACGTCACTAAACATCTTCAGTGGTTCTTCAGCGAGAAAAGCCGATGGACTAAGAGCGCACAAAATCAGAGTGTAAAGACGCTCATCTATAGGAGAGATAGTGATCGGAACGCGGAATCGAAAGGGTAAGGAAGTACTACAATCCTGGTTCGACATGCGAAAAAGCCCGGACACTGGCTTGCCATTAATGTTCAAGGAATAAGACAAGATCGGGGCTTTCTAGGAAGCAAAATCCGAGGACCGGTCAGGGACTCTTAAAAAAAAAAAACGGGGAAAGCCGAAAGAATAAAACAAAAAATTCTACGGCGAAAGACGTCCCTTAGAAATTCTGTAACATCGGTCAGTGCGAAAGCGAAGAGGGAACGGGAAAGGAAGAATGATGTGCAGGGACGTTCTCGAGAGAAGCCAAGACAAGGATTGGACATATGATCTTCTTCCGGGGGTTATGCTTCAATTAAAGGGAACTGAAATCTCAGAAGGTAAGGGGGGGGAGAAAAAGTGGGAGATCTCTCTCACGGAGAAATGCACTTCTTTCGCGTGCAGACCATGACGCAGGAGGATCAGAGCGAGTCGCCGGGGTCACACATCAAAAAAAAAAGGAAGCACGCCGCATAAGAGAACGGGGAAGGGGGGAAGGAAAAGCTACAGACTCCCAGGGACTCACACTCAGCCACATTTACTGCCGAAAAAAGACACCACATCCAGGACGGGGGAAGGCCGAGATTCCCCTCATAGGGTAGGGACAAGATGGATCAACGCCTTTAAGGGGCTGTCATAAGAACTTTACACGGTAGGGTGACATAGTGGTAAGGAAGGTGAAGTGCGCATTCGCGGAAAGATTACAGTTGAAAGCGCCGGGTAGATGGAGGGTCCTGGAAGAATGCGGCGAAAACAAAAAGAAAAACGTCTGGATATCCTAATTTCAAACAGGTCAGGGAACAAAGGTAGCGAAGAGGACCGGAAAGGTTGGGGGGTCTGTGTAGAAGTTAGCCGAGGCCGGCTAGAATTGAGACCGGAAATCGACCCGGATCGAAACATGGGGAAGGAAAGGCCTGACAAACGTCGCGCGTGGAAGAGGGCTTAATAAAAAGAAAAGTCATATGCCTGGCAGCGGAAAGGGACTGGGAAACCTATCGGCCCGGAACTTGCCGGAATTGAACCATTCAATTCGACGGAGTGAATAGAGATCAGGGGGGGACCGGGCCTCAACTAAGGCAGAGCGTCCAACGTTGAGGGGAACAGGTAGGGAAAAAAGGGGTCTCGAGCGATTGAGTTTAAAAAGGGGGGGGTAAATGGTGCGCGACTACAATCACAGATTCGAAAGCGCGGCTCAGCTCATATTTGAACGTAGACGGGAAGTGTACAAAGATTGAAGGAATTGTGAAACGGTGGTAGGGATGAGAAAGGGTTTGGGGGGAGGGGCCCACCTCAATAAAAGGGAAAGAGCAGGAAGGAGTGGAGCAGACGCAATATACTCTTTTAACAAAAAGAAGGGGGGTCAGAGGGCGGCTGGCGCAAGAGGTTTTTTTAAGCTGCTCTCAATGGGCAATTGGAGGGGAGGACACTTTATCAGAGCCACAACCCCTGGAGTGAGGAAAGAGAGATTAATCTGGATTCACTGTAATGAAATCTCGTCGAAAGGAAAAATCTCAAGGCTCTCGGGGTGGGGGGTTCAAGCGTCCAGAAAAGTCAAGACTCGGCCGACTAGATATCATAAAGAGGAGAAAAAATCTTGAGAGATCATTTTCACCATCCCGGAAGAGAGTAGGTTAACGTTCCTCTATGAAGGAAAGATACTAGGGAACCATTCGGTATTCATCAAGGAGCAAAAAGTTCAACAATTAAAAAAAACTCAAGGAGACAAGGGTGAATCCAGTGCCCGAAAAGTTTGAGGAAGGTATTCGAGTCGGGGGAAATAGCTATGAGAAGATCGAAATTAGGCTTGTTAACGCCAGGCTAGCGGGAAAAGGGGAATGTAGTACCGTGCAAGGAAGGGGGGGGTAACAATACACCCACTCACTAAAGGGACTTACAAAAGAATAGATTAGAGTCGGTTTTTCAGGATAAATACCGAGCAAGCGACGGGGGAAGGGAGGGGCAGGACTTTCTCATACCAGTGCAAATCGGCCGCTGGAAAGAAGCACAGAGGAAACTGTCTGGAGTAAATCTGATCCCGGTGGAAGAAAACCTTTAAGAGAGGCCGCGTCGGGAAAAGAACGGGAGAACATCGCGGGCCTATCACGAGAAAAGGCCGTTCTTGGTTCGCCGGGACCTGAATCAGAAAAGCCACGACGAAGGAGGCAAACTTAGCAAAAGGGCCCCTGCAAAAGGCACAAAATAGTCGCGGATACAACAGAGGAAATACGGGGGGAAAGGAGGCCTCCCAACTAAAGCTTACGGTGGGGGTGGGGATAGTAGTGCCATAACTTCACTGCCAGCGCTGGTGTAGGAGTGTGTAGACCAGTTTTGAAAAATAATTTGACGTTTCAATGGGAAGGGGATTGGAAATTTCCGTCCATGCCAGACGTCTCCAGGAGGGAAGGCCCGCTTGGGAAAAAATAACAGGGCGAAAGAGACGCGCCACGACTAACGGAGTTAGGTCGTAGGGAAAAGGATTAAATGACCAATCACGCCAAAGAAAAACGCCACCCAACCGGCCCCGTCCGTCTAAAGTTCTACGGTAGAAAGACTGGGAAAAAGACGCACACCAAATGTCCTAAGTCGTAGTTAGGGGGGGGGTACTCATCACGTGAGTTGGGGAGGAGAAAAGAATGACAATTACTTCAGGTAAAGAAGAAATCAGGTACTGCGACTCTAGTCGGGCAAGCCGATGGTACGATTGGAAGAAAGTTACTGTCTTACGAAGGGTCCCTATACGCCCGGCTCAAACGGTTCAGGAGAAAAATTCAAGGAGAGGCCTCTCAAGTAAAAAAAGAATTTCACAACCCCTAGTCGGAAAAAGAAGTAAAGGGGCCATTGGCCGGTGTTTAATAATGGGTAGAGGAGATCACACTTCTACCTCTACAGGAGAAAAGTACAAAAAAAGGGCACCAGGACCTTCCACACTGCGATAGTACAAAACAGAGAATATCAGAGAGGGAAAAAAAGATCTTGCAGGGGGAGGTCATTCTCGAAAAGAAAGATAAATGATGGAAAGGGGGGAGTTAAATTCGCAGGGGCAGAGACGCGAAGGATGCCGAAAGAAAGTAAAAGGAGACAGAGATGGCAGGTCAGAGAATGGGACATCAAAACGGGGGGGTGACTCGCGCAGCAGTCTGCGCATAGCCGTCCAGCATACCCCGAAAAAATCGATACAAAAAAGACACCACTCTCTAGGAAAGACTAGCAAGAAAGGGGGGGACCGTGCGTATACAAGAGGGGTTTCGAAAAATTCTCATGCTTCATGAGCATAAACTATGGGGGGGGGCCAGCTCACAGGAACAACTGGGGTCCAAAAAGGACGGGGGTCGAAAAGAAAGAAGTAAACGAGTTGTGACAGGGGGGGCTACCGCCAACTAGTGCTTATACACGAGGGAACTTCAAGCGAGAGAGCAAGGAGCAAAGGAGGAGGGAAAAAAAACAAAGGAAAAAAAAGAAGGAAAAAGACTGGTGAAACGAAGGACTGAAAGACAGCAAAATGAACCAAATGGAAAGAGCGGATGGGAAGAAAGAAGAAGATGCACGGGATAAAAACAATTCGGGGACAAAAAAAGGGAAAAAAGGAGCAAGGCAGACTACCATGAAAGGGAACAGAAGAGGTACCTCACGACACAAAATAATAGTAAAAAACAAAAAAAGAACAGACCAGGACATAACAAAAAGAAAACGACAGAGGAAGACGAAAAGGAGGGTGTTCACCAACCTGAAAAAAGGAAAAAAAAGAAAGAACTAAAGAAGGAGAAGAAGGGGGAGTCCAGGCGAATAAGCGAAAACCACAACCTACATAGGAGGTTGAATAATCAAAGGACCGCATGAAGGCCAAGAGAAGGGAAAGGACTCATACAATGAGGGGGGACTGAATCGCAAAAAGAAGAAACTCGAAAAAGAGAAACACAGATACAAAAATCGGAGAGGGGGGAAACAGGAACCCAAGGTAGTGAATATGATTGAGACCTGCTTAAAATAAAACATACAAAAATAACTATCAACAGCGGACGAAAAAAAGAGGGATACAAACAACAGGGGCAAAGAGCAGGGGAAGAAGGAAACGTGACAGGCCCCAGAGTCGTAACACATCAAGAAAAAAGAACAAAAATCCCCAGCGTCAAGAAAGGAGGTGGAAATAAAAAAAAAAAACAATAAAAAAAGGGGGGAGAAAGTTTCACAAAGCTCGCAAAAAAAAACCAAAGAAAACAATGAAAAAAGCGGTAAATATAAAAGATAAAAGGCAAAAAAATAATCAAATAAAAAAAGGCAAAGGTTGAGTTTCAGTGTCCGAAAATGGAAAATCACAATCCGAAAAAAAAAACGGAGCAAAATAAAAAAAAAAACACAAGAAGAGAGAAGCAGTAGACCCTACCTGAAAGAAACGCACTCTAATACAAAAGCATACAACTTGTGAGCAATAAACACCCATTGGGAAAAAGGAGAGAGGACAATGAAGGGGACATTCCACAAGAAAAAGATAAAAAAAGACAAAAGATGGAAAAGGGGTCTATGCCTAGGATTCACAGCGATCGGGTGTATTGGGGGGTGAACAGGGAACGGACTCAACTCATCACCAACAACGATCGAACGCGGCGAAATGCACAAAACGTAGCGAAAAACAAGGGAAGGAACCGAAACGCGGGAACAACTCTCAAGGATCGGGGACACAACTTCCTACCAGGTGATACGAAAGATAACAAAGGGCCCGCATGACAGAAAAAAAAGGAAAGAGACAAAGGGAAAAGATACAAAAAGGGGAAAAAGGCGGACCAAAGAAAACCCAGCCGAAAAAAAAGAAAAGAAAAGGAGACAAGGCGTTATGGAAATCTAACCAGAGGAGAAAAGACCGGATGAAAGAAAAAAGCAGAGGACAACAAGAGAAACAGAACATATAAAAGATAGAGAAGGAAAGACCAAAGCAACAAAAAAATGTGGAAACAAATTTCACTGTTAAGGCCTTCAAAAATAAGGAACAGAGAGAAAGTAAAGAGCACTCTAAAAAAGAAAAAAACGGCGGGGGAAGGGGAAGGGGAGTACGAACGAACAGGAAGAGGGGGCCATAAAAAGAGGAAAGGAAAATCCGTAGAGCACAAGGTTAACACAGAGATCTATAATAAAAAAAAAATAAAAAACAA
>Ga0179591_1311449_pt1 | contig 14283 bp, 18 predicted proteins | sample CZOMad2_1_08_16f_FD_182891 | JGI IMG/M metagenome (GOLD analysis project Ga0179591, IMG submission 182891) | Vadose zone soil fungal communities from Angelo Coast Range Reserve, California, USA - CZOMad2_1_08_16fungal (PacBio error correction) | ecosystem: Environmental > Terrestrial > Soil >...
AGATCACTAAAAGATTTATGAAGAGGGGAAGGCATATTGTGCGTCATGGGAGGGTTGGAAGGAAAAAGGCTAAGGAAAGGAACGTTTAGGTTTGATTATCCTTTCTGACCGGGGGGGGGCTGACGGAAGTGGAATAACAGAATGTTACATAATAGATTGCTCCTCGCAGAAAAAACTAGATGAGGGCTTGCAAAGAAAAAAAAAGAAAAAAGTCAATCCCTTGGGAAAAAGTTAAAGGGCAAATGGGAATTGGAAAACACGCTGTTTGTTTGAGATAGAGGACAAAGTAGTGTCCGGGGTTGATCAATCCGGGATTTGTAAGTTGAATAGTCATAAAGGGGACATATATTGTCAAAAAAGAAAAAAAGACGAAAAAGAAAGGATCCCTCAATTGAATTTTTTTCGAGCCCGATTGGGTTTCAACAAAGAGGAGGTAAAATAAAAAAATCCGGGGGACTTTAATGAAAAGAAGATGGGGGGAAGCTTTTGTTACCCTAATATATTGGGGTAGGGGGAGACGGATCCGAAAAACAAGAAAAGAACTGATTAGAAAAAAGGACCGAGGTCAAGGGGAATAGAGAAAAATCTTGTCCATGTAATTTGCAAGATATAACAAGGAAGTGAGATGGCATACTTTACGCCCTCAAATATAGCCGGCAGGGGAACTAAATGACTGGAAATCGGTAGGACTTTTAATGGGGGATAGCCAATCAAAAAAATCCTGCCTCAAACAAAATAGTTCCGGGTTAAAATAAAGAGGCCAGGAAAACACCGGAGAAGATGAGGGGAAGTTAGAGTCAAACCATATTAAATTCATACAGGACCGTTTAAATGTGGCCCCCTGTGGGGGGGGAGACCCTAGGATTTGGTCTTGGGAACCTCCTGCGGGGGGAGATAACAACGAAGGGCCCGGGGGGTAAAGGGGGGGGGGGAAAAGACCCTTGTCGCTCCAGTACATCACAGTGTCCATTTTGGACACGAAAAGGGTGGGGAGGGTGTTTAATTGGGAACTCTTGAGGGATAAGAAAAAAAGGGTAAGACCCCCAAAAGGGGGAGGGGGATGGGGAATTAATGCGAAGTTCAAACGTGGAAAAGGAGGAGGGCCGAGCTAAATCCAAATGACGGTTCTGACGAAAAAGAAGGGATTACCACCAAGGGGACAAGGGAAGGAAAGTGTGGGCCACCAACTGAGAGTGAGAAACAAAACCCCAAAATCACAGTTGGCAGGTTTAAATCGGAAAGTTTCGTAAGGAAAAAGTGGAATGGGGGTGGTCTGAACTTGCCAGAGACAAATAGCTGGAGGCCAAGGAAACCTAATACAAAAACCCAAAATTAAAGGCAAAATTGAAAGAAAAAATTGTGAAAGGGGGGACTGGAGATAGGGCAAAAGGGTTTCCATACCAAAGATGACGACAGGGAATTCTGAGGCTTAAGGTGTCGACGACCCGATATCGGGACCGAGACCAAAAGGAAAAAAACTTCCGGAGAAAAGGGGATCTTCGGGACTCATAGGTTATATCCCTCCGTGACGTTCGAATCAAGGTCCATAATAGAGTTCATTAAAAAGTGTGAGAGGAAGAGCAGCAAGAGTGAAGGCGGAACTATCTGCGCGGTGGGTAGAGGGGAAGAGGACAGACAAATATCGTTCGTCCGCTGCTGGCTTTGGAAAGGAAGAAAAAAAAGTAGAGGGAAAGAACTAAAGAGGAGATTTCTATTGTCGTAGGTTTCGGTGGGGGGGCGTACTTTAGGGTGAGCTAATGGTTTCTCGCAATAAGGGTCACGGAAGAAATTAATACGGAAAAGGGTGATTAATAAGTCTAAATACCGGGATCTCATTCCTAAGGACTCTTTGGTGATGGTGCTTTTGGGCAAAGTAGCGGGGGGCTCTGTAAGCACCTCTGAAAACCAAGCAACTAAAGGGATGTCTTGTGTAAAGGGAGGAAATAAGGGAGATTTAAAGGCTCGTTTCGCTCCATAGGGAATTCCAGGGGGGAAGAGGTAGGGATGGCAGGCAAAACAATACCCAAATGTAGAAAGAACACAAGGGTAAAAGATGTCTGACCAGGGACATTGGACTGTTACGTACTACACGATAGGGGAATATTCCCCAAAGGGGCTTGAAAGGAGAGGATGAGGGACATGGTGACTGGGCGTGGGTGGCAGGCGAATTTCCGTGATCAGGAAGTTGACTTATCTTTTGTGATTGGTGATATTCATTCGACTGCGAGGCAGTGAGGATGGGGGGGGGGTCGTAGGTGATGGGTGCCATTTGAGTGGGAAAAAGGCCTCAAGACTCAACAAAAAAAAACGGAGGAGAAAGAGAGAGATGGGGCTGAGCGAAAAAGTAGGTACATAAAATAAAAACCAAATCAAGGGGAGGGCCGCGAAGTGAGGAAGCGAGACGAGAAAAAAAAATAAAAAAAAAAGATCAAGTCAAAAAAAATCCTTTGGAAAGGTCTTGGCAACGAAATGGACAAGGGAAATCCAGAACCGATCATCAGATAATGGAAAAATATCGAATATATTACGTACAGGGCAATGGGTAACATTGGGGCATCACAGATTGGGAAAAAAAAACTTGTTTTCTTGTACTTAAATTGTTTTTAGGGAGGAACCATAACTAGATCTCGACTATGGATTGGACGTTAATACTAGGGGGAGGGGGGGGAAAAGGGTGGGATGTGGGAAGCCCCTATGATAAAATTAGAAACTCTTCTCGGTGGGGGGGAAACATATTTGACGAAAAGCTCGAACTCGAGAAAGCAAAAATCAACAGCAAACCAAAAAAAAAATCAGGAATTTATATCAAGTTAATTAATTTAGGAATATTTGAAAAGGGAAAAATTCCCTGGGGGGGTGTGGGAGGGTAAGGACGGCGCGAAAGGGAAAATGCAGAGAAACACAAAGGACCACAAAGCACAAGAAAGACTCCCCAAGAACGGGAGCAAAACTTATTCTCCGGACATTATTGGTGTTGAGTAAAGGAATCATGTCCGACGATTTGGTCTGGAAACGGAAAAGTTTTAATGACAATCGCGGCTCGAAGGGGTCTCAGCGGCGCGGCTCCCATCAGAACAGAGAGGAGGGATGATTCGATACGTCAAGACGGGGGAATCAAGAGTCAATAAGACAAAGGTAAATCGCTACGAACGGGAGGAAAGGGGGTCTACAACAGCTATAGTGCGTCGGGGCAAACTCGAAAGGCAGGAAGGAAGGGGAACTCGTAAATTGTTTTTATGTGTTCCAAGTTAGGGGGGGGAAAAGGGAGGGTACCAGGTAATTTATTAAACATGGGTTGTTGCATTAATGGGGGGGGGTTTGTGTATTTATGGCCTTGTGGTTGAGGAAAAAGTAGAGAGAATCAGAAAAACAAAACAATTGGTAGAATTGTCTTATGGGAGGACAGATGGAAAAGTTTCGAATTTTATTTGTGTGTGTTGAAAGCAAGTAGAGGGGGGGGGGAAGGGGGGTCCAGAAGGAAACTTAATGTGCCCAAGGGGGGGTGTCTGTCCTCTTAGTGTGTCGTAGAAAAGGGAGGGGTAACGAGAAAGAATTTTTGAGAAAGATTTAGCGGTAAAAATGGAAACTCTATCAGGTGGGGGGGGGGTTGAGTCAGGAGTGAAAAACTTGTTTTTTCGGGACTACTCAAAGGAGAAAAGGTAAAAAAGAAAAAAAAAAGGTGGGGGATAAGGATGCCAAGGGCAATGCAGGGGAAGTATTTATCACTGGAAAAAAAAAAAATTCTTTTTTTTGATAGTGGTTGAAATTCGGAACCAGAAAAGGGGAGTTCGTGCAAGGCTCCACAACACTGACACTGGTTTCTGTGAATAGAAATTTAGTAAAGGTAGAATAGGTAGAAGTTACGTTTTGTGAGACCGGCTTTTGAAAAGAAGGAACTAGGGGGGGTGGGGTTTGCGGAGGAGTTGGGGGGGAAAGGATTGGTAATTAAGAAAACCACATAGGAATGGTACTACATTCTGAAGAAGGAGAAAAGAAGTTTGGGGATTTAAAAGTCAAAAAGTCAAATCCCAGTTTAGGAAAGGAGGTATTGTACGGGAGGATGTTTCGATAGATTGACCCACCTCTTGGGGAGCTACTCCGTCATTTCGGTTTTAAAGGGATCCGAGGATCAAGATTCATTCCGGAGGGTAAAAAGAAAGACCGAATCTTAAAATTCAAAGGACCGGAAAAAGTCGTATGTTTTCTACATCGTGTGTGGGGGTTGTGAAAAAACCCAAAAAAAGTTTCTAAAAAAGGGATTGGAAAAGTGAAGTTCGGGTTTTGTCTTTGGGAAAGCAGGGTGAGGGGAAATTGATTTTATCATCGGATAACGAAAAACCATCCCCTGATTAGACCGAGGGGGGGGGGGTGGAAAAAAAAAATAATCGAAAGCGTGTCTCCTGGAAAGGGGCCCTGTTAGAAACCAGGGATTGGGAAAAAACTTGTTCACTCCTTTTTGGGGGGGGTTTTGTTGTTCAGCCAAAGACTAGCGAGAGAAGGGGAAGCAGGATCTTTCACTGTCCAGGGTAGGATAAAAAACCAAGACATAAAAAGCGGACGAGGGAAAAATCTCCGAATCCTTGCACTTTAATTGAGTAAGCGGTGGGGAAAAAAGGTTAAGGGATTGAAAAGGGGGGAAAGGAGAAGTTAAGAAGGGTTCATAAATGAGGATCCAAGAGAGACTCAACCACAACCCCTGGGAGGACAAAGAAGATCTAACTGGAAAAATACAAGACAGGAGAAAATAGGGGGGGACTTTCATCAAGTCGTTGGAGAAATTTTTTTACTTGGGAAGGTAAAAGGGGGTTTTCACGGGTTTGATTATCCTTACTGGAAGGGTTTTGCTTTTGGGGGGGGGGGTAAAATCAAGAAAGAGAACGGGACAGAGATAATAAAAAAGTGATGCCTAAATCGCTAGAATTTTAGGGGAGGAAAAATAGAATCCGGGGGGAACCACTGTTGGGGAAGGGGGTCAAATTTACTGGAGGCACAAGAGGGGCTGGTATGGGGAGGGTTACCCAAAAGTTCTTTTGATCGATCCGGGTAATGGGAAGGGGTTGGGGAGGATCGAAAGGATCAATAATTAAAAAAAATCTTCTATAAATGGGGACCCCCAAAAAAAGAAACCAAGGGAACAGGGGGCGGAAATCCATAAATTCAGGGTGTCAGAGTTTGTGGTTTGCAAAAAAAACCACATAGAGGGGTCGAAAAAATCCGATTTCGGGTGAAGGGTCAGTAGAATATGGTTTTTAAAACGAAGTATAGGTTGTTCAGAGAGAAGGGGAGAAAAACCTAAACCCTTATTAGATTCAATTACCTATGGGGGGGGGGGCAAAAAGCAGGTGATAAGGGGGGAAGCATGGAAGATAATACACATTTACAATTCTCAACGGAACATTGGGGGACAAGAGATCGAGAATCAGCCTACTGGCGTTGAGCATTCACGGTAGTATGGGATAGCCAAAGCTCACAAAATCCTTCGAAAAAAACCAATAGCCGGGTAAAAAAAATATAAGGCCGGCTCCAAAAAAAGACACAAGAGAATATTATTTTATAAGAAAAATCGTATATTATGCTACAAGGGGTCAATTTTTGTGGGAAGAAAAATTGCTAAAGCTTAGGGGAAGGGGAAAAAGGGATTTTCCAAGTCAACAATCAGGGAAAACACGACAGTTTGGGGTTTGTGAAAACAAAAAAAAAGAGTGGATGGGTCATACAAAGGACACAAGTTGGTTTGGTGTGGCTCTGGGGGGGAAGCTCACGAAACCCAAGATAATGTAGACAAAAAAACTTACTGTGAAGGGGGGAAATTATGCGCATGTCGCTTGTAGCAAAAAAGTAGGGGGACATCTCGGGTCCCAATGGTTTCTGACGACACACTCGATGAAAGAAAGTCCCACTGGTGGAAAGAGTCCGTTGTGACAGTACGTGAGAATGCAGTGACGAAAAAAAAAAACAAATAAAAGGGAGAAAGGGGGGAAATCATTAAGTCATTTCTCTAATTCAATTGGGGGGGGGTGGGGGGATGACTTACTCTCGCAAAAGATGTACTAAAGACGACAAAAGGGGAAACCTAGAAAACGAAAAAGAAACTGGAAATTCAAAAAGTAATCATGGAATAAATAGGGGGGGGGAATTAGAAATGGGGCCTTTAAATGCCAGGGGGGGACCAAAAGAAAAAAAAAGGGAATGTACTCTTTGCCATCTGAAATTTAGAGTTTCCTACTACCATAGAAAAAGAGACAACCGAATCTTCTTCAGGAAGACGATAATTTCAGACTTCAAGAATTCCATCGTCTTCTTCGAGACCGTGGAGGCAACTCCCAGATCAAAGGACAGAACATTTTTAGAAATTGACGTAATATGCAGGCACGATAGGGGTGTTGTCATCAAATAAAATTTCTAGGTTCCAAAAAAAAAAAAAAAAAGAGGGTCAAGGCAGCTGGAGGGTGAAAATAACCCTATATTACCTAATACCGAAATGATTGGAAGTTCTATTGCTTGATTGTGCTGTTGGGGGGAGTACTTTGGGGAAGAGGGGGAATGGATCGCATGACTTGACAGCCACTCAGTATAAATGGAAGTTAAAGTATGATCAATTAAGTTGATCTAATTAATGATTGATGATTTGGGGGGAAAGGTGGATGGAGGAGAGGTAGAGATGCGAGTGGAGAAAAGCAAATAATGCACCCAGAAGATTTGAGTCTTGTAGGGGGCTTCCAAAAAAACCACCATGAATATTTGCGAAGAGGGGGACGAGAAAACGAAAGGAAAGTGAGTAAAAGTAGTCGGGATAGGAAATTATCTGATAATGGGGAAAAGAAAACCATGAAAGAAAAAGTTTTACAAAAGAACATGATTGTAAAAAAGAAAAAGGGTAGTGGGGAAGACAACATATTTAAGTAAAAAAGGAGATTCCTACAGTACTGGATATTGCAGGTGAGAGGGGGGTGGAGGAAGAATTCAACGACTGGATTGAACATTGTCAAATGGGGGGTACGGGAAAATCTTGGTTTAGGGGGGGGTGAGGGAAAGTCTTCTAGGGGGCATAGTCGACTTCCGCCTCATGGTGGGGGATGAATTATTTATTTAATTACACTTTGATTTCAATCAGCAGGGGGGGAACATAAGCAAAACGGGAGGGGGAAGGAAGAGAGAGATGAGGTAATTAGAAAACTCAAATTGGAGAAGAAAAAAACATCATCAAGGCGTCAGCAGACTTGAGCTCAGAGAAGATCATAGGAAACTAGAAGTCAGGGTTAAAAGGAACTCCAGGAGGTAATGATTGAAGACACAAGGGAAGTACCTCCAGCAATCCAGATACGTGGGTCTGAATAAAAGGGGAGGTGTATTAAATTGCCAAGTTAAATTGTGGGTCAAAAGAATGCTCTGGGTTTAAAAAAACTTTTTTAAGGTTCAATGGTTGAAATTGGGGGCTGGGGGGGAAAGTGCAATAACATCCTGAGGAAATTAGGGGGTACAGGGAAGAAAGTATTGTGAAGAGACGCGAGTCAAATATCCTTGTGGATTTGAAAATAAAAACTCAGGAAGTGGGTTTCATCTTTTGGAAATAGCAACTCTCAGCCCGAAGAAGACTCAACATCACAAGAAAGTCAATCATTAATGAAAGAAGGGGAAGGGGAATTATTTATGACACATGAGTGTATTTAGGAGGTAAGTGGGAGGCCGAACAAGGGTGCGAGAAATTGCAAGAGAATAGAAAAGGGGCACAACAGTCGAATAAGCAGGGAAATCATAGAGCATTTTAGGGGAATCTTCGGAGATTGAGGGGGGGTGTTTTTACGGATTGGAAGGATCTGAAGTGGGGGAGGGGGAACGGAGCAATGATTGGAATTCCCACCACGCGAGGATGAAACGAGGAGCTCTGACACAGGTTCCAAGGGGAGGGAGATGAATAAGGGAAAACGGAGGGAAAGCTCCGATCTTGACTGAAGCACTGGGAATTACTAGAAACCGGAAGGACTGAAGACTCGGGGATCGGGGAAAGACACGCCGCAAGGATCGCATTGATGAATTTGGGTAAATAGTTAATTATGGGCAAACAATGCAAGAAGGTCAATTTAGCATTGGTAGGGAAGTTTAATATTTGGGGGGGAAAAGATTTTAGGGTTGTGGGGTGGGGTGGAAAAGGTTTGGGGCTTGTGGGATCACAGACGTGGCGAGAGAGGGTCAGAAAAAAATGGGGTAATTTGTCATGGAATAAAAAGAGGGGAAGAGGAGTTGGGGCTAATGTATTATGTGTGTTTTTAGAAGATCGAAAGGTTGGGAAAGGGTCAAACTACGAAGAAATTTTTCGGGGGAAAGGGGTTTCTGTCTAGATTGTGGAGAAGGAGGGGACAAAGAGACTAATATTTGCTAAAGCGACGGGGGGGAGGACAGGGGCCAAGAGAACCTTACTATATAATTGGTTCGGGATTGCAAAAACAATTTTTCTTAGATACCTCAAGAGTGGGAAAAAGGCCAAAAAATGAAAAAAGGTTTCAGGGGGTATTAAAAAAATGAAAGCTTTCGATTTATGAATGTCGGTTCAAAAATTTAACAAAAGAGGGTTTTGGAGAAAGGCTTGGGGGGGAAGGGATGAAACGCATGGGAAGTTCCAATAAACAATATGCTTGTAGCAGTCAAAGGGAACACTTTCGGGGGGAATAATACTATTTTTTTAAAGTTTAGTATCGTAAAGCAGGAAGAGTTTTTGGGGAAAATGCCAGTTTGCTTATGTTTTAAAAGGAACAATTGGGGTTTGCGGGATTTTTGTGCGGCGGGGGGGGGAGGAACAGTAGGAAAACTAAGGTGACATACAAGATAACTCCAGGTCAGAATGGGTGAGAGAAGTGGCGGAAGGTCGAAAAAAGTCCAATCCCAGTTATACCCGGGAAAGGGGAAGTTACTGGGGACACGCTGGAGTTAGGAAAAACGAGGTCCTTTTGAAGAGAGAAAATCACGGGAATTTGCGTTTGTCAGGAAGAGAAATAAATGCTCACTATCCTGTAGTGTAAAAAAAATAGAAACCCGCTGGAAGGCAATGGCCAGATGCGAAACCGAAGAGGTGGGGGTTTAGTGGTTTTTAACCAAAATACGGGTCGAAAAAATGGAATGGCGGGGAATTGATTAAGGGGAGTGAGGGGGAGTGTTTTCCTATAATGCCTAGTGGATGTATGATCATCGGGTCCGAAAAACCACAATAACCGGATTACAAGGACCTGAGGGGGATCCGAAAAGTGTTCGCACCTGACTTTTCCAATAAAAGGTAAGAGACACCAATTTGACTGTCAGAAAGGGGAAAAGAAAGAACTCTAAGATACGACTGGTTAATCATCGAATGTCCGGGGGGACAAGAGGCAGAGTGAATATCCGCGCGTAAGGGATACCTAAAGAAGGCAACGCGGGGTTTTAAAAAAAAAGGGCCAATCAATTTGAATCGACACTATATGAAAGTGGCATCAGGGGTGCCAATTTGGTGTAGTTTATAAAAGTCTAAAAAAAAAAAAGGGAGAAAGAGATATAAAATTTATCACTCACAAAGTAAAAAAGGGGGGGACCAAAGAAGGGGGAAGGAAAGAAGGAGGGTTGAGGGGAAAATGATTGTTGAAAGTGGTGACCACAGAGAAGGGAAAAAAGTACCTGGGAAAACCTGGGAGCAAAAAAGGAAGGGTAAGACTTATTTGGGGGTTTTTAAAAGACCCAGGAACGAATGCTTCCCGTAGGCAGAATTTCTTGCTGAGGAGTTTGAGGGGGGAGGCTGGAAAAGCAAGTGTAACCCTGTAAGGGTTATAGGGGCAAAGTCTTAAGGGGGGTGATTTTGGACCAAAAACTCGGTCCTTTTGAGAGAAAGATCGGGGAGGGTTTAGGGGGGGGGGTCCGATAGAAAATAAATGTCATAAAATAGGGTATGGGAAAAAAATAAAAAAGACCGGGGGGGATTCAATTCCAGAATTCGGATGGTTTCGAAAAAAAACCAGGGTGGGGCAAAAAAAAACAAAATCTTCGGTCGGAAAAAAAATGCCGAAGTTCGGGGGGGGGAATGGATTCGGGTCCTAGTATTTTTTAAAAGAAATGAATGAAAATTGAGGAAGGATCCAAAAGGGAACAATACCGATAGACACAAGGAAAGGGGGGTGGGGGAAAAAGAAGAGAGGAAACGGAGTTCTCATGTGACATTTTTCCCAAAATGGAACTGGGGGGGAAGGTTTAAATTTTTCAAGCCGAGAATCTACAGCAAGTTCTCCGAAAAGCCTATTTCACTGTAGGTCCTGCTTTTTAATTATAGCCCACAGGGCGCACAAAAAAAACAAAATGAGAAGTTTTAAAAATAAAGAAACGGTTGAAGCCTCCAACAAAAAGAGGGGGGGAATTGCTAAAAGTAAACAAGTATTTATTATCTAACAGAAGGATTTGGTGGTAAAAAAGGGGGCAGAAAATGAAAATCCTGCGGGGGCATGAATTTAAAACAGCAACAATCTAACAAGAAACATGTTGTTGGGGGGAAAGACGGGGCAATAAATAGACATTGTCACTTTTTCATAACACTGGAAAAAAGGTTTGGGTTTGAGGGAACTAGGGGGAGGGGGGCAGAAAAAAAAGGGTCAATAATGAAAATAACAAAACAAATTGAACGGGGGAATGAATGCTTCAAGGAGGTGAGAGAAAAAAATAGGGGGGGGAGGGACATCTTCCAGAGGAGTTTCTAAGGCGAGCAGAAGTGCCAGTGCAACAACGTTGACCTGGACGGATATTAAATGCGGGACGTAAAACAAAAGAATCAAGGGAATTTACATCGAAAATCAAATGTTCTCTATGACATGAAAATGGATTTGTGGGGGTGACTCGAAAATAGAGGGGGGGGGAAGGGATCGCAAGGCCAACACTAAAAGAAAAAAATTACATGGAAAAAGAGTAATCCTTTTAATAAAAAGGGAAAAAATGGGAAATGAGAATTGGAAGGAAAGTGGGGGTTGCAAAAATAAAAAAAAAAACTCTTTCCAAACATAAATTCTGAGAAGGCGGTGAGACTACCAGAGAACGGACCGAGACCCCGTGAAGAGGAAATAGAGGTGGAGTGTAGAAAAACAGCGTACCGTCCAGCGGGCCTCTGCACGCAGGGGGGGGGGGGGGACTTGCGAAACTAAGAAAACCCGGCATTAAACCTGGATCAGACTGAGGAAGAAACTTATGCAGAATAGTTGTCATCCAAAAAGAAGTTGGGAGTTCGGCATACGCAAAAGTCTTCAAAACGTAAGGAAACACAGGATTACCATAGAATATTAGAAAATTATTATGATTTCTATGCTGTTAGGGGTTGCTGTGGGGTTGTACATGGGCGCGGAGGTAGCATGACATTGTTCGGAAGCCCCGAAATGGAGGAAAGAGTAGAAGGAGGGGATTAATTATGACTGATGATTTTTGGGTTTGCTGAAAGGGTCTGAAAGGAAAGGGGGGCGAGTAAAAAAGTGAAACAAAGATACGATTGATGGTTGAGGCAAAAGAAAATGAGTTGACCTTTCGCGAGTTTCAGCTCGTATTAAAAAAAGAGGAAGGGTCGAGGAGTCAGGGATTCAGGGGGTAAGAAAAAAAAATGTGGTGTGTTAAGGAAAACAATTTTTTGAAAAAAAAACGGAAGGGTAAATGTGGAGGTAAGACACAGGGGGTAATTCTATGGTCGGGGGGGGTCTGGATTTAATGGTCCATGATACTTGTCATCAAGGAAGAAAAGACGGGTGATCGAGAGGGGAGATGGTTGGAGGGGTTATATGGGGTTCAGTAGGAGCCCAGGAGAAAAGGTGTTGAAAAGGGGTGTTTATGTGAGATTTGAATTACAATTGGGGATTTTCATAAGATTTTCCAGAAAAGTCGAAAAAACGACGAGGAGGGGAGGACAATATAGAGGAGGATTGAAGAAAGTGTGTATTCAAAGAATCTACATAATAAAAAAACCATCAAGGAAATTAAGCTGAATCAACGGGAAAAAAAGGGAAAAAGAAAAAGAGAAAAAGACAAATCCTTTTATCAAGTATAAGTCTTTTGAAGACGTGAAGGAAAACAAAGGAACGCCATCCCTAGAATTGGGGTCAGTAAGGAAGCTGGGTATTGCTTCCAGGGCCTGGGGAACATTGTTTCAGAAACAGGAAGTGGGAAAAAGAAAGGGGGGGGTCAATTTACTTAATTTTGTTTTTGAAAACCCTGGGAGAGGACTACTTACTTGGGAGGTTGGAATAATTATGGGGGAAAGAAACGGCGGTCCAAGGGGTATTAGGGGGCCTCCCCAAATAAATACATAAATCGTACGCATTTGGGGGAATAAAGTAATAAACTAGAAGCAAAGACCTACTATAGGGCGAAGAAACCACACTCAACATCAACGGGGGCCGGGAGGACTTTAATTAATGATAATTAGTAACTCACTTTAAAGGGGGGGGGGGGGAATTATTAAGAGGACCGAGAGAAAGTTCAGATAGGAAAACACGACCACCCACAGCAAAAGATAAGAGTTAGTGGGGGGAAGAAAAATCTCTATTGGGAATCTTTAGTGGGGGGGTGAGGAGAGACGAAACGAGGGGGGTCTGTCAAGCAATGTATTGATCCAAACTAAAAAAAGAAGGTGAATCTAGATGCTGCTACGTCCTCTTAGAAAAGGGTTGCAGAGATTGAGAGGTGGGAGGGATACGTCACAACGGAGGAGACACAGAACGGGGGGAAAACAGGAAATTCTCGGAGCCTGAAGCGCTGAAGGTTTACGAGGGAATCTAGACGACACCAAAAGAGGGGGGGCTGCCTCAGGGGGATATTGGAACAGAAGACGTTTTTGGGGTATTCCTTGGGCACTGTCAATGGTGAAAAAGGGGACCATTTACTAAGGTAATTGTCCCAAGTGAAGGGGGGGGGCAAATTTTAGTTTTTTGTTTGTATTTAGGGTGGGCAGCGGAGAAAAAACGGGGGTCAAAGTTGAGAGAGTAAGTCAGAACAAATCCCATGGGAAAGGGTCCATTAAAACAGCGGTGGAAAGGGCAGAGTGATTTGTTTGGTGGGTAGTCACGCAGGAGAAGGGGGGGGAAGGGGTCAAAATGGATCGTAAATGTGGCAAAGTGGACGGGGAGAATCGGAGGGTCGGTAGAAGGGGGGGAAAGCGGAAAAGAAAGAGTTTGATATCAAAGCGATGCAGGAAAGGGGTGCAACCACATGAAATACATAATTTTTTTGTTGGTGTCTGAAGGAAAAGGGATCTATGGGGTCTTAGAATCCAAGGTGCAAAAAATTAAAACACCTCCAAGTGTTCGAAGTGTGTCTGAAAAAAGGGGGTTGGAAGGTTTCTACAATTTCTACAAAAACCTTTTAAACCTGGAGGGGGGTTTGGGGGGATGGTGGGAGTTCATAAAACAGGGGTTGACCAATAACGTAGGGGGCAAAGTTTTGAGACCAAAAATGACACTTTCGTTATTCATAGAAGGGGGGGGAAGTTTACTGAAAAAGTAAAGGAGTGAGGGTGTCGTTGGGGCGCCGGCATTTTAGTTATGTGAAAAGGAACTAGTTGGGGGGCAGGGGGTGAGCGGGGGCTAATCACATATAAAAAGCAGAAAAAAAGTGACAAGAAAAAAATTAACAAAAAGGAAGGGCTCAGCTTTTGTTGAAAAGTATCCAAAGGGGAAGAAATCCCTTCAGGGGATAGGAAAAAATTTACATAAAAGGGGAGAGTTATTTTGGGAAGAACAAGCGGTACCTGGATAGACCGGGATTTTCGGTTTGGAAAGCCGATATCAATAAGTCGAAAAATAATCAAGGGGGAAAAAAAAAAGAAAAGAAAAAAGATTCCTGAAAGGCAGTTGCGACTGAGGGGGAGACCAGAATAGTTGTTTATTTGTTGAACAAATCGGGAAGCAGGGGAGGGAAAGAGGGGTTCGGGTTTCGGTGTGTTTTTTAAAACAATATTTGGTTATGACTTAGATCATACGAGAAGAAAACCGAAAAACCAGGAGGAGGAAGAGGTTGGGGGGGGGGGGGAAAGATAAATCTAAAGGAGGGGTTCGAACATGTAAATTTGGGCGAGGGGGAATGGGGAGCCAAGTTGGAACTGGGGAAGACTTTCAGAACTCAAATCCTAGGAGAAAAAAACTGGCAAAAAAAAGAATGTACGGTGGGGGGAGAACACCAAATAAAAGGCAGACCTATCGCGTCAGAAATCGGAAATTAATTAAAGTGGTTTTTCAAAACCTTTTCAACAAGGACGGATGGGCTATGATAAAGGGGAACTAGGTGGATTTTATAAAGTTG
>Ga0179591_1279312_pt1 | contig 14281 bp, 14 predicted proteins | sample CZOMad2_1_08_16f_FD_182891 | JGI IMG/M metagenome (GOLD analysis project Ga0179591, IMG submission 182891) | Vadose zone soil fungal communities from Angelo Coast Range Reserve, California, USA - CZOMad2_1_08_16fungal (PacBio error correction) | ecosystem: Environmental > Terrestrial > Soil >...
AAATACACCTCGTGCACCGGGGGTCGGTCCAAAAGAAAGACCATTAGAGTACACTGGTGTTGAGGGGGCAATACAAGAGTCCCATGAAGAAAGAACGGACACAACACCGGCCGCAACTAGGAAGGAGAAATCAAATCCCATCACAAGGGGCTGGGGATGTTACATGCTCCCCTCACGGAAAAGGCTTTCTGGTTGATGCAAACCAAGACAAGGGGGGAAAACTCCTGTATGCAATTTGCACGGGGGGGGAACAACTACTGACGTCAAGACACTTGGGTGTAATGGCGCGAATTTTTCATCTAATTAGAGGGGGGGAACGGAGAAGCCGGCAGATTCCCGCCGTTTCCTTAAGCAAGCAAAAGCAAGGACGAGGGCCCTCAGGGGCAACGAAATGGTCAGGGCCAGGTAGGGGGGAAAATCAAAAAAGAAAAAGTATATTTGGCGGGGGTCCGAACGTTGAATGACTGGTTAGGTCACCAAAAAAGGTTGAGGATGAAAGGAAAGCCTCGAAACTGGCCTATCGATTTTACATTCAGGAGCTAAAAGGAGTCCTGGTGGGGGGAATGATGTGGTGAATACGGATTCCCTAGTGCCATTAGGACCCGAGGGAGGAAAAAGATTTAAGTACATAAAAAAGGCACGGACTTTTCCCGCAAAAAATGAAAAAGCGGCGCCCCAGCACCCGGCCTTTCCACGGGGGGAAACACCCCGTTGCGAAAAACTCTGACACGAAGATGGGCACGGCAGCCGCAACTAGAAGGGGGGAAGAAAATCCCGGCGGAGGGAAGACCAGACCCCTCCCGCGGATTCTCAGAAAAGGGGGAGGGCCCCGGCAGTCGACTGGAAAAAAGGGGTCCAAAGGGGAAAGGAGTTGAAGACATCTGCTTCCCCGTGTGCGTCCCAGGAACACTTCAGGAAAAAAAGGAGGCACGGGGGCATCGAGGATGCAGAGAATGGACAGGCCTTTCCTTTGGGTCTTCGAGCACGGGGAGGGAAGAGTTCTGGGACACGGGGTGGACTGGGGGGTCTCTCAGGCCGGGCGTTTTCAGAGAGAAAGAAAGGGGAAGGTCAGGACCGGCTCCAAAGTTTCCAGAAAAATTTCCGCCCAAGGGCATAGACCTGGGGGGAGGGAATTTCAAAGCTCGAAAAAAAAGGCAGGCCTCAAAAGGTGTCGCTCAAGATTTGGGAGGGGGATGAGACTAGGGCGGCGGGGGGGTTCATACCATTCAAGGGGCATGGGGAAGGTGGGGGACACCTGTCCAACAATGGGCAACCTGATGTGCAAGGGGCTGGAAAACCCCCGGTGAACGACGTTCCAAAGAACTCGCAACGCTTCGGGCCGGGTCACTAAGGAAATTACCCTGGTGCCGGGACCCATAAGAGGGAACCGAGGGGGCCAAAGTAGGGGTTCTTATAAAAGGGGTAGAAGGGTTTCATATCCTTGTGCAGGGCGTGGACGTCCACGAAACTGTCGGAGGCGTCCCCCTTGCCCAGGGCTGGAATACAGAAGCGGGGGTCCTCCTCACAGGCTGTAAAAGGGATCTTTTGCACTACACAGATGAGAAGAACTCGGAAGAGGGGGTTAACGATGTGGGGGGGTCACATGACGAAACAAAGAAAAAACAGACCTTGTAAAACATCACGGGAAAAAATCATGAACAAGGGGGCAGACTCCAGCTGCCGGGCTACACCAGTGACAGGAAAAAAAAGGCCGTCGATTCCCTGGGGGGGGTGGTCCACGGACGGGTATTCACAGATCGGTCAACCAAACTGAAGAACTACTTGACGCCTAACCGGCAGGCCAATGACCTGCGGAATAGGGACACGGTCCAGGGAGGAAACCTCTATGACCCACAAGGGAATCAATGACATGGGCACACTTGGGTCACCACTAAATAATCGGAGGACACATGCACTATTACATAAAAAAAACGGGTGAGGAATGGAAGACATTAATAGTTCCAGGAGCAACAGGGGGGAGGCACCTGGAAGATAAGATTAAGTGATTCTGGGGGAACAATCCTTATCATCCGGGGTCACTGGAAGGGGGGGAGGGGAAAGTTCTAGTCAAAAGATAAAACCGTCAAGAAAGTTTAAAAACTGGGGCCCTCATTCCTCCTGATCGGGAGGGCGGGAATTTTCACCCTCCAGGGCACGGAAAAAACTATACCTGGGGGGGGGGGCCGCCTGGAGGATCTCTACCAGGGGATTTAAAGTACTACCTTGGGGGAACCATCGAGGGGAAAGGTCCAAATCTTTATGTAGGACCATACTGGGGGACAAAGGAATCTCTTGCGAGACGGCCCGCTGGGACCCCGGACGGAGTGAGTGGCCGCAAAAAGAGACGGCGGCCTCTTGGTGATTGAAGACATGGCCGTTCAGGGGGTGGGAAAAAAAAAACGCGAAGACGTCAAGCACAAAGCTATCCCGTACCGGGCTTCTGGGGATGCAAAGGGGTGGATCAAGTAGGGAGAAGCCGAGAAAAAACTATTAAAGAAAGACTAAAGTATGGGGCAGAGAATCTTCTTGCAAAACTTTGGACCGCCTGAATTGATACGGGGGGGACAAGGGGTTTTAACACCGCCGAAGGGGGACAGCCCAGGGAAAGAAAGGAACAAAAACTGAACGGCGGGGGGTCTGTGGATGCGGGGATAAGGGGACCCCCTCCAGTGAATTTAACCAGGGGGGAGTGGGTAGACTTTTCCGGGCCGACCCGATTACTTTACCGCCTGAAAAGAAAATTGGGGGGTCCTTGTCCATTGGTCAGGGGCCCTTGAGTACGAAGCCACAATGGGGAAAAGAAATTCTTCCGTGGATAAGAACAAAAAAAGTGTCAACTAACATATAAGGCGAACCAAACCGGGAGGGCAATTTGATTTAAGCTCCGAACCGGGTCGAAGAAAAAAAGGGGGGTGAACAGTTAGGGGCAAGGCAACAATCCGTGGGGGAGGGAACGGTGGGTGAAGAAACAGGGCGCCGAACTATCTTCCAACAGAAAGTGAATTCGGACAGGCAAATTTTCAAAGACGGGACGGCAAAAAAAAATACGAGGTGGCGAACAGGCCTTAACATCAAGCAGTGCGGGGGCAGAAGGGGCTGCCTGGCGGGACATCTCTCGCCAAAAAAACACCAGGGGGGGGGGGATGAAGGCAAAAAAGAGAATCGGGGGCAGAAACATAACTTCTGGACCGGGCCCTTCCTGCAGTGATTGTAATAGGGTCTTGTGACCCCGAGGTTTGGTGGAGGGACAGGGGGGGGAACAGTTTGCCCCTGGGGCCGGGAAAAGAGAAAGAGAGAGACCTCTCAGTTCTGGTCTCGGCTATGAAACCAGCCTGAGTTTGGACCGGGGGTCCCGAACGGGATGAGGGGAAAAACCCCCTTGAATAGGGCAAAACTGAACAAAGGGTCTCAGAGACTTTCAAGAGGGCACCGCCTGAACAGATTTCTAAGGGAGAAAAGACTTCAGGAAAAGGGGATTACCGGGGGGTTGGAGGGGGAGGTCTCAGAAAACTATTAAACTGGGAATAAACCATAGGGAACTTGGGGTCAGGGAAAAAAAAATCCTTGGGGGAGGGCGGACCAATCTAAACGAAAAGCGACAAAGGCATCTCCAACACCTATGGGGGGAAAAGCCTCACCAAGCAGGGAAGGTCAGTTTAACTATAATTGCAAAAAAGGTTCCAACCTCCGGTCGAGGGGGGAAACCGTCTAACCTGGGGACCGCCCCAGATGGAAAGCGACGGAAGGGCATACGCCGCGGATCTTGGTCAAGCAAGAAAGTAATTACTCAAGGTGGGACGATCCACCACATCTGGGGGGGAATTTAGTTGTCAACAAAGGTTCCAACAAAGGGGAAGGTAATCAAGCGTTTGAAGGATCGGTTCAAGCTGAGGAAAACCAAAACACAAAAAAGGAAGACGTCGACAAACCACCATGTGCTTGGGCGTTCACAAAAAATGGCACGAGACGGGGATACCCGGGGCCGCGGGGAAACAAAAAAAAAGAAGATGTTTGGGAACGTTTAAGACGTCCGGTTCAATCCAAACCAGTTTCGGGATTGGAGCAGGTCACAGATAGTAAAACCTTTAAACAAAATCAATTCGTCTGACACGCCTGAGGGACAACATGGATTTCAGGTAAGAAGAAAGGGGGTGCAGTTTTAACCGGGCAGGAAACTCGGCCTTATAAACGATGTAGGTGGAAGGCCAGGCGTTATATATCCTGGGAAAACCATTGGGTGCAATAAGACAAGGTGTCCCGTCAAGCAAAGTGCATTTTATGACCTCAGTCCACGAAGGTAGGTGGGGGGCTTTCAAGTCAACGGGGAGTGAGAAGCTTCTGGGAAAAGATGGCCGGGCCTCCTAAACCAAAGGAATTGATTAACCCCCCAACGGGGGGGAAGAAAAACTTGGCTGATTAGTCAAGGGGTGCATCCCCTTGGTATGGGGGTGCAAGGTGGGAGATGGTTTCAATAAAAACGCAAAGTTAAAAAAAAAAAGAAGTGAAATATAAGAAGGTCGAGCGGGAGGGAAGAAGGCCGTCTTATCCAGAACAAAGGGGAAGGTCATTACGGAGGGGAAGGGGTGGATCACCATCCTATTTACCAACGGGAAATCGAACTAACGCAAGGGAAGAAGATTTTGACGGGAGACTAGACTTTGGAGGGGTGGCCTTTGGGTGAAGCGGCAAAATTTGGGTTCCAGGGGGGGGAAGGTTTGCCACCGTGAACTAGTTGTTGCAATTTTGAAGCAGTCCTGGGTGGCGAACAACCTAAAAATGCCACCGGGGGAGCGCTTCGCCAAAGACGTGCAGAAACAAAAAGGGCTCGAAAAAGGCTCGCAGAGCAAAAAAAAAACTTACATAAGGGCATGGCATTGAACGACTACAAAAAAGTAGGGATTCTACGAAAAAGATCCCGCGGAACTGTCTTAAAAGAACAAAACGTTCACTCAGAACTTTTGGACCATCAACAACATGGTCGAGGGTGTCCTCGGGAAAACCAGTAAGGAGGGCGTCTCCGTTGACCCTGCCCACGAGGGACTTATGAGGCGACCGAGGCCCCAGGGGTTAGGGTTCCCACAAGTGGTGAACTCCAGGAGGTTGTCCGGTGTTGTTTTCTCGGGGTTGGGTAAAAAAACCCTATAGAAGGAAACCAAACAAGGAGGCCCTCCTCCCGCGGAGGGACCCCCTCCCACAAACGGAAAAATATCCACCTCTTGGTAATGGAAGCCCTAAAAAAGATGTCATTTTACCAGCGGAACCCATAGACTAGTCCCTACATTGGGGGGGGGGAGTAACAATGTGAGGGGGGAAAAATTAAGGGCGGGGGGGACATTGAAGGGAGACGATGTCCAGCAAAGCGGGGCACGGCCCCTCACCAGCAAATGGAGGGACCGCAACAGACTGGGCCTCAAAAAACAAAGACACCCAACTCAATTCTGGAAAAGACGTGGAAAACGAATCAAATCCCTAACTGAGCGCAAAATTGGTGAGCTCAAAATCGGGGGGGGGTGGTTGTACCAAAGGGTGAAAAGGAGGCCAAAAGTTTCCGTTGTTGGGGGTAGGGGAAGGGATATACTATCACATATTCTGTCCTGGGGTAGGAAGGTGAAGTCGCCGCTCCAGAAGTCGGGGGGTGAGAATCACTTGCGGAGTGGTCGGGTGCGGGAAAATGTGTTCTCCCAAGAGGGGGGGATTAAATTCAAGGGATCGGACTGGAGTGGAAGAGTGTCTGTGGGTACCATAGGCGCATGGGTTGAAAAGGTTGGGGGACAGAGGTGATTTCGACCCAGTTCGGGGAAAAGTCAAGCTGGGAGCAAAGTCAATGGTCTTCATAAAAAAACCTCAATCAAAAACGACCCGTCAGAAATGGTATCAATTATGGAAAGTGCCAAAAACCATCAAACCCAGACGGGTACTTAGAGAAAAAAGGGCGCTCAACGTTGGGGGGTCTAGCTGGCGGAAGTGAGAAAAGAAGCTGCAAATGGGGGGGGGCAAAAAAAAACGTTTCCTCCGGGGTTCAATTCAAAGGTTTAGGGAAAAAAAAAACTGAAAAAAAGGGTCTGTTCGACACCCCGCGGAAAGAAAGTTTTTTCTTGAGAATGGCAAAACAAATAGACCTAATTTGTAGAAGAAGCGGGAGATGTGCACCTGAAATCCCGGTGCCCTAAGACTCCTCTCAGGGGGAGGGGGAAAAGAGCTCAAACAATGGGGAAAGGATCAAAAGTCCGCCCTGGAGGAAAAGGAGGCCGTGTCAAGTGCATAGAGGGGTATCCGTTGGTTTGCAACAGCCATATCTGGGGGGGGGTCCCGCAGTCACAAAAAGGAAGCCCCATGGTGGTTCGTCTGAGTTGTAGAAATCGAGGGGAGGCCAGTGAGGGGGGGTGTCCTTGAAAAAAAAAATTAGCACGGGGAATCTGGGCTTTGAACAGGGAATCCCACAGGGAGGGTAGGGTTTCTGCACAAAAACCCGAGTGTGGAACGAGCACAAAAAAAAAACGGGAGGTTTGAAAAGGGGAGATTAATGGGGGAACCATCTTAAAAATTGGGGGGGAAAGGGGGCTCAGGGAAATTTGGCGCGTTGGGCGGAACAACACCTAAAGATCCCAGACTACGGGCGGCCCAGGAAACAATGAGAAGAGCCCCCAACCACCCCCCTCCCCACCCCCCCCCCCCCCAAACAAACCCCACCCCCCACCACCACCCCCCAACCCAAACCATGGTGGGGGTTTTGTTTTGGTTTTTTTTTTTGTTGGGGGTTGTTGGGTTTGTTGGGGTGGGTTGTGTGGGGGGTTTTTTGGGGGGGCAAACAACAAGATGTTAAACACGCAGCGAAAATGCTGTCTGTGGCGTGATAACCGGAACGTCAAAAAAGATGCTTTCTTGGGGGCGCAAACAAAACACGACCAATTGAAAATGCCTATGAAGGGTGCACGGTCCTTGGCCCCGAAAAGGGAGCGGAAAAAAAAAAGTTGTTTCCGGCAGCGAGAACAGGGGACGAGATCTAGGCCCGCCGAAAAAAGGGGTTGCGCGTAAATTTCATTAAAACAGGAAAAAAATACAAGGGGACTGCGAGTATGCCGTTAGGGTCAACAGATAAACACATTCTTTCGTGGGGGTGTGAAAGAACCTTGGAAATGGAAAATTCAGGAAAAAGTTGGATAACTGTGGGGGAAGGCAAACCAATGAGGAGGGGAATAGAACGCAAGCATAACTGTCCGATCCGAGGGGCGGGACCCTAAGCAAAAAGGGGTTGAAGGGCTGGTTTAATCGAAGCCCCTTTAGGGGGGGGGGGCTCGTAAGTATGGAAGAAAGGGAATTACAGGCCTCAAGCAGGGGGGGCGGTGCCTTACGCACCAGGAAGCCCCAGGGACATCTTACAGGGCCAGTCTGAGAAGATGCAACGAACATCTTCCAACGCCGAGCATCCGGGGGGGAGGGGGTTGTAGTAACTCACAGGAAGGCACCCACGAGTACAGGCGACCTAAAAAAAAAAACAAAAACTGATTCCATTGGGGGGGAGCAGTAAGAGGAAATACGGAGAAGTAAAACTGGATATTAAGCGAGAGAAGCCTTACTTAAGGGGGCCATCCTTTAACGGTAAACCGACCCATACGGCACGCAACCAGCTACAATCAGGGGAGTGGGAGGAGTGGAGATCCAATTGGTAGGCAGATCTGTTTTACAAACTGATCTTCCGGAGTCGATCCTTGTGTGGGCATGGTCTTTTGTCAAAAGGCCATGAACGTGAATCATCTATGACTGTAAACTGCAAAGAACAGTAAAGGAACAATGGGTATATAGCGAGAAACCAGCGAGGTCCCCAGCAAGAAATCGGAGGTCACCGCAAAAACCCGGTGGGGGCGGATGGGGTGAGGGGGGTAATTACGCTAGGGGAGGGGGGGCAGGGGGTTCATAAAAAAAGTGCCTGGAAGATCGGGTCCTCTCCAACGGTGGGGCACCTGAAAAGTAGGGGGCACCACCGCCCCTGGGGTCCATCGGCAAGAAATAGTCACAGAAGTCGGCAATTAAAAGGAACCAAAGCCGGGCCTTACTTTGGACATCGATAAACGTAAAAAAAGGGGGTTAAAAATTATGGAGAAGAAGAGGTGGAAAAGAAGAAGTTGAATCTGACGGAGTCTTCCCAACTCGGTTGGTGTGTGGCACCGGAAATTGAACCTTCTTGGGGAAGACCCTCCGACCAAGAGGATGTTTCAAAAAAGGAACTTTTGGATCCTGCCGGAACACAGAGAGAGAGGAGACAAGTTGTAATGGGGTTTAGCAACATGACTTCAAGCCCACTTGAGGGGAAACAAAAGTGGGTCCAAAAAGGAACACTGTGGAAAGCATGAAAAAAGTGAGAAGGGAAAAAACCGCTTAGTCGCATAAAACCCTTTGGGACTTTAAAAGGACCCTTGGGGGTCACATCTTTTGAAAGACACGAAGAGGTCCAAAAAAACGAAGTGGGGGGGAAGAGTCCGCCGGTAAAGGGAAGAACGGAGCAGGAAAAAAGAAAAACCCTTCTTGGGGACTCGTTCGGGAAAGAGATAACATTATGAAATCCGGGGGCCCAGGGAAAAAAAAGCAAGAATGAAGCAGCCCTCTGGGTGAATCTGAAAAGCAAAAACTTTTTATTCAGGGGAATCTAATCAGAACGGAAAAAGGTCACATGAAGAAAGGGGAGACAAAATATTCCCTATTGAACTGGCCATCGGAGCATCCCTTCAGGGAAAGGACGTTAAGTGGACTGGCCAAAAATCAAAAAGCTATTTTTGCCAGGGGACAGGATAGGAAGCAACGAGGTTCAAAGAAGCGAACCAACGGGCCCAGGGTGTAGAGAAAAAGGGTAAAGTTAACTAGCCCTTTCCCATACACGCACGGAAAAAGGGCCCGTCCAAAAGAGGAGAAAAAGTCCCAAACGAAAAAAATTTTCCGGACCGCTGCTCGCCAATATCAGATCGGTTCTACTGCCTCCCGAGAGGGACGGCCCGGGTGAATCACGAGGAATAAAGGGATCTGGTTTCGCCGGACAAAGCCCGTCACCAAGAACGTCCTACCGCAGGGGCGGTTAAGGTCAACGGGTGTGGGAAGAACATTATGGCGAGAGAGACACCTATGTAAAGAAAATGAAAACCCAGAGGCGGCATGCAAGCAATTCGGAGTTGACCGACCGAATGACTAGGAAAAAGTTTATCTCACGGGCCAAAGGAAGGAGGCCGGGTGTTAGATGGGACCACGCAGACCATGATGAGGAAATGGCCCAACCTCGTGGGATGGAACGATCAGGGTAGAAGATGGGGAAGCGCCTCCATAGGAGAAACGAGAAAGGAACGCTCCTAGCAAGCTTCATGTCAAGGGGGGTCCTCACGCCAATGGAAAACAGGGAAACTCCTTGCACGAGGGAAAACGGGCCAAGAACAATTCGACCAAATAAAAGCCTCTTCGTTCGAAAAAGGGCCAGGGTCAATTGCCTGGGGCCGGTGAGACGCCGCCGTTGGTGGTGAAAGGGACAGGCAAGTTACGCAAGTCCAAAATCTGAACGATCGCAAAAGAAATGCGCGGGAGGGCAGCTTCTGAAACTTTACGAACCAAATGGTCAACACAAAAACTTTCGGAGGGAGGAAAAAAACAGAAGGAAAAGAAATCAGAGGGGGTCCGGGGTGGTGACTCAAAACAGATCTCGACAACACGGGATGATGAGGAAAGGGAGAGATCGCAACTCAGGAAAAAGAAAAGTAGGGAAAAACCCCGGAAACTCAAAATGCCTTGGGAGGGTGGAGGTCATCCTAGGTTGGTGGTTGATGCATGCGTGAACGTGACGTGCTATAAGCCTTCAGGATTCGCGGGGAGAGGGAGGGGAAAACCGTCGTCAAAACAGGGAATGGGGTTTGGGTCCTACTTGGGATGTTCACAAAACCCAAAGGGGGGTAGAGCGAACTTATCAAATGATGGAAGACAGATCGAAAGAGGGGTCATAGGACCAGCCGCCGTACTGGGCTCTGAATGGTAAAGAAAGAACATTTGACGTCAAATTGGGGCCTGGAAAAAAGTCCAGGACACCCTGACAGTAACTAAAGGGGTGCCAAGGATCCAAAAACTTGCTTCAGGTCGTACAGGGAAATTGAGGGAGGAACAGAAATGTCGAACAGAAACCCAAAATGCATCCATCACGAACAACATCCGCGGGAAAAAGCCAAAGGGAAAGGGACTCGCTTGGACCGTCACAGTCACCTGGGAAGAGCAGGGACGAAGAACCTTTGCAGAGCCCCCCCTCATCCGCCGGAAAAAAAAACCCCTCTTGAAACACAAAAACAAAAAGCAGTTCCTTTCAAGCCCGAAGTGGGAAGCTGTAAGGGGGGGGCAGCCTCGAGCATATGGCAGGGTCAGGGCAACCACCCTTAGAAAACAATGCAACGGAAGGGGGGAAATCGCAGCAACTCGCAATGGGCAAGGGCCGGTCTTTCCACCAACGACAGCAAAAAAAAACGAGAAAACTAACCCTCGAATCACAATAAATCTCGACTTTGGGGGCGGCAGAAAAAAGAGCCATGCTGTAGGTCACGCTCACGTAAACTCGAAACGGAGAAGGGGTTGCCTGGTGGTCATCCTCAGGGGAAGAATCAACGTTGGGAGCAGAGGGAAGGGAGAGTCAGTGGTGGCCAATAAAAGCTTACGATAACGTCGATCAGGGGAGTCTTCCGGTTTCAAGTGGGTCTCCCAAAAAAAAAGCCCGCCGAAAGTCGTTCTACCAAGTGAAAAAAATCCGATTCAGTGGAAGGGCGGGGGGAGATTTGCAGCCACGGGCACCCCGGGCTGGAAAAGCCGAGGACCAAGAATCGGCCCACCTCGAGGGGAGTGATCTAACGGTGCGGCACAATCATCAAGATCCGGAAATGCCGTCCCGAAGGAAGCCCTTAACATTAGGGAAGAACCTATAAAAGGGGATACAATCAAAAGTGAAGCACAGGGGGGGAACACGTTTTGGGGGTCCATTGTGTGACCCACATGTGTCCGCCGTAAAGGAACGGTTAAATATAAATGGAACAGGGGGTTCCTCGTCAGGGTTCCCCCCAAACGGGTGGGCGCTCAGCCTATAGTCCTAAAAAAGGGGACCGGATGTAAGTTCAAGAAAAAAAAATGACAACCAATAATACGGCCTCCCGCGGGGGATGCGCAACGGTAGGTTGGAGACAATCGGGGTTAAATAGAGTGTCCATGAAGAGGTGGTGGAAAATGTTCCTTTGTTCCACGGGATTCGAAATCACTGGTTCAGAAACAACAGAAACAGCCAATGAGACAAAAGGGTCTGTAATCTGCAAAAATGAGCTAATAATGAGTTGGTTAGAGAAGGTGAAAGGTCGGCCTCAAGACCAAAAGGGACATTGAAAAAAACAATTTTACACCCGAGTTCTCGGCGCCAAAGGACCATCCCGTCTCGGGGAAAAACACCTAATTCGAATAGGAACCAAAGAAGGTGTCCCTCTGGGAATTCAGAATGGTTCAAGAGCCAACCACCCAAGCTACGGGGGGGGGGGGGAAACAGAATCTTTAATATGGGGGGGTAAAAAAAAGAAACAGTATGCTCACAAGCGGGGTCAAAACCCATCAAACAGTTTCCAGTAGGTTGGACCCAATCCACCGGGTTGGGTAAGCGGTTGAACCACCAAGGATAGCAACTTGGACAAAACAAATAAAGAATTCCAAAGAAACGGGTCTAAGACCAAATGAGTAGATCAAAGGCTGTTGGCAATTAATAAGTGCAAGGTCTCCGAACCAGAAAACAAAAGAGGAGGTGCCTTTTCGGAAGGGGTGCCGACATGGGTCAACGGTAATGCGGATGGGGGGGAAGCAAATTTTGAAGGGAAATCGCGTGCAAAAAAAAAGCCAAGCTGCCACGACCAAAAACAAAAAAAGGCCTGAGAAACAATCTAGGGAGGGCTCTAACCTAAGCCGAATCTCGCAACTCAAAGTAAAAAACACGAATGCCCTCAACGGGCAGGAATGTTTCCCTCGAGGGGGGGGTGGGTTCCCAGAGGGACCAAGTTAAAGGGGTGGATTTGAGGAGGATAATTCGTAGATATTCGGGTCCATTATGCCAGTTAGGACCATCAGCAGAGGGGATGGCGGCGGATGTGGGACAAAAAAAAAAAATGTCTCATTGGGCAGAGAAGACGGTGTCTCACCAAAAAAGGGGGGAGAGGAAATGGAGGTGGGGGGGGGAAAAAAAATTGACAGTGGACAAGTAATAAAGTGTATTACTCGGGACCCTTGAGGGAGACTTCAGGGTAGGATGTAAAGAAACTACCGGGATTGAGAAAGGGGAACATACCCGTCAGTACTAAGAACAAAATAAATTGTAGACTAGTAGTAAAGGTGCAAACAAAAAAAGCCAGGACACAAGGCTTTAGAGAAGATTTCACAGATACGGGGGGGGACCAGTGGCAGAGACGATAGCAAATTAGTCATAAAACTTGGGTCCCGAACAAACTCCGGTTAAGAAAGGTTCAGGGGACCGAAAATATCGGAGGGGGGGAGCACCCCAACGAACCTGCACGGGCGTGGGAGATATTCCCCGGGGCCAAGGAGAACACCCTTTGAGGAAAGAACGCAGTCAGGGGCACCTTCCACAGGCCCTCAAAAAAACAAAAAACAATTCAAGCAGACTATCTGCAGCCAGAAAAAAGGTGGTTCAGAATAAAAAAAAAAGTGACCGTCCGGGGGCAAAAGGAAGAAATTGCCATATGGGGGGGTTGGAAGCCCTGGGAGGGGGGGTGTCGGAAAAACAGAATCTTGGGGGACACGGGATCACGTAAGCGCATGTTAGAGGATTGGGATTAGAGTCGACCAAAAGGAGGCATGGATTTGTGGGGGGGGACGTCGCCTGTCTTGAATCTTCTTTCCACAACAAAAGGGAAAAAGAGCATTCGGTTCTAAAACCCCCAGGGCAAATGGGGGGGCATCTAGCAAAAAAACAAAACAAGATGGGGAATGAGTAAGGTGCCACCAAGACCGGCCGGGTTCGGGGGTTGATAAACTAACATTATTCTGGTCCCCAATGCATGGGAATAATCCACCCCATGGGCATACGGCGAAAAAAACAAATCAGGCCGAGAACCGGGAAGGAGAATTACTCAAAAAACGCATCGAAACAATGCTTGACGGGCTAAAACGGGGGGCAAAGATCTGTTAGGGGGGTGCGAAAAAAACCCCGGGGGACGAACTCATATGCAAGTCTCCAATCAAAGGGGCCCCCGACTAAGTTATATTGTGTGAAAAGGAAAAAGGGGCGATCGGATATGCGGGGGGGAAGGGGCCAAGAAGGTTTCCAGAAAAAAGAACTCGGGGAGGTCCGTCACCTCCTGTGGCACAAAAAAAAGAGGATACAAAGACACGGCGTTCATTCAAGGGGGGTTTCACAACGCATGTTGGGGAGGGTGGTTGCGAAAAGTGGAATGGAAAAAGATGACGGGTTAGGGTCCAAAGTTGAGTGGCAATAGACCCCAAAAAGGGACTAATACAAGGGCATTAAGGGATGCTAAAGCTGCGGGGGAAAATGATTTTAAGAGGGGGATAACGAGAAAGCCTTCGGGGGTCGGGACCCTGAAAAAAGGGCGGAAAAGAAGGTCACCTGAACTCAAACTGGGACTTCCCTTGCCCAAACAAACGCAAAGGCAAGGTCAGCAAAACACAACAAGCAACCGTCACTGCCCAGGAAAAGGTCGAAGGGACAACCACGCCAGCCTCCGGAACTCCGAGTGGGGGAAAAAGAAGAAGCACGCACGGTCACAAACGAGGGGACCAAAAGCCTGGGAGTCTCAACCAACAAAAAACCGCGAAAAAAAAAATGGCGCCTAATGAGAGGACCCGAGGAAAGTAATATGATCAAAGAAACTAAGACCAGAAAAACAATTAAACATGAATTCGACAAACAACAAAAAGGGGAGGAGGGCAAGTCTTCATCAGAGGTTAAAATGAAGTTCAAAACTCTCGATCGAGATGCTTGGGGACAGGTCTAGAAAGACACTATCCGGGAGAGACGTTCTGGGAGGGGGCCTGCTCACGCTGTGGTCACGTCAGAAAACGAGAGCTCAATGAAAAGTTCAGACAATAAGCATTCCAAAAAAGTGGTCACAAAGAAAAAAGGGGGACCCGAACGGAGGGGGAAAACGGGAGAATATTCGTTACGGACTCGCAAGCCGTTTTGGGGAGGAGCCACGCTGTGTGGGTAGAGCTATTAACGGAGGTTATCCTTTCAAAAGTGCTTAGAGAGGGGGGGGTGAAA
>Ga0179591_1307388_pt1 | contig 14281 bp, 11 predicted proteins | sample CZOMad2_1_08_16f_FD_182891 | JGI IMG/M metagenome (GOLD analysis project Ga0179591, IMG submission 182891) | Vadose zone soil fungal communities from Angelo Coast Range Reserve, California, USA - CZOMad2_1_08_16fungal (PacBio error correction) | ecosystem: Environmental > Terrestrial > Soil >...
CGAGGTCGACTCATCGGGGCTGTGAAACTTGGGGGAACCTTTAAGGCGACTCCAGGGTGTAATCCTGGCTTAGGCCGCTATCCGTTTCTGCTAATTGGCTCGGACCCAGTCCGTGGGGATTTGAAAGTATTCCAGATTCCGTCCGATAAAAAAAAAGGGATGGTGGGGGGTGGGTAGTGGTTTAGACAGAACAACGCTCGTCGCAGGGGGTTTGTGAGGGCTACTGGGAATGGCATGACTGTACAGGCAGGTATACGGCAGTAAAACAGAAAGACCTCAGGATTAAGGATGAGAGGGAACAAAAGAATTTAACTGCTTCGATGGACTAATTCGTCAATCGTTAGTTGGCGGCCTAGATCCTTCCCTGGGAGCTTGAGCGGGTAAAAAGGAAGAGAAGGCTTTTTTCGGGAAGCATCCATTAACTATCAATATGGCATCAGCGCGGGTTTTTCTGGTGGAGGGCTAAGAAGTTTGGGATCTTCTTCGTCAGTACCTGGAAGGGGGGGGGGGCTCATTGGGGTCTTTCGTCTTGGGTCGTATCTCTTCGGGTCCTTTGAGTGGTGTGGCACTAAAATACAGGGCGTAGGATCGTGTGCTTCTCTCTCTGTCAACCTCCCTGCGGGGTTGCTCAGCAAAGAGCTAGGACCTACTCGGCCAATAGTCATCCAATACATGAAGTTGATCTTGTACACATAAATCTTCTCAAGGTTCCTGGGTTTCGACCCATGCATCTCCAAGAAAGACCTCTACAGGGTGGTACCATCCCCTCTCCCTTCACGCGGGCGGTCTCCCTAGCGTGCGGACTGCACGACTTAGTATGTCGCCAATGAGACAGGATCCGTAATCACCGCGGCGAGTCAGCGTTGAAAACGTTGAGTCCCTTTCATTTGTCGGATAAGGGAACGTTCCCGAGACCAGAGGCCTGGGCTGAAGGTCTCCATGTCGTCTTTGAACATATGCCTTCGTAGCCATCGTGAACTAGAAAAAGCAACCCCCTAGACTTTCGGGTGGTCACCCGTGTTGCCAGAAGGGGGGCTTCTTCATGACGGTTATTCTCCCGGTCTTCCGCGAAAAAACCGCTTTCTGGTTTCCACCGGGTCCGCCTTGGGTGAAGCCTAGAAGCCGGGACTTTTCATCGTCGTCGCCTCCACACGCTTCCATGACTACGTGCTGGGGCCCTGAGCGGAAAGGCTCTTTCGCGCGTGCTCTCCAGGTTCAAGTTCTCGCGGCGTCAGGAGGCCCACCAAGACCGGGCAGAGGGGGAGACAAGGACGTCGAGCTTCCTGCGCCGCCAAAAGCTAACGCATATCTATAAAGCGCTGAGCAATTGAAAAGTATGAAGTCTCACGCCGATGTCCGACCCTCCCTGGGAGGCCATTTGGAAGTCCCTGCTCATCCAGAAGAAAGCGCAGCCGCGGGAAGCGAAGAGTGTCGGTTCAGGAACCAAGGGCGAAAAGCAAAACCGAACTCCTAGAGGAACTAAATGGGAACTCCTCCTCGGTTGTGGACCCATGCTCTAGATACTTGGAGTAGGTTGGCACCCTTCGGCCCTTCCTCTGTTAATGTACGGGGGTCCCTTGCAGCCCCACTCCCTATAGACAAAGACACTAAGCCAGCTGGCCCGGAAAGAAACGTCAACTCGCTCGGACTAAAGTAAATGTCCGAATAGCCAGCAGTTCTCAAGCCGAAGCAGTCAGAAGTTCGGCATCCTCAGGACGGGGAAATTTTCAGAAGACCCTATGACTGAATACAGCGGGCTCCTTTCTTCAAGAGACATGTGGAGAGTCTCCGGACCATCTCAAAGAGCAGGATTAGGAAGAAAGTTTTCCTTCCCCAGCGCAGGGGAAGGAGCTATAGAACAAGCGGCAACCTGTTAGGGAGATGAGTAACTCTGAAAAGTCAGGTCACATTGGTCTTGGTTCTAGGGGGGGTTCACTCGGATCTACACTTCCTTAAATACGGTCTCCCCTCTTTATCAGAGGGGAAGGCTTAGAAAGGGCCTTTTTCTGGAAGGGGGGGAGGGAGTCTACCGAGCTGGATGAAAACCATCAACGGAGGGAACGAATCAGAGAGAAGCGAGAACTAGGGGTCACACGATGAATACGCGAGGAATCTTCCTGGGAGGAACACGGAAACATAACGAGTCTCCGGCTTGGATCATCAACTGAGGACAGAGGCGGACGCCTATTCCATAATTAAGGAGTCCCGGGCGTGGTAGGTCCGGTTTGCTGCCCTTATCGGAGCGGGGAAAACCACGGTTTAAAAACCTACGTCGAACACGTCTGTTTTCCATTGTGTGCTCGCGAGTGAGCTTGGTGTTGGGGGGGGGGGGGGGGGGGGGGGGGTGGGGGGGGGGGGGGGGGTGGGGGGGGGGGGGGGGGGGGGGGGGGGGGGGGTGGGGGGGGGGGGGGGGGGGGGGGGGGGGGGTGGGGGGGGGGGGGGGGGGGGGGAGGGGGGGGGGGGGGGGGGGGGGGGGGGGGGGGGGGGGGGGGGGGGGTCCCTTCACTCAACTTTTCGACGCCATTTTGACGGTGAAAAAAAATTGCTTGGGAAACGTCCAGGTAGACCCCTCCTTGCCCTCCCGAGAGGGCGGACTGCGGGCTAGGTCGTCGTGGCCGATATCCTTCTGGGGGGTTACCGGGAGCATCTTCCAGGACTCAGGCGGAAAATTCCTGGGGGCGCGGGCAGAGTTGGGGGGGATTACCTTCGAAGGGAAAAAAAATTCTCTCACCGCGCGGGAACTGCAAAAGAAAACATCCACTCAAAAATACATAAAAAAGATTTCGTCTATGACAAGAAGCTTAGAAGGGGGGGGAATCGGCCGGGGGATGGAAAGGAAGACTGGCGCAGGGAGCCAGGGGGGGGATTAGGCCAATGCTGCGCGTCAAAGGGCCCGGGGACCTCCACTGGTACGTGCCATAGGGGACCATTAGGCGAACAACGGTTCGAGAAAACATAGATGACTCTCGCTTCCCTCATCTGGGGGCAGGGTAGGGCTCTCCTATTCCAGGTTCTCGGTCCTTACCGCTTTGCCTTTCTTGACCAAGGACTGGCCTCTTTGAACAGCGGCGGGACGTTTAGGATGGGCGGTGGCCATTCGCCGATCATAAAGACAACTGCATGTGCTGATGTTAGGAAGAAGCGGGGTCTGGGCGGCCAAGCCTGGACACTGAACGACACTCGGATTCGGGTGTAGAGGCCTCTTGGAAAAAAGGGGAGGGAAGCAGCCAGACTGAGACTCAATCGACACCTACGTCTAACAGGGAAGTTACTTGAGGAAATGCATGGAGGCAAGCCTGTCCTCCCCGCAGCGAACCGGGGAAAGGGTAGGCTGGTCCGAAATCCCCTGAAGCATTAACGGGGGGAAGATGCACTGCAAGAAAGAGCTCAATTTCTATGGGAGGATAACAGGACGGATAAAAAAAAATCCACCTTACACGTTTGGACATCGACCACTTCACTCACTCTAACAGGGACTGGGGCTCGAAAAACAAAAATCACGAGAAATTAAGGACGGCCAAACTAGTTCCAGGACGCGAAGGGGGGAGGACACCTCCGGCAGGAAAGACTGCGGACGACCTACACGGACTTTCACCAGAACCTTACGGGAAGGGAGGAACCTCTCATCTTCGCCGTGGGGATCAGACTCTGGGAACAGCAAAAACGTGGGATGGTGAAGAAAGGGACAGACTGCTTACAACAGCGCCACGGGAACAGCTGCTCACACACGATCAAGGCATGGACGTTCAAAACCGGAATAAGGATGGAGAAAATTAGTCTTCAGGGGAATTTATTTGGGGCCAGCGTAACCCTCAGACGAAAAAGGTGATTGAGCCAGCTCAGCGGTAGAAAAGCGAACTATCGCCCGGGAAAAAAAACCGAAATTCTTCTCAATGGAAGGAAGCATTCTCACTCATCCAACAAAACAAGTATATTCAATAGGAGATTCATTAAATCTCGTCCTCTCACGGTCTTGAGGATGAAAAACTCAATTTCTCTGCCTACTTGCTGCGGCTTGAGGGGCACAAAGGGCATGCTGGTCTGTTCAGAACGGGGCCTGGCCACTCGGTTGTTCCAGACCATCATCGGCAGAATGTGGAACCGTTACTTTCTTGATCCGGGGGTTATGCATAGGGACATTTGGAGAAGGTCCCCACTCGGTTAAATTTTCGTGAAAAACAGCAGGTCCGGGGTGTGGGACCCGGGAACCGAGTCCCCGGGAGAGCGGAAGGCTCTGCCGTCCACCAATCCAAACGTCTATAAAGGGGCAAATCATTATTCTCGGGATCAGTATCCGGGCTCCGTCAGGGGTTGGTCTTCCCGAGGGGATGCTTGGGCCTTTCCCAGTACCAGTCGTGGGGAATAAGAGAACCGGGGTTCAAAAGGATGAGTCTGTAAAAAGACCTCCACTGGGAAAACCTTCTGGTAGCTAGACTTTGAGGGAGGGTAAGCATGGGGGTGTAAAAAGGTTGGCGTTCCTGGGTAGTAAATCAGTCGGCGCATAGCTATCAGTTTAGGAAGGTTTTGCATGCCGTCATTAAGAGCGGGGGGGGCAAGGGAGGGAGTAGCTCCTCAGAGACCCGTGGGTAGTGCCTCATTTTGCTGTGTACTGCAAGGAACACTTCGCGCCGATGCTATGGTCCCCTGCATGCAGTCGGCGGTAGTGTCAGGGGTAAACCTATTCTTGTAGCCCGCTCTCTTTCTTGCGAGACCTACTGGCTTCAGTCAGCAGCAATCCCTCACGATCATGGTGATTTGAGAAGTGGGGCCTGCCAGTTGGGTCCCAGGAAGGGGCCTCTCGGCGCAGGGAGTTCCTGCTGACAGTGGGACCCCTACCTTGAATTTTCGAATGGGGTGGGTACAGGTGCTGTGAGCGTGAATGTCTCGATTCACGTAGCCGGAAACTCTATCACGTCCGGAGGGCTAACACTTGAACCAGGAAGGAAAAGCGAACGGGAATCCTGTCGGGGAGGACCCTATCCACGGGAGAGTGGCAGGAGGAAGCCGCTCATCTATTGGGCTCGCAGTCTAGAGACGTCCTCGGGATCTAGTTTCACATCCCCTTTTGTCCCCGGTAAATGTGGCTTTTGACAGCCCTCCTTGGGCCGTTGTCCAGCGGCGTTCCTTAGTCGCCAGAGGGGTCGGAAAGGAGATCATGCGCTGGTCGCCGTGGAAGTATTGGAGCAAAAAAATCACGACAGGAGGGACGATATGGGACTTTTATGGTTGGAAAAGAGAAAAGAGAAACAGTCGAGGAGGCGTGAAAGTGGCCGAGAAGCCCCAACGCTTCCCTGCGGCGCATCGGCCAGCCTATCCTCGGCAGAACGGTGAAGAAAAGAGTTCCTATTCCACCGGTGAGAGAAGAGGCAAGAAGTGAAAAAAGGGAACAGAGGGGTTTCCGGGAAGAGAGAAACCACAAGCCAGACGTCACAGGAGTGTCAAGTTTCATGCAAGGCAGGAACCTTCACGGAAAGGGAAAACTGAAGCCAGGGTTTCCACAGAGAGCGTCTAGCAGAGAGAAAATCAAAGCGAGCGCAGCTTAGATGAGTAACCTTCCAAAAAGAGGGAAAGACCTTAGGAATCGGCGATCTCCTGCGGCCAAAAAAACGGAGGGACTAAAGCCCATCCCCTTGGGGAGTGCGGAAGAACATCTCGGGGGGGGGGGAGGGGGGGAAGGCACTCCTGCCAGGAAAAGATTTATTCTTCAGAGCCAACCCGCATGTCTCTTCGTAAAAGTAGCGTTAAAAAAATAGGGTCCAAGAAAGCAGGGGGAAGGAAGAAGGAACATCTCCGGAACACAAAACTGGGGAGAACAGTACTTGTAAAGCGGCTGAGTGGGGCTGGGGTATACGGTCAAGGAAGGGAGCAAGATTGAACCAGAAAGCCGAAAAGTAAAGTCAGGGGTCACGGATTGGAACCTTTCTTTAGACAATTGGGTCGCTGACCTTAGGTTAAAGTAGCCTCCTAGGTGCGCGGAGAAGGAACTGAGAGAGGAAGAACCGGTTCTTTTAATGCTGAGAGGGAACGGCCTCCTGGTCACTTAAGTGGACTCACGGAGCTCGGTGGAATACGTAAGGTGGGGGGAGGGGCCACCAAGGTATCATTACTTTTGAGGAAAGGAGCCGCATGCGGTCATGCGACCTGTCGGCGCCATTGGGCTTTCTGATTAAACCGATATCTACAGCCTAATAAAAGGGAATGAGTTCTGTAAGACATCCATCTGGGTGGGAGGGGGGGGTCTAGGTCCGTGAGTGGGCGTTTCAAGGCTGCATTAACCGGCGTGCAAAGGGAAGTGGGGGAAAAATACTTGGAGCGAAAGAGGGGGGAAAGGATCGCGGGTAGGGAGAACCTGCTCTTTCTCTCTTCTATAAAAAGGGGGCTGTGATGATCTGGGGGGTGAAAAAAAGGGGAAAAAAGTTCTCCCTTTAAAGGAGTTATCTCTGTGGGGTGGGGGTTCTTTGAAGGTCTCCTGCAGTGCGGCAAACCCCTGACCCTGGGTTCGTCTCGGAAGGAAACTACCTGGGCAGGAATAATGGTGTAGGACAACTTTAGAGACAGTTCTCGCATAGTTTACGGGAAGATTATCCAATGGAGCAATCTTTCCCCCGGTGCGAAACTGAAATGGGAGTGTAGAAGGTGTCGCCCGGAGTCTCATACATGCAGGAGAGGGAAACGGCTGGCGGAAAAAGGAAAAAGGATCAGTATTTTTACCGGGCTCTGACGTGTATTCGGAGGAGAATACATACGGAGAGCGTAGGCAACCAAAGGTTTACCCGTGACATGTAAACACTGTTAGGATCTGGATAACCTGTCATATAAAGGACAGACCGTCTTTCAAACGTAACTTCCATTCCATACACAAAAAGAACGCGAGACCGCTGGATAAAGGTCCTCGGGAGATCCAACAGGAAGAGGGCGGGGCGGAAGGCCCAGGGGCGGGCCATTGTCCGCCGGAAAAGGAGACCCGTGAAATTCCGGTGACGAGGAACTAAGTTCGGCGGTGGAATGAAGTACGTGGAAACGGAGGGGGGGAGAGGGGGAGGGCAGGAAAGGGGGGCACCTTCGTCGGGCGAGGTCTCCAGCGGTTCTGGGGGGGGACTGGTCCTTTGCTTTCTCAGGGGGGCTAATGTCCGTGTTGATTCCCCCTGGCCAGGGGGGGCGAACGCAGGGCTACCACGAGTGAAGAAGTTCCTACGGAGCGCTGGGACCGAATCGCTATGGTCAAGGGATAACTTCACTTTCGAAAGCTGCGGGGATCGTCATCATTGAGCGATGTCCACTGATCCTCGAAGACACCCAAAGTAATCAGAACGCTGAGAACCTGAATCATTAAAAAGAATCCCAGTTAAAAAGGAAAATCGGTCCTTACTGCTAACGACGGCGGTCCGGACCCCCCCACACTCACCTCCGTTGACGAAAACATTTTTCTGGGGGGAACCTGTCTCCGCGACCGGCATTCTGGGCAAGACTGTTCAATCAGCGCGACACGTCCCCGGCTTTGGTCCAAGAAGGGCAGGACGAATCGAAAGCCAACAGGGACAAGGCCATCAGGGGATCGAGCGGGGCAGTGCGCGTAGAACTGAGGAAGAAGAGGACACGAAAAAAACGAAGAAGCAACCTGCAAACGCGTTTGAAAAAGGAACAACTGGAACGAATCATTCAGGAAGGGAGCAGGCCCGGTGAGGACCAGAAGAGCGCCGATCCACTATCACCGAAAAGGAGCGGTACGAACTAATCCGCCCGACGGGCCTTCCAATGGCCAAAAAACCTCTTCTGGGTACGGTTCTGGTCAATAAGAGAGAAATACAACAACGGAGGAAAAGAGAAGTCGGAAGAACGGCCTATCGCCTGGGGGAGGTCAAGGTGGATCAGGGAAGTAAGGAGCAGGCGCCCTGAGGCGCTGAGGAATTTTCGGGAGAGGAAGTGGAAGAAGGCTGATCTAGTTCCGACCGGGAAAGGGGACAATGGGTGTGGACGCGGGGGTGTAATGTGGTCCGTCAAAGCGCGTCTGCAGGTTGAAATGCCCGGTCTACGTGTGGAAGAGATGATGGGGCAGAAAAGAAAAATTCGCGTCCAGTGAGAGGTAATCAAAAGGAACGTGAAGGACGAAGGGAGGCTACTAGCTAGGTAAGAGGGGGCCTGGCCTCAAAGCCGGAAAAAAAGCCGGGGGCAGCTCCCGAATGCCGTAGAGGGAATAAAAAGGGGAGAAAATCCCGATTTTCATCCCAGCGAGGGGGGGGGCATTTGCTGAGAGACGCGTTAGCGTAAGTCAGCCTTTCCAGTGAAGTGGAAGGGGAACTTCAGTAGTCGATGAGGCCGGGGGGGCGGGTGTCCGTCTCCAGGTAAATGCTGGGGGAGGGAGGGCTTATTGGATGATCGGAGCTAGCAGGGTCAAAGAAAACGGCGGACTCCTTCAAAAAAAGGGTCGACCTGAAAAGCCCCCCATCTCGAAGGAATTACTCTGGACGTAAAGCTGGGCTCCCCCGACGCCCTTTCCGGGGTATAACAGGGAAATCATAAGATACCAAGAGATGAAACAGCATGAGGAGATCCCATCACGTCTGGGAAACCCTGGGTCATGCAAAAAGAAGCTGCCAAAAGGCGTCACTACTCTCATAAGGGGAGGACCTAAATCTGCTGAGCAATTCCAGAACGGTTATCCCTTTAGACAATTCTCTACCAGAGGACCTCAGACAGGTAACTCTCCTCGGATGGAAAAAGCTCTCGGGGAGAACTGGAAGCTAGGTGCAAAGGTGGGGGGGGTACCAGTGTCCATACTCTTAATTCCTTTAGAACAAAGAAAAAAAGGAAAGGCCTCTTATTAATTTACAAAAGGAAAGTTGTGCAGAACAGTCCGGATATTTTCGCTAGGCGCCGTGTCAGGAAGGCCTAGAAACGTTCGCATAGTATCCGGGCTACGGTCCTCATTCCTGGCTCTCGTTCGCATTCGGGTAGCCGGCCCACAACAGGCAGGTTTCCCGGAATTACGCGGGCAGAAAGTGTACCTGCGAGTGAAACTTACCCTCGAAAGCAGGCGAGAACTTGGAAAAGGAAGGGGGGATACCTCCAGTATTCCGCCCGTAGCCTGTGGGAAAAGGCAGACTCTGCCCAGGGTGGCTCAAATGCTATACATTAAAGCCAAAAGCCCTTTCCCCGTTCGGGGAAAAACTTTTCATGGCTTCATAAAGGAAAAAAAAGATCGAATCATTCCAGGGAAAGATCTGGAGGGAAAAGAAAAAGTTGGACACATTGACCTATCTCCCTTAGGGTTGTGCAAGCGGAGGAGGCTCTTTTGGAGTCTGCAGAGAAGCGACTAAAAAGTCGACCAGAAGAAACTACCGAACTGTAGGGACCTACTACGATCAGGGTTCTCAGCTCGGCGTCTAAAAGTCCTCAGGGGTAAAATGAAGAAAAGAAAAACTGAAGTCCATCATTTGGCTGCATCCACTGGAAAAGCGTGATGCAAGGGTTGGTAAACGAAAACCGGAGGCCCGCCGTAACCGGCCACCGAGAACGCCGGCTTCCAGAAAAAAAAAAAAAAGCTCAGTCCTTCTTCTGAACAACTGTTATTCTCATTCTCGGGCGGTCTAAGCCTAAAGAGGTCCTACTAGAACAAGGTTGGGGGAGCATAAACTTACCTATGTGCCTAAGTTAAGGAAAAAGGGGAGGGGAGGGTATCCATCGAGAACAAATTAACCATTAGACCGGAGACGTCAAGCGGTTCTAATCGAACTAAGGAATTGCTTTTTCTGGAGTAGAATGGGGGGAACCGCATTCCGGGAGGAAAGGGGAAAAAAGAGCGTTTTACCTATCCCTCCGAAAGGCGAGGAAAAGAGACCTGAGGCAAGAGGGGGGAAATAAAGACAGTTTCTCAGCCAGAGTGAAGCAATCGAAGTTGATACGAAAGGGCCTGGGTAACCAGAAAGAGAGGCTTTTCTAGGGGGGCGGGAGGGATAAAGGAAGGGAAAATTAAGGCACTGGTCTGTTTTGGGGGGGTCAAACAGATGAAGGTTTAAATTTATCGGTGCGATTAAAACAAAAGGGGTGAATCTCTGCAGGAGAGGGGCTGTGACCGACGTGGGGTGTTTGGTCGGGCGACGGATCAGGGAACTTCCTCTGGGGCACCGTGAATGCCCTGTTAAGAGGCGGCTGGACCGGGCTGCATTACCCCTAATTGCCATCTTAGGCTCAGGGACCGCGTTTGGGAATTGACCTTCTTTTATCAGGTAATCATGATCAAAAGGCGTCCGCCTCTTCCGACTGGGCGGAAAAAAAAAGTGCAGCGTGCCTTCTAGAAAAGAAAAGTGAAACTTCTCTCATGCGGGAAATGGAATAGGACAACCTCAAGCCACAGAGAGGGCAACCGGTATGGCTACTACAGCTAAAGACTTCTTCCGTAGCTAGAAATCGATGGGAAACTGAGGGCTTCCGCGGCAAAGGCTCTTGACACCAGGGGGGGGGACTGCCCTGGCAATTCGTCGGCGGGACAGAAGGGACCAAATGGAGAGCACAAAAAGGAAGAGAAAACCATCTATTATCGCTAGGAGCCATCTCGAGCTAGGATAACTGGAGGCCGGAGGCCGGTTGGTCGCTTCAGGACCGGGGCTGTCAAAGAAGGAAAGGACGCTAACATCTGCTCTTTTAAGGTTCCGGAAAAGAATCAAAGGCAAAAAAAGGGTACCAGGGAGGTTAGGGTTGACGTTCACAAAAGCGCAAGGAGCCAACATGTCCCGGCAAAGAAAAACGCAATGAGCGGATGGCTAAAGCAGGCTCTCGGTTGGATAAATACAACTACTCAAACCGAAGGGACAAAATACTCTACCTACTGGAAAAAAAAAAACAAACGGAGGTGGGAAGTGCCTGGAGTAGGCCGCCTTCCGACCACTCCCAGCTCAGGAGACATGGGACGGGGGAAAGGGGCTCTCTTTCAAGCCGGAAGGAGAGGCGATTGGGGAAAGACGGCGAATGGATCGTCGGGCGACGCAGGATCATACGAAAAGGGTCCAGAGAAAGCAGGGGGGGAATTCGAAGGGGTGGGGGGGGGGGGGGGGGGGGGGGGGTGGGGGGTGGGTGGGGGGGGTTCTTAAAAAGCGCAAGAAGGAAACGTGCTGGGCGGGGAAAACTCATCCGGGGGGCCGAGGAACAGGGGCCGTCGAAAAAGAGGCGGGAAGACCCCGATAGGGATCAACCTGGCGATAGGGAGATACCATGGCACCGGAGAGAGAGCAATTACGTGCTGCCCACGAAAGAGAAGAGAAGAAGGGACGAAAGAATTGACATCACCGGGATGTCGCACCGGACCATAGTAGGCCCCTTTGACCGAGGAGAAAGGAGCGGCCATGGGCCCGTTAAAAAGTAAACCTTTTCTATGTATAAAAAGAAAGAGGAGACCTGGAAATTGGAGGCGGGACGGAAACGTTGGGAGAAAGCGCAGAGCTTCCGCGTCGCCCCGCCGTCCCGTGAAAAAAAAAAATCAGAATTTGAACATCAGAGATCTACAGCAAAAAGAAAGGGGGGGAGGTAATATATCTATACTGAAGATAGAATGATAACACTGCAGGAAAAAAAGGGGGAGAGTTCGAAGAACCTGACGCGCGCTGCAAAGGAATCAAGAAAAAAAAGGGTGTACCCGTCCCCCGGGAAAAAAACCTATACTCCCTCATCCCAAAGGAAACCTGATGCGTGGCTCATGTGTTAACTGGACCGTGGCGAGGGGAGTGTCCTTGGGCGGTAAAAGACAGATCACGACCGAAAAAAAAATCTTCTCCGGGAAGAAGAAGCAGTCCTGCCCAGGAACGGGGAAAAAATAAGTATTTGACCTCATTAATCGATCACCGGTTGAGCACGCCTATTTTTCTAAAAGCACGCGGTTGAGAAAAGAAAAATAAAACTTCTGTCGGACGGAATATCCAGGCTAGGCTAAAGAAAGCCAAGGGGAAGGGCTGTGATTCGTGACGGGTCGGAAATGAGCAAGTTGTTTTCTCCGGGGCTCGAGTCCTTATCCTGCTTCTCATCCGATCCAAGGGAGGGGGGGGGGAATGGCATAGCAAAGTCGAGTCGGGTCGAGACCAGCAGACCCGGACAAAAGTTCAAAATGGGGGCGTGGGCGAAGGTCAAGAAGTCAAGACCTTTAAAAACCGGTCAGAGGGAGAGGAAGGTTATGGTGGCGTCGAAGCCGAGCGGCTAAACGAATTGCGAGGGAACATGGAAAGAATGCTCTTTTGGCAAAGAAAGGCGTGGGTCGGGAAAAAATCAGGATGCGACACCGCCACCCAGTCCTTCGAAGGGGCCCTTGAAAAAAAGGCTCCTTCCAGAGACTGTTCACGGGGACGGATGGCAGAACAAGGGGGGGACCGTCGGTCATGAAAAAACGCCTCGCGCAAGTTAAAAAAGAGCTTCTTTGCCTAAGAAAAAAAGGAGACTCAGAATAAAGGGTGTGGTGCTCTCCGAGGTTGGGGGACTCCTCCAGGCAGTGCAAGGGGGACACGAAAAATGGACTGTTCCATTCGGGGGGGGCACGAATTTAAGATCAAGATCCGGGCTTCGATAGCAGAGGCGTAAATAGAGACACTAAGGGAAAAAGGGTCAGCGGTATAGGGTTCGGTCTGAAGCTCGGAGGCTATTTATGGTTTAGGGCCGAGCCATCGCCGCGTGGATACTGTCGTGAACCTTGGACTTTGACGGGGGGCAAAAAAAAAAAATTTCCCTCCACGGCAAAAGAGGCAGAGCCTGGCGTTGCGTAGAAAGGGGAGACTTTGTAATGCATCCCGCCGCGGAACGAAATCTAACGGGGAAAAAAAAACAAAAAAAAACGTTTCAGGGGAATGCCGGGGTCGTGGCCAGGCGGTAAAGGCGATCAAATTCACCATACGTAACAGTGTCTACCTTTGGACAATCGGCCATCAAGAATGTTCCTTGGGAAGGCAAAAATTTCATGAAAATCGGCGGGCGGCCCGAATGAACACTTTACGATCGAAGAATGAGTACCCTACAGAAATCTTAATTCTCAAAGCTTGGGTTATGGAGCGGGAAAAGGGACCTCCAGGGAATGAGGGGCCCATAAAAGTTAGTCCTCATCGGGGGATGTCTAATTTTGCGTGCGTCAATAATTTCCTACCGCAAGGTAGTAGTCATCAGTTTCTCTTGTGGAAAAAGAGGTTCTAACGCGATTAGGGAAAGTCTGATTTTACCAGGAACAAGATGTTCGCACATTCTCCGGTGAAGAAAACAACAGCTAATTAGTCTTAGAAAACGAAAGAAAGGAGGCGTCCATCTTTTTCGACGGTATAGAGGGTTGGGAAAAACACATCAGGACCAACAAAAGGCTTGCGGCCCATGAGGTCAAGCGTGTATCTTCACTGGAAAGATAACAGGTTGGGAGGAAATCTTCTCTTTATCAGGCCCGGGAGGGATTAGAGAGCCTGCCTTAGAATAAGCGTACCGAGCTGGTCACTGTCTCGGTGGCCTACGGCGGCTAGGAGCAGGAATCGGTAAAGGAGTCTTAAGTAATTTGTATAACTACCATTCGGAGGAAGGGCTTCTATGTGAGTCGTCCCGCTACGCAATCCGAAGGATACCGCCGGTAAAAGGGGGAAGAATTTCTTACGGCCAAAAAAAGACGCGAAAGGGGTCTGTTCATGGGGTTCTTGCCGGAGTGCTGGACTGAAGGGAGAATGCAAGAAACAGAATTTCAAACGTCTAAAGGGGAAAACAACTACTTTCTATCGTCTGGACCAAGAGATTTCTGCGGGAAAGAGATTTATGCATTCTCGCGGAAGGACACACCTTTTTTTGGGTTGGGGGGTGGTTTGAAGATGCAAGGTAGCCCTGGCCCCTCTAGGAAGGGTTTCCTGGGGAGTGAGTCAACACTTTTCAAAAAGGAGGGAGCGGAAAAAGGAACAGGTTCTTCCTACTTAGGGCACGCTGAGGACATACGTTCTCTGAAAGGAGGGCGTTGAGATACACTCCTAAAAAGGGAAAAACAAAGGGTCTCCAGCTTCCTTTGCCAGGAAGGGGACCGGGGTGCCAGAAGAATCAAGGGAATCGGAACGGAAGCGGCGGCCAGGAAAGGAAGGGGTACCTTCTAGTCCTCAGTTGGCAAAGTGGCGAGATATAAACATAAACGGAGGGTCAGGCAGGTGAAAGGGGGAAATGGCGGGGAAAGGACTAAAAAAACTGTCATACGGCCATCAGAAGCTTTCACAACTTAAAGTCACAAAAAGGAAAGAAAAAAACTCTTCTTACTCGGGAAAAAGAGGAGAGTCAGAAAAAAAGGAGGCTA
>Ga0179591_1314741_pt1 | contig 14281 bp, 16 predicted proteins | sample CZOMad2_1_08_16f_FD_182891 | JGI IMG/M metagenome (GOLD analysis project Ga0179591, IMG submission 182891) | Vadose zone soil fungal communities from Angelo Coast Range Reserve, California, USA - CZOMad2_1_08_16fungal (PacBio error correction) | ecosystem: Environmental > Terrestrial > Soil >...
CGGCTACGCGGAGAATTTGGGGGACACAGGGGAAGGCAAGTTGATAACCTGAGAACCACAGCGAAAAAACTTCTGACTTTTTGGCAGATTACGGCCAAGTGGAAAAAAGAACGTCCGCAGGGACGAGGGAGGAGGGTCAACGGGCGAAAGAGAGAGCCCGCTCGCAGCTCTCAGGGCCGACGCCGAGGCAACTCAGGAGTCCGGTAAAGGGAGGAATAAAACAATATTACGGAACCCAAACAGCAGACGAAAAGAAAAAGGCCCACGAATTGTGGTTGAAAAAGGACTCGAAACCTGAGAACGGTGGCCGGAATAGTGTAACATTCTGCTGTACGGCCACAAAAAGAGTAAGACGACATTTCGATTTTGTCCAAAAGCGCAAGTTGAGAGAATCTTGTTAAAGCCAAGCGAAAATTAACGGAAAAAGGGGAGAAAACAACACTTGACAAAAAGTCTTCAAAAAGCTGTGGAACGGGAAAGAGGGGGCGATCGGGAAGAAGGCCGGGAGGACTAGAGCTAACAAAAACGCAATAAAAAGAAAAATGATGAACTTTCCCTTCAGGCCCCGCCTACTGGCGGAGGCTGGTGCGTATCACCGGGAAAAGGGGTCGCGGTTGTTGTGTTTGGCACAAGCACGGGTTGAACGCAGGGAAGGAGACGAGCAGATCGATCCAAAACCTGGAATGCATGGCCTAAAAAAAAAAATCCCACGCGGTCGCCCTAGACCAAGACCCGACCCAACTACTCAGAGAGAGCCAGGGCATAATCGCCCAAGACACCTCCGCGGAATCGCCCGAGATGTCAAAGGCGACGAACGAATCATCCTAGACGGTCAAGGAACAAAAGGGTCAAGCGCGACGGCAAGGTCGTGCGAATGATCCAGAAACCTACGGCAGACAAACAAGTTCAGAACGGAGAGGAATCAGACCGGGGAACGGGCGCGGGAAAAAGATAGACCCCTGAGGTATCTCTCTGTTGGTTTGAAAAACAAAAAGGCTTCTTTTTGAAGGTGAAAAGGAAACTCCTCCAACGCGGCCAACATCCGCTCGGGATCGCAGGTTTCGGGGTAACGAACACCGTCCGATTTCTGGATGCGCCTCGAGTATTGACCGGTCTGGATTTCAAAAACATTAAACACCTAATAGAAAGGAAGGATTGTTAATACAGTTCAGAAGCGCCCGGCACGCCAAACTGGGGATCGTCCGAAGAGTCTGGCGGTGGGGCGTGACACTCCAAGAATCCTGACGGCCGAAAAGCTGGCATCTCTCGAAAAAAAAACCAACCAAACACCGGAGGGGGGGAGAGATAGATGGGGGGGAAACGGGGAGAGAATAGAAATTTCCCTTGCCGGGAAAAAAACGAAACCGGCAAGACCGGGCGGATCGGAATCGACATGGAGTATCGTGCCGGGCGCGGATGAACTCCCATAAACAGAAGGGGTGGTAAATCGGGGACGAGCATCCGAAGTGCGAAACAGGAATTCCCACACAGACGGGAGGAACGGGACCGAAACATGGCGACTTGACCGAGAGGGGGTTTCGGGGCGAGTCGGAGGCGGTCATGGAGAAAGCAGCACAACTCGTGCCGACCACCAACGAGGAGAACGCCGGTAGGTCAGGGGGGGGGTCAGAGCAAAAGCGATCGTCGACTTTTCTGAACCGGTTGTGCGAGCAAATTGCCCTGGATGAAAAATTCACCCAGAAGGGCACGGCCAGCGAGGGGGAAGTCGAAGACAAAGGTCTCTGATTACACTAACTCATTGGAAATCTCGTCAAATGCGAGATGTATTGGCGATCTGAAACTCCGGCTGTGGGGTCTTCTTTTTCAGCGGCTGAGGGGACGCCGCGGAAGGCAGGAGACAAATTCAATTTTCGCAAGTATCGATCGTCTGAGCAGCAGTCACCGTGGCCAAAAAAAAACACGACTAGCGAGCCAGGGGATACGACATGAGCGACTCCGGCAGTAAAGGGGAAAGGCGGTTCCGGAATCAGGGAAAAATGGTCGAAGAGAGTCTGGGAAGGCCCGGACCGCCGTCTGCCAAAGAAGCAATCTCAAAAGCAGGGCTGTGGGGGCCAAGACTGGTGGGTAAAAACAGGGTCTGGGAGTAAAGAGGACGTGAACCTCCGTCGGAAGCTTGGGCTGCAACTAAAAAAACGCCTCTCTTTCTTGACAAACGAAAATGTCCAGGAGGGAACGGGGCGCGTCAACCGACAATGGGACATAAGGGCAGGAAAAAGGCTCTTGCGAGTGGAAAATCGGACTTGCTTCGGCTGCGTTGGGTTCCGGTCTTGTGGTGACGCCACGCCGTTAACGAAGGGAAAGAGGCTGTTGGCTCGAGTCGGCGGAGCTTTGGCCCCGATCTTCGCTAGAGCAAAGACAGAAGAAGACGGCGGCACTCCGCGATGCGGTCAAATCCAGGAAAGGAAAAAAAAAGAAATTCTTCGAGACTCATGTGGGGGAAAAGGCAACGGGCCGGCCGCCAATCCCCCACTTCTACTGGCTCGCGGCGCGTTTGGTCGCCTATGGGGGGAACTAACGAAAAAACAGAGGACCGCATCTCGAGGGTGACGGCGCTGCACCCGGAGACGTGACAGGCGAAAGGGTCCAGGAATGCTGTTTCGGCGTCTATCGGAACCACGTTCGCAGCAAATGACCGCAAGGGAATGGGAAAATCGGTTTCGCACAAACAGGCAAGCGAAGCCGAATAAACCCTACAAAGGGGGGAGCAACGCGCGTGCACGGAGCAGGGCCAACCGCGCCAGCCCACCGGGAGCCGAAATAATCGAACAACCGAACGATCTAAAAGAGTGGGAAGTGGGGGAATCAACGCCGACCTGAAAATCAGGGGGGACCATGAAAGTGGTCGGTAAAAACGGGTGGCAGAAGGGTAAACAGGCGCCGTAGGGGTCCGCATTTGGACGGGGCAAGGCTTTCACGTCCACGCCTCTCCCGTATGTTGTAGGGGCGATGCAGGAGAAGGATAGCAGTCGGTTGGGTTGGTACACCCGCTCAATCAGGAGAGAGGGGGACAGTCATGGAGAAAAATCTTGCTCATGGAAGGGGGGGTGGTCAGCGTTTCCTAGTAGGTCTAAACCGGGTCCACGGGGGACCATCTGCGGATTCACGGGGGGGGGTGAGGACTACCTAAGAAGATCATAAATTGAAAATAGAGGAAGTGCTTTCAGTAGACAGAAGAAAGGGGGAAGCCCTGGCCGCTGAATTCAAAGTCACCCGGGCGCCTTGATCGCATTAAAGAACTCAACGAGCGGGAGAGCACGCCGCTATCGTCGGGAGACAAAGAAAGGAAAGAAAATTGTGTAGGCAACGAGACCGGGAGGAGGCAGAAGGTCGAGAACTATTCGAAGATCAGAAGGTGAAAATCGATGGCCTGTTACCACGGGCAATGGATATCTGTCGTGAACACCGACGTCTACTCCTTAAGTGAGAAAGGGAGGGAACGTTTTGCCGAGGGAAAAGTAAATCAAAAAAAAAGGATGAGGAAAGAGAGCTGAAATGGGAAAAAATAGGGAAAAACGTCGCAAGATAGTCGACGGGGAAATTCACGACATCTTCGACTTCGCCCGGAACAAGGAAGCCTTTTTCAAAGGAGGATGGAGCAGAGAGAAGAACTTCGACCTAAAAAGGAAAAGAAGCGAGGGAGGGTAATCAAAAAGGCAGGGACAAAAACCCAAGTTGCTTTGTCGCTGAAAGCGATCGCGGCTCGATGGCCGTCGAGGGGGTTGGTTGTCCTGTTCGGAGAAGCGCCGACGGGATGGGAAGAAGGACAGAGGCATCTGTCGGAAGCAGGCATGCGAGGAGCCGGCAAACGTCCGTTGGATACTTCTTAAGTATGGGAGAAAACCTTCCGTAAAAAATCCGCTTGCGAAAGGTGACAAGGGGAGAAAAAACGAGACACGCTAGCAAAACAACAGATCTAGAGTTTCTCCTGCTTACGCCCAGAGCGTCGGGGTCGTTGGGGGGAACAACCAGCAAGACAAGACACGACGGAAGACGGAGGGCGACAAAAGAGGGGCGGCAAGCTGCCTGGAATCGGAAAACGGGAATAATGGGAAGAACAAGTAAAACAGGTATAACTCTGTGCCAATTGGACACTCATATTCGCCTGATTTCAGTCCGGGGAGGGTTTGATTGAAGGAAACAATTCAAACCGGCTAATTTTTGGAAGGTTCGGGAGGGCGGAAAGGTATTTCGGCGGTGGCCTTGCCGCGGCAACTGACTGTCGCGGCTCTAGGATTGCGGCGGGTTGTGCGCAGGAGGGGGCTTCTCCTGAAAGAGGAAAAGGTTGATAAAGCAAAGGCGTGGGGCCGGCCGGCAGAGGGCGGTCTGGAGAACTTGGGAGAGGAAATCGAAGCAGACGGGGAGGAAAGGAAGGAGCAAAGGAAGGTAAAAATGGTAAGGGCCAGACCGAACGGCAATTAGGTCGAGGTCGTCACATCATTAAAAAAGAGAAGGAGAGATACGAAGGCTGAGTTGCGGGGACCTTTTAAAAAAGGGAACGCCCCTGAGGGAAGCCTCGGAAGAAAGTAGAGGGGCTGTCGCGGACTGGGTCCGGGGAGAAGAAACTCGTGACGGCCGGATGGTTCCCGCCGCTTCGTGGGGGGCGCTAAATCTACTGAGATCAGCTAGCCGACGAAGAGAACACCGAAGAAATGGGATTCGAAAAAATCTTAAAAAGGAGCCGACGCAAAGGAAATTTGTTTCCGGCAAAAAATTGGGATCAATAGGTCCCCAAGGCGGAGGGAACGCCCAAGGAGCAAGGAAAGGGAGAGTTGTCCAGCTCGAGGAAAGGGGAAAATGGTAGGCAGTACGCCAAGCGGACGAGCTAACGAAACGCACCTGGAAACCCATGCTTCCCAAAACTGTGGCCGTGACGATGGGAGAGAGGGCGAAGGCGCAAGGGGTGTCTACAAGCTAAGAAACTCTAATGTGGAAGGACGGACATGAATCCACCAGCTTGCTTCTGAGTATCCCTGAAGAGGGGGAAAAGAGGTCAGAGGTGTGGGTGGGGGGGGAAAAACGGCACTGAAAAGAAGCGACAGGATAGGGCGGGGCAATTTAATGGGAGTGTCCTACGCCAAATGCAGTACGCGAGAAAAAGGACCGCTCGGGAACCAAAAGAAGAAAGAGAAAACGGGAGAAAGCCAAAACGTAAAGAGAAGAGGTGAACTTAGACCTACTGGACCGATCCCTTGAGCTAGGAGCTACTGGACGTCGTTCGAAAAGGGGAGCCGCATCTGGGGACTAAGCAAAGGGGTGAAGAAGGTCTCATAGGCTCGAAAAGTCCGTGTCTGAATTCCCAGTTCTCTCTGAGTTGGAAAAGGCAACGAAGTGATGCTGGCGCGGAGGAAAAGAAAACGAAGACAAAAGAGCGCAACAGGCGGAGGGGGTCAATTGTTCGGGAAGGAAGGAGATGTGGAAAAGGAGTCTGAGGAACGCGAAGGGCTGCTGAGGTGGGGGGGGGAGACACCTGCCTTATGGGGTCCCTATCATCCCTTCAGGGGACGCACCCATGAAAGTTCTCTCCTCAGCGCTGACTGCTTGCCAATTGAAAAGAAAGTCCCTGGAGGGCAGAAAAAAGAGGTCCTCGAGCAGAAAAACACGTATGAGTCACCAGATGGCCAGCTTGAGAAGATTTCCTCCGGGAAAAACCAGCCACCGAGGAGGGAGGAGACTACAGGTGAGGGGGGAGGGGGAGGGGGGTCAGGGGGTGACTTATCTTTAACTTTCAAAGAGGGGAAGGATGGATGGGGGAAGCGACCTTTATCGATTGCCAGAAAGGAAACACACAGAGGGAAGGGGTAAAGTCAAACCTGAGAAAGTTACTACGGGGGGGTTGGTCGTCAAGGTCGAGGCGGGACTGCCTCTCTCAAATTCCCGACCACCCAACGAGCGAGGCACGCAGGAGATGATGGGGAAGCGACAAAAAGGAGGGGAGGAGAGCAGGCTCTAAGTGACTATGAACAGAATTGCCCTGGATCAGACAAGGCCGGGGACAAGGCAGCTCTTTAACCTGTCGAGACTTCTCGAAAATGGTCCAGTACTCCAGGGGTTTTTTTTTTTGGGTGGGAAAAAAAGCCGCGAGTTGCGCAGGGAATGGTCTCAGGCTCGCTGGTCGTTGGGGAGTAGGTCAGGTGCTCCGCGGAAACGGGTCAGAAAGAAGGGGTTTACTGAATCGATCGTGCGGATCAGAAAATGGGCCAAAAAAACACAAGCTACGATCGACTCAGGGAAGAACAGAGAGGAAAAGAGGGGTCGGGAATCGGGGAAAAATTCTACCTTGAAAATGTTGATTAGCGGACTTTTCGGGGGTCTGTAACTGCCCCTGCCGTCTGCATAGATCACACGAACGGTAAAAAAGGAGTACCAAAAGGGAAATTGTCGGATCAGGGTGGGGGGGGGGGGGGGTTGGTTTGTGTGGGGTCTCCTCTGCTGGAAAACCCCCTTGTAACGTCTGCCGAATTTCCACTGCCGATAAACGGAGAGAAGGGGGGATTTACAAAATAGAATGAAAAGAAGGGGGAGAGTCCCCGCAGGGACAGTGGTACCTAATTTACTGAAACCGGAAAAGGGTCACTCACAAGGAATTTAAGGCGGTCCAAACAAAGTGGGGGTTTGCAAGAAAAAATTTTTGGGAGCCTCTCGCCAGAGTCGTCTCGGTGCTCGCTCGAGAGATTTTAAAAGAGAGCTCTCCACGGACAAAGAAGACCGCGCGGCCATCAGGACGATGAGGGCACAGAAAAAGGTCAGACCAAGGAGGAGAAGGGGGGCGGCATGTTCTCCGCCGAAAGAAAAAAACCGATTGTCCTTGCTCGAGTGCGCGGGTGATCCTTATTGGAACAAAGCGACACGCAGTTCCGCCATCTCGATTTAGAATAAATGCGGGAGAAAAGGCACTCACGTTAGCAAAATCTCCAAGGAGCTCTACCAATTTGCCGAAAGGAGGGAAACTAGAAATGGATCAACCGGGTGTCGAGAAAGGACAATAACCGCCGGGACAAAAGGAAGACCAGGGGAGGTCAGGCTTCCAAAAATAAAAAAAAATTGTCAAAATAGCCAAAGACCAATAGCCGACGCGCCGAAGAACCTCTAAGGGTTTAGGCGGGGAAAAAATCGCGGGTTTGAGTTGTTGTCCATCAAAAAGACCTTTAATTCAGTCTGAGAGGAAAGGGGGAAGTGCGTGCAGAGGGTTAAACGAACTCAAATGAAAAAAAAAAAAACGAAGGACGGGTTCCGCACCTCACTCTCGCAAACCGGGAAGTCAGTGAGCCCGTCGTCGCTGGTCGGGCGTTGTCAACAAGGAAGAAGGACCTGGAGCGACTGGGCGTCCTGACGAACACTAAGGGAAAGGTCATGGTGAGGTCAAGACAGGTTCAACCTTGACACAAAAAAAAAAGGTACGCAAAGCTGAGATTCACGAAGGTCAGAGAAAAAAGCATAAAAAGACTCATAAATCAGGAACGATCGGGGTACATGCCTCTCATAATGCAATGACAAACGATTGCCGTATCCTCAAGGTAGCGGACAACTTTTAAAACCGGGAGAGACAATTAAGCAAGAGGCAAGAGCGTCGAATATGTGAAACGAAGGATCGGGAAAAAAAAGAAAAATGGGTTCGGAAGACAAAATCGAGGGAACAAAGGTCTAAAGGACAAAAGCGAGCTCATCCAAAAGGGAATCTTTCAATGATGTACCACGGGCGAACTCTGGAAGATCTGGAAAAAAGCTCGCTACTAAGGGAAGAGGAAAAAGGTTTACCCATTGGTTTCAACTCTCTCCAAAGGAAGATAAATCCAATAGGCACACGGAGGCGTCGAGGGAAGTCAAGTGAGACCTGTAGCGGGCGGATTGGGGGTCACGCCAGAAGCCAATGGCCGCCCGGGGTAACAGGGGGAAAGTGGGAAAAAAAGGGGAGTCACCTTCTTGATTATCTCTATCCATTTCTTAGGCTGCTCGCCGGAAGGGTCTCGTTGCAGGCCCCCACAAAGGGAAGAAGGGGAGGTGGGGTCGAGCCAATCGATCGCGGCGAGAAAAAAAAACAGGGGAGAAGGGATCAAGGAAGAAGTGAGATTAAAAACATAAGCGAACAAAGGCGGAACAGCTCCTAATGTCGGAGGATAGCACGCCGCTCTCTTGAAACTGAGAAGCGTAGGAGCGGCCGAACAGCCCGGAATCGCCGGGCGACGGTGTGACAACGGGTCGAAAGGAAGAAAAAGACGGACACAACACCGTGATCAGGGAAAACCCAAAGAGTGAGCAGCGGACAAACGAAAGAAACAGGCGAAAGGCGCGACTAAGAACACAAAGGGGAGGGAGGACCCGGACCATAGGTAAAACAGCCCGATCGGAGAGTGCACTCATTTTCACTAATATGAAAAAACTGCATGGACAATCAGTTTGGAGGTCTACAAAGTTAACCTCGAAATTGGTTTTTCGATAGGAACGTGAGAGGGGAACGGGATTAGCGGCTCTCGGCGGAAGTCAAGGCAAAAGGCGGCAAGGGGGGGAAAAGCTGACGCATCCAAAAGTAGTGGGGGACTGAATAAAGTTCCAGGCGCACGCCGAGGAAGGCTTCACTCTAAGGAAAGAGTGGTGCGGAGACCTTGTGAACGTCGATCCGCCGGGGAGATGGAAAAAAAAGGGACCGAAAAGAAATTGGTCATCCGGGGCATAAAGACTCGTCGAATAAATCGAGTCGGAACGCGTGTCGTTTAGTACCATCTTCTCAAAAAAAACGCCGGCCGAGCCAGAAATGAGGGTGGCCTCAAGCTTTGATAACCGCCCTAACAGAAGAGGACGAGGAGGGATCTAGGAGATCCGTGCGAAACCTCGCTCTAGGCGCGAAGACGAGAGCTTCACTCCAAGACAACGCCGAGTCAACGCGCGAAGCCGGGGACGGCGCGGCTAAGCAACAAGACCGTCACAACCAAAACATCCTCCTTAAAACAAAGGTTTCTCCGCCACCTCTGATACGGACGGTTGATGCTAAGAGTAACCCAATGAGGCAGGACTCAGACACATTCAATTACGGACATGTTTCGGTTGTCCAGCAATCGAGAAGGGAGAGGGAGGGAAAGATTGCATACCATAAAGGGAACCAGCGAAAACGACCAGACTTACTCCAAAAGGGACTTGCCACAAAGGTGGCCTGACGATGTTGCTCTCTGGCAATTAACCGTTTAAGGGGGGGCGGACATCTCGCGTCAAATTCCTGGAACGGAACCGATGTACCCTTGCGGGCCGCTTTAAGGGGAAGGTTCGTCACTGCTCGGGAATCTCGTCGTTTGGTGGTTTGGTTTAAAGAAGGGGACGCGCCGGCGCGCGCCGGAAAAAGGATATCAAGGAGGGCGAAACTGAATATACCTCTGAGGAGATGCGACCATGAAAACAACGCTATCGCGGAAAAGAGACAGGAACCGCGCAACTAAGGTTTCCAACAATATAAAAGAGATCTGGAATCTTAACCTCTCGACAAGTTTCCTGAAGTAATGAACGGCACTGGGACGGGCATCACCGTAAGAAAAAGGCAGAAAGATAGGAGACCGCCCTGGCTGGGACAATATCCGTTTGAAAGGTGGGAGCCCCCAAAGGGAGTGCTGGACTGGCTGGAGCCGAAACAATGACGATCCCCGCCTAAACTACCAGAGCCAACTCGCTCTTCATGAAGGGTTTAGGTACAGGGAAAATATGCCGATTTTGGGAAGATGAATCTGGGCAATACTATGAGGAGCTTTCTCGTGGGCTCACCATCCAGATCGCCTTGTTGAAGGGAAAGCGAAAAAAGGAGCAGAGAAATGACTCCAAAAGCAGTCATAAAAGAACCGCGGCTGCGGTGGCGTTCCAAAAAAGAATCCTGAGCTGGAAACCTAAAAATCTCTAAAACATAGGGAGGGAGGGAGAGATGTATCCTTGTCAAATAAGGTTTCCTTGGCAGGGAAGAACCACCGCAAAGCCGATGCAGATCGAAAATTACGATCGGGCGCTAAATCTTCCAAATAAGGCATAATTTATGTGGGGGGAAGAAAAGAGACCGGAGGAAGAGAAATCAAATCGATGCCATCAACAAATGAAAAGAACGCATAAATTACCGCACAACTGGGGATAGGTGTTAAAGGTCGGATTGGAAGTGCTCCTCGCAGCAAAATGAGGGGGCACGAAAAAAAAACGAAGGATAAGCCAGGGTATCTTTTTGCAAGAGGAACGGGGTCGCGATCTGCAGCTACTGGAATGTGCGACCAGACCGAGTTGACGGCCAGAGGGAGGAACGGTTCCGAAACGTTGAGAGAAAGTAAGTCACAGTTTGGGGGAGAGAGGAAAAAGCAGGGCCTTGCCCCTTCAGAGGAGGTTGGGTAGCGGGTGGTCCCGCGGACGTCAGGAGAAAAAAGAAGGACAAGGTGACGAAGGACGGTCGATCGGCGAAATCGGCATCAAAACAAAAAAACAAGAAAAACAACGGGTCACTTCACCGCACCCACACCAGCGCCAGCCAAAAAAAAAAGGAAGAAAAAAACCGTTGGGCCTCAGCAAAAAAACCGAAAGACAAGCTTGCAAAGAAGGAAGGACAACCCCACCAAACGCAAAAAGAGATCGAAGAAAAGGGGCCCCTCCACTTCTGTCACGAAAAAAAAAAAACAACGGCTACTATAGAGCTCAGGAAGTCCATCGTAGGGAAATTTAGAGGGTCCGTTCAGAGGCTGTCGGATGGTCGATTCTCTTCAAGGAATTTTCCAAATATCAAAGAGGGAAAAAGGAAAAAGGAGTGGGGGACCCAAGAATGGTTGTCAAGTCTTCTAAACTGGCGGTGGGTAAAGAAGCTTTCGCCCACCTAGAAAAAGGGAAAGTCTTTAAAATGGAAATGTCCGTCATGGATCTGGGAAGGAAAAGAAGAAGGGGAAAAGTTGAAGAAGAAAAAGGAGTACAGTGGGAAAATTCAAAAAAGAAGGGGGATTGTATGAGGTCTTTCTGTTGGAATATTGGGTGGCGTACCCGCCGTTCCCGTATTAAGTTGGGAGGGAGAGGGAAGATTGGGGGAAAGAAAGAGAGATCTTAGGCGCCAGAACGGAAAGTGCCTAAAGGCCGAGACAAGTACAGGAAGCGAACAGAAACTTTTTAAACAAAAATGCCTCCTATCCAAGAAGCGTCTGTGCGGCCGGCTGTGACTAAGGTGGGGGGAAACGAACTACAAACACGGGGGTACTCTAATGGAAACAAGGCTGAAAACGCTGACACGAACGTCAGTTTGCAAATTGGAAGGAAAGCAGGGGCGCGGATGCGATCAAAACGGTCGAACGACGGAAGCCAAAAAATGATTAATACGTTCAAAGGCTCTCAAGCCCAACCCCCGCCACCATGAAAAGAAACGATGGCCGGCCGTGAAAAGGGAGCAAAAGCAAAGGCCGCCAAAGCGAAGAAATAATCCCAACAAAAACTAGGGAAAAAATCGGGAGGTGTGTTTGGGTTAAAAAAAAACCTGTGAAATCCTTGGCGTCGAGGTTTTAAAAACAGGAGGGGACAGGAGGGGAGAGAGGAAAGGCCGGAGTGTCGGAAACTAGGGACGGGCCGAGGTGGGGCCACCTGCCACGCTCCCGGTGGGGGGTACACAGAAAAAAATGCGGCTCTGAGTTTCAAAACTCGGGAAAGAAGGAAGAGGGGCGGAAGAAGGGAGAAACAATACACTGCCCTACACAAGTGTCCGGTTTAAAAACTCCGTAAAAAAAACTGTTCACACCGCCAAGTCCTGGGGAAGAAATAAGCTCTCCAAGAAAACGAGCAGGTACGGGTACGAAGAGAAGAGGGGGGTGAAGGAAGGAGGGGGGGAATGGGGGCGAAGAGAAAAAGGCACCCGGGCGGCCTTAGACAAGGAAAATCGCAAAAGAGGATAGCTATGATAGATCCACAAAACGCATCGGGTGGTTGGTCGTCACAACCGGAAGAAAAGATAGAGGAAGAAGAAGGTAAGAAGAACCTGATCACATCAATATTTTAAAAAAGCGTCAAGAAAAAAGGGGTAAAACGGGCGAAATATTATGGCTTTACAAAAAGCTCGGGTACTCCTAGGACATCCCGCACTTTTTGCCCGAGTGTGAAAAGGCAAGAGAGAGAAAAAAAAAAAAACGGAGGAGGAAGAGAAGAGATTGGGGATTTCCATAGTGCACTTTCGCTAAGGTGGCGCGGAAGCGTACTTAAGGTCTATCTCAATACAATTAACGCCGTAAACATACTATTGAATATGGTGGGACGTGAGGGGGTAGAGAGAGGAAGGGAGGAGAAGAAAAGCTGCTCGTTGTTCGCTTAAGAAAACAACCCCGGGCGTTTTGTGTCGGCCCGAAAGCGTCGGGCGAATGAGAAAGTCTGTCCAGTTGACTCAAGGATTGAACAGGAGCCCAGAATGGAACCTGGAAGAGGAAGAGAGGGACAACAGCTCTTTCCGAGTAGTAAGCAAAAAACGTCCACAGCGTGTGGGAACAGTCGCTAAAAGATTCTGAGGAGAGGTGGACATTTCGAAGCAGGATCGGACAAAAAAAACCCAAAAAACCTGAAAAAAAAAATCGCAAGTCTGGTGGCGACAAAGCGAAAAACGAGGACTGTAAAAGGACGAACTGGGGACCACTAAACCATAGGGAGAGAGGGGAAGGGGGAAGAAAAAGTCAAAGAAAAAGGTCGACCCAAGGCAGGGCGAGCACTACTGAACCAATAACCATATTAAAATGGGCTTCAAGTTCAAGGGGGGGGGGGGGGGGGGAAAGGGGGGGGGCAGAAAACAACAGCTAGGGGGGGTGTGTCGAATCTGAATTAAATATGAAAATCGCGCGTCTGGCCCAGGGTGCATGGAGGGAGGGGAGCTTCCGGAGACCAGGGAGGAGAGCTCCTAGGTTTGGGTGGGGGGGGGGGGGGGAGGTCGGGTTTGGTTGTCAAAACTTGATCCACATTGAGCCAGCAGCGTGGGAAAAGACGTCCCGCGGTTGGAGGGAAAGGGGAAGAGAAGCGAAAGAAGAAAAGGGACACAGAGGAACGGGACTAAGGAAAAAAAATCCGGTCAGATACTCGGAAAGAGGATAAAGCAGGAGAAAGCGGTTCGAGGTCTTCGTTAAACCAGAAAAAGGGAGAAAATCAAAACCCGGCCGAGCCAAAAAGTCGGTCATGTAAAGTTGAGAACCGGCACCGAAACGTCGTTCTTTCTCTTAAGGTCCGGGAAAGGGACATCGCAGGACGGATGGGTAAGGGGCAACGACGAAAAGGACGTCTGGTCATTGCTCTAACTATTTAAAGCGCGTCCCGGGACGTCGACGAGAAAGGGGGGACGCTATTCACACTACAAACCCTAAAAAACGCATAATCCCCGATTGGTTGCCTGTCGCTCAAACCTCTGGAAAAATGGTCCGGGTTGAGGAAGTTCAAATAGGAAAAAAGGAGGAGGGGGTACTCACCTAAACACTGAAAAGGAAGGTCATATTAACATAGAAAGTACTTAAGCTACGACTAAACCGAAGAGGCTTAAAGAGGGGAAAGAAAAAAGCAACGTGACAAACAAGGAGGGGGAAAAAAAGAACTGTGGCAGAGATGTCTCTCTACAATTGATGACTTTCAGAAAAGCCTCAATAAAGGTTCCTGAAAGAAAAGATTTAAAGGAGGAAAGCAAGTCTGGGAGTCACCTAGCTCATAAAAAGCGGTGGGTGGTGTGCCACAACGGGAAAAAAGGACCGAGCGCAGAAGGAGTCCAACTGGCATTCTTGGGCCGGACGGCCGTTCAAGCGGCCCACGCCTACAAAAAAAAGATCGCGCAGGGGAAGAAAAAGAGAAAAGAAAACTCCACCCGGATTAAAAAAGAGTACCTACTCTCTATAACTGCAGAAAAAAAGGAAACCTAGCTGGGCCTGCATCTTCTTATGGGGATAAAGGAAAGCTGGGAGAGGATGCAACGGGGAAAGAAAAGTCGGATACCGCTACCAATATATCCGTCGTGTACGCACGAAAGTGACCTGAAGAGAAGAAAGAAAAAGGAAGACCGACATCCGAAAAGGGCCTAAAAATGCCGCTCTTCAAGCAGAGTGACTAAGGTGGAAAAGAATGGCCGAGGGGGGGGGAATTACTGGCTGCCAAAAACGCGGGAGGGGGTCTATGACAAAGGGTCGTTGGGTTCCCCAAGCCTCCCTAATTATGGGGATTTAATGCCCGATAAGCGCAAGGCCCGCAGAAGGAAAAGGGGGAGGGGGGAGATGAACGCAAGAAACAGGCGGGGGCTTGGCCAGGAACCCTAAAAGAA
>Ga0179591_1354276_pt1 | contig 14280 bp, 12 predicted proteins | sample CZOMad2_1_08_16f_FD_182891 | JGI IMG/M metagenome (GOLD analysis project Ga0179591, IMG submission 182891) | Vadose zone soil fungal communities from Angelo Coast Range Reserve, California, USA - CZOMad2_1_08_16fungal (PacBio error correction) | ecosystem: Environmental > Terrestrial > Soil >...
CCTCGGGTCGGCTCTTCTCTCTGCTCCAGGGGGGGTGGGTTGGGGGTCGACTCAAAAATCCTTGAATCTTTTACTAATGAGGGGAAGGTTGTTGGCCAGGATCTCTTCAGGATCGTTTTGTTATTTAGTTACTGCTTAAATTCCTCAAAGGAGTGGCCCAGGTAAGTGGGGGTTTTCAACCACCCCAGAGCGAACACGGGCGTTGGAAAAGTGCAGGTTCGTGAGAACAAAAAATCTTCACGCTAACCAAACTTTCCATTGGGGACAAAGGGAAGGTCATGAAGTTTTCTCGGCGGTTCGGAGACGGGGAAAGGCGATGTCGTGGAGCGTCGTAGGGCGGGGGGACCGGGGGGCGATTCATGGGCGGAGATATTGTGCAGGGAGGAGTTCGACGACAGGGCGGTGGTTTTCTGAGAGAACCGTGTTCCATGCATCAGAAAAACAACAACCTGAGAGTGAAAATAGAAAGGCCAAAGCGACCGGGTTCGTAAAAAAGAAAAAACGCCAATGGTCGACTGGGATCGCGAAAGACCACGAACTCTCCATCACCTCAAAGAGTTTCCAAGTACCCACGCCCGAGAAGGCCAGCAACACATCGCTGAGAACGGCGTGAACCGAACATAAGTCATGAGAGGACTAGACTTTGTCCAGTTAAACTCTAAAAGAGGGGCTTCAGCGAAGTAATATGTGGTTGGGATAAAACAAAGCAAGCTGTCCCACCGCCCTCATGGAACCCCGCGTTTGCATCCTTAGAAGAAACACGGCTAAGATCTAGAGTGTGCCTTACTGTGAGACTAGAGAACAGAGAGAGCACAAACAGAGCAAACGGTTCCGGCAGTGTCCAGGAGAAAACCCAGCCGCGAGAGTTTTCGCCGGAGCATCCATTCTGAAGGGGTAATACGCGTTAGCGGTCGATAAGCCTAAGGAGGGGAGTAAACGAGATGCCAAAAGCGATAGGAAGGGCACTATCAAAGCTTGAGGGGGCAAGGCTAGGTGCAGATAAAAACGTTTTTCGCAACCCGCTTAAGAGGGCTGACTCACGGGGGGACTTAACAGCAGGGAAATTAGGAAGCCGCCTGAGAAGGGGTAAGGAAATCGTCACGAAAAGACCCGGACGAGACAAAAAGGTACTACTACTGGACTGAAGTATTGAGAAGGCAGGTCCTACCGAAAGAGGGGGAAGATGGTGAAATAACCCGAAGAAAAAAAAACTCGCACCCGGCCAGAGGACAAAGGATGAGTTCTGAAGGGAACAGAGTTTTCCAGATAAGAATAAGTGTACGTAGAAGGGTGGGAAGAGCGGTAAGATTAAATTGGGATTTATGGCGATAATCTCAAGGAGTACAGAGGGCTGAGACGAAGTGTCGAAGGGTCATGAAGTAGAAAAGAGAGAAAGGCTGAGTACGTCAGACGAAAGTCCTGACTGGACAAAAAAGGGAAAGGAGCGAAAGGAACCCACGGACTCGCAGCGATGAGAGAAAGAATAACTCGAGGGAGGAAGAAAGTATAAGAAGTTTGCGACCATAAAGTGGCCCGAGGAACCCGAGAAAAAAAAAAGACGTAAACCAGAACGAAACTACCTGGGGGTGGGAAAAGAAACAAGAAAGACTTAGGAACAAACACTCTCTTCCAAATCGAGGGGGACTTAATTTAGACTCCAGCGGTTTTACTAACACTCGTAAAAATAAGGTAATTAGGGGGGGGCGCGGAGAATCCCTTATTTCGTCAGAAGGGAAGGATAAAGAAACTGGTTTTTAAGACTACTTCTTTCTCCTGCAGTGAAATAGAATTAGGGGAAACGACAGAGGGGGGAAGTTCAAAAAATCCCGTCATCACTAGGAAAAAAACTGTTAGAACCCAAGGGGGAATTCTGCTTGAGCCCGCGCGGGAGTCCCGAGTGAGAATGGATAGAGTCGCCCTGAAAGAAGGAAGGAGGCCCCGGAGAAGACGAGCCCATTGAAGGGGTCCACGGGGCAGGGGAACATTTAAAAGATAGGAGAGAGGGCCAGCACAGTGAATTCCTAGGGGAAAAGAGAAAGAGTTCTGCAACGATTGTCAGTAAATGAAGTCATTTATGCTTCAAACAATGGGCCATACTTTGGGGGTGGAAGAAGGCGGGGGGGGGGGGGGTTTGGGGGGGGGAAAAAAAAACGTGCTTCAAAAAACCCGCCCTCTCCTTCAGAAGAGAGGGAGCAATTCTCCCTGCGATACGCCAAGTAAAGTTTTCTCTGCCATTCCAAATTCGAAAAAAAAAGACGGACTGAGGACCACTGTGCAGAAGACACGCGCGCAGAGTACCTCGGTCTTCTTCACGGCTTAACGGGAATGCGATGCCGAGGGTCAATTCCAAAAAAAGGAAATGTATTTGGAGAGATACAGGTGGGGGACCCGCGCCGAGCACATCAAAGGGAGGGGGGGAAACAGAGTCCATCAAAAAAGGGAAAGAAAAAGCACCATCAAGTTAAACATAGAAAAATGATCAACACATCGAAACCACACGTTTGAAAGGACGGCAGCTCCGGCGACCAAGAAAATCAGGAGAGTACAGGAAGGCCATAGCAAGAACCAACTGAAGGGAAAAGCCCGGGCGTAGGAAGAAAAGAGAGGCTAATCTCTCCACAACAAGGGGGGGGAAGATGCTACAAATGGTGGAATCATAAAACTATTAAGGGTCGCAAGGGGACAAAGGGGGATTAGAGGCCCGGAGTAGGTGGTGGGGGGATGAGTCAATCGGGCTATTGGAGGGGGGGTCGATCGGGCGCGTGGAGGGGAAAAAAAAACACAATTCCCTAGGGAGAAAAAAACTCGTTGTCAGTTGTAACTGATGAACATCTCGGACATCAACTTACTTGTGGAGGAGGGCGGAGATGGGCTTTTGCAAGGCGGGCCTCTAGTGCGAGCAGATGTTTTCTCTGAAACTGTCACGCTGGGATTCGGGTAGGGGAAAACGACACTTACCATCAATAGGGGAAAGGGGAGAAAAGCGAAAAAATTCCTCGAACGAGAATTGAAAGCAGTGTGTGTCAGTAACGCCGGGAAAAATTGTTGTTAGGAATTGTACGGGCAGATGAAAATTAACAACTTGGGCGAGACTATTTCTATAGAGGGAGGTGGACGGTTCTAGTAGGGTGTGCCGACGGCCGTATGGACCAAGGGATGGGACAAGTTGGGATACGATTAATAGAGGGGCTTGACTCGTGCCCCGAAGATGGAGAACACGCGATGGGTGAGGGCTACTGAAGGCGTAGTCAGGGAAGAGGGCGGTGCAAAAACTGGCAATCCGAACCGCGCGAAAAATTGAGGAAACCTAAGGGAGAAAGAGAGATAAATTCGAGCTGTGGCCATAGACGAAAAGGGCTGGCTGTGGGTGGTTGGTGGGAGTGAGAGTTTGTTGATTGACCTTGCAAGGGGGGTGGGGGGGCTTCTCTGACTGGGATGAAAAGCAAGGAAAGGGAGTCACCTTTTGGGAGAAAGGGGAAAAGCAGGGCCCCTAGGGGATGGGTAACACGCAGAAAGGGGAAAGGGTGTTCGGGGTAAGAAAGAGGCGTTGGTTACCCAAGGGGAAGACCTGCACGGACCAGAGAGTGCAACTCTTACTTGGGTTTACTAGGGTGTTAGGTTTTTCTTTGTCTATTTTTAGTGGTTGTTAGCTTTTTGTGGTTTTTTGGTTTGTTTGAGGTTGCCGAGGTGGGCCGGACAGTGTAAAAGAAAGGGTACTGGGGGAGCAACTTCCCCTACGGGATCGGGCGGGAAGCGGCCTCGAAGCAGATGCAAAAAAAATTGTTCTTCTAGTAAGGGAAAGGGGGGGGCGCCTGAAGGTGGACCTAGTGCTTTCCGGCAACTTTTGTAGTATCCTTTTCACCGGGAGGAGATCTTACTGCGTGGCGCGACGGGGGAAGCTTGTTCGCAGAGGCATATGGACGCTGGGAATGGGTAAATCCAAAAGGACGTATGGGGTGATCAACGATCAATTGGGGAACAGTCGAAGACAGAATGGGTGCCGGGTCGGTGTGGGGAGTTTAAGAAGGGGGGGCGCCAGGAATCGGGGGGAAGAAAATGAGGGGAATTCACTATATAAATTGGAACTGCAAAGGAGTGGCGTAAGTAAAACAGGGACTTGACTTAGGAAAAGAAGAGTTGCAGATTCTATTAAGGAACAAAGCTGGTGAGCTACGGGAAAACTCTTTTGGGGGATGGTTGAGGTTAGAACGAGAAAGGCAGGATCTAAAGCGGGCGTCAAAGATCAAAACACGAGTAAAAAGAGAAAGGTGGAAATAGAGGACTAGCGAATGGGGGTGATTTCTGGCAACGGCAAGGGTGAGTGTGGAGTCGAGGGGGACTGAAAAGACCTACGGGCTCACTAAATGTACCGTGGCTCGGGGGAAAGAGACCAACAACTGAACATTAATATGGAGGGGAGAAACCCACTTCTGAATCTTGGTTCACAATTCAAACAGAGTCCGGTCACGGAAAATGGTAATAGCGTCGTGAGGAAAGGGGAGAGGTCGACGGGGTCTTTGGAAAGGGAGGGAATTTCGTGGACACGGAATCTATGGGGGCCGAGCTAAAAGGGTAGCAATGTGGGTGGAAGGGAAGAGGACAGACAAATTGTGGGTTTCTGTTCGACCGTGGGATCGAGTCAACACAACCGTGGGAGTATAGAACAAGTAAAACCAAAACACTGGCGAACGTCCGCGCCAGAGCGCACAGTTCCAATCTACTAAGTGCCTGTAGAAAGAAAAGCTCCGAGAAATCATAGAACTTCCGGGAAAAGACTACTATCACAGAGTGGGGGAAATAGGAGGGGAGAAGCGCGTTAGAGAACACAGCATGTAACAAACAGCCCGTCCAGAGAGAGGGGAATTGAAAATGATCTGGCCAGAAGGGGGTACTGGGGATCGTTGGTTGTGGGTGGGGGGGGGGGGGGGTGGGGGGTGGGGGTGGGGGGGGGGGGGGGGGGGTGGTTTGGGGCTATAGGCTTCTCACCAAAGGGGTCGGTGGGGGGGGGGGCTTGAAGATCCAGGCAGCACTTGGGGAACTCAAGAGAAAAATAGCGTCCGATCGAGGGGAAAAGGGAGATTAGAACGAGATAAGAAGGAGCTATCGGCTAGACCCGGGGACGGGAACAGGCGTTACAATACCAAAGTGCTCGCACCGCGTCAGCAAGAAAATACAGGACACGGACGCCACAAGGGGGAAATAAAATCCCGCGAACGAAATCTACTGAAACTAAGCGTATTAAATCGTCAGTGTATCAGAAAAAACGGGATTTGGGTGAGGAGCGGGGAGAAAAGACAAACGGAAGAGCCTTCGGCGGTCAGAAATCGAATGAAATAGGGACGACACCTTGTTGGCAGCACCGGAAGGTCCCAGGGAGAGAAGCAGAAGACTCGCGCGGTGGGCAAGGAGAAAAGCGAAACGGTCGCGAACTTGCAGTAAATAGACAAACCATTAACTGCTCCCGGCCTCTCCGGGGGGACGGAGAAGGCGTAAGCTCAGAAGAAGAAAGGAATCCGTCAGAAAGTCTGGGAAAGCTCGTCAAACCAAGCCCCGCAACAAAAAAAACAAAAAAAGGAGAACAAACCCGCTACAAAAAAGGGCTTTCCGCAGTAAGCTAACAGAATAAAGGGGGCAGAAAGTTCTGAGCGCCGGGGGGCTACACCGGTGTTCTATCTTTCGACCGGAAAAAAATTCGGCAGAGAAAAACCGATAGGTTCAAACCCAGCGAGTGTCGAAAACTAAAAAAAAAAAAGAAATTGACGTCTTGATTGGGCGCGCCCGCGAAGGTCGTCAGAAATTAGCCAACGGAGTTCTGGGAAAGCAGGCCATGGGAATTTCGCAGCGTCCTAGAACAGCCGTTCAAATCAAGTCTGAGAAAACAGAGATAAAACCACGGCGGGCCATAGGGACGGTCGGGTCGGTCGAACCCCCCGCCGCCTTCGACATCCAAAGGTTTTTCGATCGACACGTAAACGGGGTCGACAGCCCAATTGAAAGACAACCGCCGCGCTTAACAAATGTTTGGACGCACGAGAACCCCTCAAGGGAAGGACAAGTGTCAGAAAAGGCGACGGAGCTTCGAGCAAGGACCTCATCCAAGCTCATGTCGCGATAAGCCGAGCAAGGTCCAGCGGCACCACGGAACAAGTCGCACGAACACAGCAAATTACGCGGGGGGCTCATAAATAGACAGAGATCTGACGGCTACCGAGGTAAGTAAACCTGCGGGAAAACCGAAGAAACTCGATAAAAAGTACGCGGCAAGACATGGGTCGATTCGCATCTAGGCGGGCTTTCAATCTGGCGCTCAAAACAACGACATTTAGGGAAAGTATATGTCTACGCGCTGCAGAGCCTCTGGTCTCTGGGGTTTTGATAGACGATCGGGCGGGGGGAAAAGCGCGCTGTCGAGGGTAACGGCTTACCAAAAAAAGTGACGGTGGTGGACGGGGTAAGGGTTGAAGGCTCCACTGGCGGCCCATGGGACGCAAAATACTGACGAAAACTGGGAGAATTTACACTGAACAGCGAAAGAAAAGGGTTAACAGGACGCGAGTATACGGGGGGGTAAAAGTGTGAAAAAGCCTGGGGGTTTCAGTGAGGCGGAACAAGTTCGTGGCGCGCCGAGGGGGAAGGGGGGCTGGGAGGCGGGGGCGAATAGACTTCAAGGGGAAAAAAGCCGGGTAAAAATGATTCTCAGAGCTCATATAGGGGGGGGGTACGGAGATGAGAGGTACCTGGCCGTCAATTCTTTTTGAAAGCGAAAAAGGGGCTAAACGGTCGATTTGGAAGGAGCTGAGGGAGCTGAGCTCGAAACGCGGGTGGTGGAGTTGTGACGGTGGGTGAGTTTTTGAACCTGAAAAAGGGTCGGGCGGGACCGCCTGAACGGGTTCATTAGGGGTAAGGTGAGAGGCAGCGAAGAAAAGGTTCAGTAAACACACCAACGGTAAAATTTATTGGGGAACGATAACCCAAGGGCCAAAAAGCGAGGGGGTGGAAGAATTGTTTCGGTTTGTTGAAGGGGGGGCAACACGGTGTGGGTGGGGTGGGTACCGACGTTAGGGGGTCAGGGAGTGTAACGCTTCTGAGCAACGAAAAAGAGTAGGGTGCTTGAGGAAGAGGAACTATGAGGCTCGGCTCGCGAGTCACCTCTTGGGTTTATTTCGCGACTGGGGTTGCCACTGAGGCGTAGGACCGTAAACGACGTTGTCGAAGGGTCGCTTGGCAACAGAACAGGCTCAGGGCTCCGTCTGGGTAGCGCGAGTGAGCTATGAAAAGGGAACTTGGACATTTCGGTGAAAATGTTAAACTATGTGAATCGACAGGCGGCGTCAATTTTAGTTCGAATCGTAGAAAAAACGGGGTCTATTAGACGTTAGTTTCAAGGCGTTTCTGTTGAAGTCAACCATCGGGATGTCAGACTTACGGGGGGTACGAACTAGGTGATGTGTCGCGCTTGGAAGACACGAGCTCTGAACTGGTGTCTGTTACTCGCATGTCGCTCGCTCTCGGGTAAAGCGTAAAAATTCGACTGGATTGAAGTCTAACGACGATGCTGGAGGAGGATTTTTTCCGACGTATAGTTTTTATTAATATAGACCGGCCTCAAGGGGTCCAGTTTGTTCGTCAATTCATGTCAGCGACGGGGGTTTTAACGGTATGTTTTACAAATCGGCTAAAGAGTCCTGTAAATTGGTAACAAGGTTCGAACCTCTCATCGTTTTATAATCTCTGGTTCGTTCCGGGATAAGAGATGTTTTGATCTGGTAGGAGATGGGTCAGTGGTAAATGCGGTGGCTGCCGTAAAAGGGCGAGGTTCTGAGGAGGTCACCAGTTTCATAAATTTCCTTGGCCAACTCGTCTAAAATCAGAGGAGGAGGAGATATGCAGAAAAAAAAAAAAAATCCACCTTTGTGGAGCAAAAATTTCTAGCCACGAAAAAAACCTAAACTACGCGAAAATTACGATCGAAAAAAAGTTCGAAGACCCCAACGAAGGCCTCCGGCGTCTGGCGAGATAGGATTCTAGAAGTTCAGAGTGGTAAACGAAAAAACACCAATCAACGGCAAATTGGTTGTAAGGAACCATCAATGTTACCCTCATTACATCGCTTTTGCGGTCTCGGGGCGAATAGATTGGACATGATGATGGAAGACGAGCGCACCCCGAATCCCGTTTCCGGCAGGAGGAAATCATCAGAGCTGAAAAACAGGTGGAAGCAGGTCGCTAGCCCTGGAGAATATATAATCTTCTACCTACGAAAGCAACAACAGCAGGCGGTCATTTCAATATCACAGTTCTTAAGGCGTCGTACGAACCGGGGAAGAGCGGGAAACGTTCGGCACCTACGAGGCGCACGAAGGCCCAGCAAAGCAGCGAAGACGGGTCCAACTGGGAGAGGGAAATCGCGCAATCCACGCCAAAACTCCAAACCGGAACCTTCGGCTGACGACGTGGGAAGGGCACATGAAGAAGTGTATAGAGTTGTCACGCTTGCGGCACAGAAACTGGGAAGGAACAACTAAGAAATCCTTCATTTAAAAAGCCAAGACTCTGCGTCGGGCCGAATCGGCCGGACTTGGGCAACCGGGGGGCTCAGCCTACCTGATGCTGAAATAGAGATCCTCAAGAAAATGTAGCGGCCCTTAAACACTGCACTAGCAAAAAAACCCAAACTACTTACAAAAAAACAATGCCACTTCTCTGGGCACGCGCTGAGTCCCCGCACGAAAGGGTTTATGCTAACTCGCGGAAAATATCTGTCTTCTAGCCTCTTGAAGCTGGACAGTGTTGCACTCGGAAAGTTCCTGAAGAAAGGCGGGGGTCGCCCGCCATAGGCTGGCAAACCCAAGGAACTACTTAACCTCACGGGGGTATACACCATCCGATTGGGGGTCCTGAAATGACCAAGATTCTTAGCTCGCAGTGCAACGTCGCGCGCACGTAAGTGTTTTCAAAAACAGGATTGGGTACGACTCCACACACCGCCCGACGTGCAAGCGGTATGTAATTTCAGAATAGATTAGTATAAAAACTGCCAGACGGGCGGCGGGAGGGAGAAACCCCGACGCCTACAATATATTTCGTCATGGGGGGGACAGGGCGCGCCCAACCGCGTTACGCAAAAAAAAGTGAACATAACAAAAAACGCAGGCCTGAAACTGTCATCGAAGAAGTCTTGATGTGGGACCTCGCCGCAGCTTACTTATAACAATCAGAGTGTAACTGGCAAAACGGATAATCATAGAGGGGACGCTCACGTACCATAAGCATGGAAATGATAGGACAACGGCGCAGCAGTGGTTGTGTCTGCTCACTGCAAAGCGGTAAGTAGATATCATGAGGCCACTTCATGGGCGGAGCAAGAGAGTACTAAAGCTCGACCCACAACGTAGGAGGAGAAGATTCGGGATTGGAAACAGTGTTCCTGTCTCTTCTCAACAATTGAAGGGGTCTTTCAGATTTCTATGTAAGTCCACCTGGTCTTTCATACAGCCGCTGAAATCGGATAACCTGGTGAGTTTAAGAACAGCTCACTGCAAAGGCCAGGTGGTAAAAAGAACCCTAAATGTGTTCTCGCCGCTGTGAGTATAGGAATTGCTACTTCTAAAAAAAAGATGGGAAGAACGATGGAAATGGGTTTTAGCTAAATCACAGCCTAGTTTTCGAATGTTGGGGAATACTCTATTCGCGAGGAAACAGCACATAAGAGGGGGTCGGAGGGCGGGTTTCGAAAAGTAACTCCGTAGAGTCCGGGTAATGAAGAACCTGAGTAGTAGTCGAGAGATGGAAGTGATGGGGAAGGGCCCTGCGGTCGGTTCCGAAAGAGACGTCTAAAAGCAGAACTTGGTATTCCGAAAACGAGAGGGGGAAGCCAAGTCAAAACGAAAGAGGCTAGGGTTACCGGGATGGAAGGGGGTGTAGTTGGAAAACACCAGGGTGGGGACGACTGAGAGGGTAACGCGAAAGATAATGTAGAAAAATCTATCTTCTACCACACCGAGGAAAGGTGATTTTGTGCGCGAGTTCATAAAAACGAGACAGAGGGCGCGTAAGGGGGGCTTGGTTCTGTCAACAGCTTTGGATTGTTTGGGGTTACGGTTTGGACTTGGGAAAAAGAAAAAGAGTGTAACGGATCTAAAGGGACAGTTATTCTGAAGCGGAGTATCGGGAGCGAATCAAAAGCGCCTTGGGCTTAACTGACAGGGTTGACCGGGCAGAGGCTGCCGCCAACGTTTTCGAGGGTCTTGTCAATCGCAATTAGGAGGATAGTTAGAAAAGCAACCCAATGTGAAATCGATCGGCTGTCGACACTATGAAAAAGATGATGTGAGTGAAACGATCAATCAAGAAAGCGAGACAAGGTTTGAAAACGGAGTGGCTGCGGTAACATCGCCGCCGGGCGCAGGTAACCCGTCGAGCTCCTTAAGGCAAGCATAGAACGGTGGGGAAAAGGGATAATGTGACAAACGAGGGAACTGTCTGCGTCGGTTAAGCGGTGAATAAAGAATTAGCGGCCGTAAAATCTGCGTTTAAGCTGACCTGCCTCTTTGTTCGTGGAAAAGACGAAGAATCGTGAACCGAGGTCTGCGCTCGAAGCTCAGAGCTAAGCTATCTGGGGACGAGAGCTTCTGGGTCCGGTACGCGGGACCGCAGTTGATAAAAACGCCATTGGGTCAGGACTTTGGGCTCAATGGCGGTCCGCGCTTTAACTTCTAGGGGAAAAGGATGAGGGTTGTGATCACACCAAAGGATACACTCTTATGATTCTCTTTGGGGGAAGCAAACGGGTCTCGCCTTTTTGGGGTGGTTTTCTACGGAAGACGGAGAAGTCTAGATTAGGGAGAGTCTATTTTACTGGAAGAAAGGGTATTATATTTTTCCATTACTTTTTGGGTTCGCGAAAAGTTCGTTTTTTCATTTCTTTGGTCATCTCTCTCAAAGGTAGCATATCATAATAAGACAGTCGAACCAATTGTTTAGGCTCTACGACCTACCCTTCAACTAGTACAGAGAAAGGCTAACCGAATCAACATGGGAACCTCGCCTACGCAAAGACATCGCCTGAAGCGGCGCCCCCCTGTTGAGGACGAAAAAGTGGAGAAAGGCTATCGAGGCGGTTAATTGAAACGCAATCGGAATGAAAGTAAGATGGTTTAAAAAAAACAACGAAAACCGCTTCGTGGCTTTACGAACGGCGGCTGCAACTGAGCCGGTTTCGTACGGCACCGAATCGGGGGTCAGGGAGGGAAAAGCCCACCCCGTCGATTGACTGCCGCTCCTCCTCTCCGAGACTCCTTAGGTGATGTCACCGAATCGGTGAACGACCTCACCGCTATCAACCCTATCGTTTACCCCTTACCCCGTCCAAGAGAAGGGTGATCGTTCTAAGAAGCTACGGTGGCAGGGCACCACTGGGCTCTCCCAATCCTCGGCGCCTACACGAGTTAAATCTAAAACCGATGTCGAATGGCGCCCATCGACGCACAAAGGCAACGGAAAGCGCGCGGCAATGTAGGGTCAAAAATCGAACCTGGGAGGACAGGCAGATGTGTCATCGCAAGGCAATGCTGGATAAAGAGACTCGGGGGGCTGAAAAAGTGGAGCAACGAAAGTGGTACGGGCGAGAAGTGGCAAAAAAACCATTGAGTCGCGCAAAATCGCCTCAATGAGAAAAAAGAATAACTCGCAAAAGGGGGAGTGTTTGGAACCCCAAATTGGGTTACCTACTGCCGAAAAACGACGTACAACAACCCACCATCGAGCTGTTTAACCCAAAACAAGCCACCAGGCACGTAGTGCCGCCATGGCGGTGTTAATGTAAACACTCAAAGGAAAGCTCCTTCTACGAAATCTCGGGGTATAACGGTGGGATCTAACTGAGGAAGTAGCTGATGCGACAACATAGGCCAGGTTCCAAAAAACATCCCCACAACGCCAGGTCAATCCGTGGTCAGCTGTTCAACATCGAAGATCGATCAGTCGAAAGATGGCGGCCGTTTGAGAAAAAACGTTAACTCGCACTAAAAGGGGTCCCCGCATTCAAAGGAGAGTTCGAGCCGGCCGTCACACGTGTCGACATCAAGTGCAACGAGAACAAGTCCAACCCGGCAGTTTGGGGGGGCGCGGTTCTTACCGCTCCCTCTCCTGCTACAAGAGGAAAATGGGCGGACAGGGGTGAAAAACTCGACTAAGCTTTGCCAGACATTCGACCAAGGGAAAGTAAAAACTGGCTGGGACAGTCTGGTGTAAAACCTAAGCCTGAGTCTTGGTATTAACTGAGGGAAAAAGAGGCGCAGGGGACTAATAGGCGTAGATCACATCATAGAGGGCGGCCGAGCCCACGCATCAATAACAGCATGTAGTAGCTCTAGTCTTACCCAAAAAAAAAGGGGTGGGACCGAAGGTCAAAGAAACCTGCTGACCACGCGCATAAGATAACGCAAGATGCATTTCGAACCGCACGGAAGGGGGGGGATGGGAGACAGAAATAAGATCACACAAACAGGGAGGAGGAAAATGCGACGAGATGAGGGAAGCCGATGTTCGAAAACTTTCAAAAAACGGAGATCTAATGGGACGAGCGAAAGGCAGGACCGCTGATCGGGGGGGAAGGGTGGCGCCTGTGATCAGGTTAACCAAACCACCCCCCCCCCCCCCACCCCCCCACAAAAAACCACCCCCCCCCCCCACCCCAACCCCCCGAGCGAGCCACCACCACCCCCCACACAGAACCCCAAGAGCGCCCCCAAACCCCGCCCGCCCCCCAAGAACCCGCCCCCAACGGCTCCCAAAAGAGAACGCCCCAACGACCCTCCCGCTACGAAAGACTTTCATCAGAGGAGGGTCAGTTTGGGGGGGACTGGGGAAGGCTTGGGCGCAGTAGCAATGCCTCGGGGTATCTCCGAATAAAAATTAGAAAAAAACGTCGCTAATGATGAACCTGAAACTGGAACGTCACGGAAGAGAGTCGATGCCAACATTTTGTCATGGCGGGTTTTCGGGGGGTGGAAGACGTGTCGGACCGAGGGCTCTGCCGAATTGCGGTTGTTGAATTTTTCCTCAAAGGGTTTGAATAAAAGGAAGAAAAAAAAATGACGGGACTAGGTGTCGCAGCTATGTACGTCGGGCTAAGAAAGCTAAGTGATGGTCCTCTCTGGAAAAAAAAAGGGCAGATGCGGGGACGACTGGGCAAAAGGCTACGTGAGCCGCTAAAACGTCTTTCGGTTGGGATATGGTTGGTTTTACGGGGGGGGGGAGTGTTTTGAACGAAGATGGCTTGGGCTCAAGAATTAGCGATGTGAGAGGTAACCCCGTTAGAAGGGAAAGTAAAGGAGATTTCGGTTCTAAATACTAAATTATGGTTTGAGTTCAGCACAAACCGGGAAGGAGGATATCGCAAAAAAGGAAAGGCAATGGGGGGGGGTCCTATTTTTTCCGTGTTTGTTTTGTTCTATTGTATGTGGGTTGGGTGGGGATTTGGGGGAGGATGTAACTCAAATTATGGGTCAAACTTCCCCGAGAGGGTGGCTGGACTCCAGATGCTATTACGGGGCAACGCGGGCCAAGTCCCGGCTGCAGTACGAGCTGGTCGACTTTGCGAGAAGCGCAATTCGAGCGGTAGCGGTAATCGCAGCAAGTGCGGGAAAAGAGGGCTTTCGACACTTTATGTTGTGGAGGGGAAACGAAAAAAGCAAGAAGGGCGGCCTGTGGGGGGGGGGGTTACGGAGAATGAAAAAGGCACAGGACCTAAAAAAAAAAACGATTAATGCGTTAGTTGAGGGAGGCGAGCCGCGTCCAGTCCAAGGTGAGTCGACTTCGCGGAAAAGCGGTAGAAGGATTGCAAGGGGTCCGGGGTCAGTGAGAAGCCGTGTCGGGGTTGAGACGATGCAGAAGACTCTATCGGACGCGGCAGCACGAAGCCTGACTGTGAGGAAGAAGGGTAAGTCGGGCGTTTGTCCGTCTGCCGGAACTCGGTCGATGTGGAGAATTCAACAAACAAAAAACAAAAGAAAAAAAATAAGTTCAAAGTTGGGGGAAAGATGCGCCGGGTCGCGATCCAACCCGTCGCCCAAAAAAGGGGTGGGTTGGAAAGATTACGGGTCTGCGAGAGTAAAAATGGCACCACGAATCAGCTCATCGGGTTTTATACGTACGTCGTGACCGTAGTCCATGTCGTTGAGCCGTAGGGGGGAACTTAAAGAACTGGGCGATGAATCCGGGCGACGAGGTCTAGGGGGGGTAGACGGAGTCCAATGGCGGGGTACAAAGGTCGTGGGC
>Ga0179591_1231561_pt1 | contig 14279 bp, 15 predicted proteins | sample CZOMad2_1_08_16f_FD_182891 | JGI IMG/M metagenome (GOLD analysis project Ga0179591, IMG submission 182891) | Vadose zone soil fungal communities from Angelo Coast Range Reserve, California, USA - CZOMad2_1_08_16fungal (PacBio error correction) | ecosystem: Environmental > Terrestrial > Soil >...
TCGGCAAAGTGCCTTTTTCCCTCCTTTATTCTCTGAGGGACGCCGGCTGCGGAACAGCTCGTCCGGGGCGGGAGGTCCACTTGGATATAAAGCTGTGCCGAAAAAAAGTCAAAAGACGAGGCCGATCTAAATCTGAGTCTGTAAAAGAAAGGGAAAGTCGACTATTTTAGAGGGGGGCCCATATCTTGCAATGCCTGTGCGAACAAAAGAGGAGCCATGGAGCAACTGTGACTTTAACGAAAAAGACAAGAACGGAACGGGTGCTGTCGGTGTCTGTCTTCTGGGGAGCAAAATCAAAATGCATCACCTGTGTTTCCAGAAACGGGCGAGCACGCGTTGCGCAATCTGGAAAAATCGGAATCCGGCCAACGGACTCCCATCCAAAGGGGGAATCTGCCATCAGGACGGGAGTTCAGGCTAAGAGAAGAGTCATCTCAGTGAAAGGAGAGGGTCATCTCGGGAAAACGGATTGAAGGACCTGGGCTCGGGCGGCACGACGCAAGGGTTAAGGGGGCGTGACGTAGAAAACCAAGGGGTCTGCGTTTTCCCTTGAAAAGATCTATCATAACTGGGTCGACTGCTCGCCTTTACGCCTGTGAGAGCCGCAAACTCGGGGGAAGTGGAGCGTAAGAAGTGAGAAGTCGGGGAATAGCAGGGGACATTCAGCTTGTTTCGTCGGGGGAGGACCGTCGTAGTCGAATCAAAGAGTCTCGTCGTGATGGCGAACTTTTTAGGGGAAAACGAGGGGGGGAAAACTTCCGTTGGGGGGAAAGAAGAAGAGGAGGGGGAATCGGGGGGAATTGCGGGGACGGAGAAGTACCGGGCATTCGGCCGCAAGCTGGGGATGAGGGGCAGCAGATCTGGAAAAAATCGCGAAAGAACGCTGCCAAGTCCGCTTATGTTAAAAGGGATGCTCATCTTGAGCCCGGCAAAAGAGGGGGGAGGAAGAGTTACGTCTTAAAAGAGGACTACCACGATGGGAGAGGGAGTGAAAAAAAGACAACCGGGGGGTATGTTGGAAGGGAAGGTGACCATTGCGAAACCGAATCATGAATCTGGACGACAACGTTGCAAAACAGGGGGTGAAGAAGGGGGGGGAAGGACAAAGGGTATAATGTCTTGCTGACCGCAGGCGAAGGGGGGGGGGAAGAGAGATCTACCACACCAACACAACGGCGAAGGCAGAGCACGAGGGATCATATGTGAAATAGAGATGTTTATGGCGCCAAATGGTGGGTCCGGTTCCGATCGGCCCTCAACTTTGTGAGCGATGGAGTTGGAGGATAAGTTTTAGGCGAAACTGTGTCCAACTCAGGGGGGAAGTGGAGGAAAAACTAAGCACAAGCGTGTTATTGTAAAAATAGTACCAAAATCATGAGTGGGTCCGAAGCGTTTCCGGTAGAACGCAAAGTTCGTAGCTCATAAAGAAGAGTTTGGGAGGTGCGAACCCATCACGCCTGTCAAAAGAAAGGTCGGATGACCGTTACAGTAACGGGGAGACGCACGATGACGAGCAATGACTCCCGATCTGATCTTGTTGGAGATCGATAACTATCAATTTCTTCAAACACGAGAAAGGGGGGGGGAGAAGGAAGACACCCGGAGAAACAACAGAGGGGGAGAGAAAAAAAAAGTTGAAACAAGAGGGCACTTGAACATGCGAAGTAATCATCTAGTCACCGACCTCGATTCAAAAAAAGTGGCGATCACGGAGAAAGCACAAAAGTGTGGTGAAGTGGAAAAATGGGGATAAGAAAACGGGGAAGCAGGGTCACAAGGAAAAGGATCTTCCTGAGGAACCCCCACTAGCCCCCGGTTCATACGTGTTGGGAGAAGGAACTGGTTATCGAGAAGGAAAAAGAGATGGACAAAAAAGGGAGGAATAGACTTAAGAAGAAAAAAATAGACTGAACTATGTGCATTCAGGGGAGCGAAAGGGCCGAAATTACTGATAGGGTTGCGAGGGATGCAAGTGCTGTTAAATGGAAATTGATGGGGAACAAGGGGAAGAGTGATTTTTTGGCTACAAACACCACCAAGGGAATACATCTACCCATAAGACCGCAGAGAGTGGAAAAGTTCTATTTGATGAAGAATGCGGAGCTTACAAGGATGAAAGAAATGATCAGGGTTTCGTCTCGAAACAAACAAAAGATTGCATGAATCAGGGTAGATATTTTCGCAGGGGAGGCCCCATACCAAGGACGGAACACTGGATTCTCGAAAAGAAGGCAGGGAAAGTTTTGTCTTTGGAGCACGCTTCACCTGAACGGGGCAAGCCTAAGACTGTCACCATCCGCGAAACAAAAGAGGCGGAAAAGCAAAGGTGGAAACGGGATGTAATGACCATCCAATAAAGCACTGCAGCGCGGACTCAGCAGAAAGACGGCGACATGTACACGGCCACATCTGGGTCGGATTCAGCGGAAAAGGTGGCGGAAGGGCAGAAAGAGGTTCATGTTTGGATACTCTTCAAGTGGTAGGGAGAGGATGTAAAAAGGGTGCTACAAGTTTTAATCTACAACTGCCGATCATTCAGGATTTCTAGGGAGAGGAGAGCTTGTTGGGTTGACGGCGCCACGTGCAAGCAGGGGCAAACATACCAAATGATCTGTTATAAACATCGACCTGAGTCAAGAAAGGGGGAGGGGCCAGGCTTTCTCCCCCCCACAGGCGAAAGGAAACTGTGGCTGATGCCCTGCTGATAAGACCGCTGAATCATTGTGAAAGGAAAAAGTCTGGGTAAACAATTTAGGGGGGGGGAGGAAAGGAAAAATGGAAAGAAGGGAGCTTCTTGCTTGGTCTCGAGTATGGAATTGGATTTACTTCTGAAATGAAGGCGGTCCAAAGAGGAGGGCTCAGTCCGCAGACATGGTACGGGAGACCGGATCTGATTTATAGGGGTCTGAACAAATATCTTATAAATATAGAAGAGAGACAAAACAGGTATGAGTAGGAAATAGGGAGATGGGGGGGAAGGGTTGTCTCACGTTGTGTTGAGAAGTTCAAAAAGCTCGTGATAGAAAGCAAAAGGAAGCACGGCACTACCTGACTACCAGGTGCAAGGAAAGGGAGTGTGAACTCTTCTTCCTGAAGAATAGAGGGAGGAAAGAAATGTTGACCATGATGAGCACAGGACGGGGGGGTGTCCCAATTCAAGAGAAACCTTGCCAACGACAATGGTTCCCATGCTATTCTATCGTCACATAACCTATATAAAGTGGACAAAGAGACAGACACGCACCCCCAACTTCTCAACGACAAGAAAAGGATTCGCAAGTTTTGGCGCGATACCAAGGAAGGGCCGGTCGCTCGTAGAACATGGAAAAACTCTCAGAATAGATCTCCTCCCTGATCGGGCACTAGGACATTTTCTTGAAGAAGTAGAAGGAGTACAGACTAATAAGTTAAGAATGGGGGAATGGATCATAGTCAGCGGGGAAGCCAGGGTGAAAAAGAAAACAGACGCTCCGAGGTGCGGATGGGAAAAGAAGGGGCTCTCAGTACCAGCCTGCTCATGGAAGGAAAGAAATTTAATACTGTTATGACGGGTAGCTTTACGAATGGATGAAGGAGAGGCAGGAAAAGCTAAAGAAGTGGGAGGGGGAAGGGGGGATCATTGCCATAAACAAAAAATGGGACACAAGGAGGTAAGAAAAAAAAGTATAGGTCGCTGTCTCCTATGATAGAGAATGAACCATAAGAGCAGCGAAAGCCGGGAATTCCATCGTGCGAAGCTAAAACCATGACAAGTAAAGGGAACGTATTTACTCGTAAAGAAAGCAGAACTCTTCTGGGGATCAGAGGGGGGAAGAAACAAAAAAAATGGGAGCCCTGGGGGGGAAGTGGGGCGAAAACAACTTAGGGTAGGGGAGGGAAGAGGAAAATCTTATTGTCTTCAATCACTATCAGCACAGAAATGAAGAGAAGTGGGAAAATTGAAAGGAGAAGAGAGACTCTTTAAAGAAAGGGGGGGGGCATCTGATGAAACGAGAAAGAAAGGTCGGGAGAAAGGGCGTGAGCTCAAGCTAGGTGTAAAACTGGGGAAATTAATGGGGTAAGGAGGGAGGTTGTGACCTTCCGAAGGGAGGTAGAGGGTTGAAGGGAAACGAGCATGCATTGTGGGATCTGTTAATCAGGCAGGAGGGAAAGTCCGGACCCTAATGGTTTTCTAAAGGGGGAAGATCAATCCTTCACGGGGAGGGGGGGGGCGTAAGGAAGGGAAACGAAAAAAGAAATTCGTCTTGGGACAGAACCTTGGGGGGGTAAAAATGTCAGTCAATGAAGGTGCCTAGGGAGAAAATAACTGGGGTGTAGAAGAGGAGAGACGGGGGAAAAGTCACTGGGTGAGATATTGATAAAAGATCCTTGTAGTTTTACCGGAGTGTCGAGGGGGCTCGATGAAGAATAAGAGGATCCAAGTCTTTGCTCGCTGAGAGGAAAATCGTCGGAGTGAGAGAGAGAATTAGGGGAAGGGAAAGGATGTATGGGGGTTGTAGCAGGGGGGGGGGGGTGAACATACTTTTTGCAGGCAAGACACGTTATCGCAAATTCTGGTCCGAAACGAATCAGTCCGAGTCCGGCAAATTTTATCCTGCGAGGAAAAGCAGGGTAAGTCTTAATGATAAGAAAAAAAAAACGAGAGGAAAAGCCGCGAACGAAATCACGGACTCGAACAGCCCACAAAAACCGAAGTGACGGGGGGTCCACGGATCCGGCGGATCAGGGGCTCAGAAAGACCCTGACGAAGGGATGAGACTGTTAGGGAAGGCCTTCGATCCACTCTAACAACTAACAATGGTGAAACCACACACAAAAAATAACCGACCTGCTACACAAGTAGAAACCCATGGGGGGGAGTGATCCTTAATTCAAATGAGAGGGAAATAAAGGGGGGGATGTGACTATCAAAAAAAAGCGAAAAAGGTATGATATCCTGTTTCAAGCTATCCCCAAACATGAACAGCCCAGGAAACAAAGAGGAAGCACCCCAAACAAACAAAGACAACCGGCAAAAGAAATTGTCAATCGTGAAAGTGTGCAAATAACTGCACAATACAAGTAGCAACAAATGACCGTTTTTGGGAAGGGACGGAGGAAGGAGGACATATAACATTTAATGCTCAGGGGGGGGGAAAGTGATGACCCCAACAAGTCCAACTCGCCCAAAACAGGACGAAGAAGCGATTCCAACACACAATCAAAAAGACAGCATCACAAAAATGGTATGAGGTATTTTTGAAGGGTTGGGGTATAAAAAGAAAGGGTGATGTCATAGTAAAGGAAACCTTTCTAGTAAGGACCGAAAAGAAGCTGCAGAGAAGGGGGGAATAGAAAAAAAAGGGACAACTAGCTTGAGCGATGGAACACCTTACCTAACCTTCCGTTTCATTTGTGAACGTAGCCTCCAATACCACTAGGGTGTCAGAATAAAAGAGAGTGATCTAAAGGGATTGGAAAAACCAGAACATTTGTGTTGTGTGGCGACCCGCAGGAGTAACAACGACTATCGTGACTCTTTATGGAAGAAGCTCCGAGGGAGATGGTTTTCAGGGACGCAAAAGGCAGACGAGCGGGCTAACCAGGACAGGAGAAATGGCAAAGGGGAACCGATGAATTCGAAGCGATTGCGCAGTTGTTCGAGTATTGGGGTGGGGGGTGCTGCCGAGTCCCTTACACGGGGACCCGGGGGGCGGGGCAAGGATCTGTGACAAGGAGTCGAACTGGAGATACCATGCGGACAGTTACTTGCCGATCCCGGGGGGGAGGGGGGGGGTGGTGAACTGAACTGTAAATCTGCTGGCGTACCGCGCAAGAAGAGGGGGTGGCGCTCGAAGAAGGGAGAATAAAAAAAAGCGCAGGGTGCTCGTGTATTGGGTAAGAAGTCAACTGCTAGGGCAGGGGGCATGAAAAGGAGTTCAAGAAGGGGTTAATTGGAATGATCCGCAGGGGGACTGAATGGGTGGGAGGGGGGAATTTTGGGACGTGAATATGGCTGTTGATGGTATTTTATAAAAGGGAAAGATCGGGTACGGGTATACCCAAAAATTGGCTAAGAAAGACTCGCAAGGAAAGGGAGGGGAAAGAAAGGTTTGAAAAGCCGAGCCGAGGCTTCTGGGTTCTGATAAACGAAATACTCTCGGGGCAGTCGGGAATGAGTCGGTGGTCAACGGGGAAGGAGGGAAGCAGTGGGGAACAGCTCCTGGGCAAATGTCGGGCCTATGCAGATTCTTAGAAAGAAGAGGAAGCACGGAAAGCGGCGTCAGTGAAAATCAAAGGTCAGGGGAAGAAAAGAGAACGAAAAGGAACGAAAAAAACAGAGGAAAAGGATATTCAACGAAGGAAGTCTCAGGAACGATTGGTTGTGGGATGGGGAAAGGGAGTCGGTCTAGTTTCGCCGGTTTGAAGTCAATGGGACAGTAGATGAGGTCTAGCATCGCAAGGGGATGTAATCTGCGAAGGAGTCTCCGGAAGGGAAGTAAGAAAGAGACGATCTTAATCAGCGGGCTCAAATCAAGGCATATTGACGTGTTAGAAATTTCAGTAAGTCGGGGGGACAGGGGGTAAGTAAAGCGGGAAGCGAGGCAATCAAAACGTAGACAAGGACTACGTAAGACCTGAACTCTTGAGCAGTGAGTCGCATTTTATGGGTGAAAATCATGAAGGCGGCCTCAAAGACCGTACTGCGCAAAAGAGGGAGCGACTCGGGAAAGAAGAAAAGATGCGCGGGGGAGGAACGAGGGAAAAGCTTAATGGACTAAGAATGGGGGTAACCTGCGAGAGATTCCTCGGAATCCTTTGTCAAACAAGGGGAGAGGACGTGTGTCGTGAAGAAAGAGCGCCGGAGTCGGAAGTCGTGCAGCGAAAGGAAGTGGCTGATTTCTATTGGCGGGAATAAAGAAAGTGAGATTTCCGCCGGGGGAACCAGGAAGAAGGCTTCGCCGGATGAAATTATGAAGTTATTGTACTCCGGGCAAAGCAACTCGTGCGGAAAGGTTAGGTAGCCTGGGAAGCGAGGAATTCGACCTGAGACAAGAGGTTGAGAAAGCGCTGGAAACTCTTCCGGTTTGAAAAAAAAAACATTAAGCCTGTTGTGAACTTTTATAAGCCAAAAGAGAAGAAAAAAAGAAAGAGGTCTTTGGTGGAAAAACTGCGGGGGAGACAAAGCACATGGGTCACTGGGGTAGGGGCAGAAAAAAGAATGACGGGAGGCGTCGAGGATTGGGACCTCGACTATCACACAATTGCACATAAAAGGGGGTTGTCGGATCCAATATTAGGAGCTTGAAAATTGAGAGGGGTGGTCCATATCTCAATAAACGTCAGCATGCCAGGAAAGACTCAAAATGGCGCAAACAGCAGGTTCCTTGACCGTGACGTTAGAAAAGTCTTATGTCTCCCTTGAAAAACGGACCATGAGCGAGGGGGATGCCTGCTAAATCTGAAGCGGGGTGACGAAGAGAGCATACACAACAAAAACAAACAAAAAAAACCCAAAAAAAAAAAAAAAAAAATAGCCGCTGGCTAAAACGGCAAATCAAAACGCATTCCCAGTCCGGGGGTTGCGAAACGCGTAGATCACCAAAAGGCTAGAGGGTCGAAGTGGGTACCAAAAAAGACAGGAAGTAAATACCCAGCGAGTGCCGTTTGAAAAACAAAGAATGAGAACTACAGGTAAAGGCGCAGGACTTGAATAATGAAGGGGTCACAGATGAAGAAGTAAAGAGATCGCAAGGGTCCGCAAAAAAAAATGACGAAGATGTGACCAGGTCATCGGGTAGGAAAAGGAGGAGTCTTATCAAAACGCTATTGATTGTCGCGTGAAAGTCCCAACGCTTGGGGTTGTGCAAGAGAAGTTCCAGTGTCTGCAATGAAAAGGATGGGACAAAGGGTGACTTAAGCCGGCAGGTATCCGGTGGAATGAGGAAAGTGAGACGTGATCACTAAAAAAAAAATTTAAACCATCTGTGGAGTAGAAACAATAATGGAAAAAGGAAGCCTCTGGAATCGCCAAGATTAATTGTCAGGGGATGGAGGGGAGCAAAGGGTGTGCATAGACGGAAAAAACTGTGTCGTGGTAAGAAGTTGACTCGATACTTCAAAAAGATAAGAGGTCTTTGTCAAAGAAGAAGGCGTGGGAGCTCATACGACATTTCACCACTCAAGAAGGAGGGGACTTTTCGCCAACCAAGGTACAAACGCGGAGCGGAAGCTGCTACTCCGGACGGTACGCCGAATCGACGGAGACTCAAATCGAGTACAAAAAAAAAAAAATCGGAGACGGCCAAGGTACAAATAACAGGGAGACACGCACGCGGGCAAGGGGGGGGGAGAAACCTAGCGACGGGCGACAAAACCTTAGCTCCTGAGACTAGGAACGATGTCTACACGGTAAAAGCAAAGGCGAGGTCCCCGCGAAGTACCCGCAGAGGAGAGACGGCGTAAAAAAAAGGCGGGGCTCGGAAAAAGGGAAGTAAAAGAAAAAAGCCCGGGCAAAAGGCCGCCTCTTTCCGGGACCCCAAGCCAAAGTGAAGAGCAGAAGGAGTAGGAGAAAAAGTGTAAACTGGACTTCTCGCTCATACTGCGAAAGATACAATGAATTTATGAATCTAAAAAACAATCATCTGTTCAATATCAAAGAAAGAGTGATAGCGCAGATGGCTGCTAATTGAAAAGGACGCAGGTGCGGGGGTTCACTACCCCGCAAGAACACCCCAACTACGTGCCTTTAGGGGGAGGGGAATAGTTGAAGACATTCTAGGTGGGAGTTGAGAGTCTGCTAAGAATTATACCTTAAGGCAAGGTGAAAACGGAGAAACGAGCGGCGAGGCAGATGGGCGAAAGGGGGCATTCCCGCTGGACCCAACCGGGAAATGAGGCGTGACAAGATCCCGAGCAACGAAAGAAGTAAACCAGGAAGTGACTAGGCCGTACACCTGAGAAGAGAGGATACAATCAGTAAGCTGCAGGTAGGACGCAGCAGTTTCAGATAAACTACTTAGAAGGAAAAATGCGGCAGCGCAACGCTAGATGGCAATGAATCTTTCCCGCAAAAAAACGTTATGTCATGTAATCGGTAAAACATACTGCATGCAGATCGGGGTCGCATAGTGGTTGTGTCCCGCGTCTACTTAGGCTCATTTGCCGCGAACAACAAGCGAATCTCGTGCCAAACCCACCCAAAAAAGGGAGGGGGGAAGCAAAACTTTCATTGTCGAATCCGGTGCCTGACTTCTCAAGTGGAGTAGGGCAGGGGCTGGAAAGGAAACGGAGCTAAATGTAGTTGGGCCGGTCGTCTGGAAAGACCTTACACGAATTTGAGAACAACTCATCATGGCCAAAAAAGTGAGCTCGATGGCGTAAGCTTTTGAGTCTTGAACGGCAGAAGGCAAAGTGAAAAGAGAAAAGGTTCGGTGAAATTGTGTTAATTTTGATCAGAACGGAGATGGGAGTTAGCAAGTCCCCCCCGCGCGAAAACCCAAACACCCGACTAACTCCAGGAATGACAAAAGAACAGCGGGCGCGAAACGACAGAAAGACAAAAGTCGACCAGACTCGGAAACTTGGGGTGTCCCGCTTCCTGCAGTCAATTGCCGGAGAAAAAGGCCCCTACAAGGGACCATGTTAAAGAAAGAAAACGTAGTAAGGCAAACTGGCAGGGCTTCGAAGAGAGGAAAGGAGAACAGAAAGCGAATTAACGGGGAAATGAGAGGAGAATCCACTAGTCAAAAAATGTAACGACACGCGAACATACGACTTTAAAATGTACAGCGGGAATGCAAAAAAGAAAGGAGAAGGCTACAGTCCGACCGCTGAAACCGAGAGTCGAATTTTGGGGGAAAAGAAGTCAGTTGGAACTTCTCCAACAAAGGGAACACTCTGGATCGAGCGCCGGAAGGGGAACATCCAGTCTGGACGATGTAGCAGGCAGCACGCAAGGGAAAGAGGGTGCAATGGACACCGAGAATCGGAGATGCAAGCCTGGTTCCGGAGTAAGGGGGGGAAGGGTTATGACCTCGCCGGCTTTCTTCGCGTAAAAAAAAAGGTACTAGTTGATGATGGGAAGGAAAAGGAAGGTTAACAAGAAGGGTAAAAAGATAGACCGGATCCTCGCCGACGAATTTGCTTCCGCCAAAGAAACAGAAAGAAAGAGTAGTAGACTTGTAAAGAAAATTCTAAAAAAATGATCATGCGTTGGAGGGGACTCAGGGATTTCTCGGTGGCAAAAACATGAGCCTGAGACAGTCGGCGATAAACCAAAGATAAATCTGAGAAAGGCGACAATCTGCGGTGTGAGGAATGCGGAGCTTGAGGCAAACGGGGATGCGGAATAGGGGGGGGGTCAAGAAGTAGAAACTGGGGAGGAGCAAGGAGGGGCAAGTATGAAGTAAAATTTGTATTGCGTGCCGAGTCATCACACTAGGGGTACGGGCGGATGCGAAAGGACGCAAGATGAATATCGGGCAAAAGGTGCCGCACAGACCCCCCCCCCCCCCAAAATAGTCTTAATCCGGACCGGAGCTTGTGCCGAGAGAAATTTCCTTGTGACCCGGACGTACAAAGGAGTCTTTTTCCATCAAGAAGAAGCATGAGCCGCTGGGGAAAAGCATTGCAATCAAGTTTAAGGGGTGACATCGTTACCTTCGAAGCGAAAAGTTGGTCAGCCCCCACCCGAAAAGTACTGAATCACGGTTTTGTGGAAAAAGAGTAGGTGAAACAAAGGAGCAAGACGGAAAGGGGAGACCAGAGGCACAGGCAGACTCAAAGTAGCATGCTCGCGTCGATCTTAAAAATTACTTCGGCTACAAACTGGATTCCAGGAGGCCAAGAGTGGGGAGGGTCGAAAAGAAAAACCGCTAGCAAGAAACAAGGCTGTAAAGGAAAAAACTAGCGGGAAGATATTATGGTAGCGTGAAGGCACAAAGGGTATTTTTGGAAGGAAAGACTTGGGAATGGGGGAAAAAGGCAAGAACAACGAGCAAAGATATATGGAAAAAAAGGTGGGGGAGAAAAGACTGCAGTTTCATAATTCGTGCCGCCAGTCAAATCTCTCCGGATCATCATATAAGGATAAAAACCAAATTACAAAAGGGGTGAAAAGTATGAGGAATCAAAGATTCATGTTTCTTAAGAATTAGAAGTGGCCGGATAAGCGTCGGTCTCATAGGGTTGCGAGTAAAAGCTGGCTGTATCCTGTTTCTTGCCGGAGACGAAGTCAAAATACCTTTAATGTTGGGATGGGTAAAATAGGGGAGTTTGTCATATAAGTACAGAAAGTGGGACCTGGTAAAGAAGTGGGTCAAGAGGCTCAATGACGGGGGTTTCACTTTTTTCATTCACGATATGCGAGGCAGCTGGAAGGAAGGGCATGGCGTGTGTTCAGGGGAAATAGCGAAGTTAGGAAGGTCCCGATCTTGAGAAAAAAGAAAACGAGGTGCAAAGGGGTTGGGGGGTCATAAATAATAAGTGTGAGGTAAAGTGACGAGAGAGTTGGCTTAGACTAATCGTTAAGGAAAAAAGTGAAATAATTCGGAAGGTCAAAGCCAACTTCTGGGAAAAGGAGAAGAAGAGGAGGCGCAGCGTAAAAGTACGAGAAGAAAATCTGCTATGATCGATTCTTGGGGGATGTGGACAAAGTAAAAGACCAATTGGATATCAAACGTCACAGGAAAGGAATGGAGGCCGCTCACGGAGAACTCTTCTTACACGGATGCAAGAGGTATTTACAAACTGAAACAACCCCCTCAAAGGTAAGCAATTATCCTTCTCGATACAAGTCGGAAAAAACCCCGCTGACGATGTCATGCTTGAGACGTAGTGGAAAGGAGGTACTTTGTTCCGGTGGTAAAAATGTAGTGTTTTGTGCGCAGTTGAGCTGGTACATCAGTGACGTTTGGGACATGTGGCGAACAAGCGAGAAAAAAGAATACGTAATTTCAGTGATGACTTTGGAGGTGTAAGGTCTTGAGAGAAGAGAAGCAGGGGCGTGAGAACAGGGAAAGAGCGCTGCGAAAAAGGGTCCGCGTCGAAATTCAATAGGGCCCGTTCACGGCTCGCATGTGAAGGAATTTGTTTGGGAGAACCAAACCCTGAACACGGTAACTTGCACACCGCGAAACTCGGGCCGATAAGTCAGCTCGCGAAGAAAACCTCTCAGCAAACGCGGAAGGCTACTCTTTGGGAATTCGGAATAAGTAAGAGGAGGAAGAGGCAAGGGAGAGTAAATAGGGGATTCAAAGGGAGGAAAAGGCGTAGGAGACCGATTAGGGCCAGTTTACTCGTAACGGCTGTGCATGCGAATAAGGGAAGATCATCATGCCACACGCGGCGCGCTCGATTGGGGGTTGACCGGAAGACGGAACCCCGGTGACTCGGAAAAAAAAGCCCAAAAAGAACCACACTATCCGTTAGAGACCAAAAAATGAAGCCCAGTTCAGGGTAATACCGGGGGCGCCTCGAATCTTGGATTCTTATGTTAAGGCTGATTGAACCCTTTCATGGGGAGGTTCTTGGGCTTGTTCAACGAAGATGGGAAACCCTAAATCCCATCAATTTCAAATAGAAGGGAGAACCGGGGTCGCTTAGTTCAGAATTATTGTGACTTCAGTCGGGAAGAACGAGTTCTAGTTGAATAGGTCAATTGGGGGGTGTATCGAACTAAAAGCGGAGATTCACTCAGCGAACCAAAGATAAAGAGTGAAGAACAACAACAAATAGGAAAATGGGTTCTTATCCGATCTTTTTGTCCGAAAAAGGGGAAGTTCTATCTTCGTTCGATCAACATTGGCAAGTCGAGAAAATGGAGACCGCTTTCGGTGAAAAGATGACGGGACGCTGACAGTGGAGGAATCCTCCAGGCGACGCATATGTAATTTGCAAAGGGATGCGTTCTACATGAAGAACAGGGTGCCCACCAAACGCAATGCGTACACTGAAAGCAAACTAAGAAATCAGAAACCAACAACCCCAAACTAAGACCACAACACAAGCCGGGAAAGACCGTCCGCGACACTCGACCACCCTGAACGGGGGGGTTTTTGCGGCGACTACCGGGTGGGGGGAAATGATCAAAAGACATTTCACGGGCAGTATAAAAAAAGAGCAAAGAAAAGGAGTTTCATGTGGGTGTTTAGACTAGACTTGACGAGTGAAAAAGCTAGGGATGCATTTCGGGTGCGGAGAAGGCCATCGGAAGCAGCTATTGGGTAAAACACTGATCCCCCCCGGGGTCTGTTCAGGTAGATGTAACAAAGGTAAGGGATTGTCTGATTGGAAGGGGGATATCTGCTTCCGCTCTCAAAAGGACATGAAAAACGACACCGAACCCTCCGCTGAAGAGAGATCCGCGGTGAGGGGAAGGGGAAGCTGGAAAAAACAAAAATACAAGAATAGAGAAGATGAAGGGGGATCACTAATAAGAAGGAAATGAAATGGAAGGGGAGCAAGATAGTGAAGTCCAGGTAGAAGAAAAACAAAGGCAGACACATCCTACTCTCCACAAAAAAAGATAAGCAGAAAGAAGAGTCGGGGGAATAGGAAGCAGCGCGGGGGGACAAAATACAAATTCCAACTGTTGTGAAAACAGGAGACAGAACTGGAGGTTCGCAGAAAAAATGGAATAGTGGGGGAGGAAGACGAAATAGAGCATTCAGAGGCCGTTTTTCAGGATAGGGGGAGAAGAAAAAAAGTTCGGTTGGTTGGGGTTTCATTCTACGTAGAAAGAGGGAAGAAGCTTACCGGCTCGGGGGTCGGAACGGAAGGGTTCCTTTTGAAGACTTATCTTCGGGGGTTTCCCAACTTCCACGTCGAGGAATCCTGTGGAGCTCTAAGCCTAAGGTTGACAGGGGAAGAATTCGCGCAAGGAAAGGAGGCGGGGGGTTCAATAGGAACAGATAACCGGTCCTGTTTTGTACGACGCCCGGAGTAGGCACCCAAAGGAGAGAAATTGTGGACCTGTATTAGGACAAGACGTACGAAGATCCGCTCGGTGGGCTATGGAGGGACAGGCCTTGTCCTGCTTATGACAAACAAAATGAATTGGTCCGCCTGAGTAGGCGTCTGGCGAATAAAACCGTGATCTGTTAATTAAGGGGAGGGAATTAGTCTGTAGGAATATTGGTGATGGAGGGGAAAAAAAAAAAGGGTTTTTCGCGCAAGGAAAAGAGTTCTACAAAAAGGAAGGCAAAGAAAGCCAGGGAAAAAGCCCAAGAAGGGAAGAAAACGGGGGGGAGAAAAGGACAATTTTAAGAATGTGGAATAAATATCCTTGGTAATAAAAA
>Ga0179591_1406120_pt1 | contig 14279 bp, 21 predicted proteins | sample CZOMad2_1_08_16f_FD_182891 | JGI IMG/M metagenome (GOLD analysis project Ga0179591, IMG submission 182891) | Vadose zone soil fungal communities from Angelo Coast Range Reserve, California, USA - CZOMad2_1_08_16fungal (PacBio error correction) | ecosystem: Environmental > Terrestrial > Soil >...
TACATTGTTCCCCGGCCTTTGATATCCGGTGCTTTCAACACCACAAGCAAAGGGAAAGGAAAAAAAGAAAAAGGAAAGAGTAGGAAAAAAAAAAGGAAGGGGGAGAAAGGGGGGGGAAAGGGGGGACGCCTTGATGCCTGGTGTTTTAAATCACTATCTCAAAAGCTGGAACATGAAGTACATACGGAGGGGGAAGAGAAGGAAAAAAAAAAACTACGAAAAAAAGGGAAAAAAAAACGGTGGTCCAAAGACCTCTTTTCTCTTCCCTCGTTGATAACCGAAAGGGAGGAAAGACCTCGGAGGGAGGGAAAAAAAGGGGGGGGGAGAGAGCGAGCCGTTCAATCGTCTCAGCTCCAAATTTCCCTTCATTTTCGTTTTCGCGCACAGGAAAGGAAAAAAAAAGGGGGGCGATTATAGGGGGGGGGAGAAAAAGAGGAAAAATTCGCCGCCTCCTCCCCCTATTAGTCGCTGGGATGAGAGAAAGGGGAAAAGGGGGGGAAAAAGGTACTAAAACAGGGAAAATAAGGGTGCGCCTTAAATTTTATAAACCAGGAAGGCCGAGGGAAGGATGGGAGAGAGGGGTAAGGGGGGAAAAAAAGAAAGGGGAGTCACTTTCTTCTTTTCTTTCCTGAAGAACCAAGAAGTAAAAGGGGAAGAAAAGGCGGGAGAGGGAGAAAAGGGAAAGAAGAGGAACGGCTCGATCTGTTACTTTTTCGTAGATTGGGGAGATGAAAAGACCGGAGAAGGGAGAGGAGGAAAAGTTGGGTCATGCCTCCTTAATCCCTCCCCCTTCCGGAGAAAAACTTTCTAAAGAAAGAAGAAGGGAGGAAGAGACCAGGGGGCACACCCCTAAACCTTGCCATGCAAAAAAAGGGAAGGGGGAAAAAAAGTCCAATCAGGGAGAGAGGAAAGTCGTCCATGCTGGTCTCTTCTTCTATTCTGGGTGCCCGCGGAAAGGAGGAAAAGGGGGGTTTGAGAGAAGACGCTCCCAATATCCGAAGACCCGAAGGGAGGAGGGGGAGGGGGGGGGGGAAATCGGCCGGAGGAAGGGGGGAAGGTCCTGGTGGATTATCTCCCCCCGTTGTTTCAATCTCCCTCCCGGTGTTGTGGGGGGGGGGGGGGGGATCCTAGGGAGGGAGAAAATACCATTCACTCCCTTTACTTTTAATTCCACTTAACTCCCTGCCCCTTAGATAAAAGGGAGACTGGATGAGCCTTCGTACAGGCTCTGGAAAGAAGAAAGACCCGCCCTCTATTACTATCTTCTCACACGTGACGGGAGAAAAAGGAGAAACGGAAAGAGGAAAGGAAAAGGAAGGCGAAAAAGACCGCCTTTTTCGAACCCTAAAAGGGAAGGGGGGGGAAGGAAGGGCTCAGAAAGGGGGGAAAGGGGGGGGAGGTGAATGGGTGGATATCTCTAACAATACACATATTCCAGCAGGGCGCTAAGGTGGGGAGGGAGAAGTCGGAACCTTATTTAATTTCCGTTAATGAGAAAAGGGGGAAAGGAGAACGGAGAAGAAGAAAGGTGGGGAAACCGACTTACACCCACAAATCACCTCCCTTTATTAATACGGAGAAAAAAAATTAAGCGCCTAGCCGTAAGCCTCTATTCAATCCCCCCCCCCCTCGGGAAAGGTGCGTGAAAGAAAAGTCCAAGGAGAAAAAGGGAAAAGAAAGAAGCCAGACGAACCCTCTTTTTGCTTAACCGAACCACGCCCGGGCTCAGAGGGAAAAGAAAGGGACACCGAGACCATCCACAAGCACTCCCTTTTCTCTTCTTATTACGCACGAACGCGTACAGGAAAAGAGGGAAATCGGGGGGGGAAGGGAAAAGAAACTAACCTGCCTTCCACTCCATTTTCCTTCCCATCACGGATAAGGGGAGGAGGGGGGAGAAGAACCTGGGCGGTGACTTCTTCCCATTCGACGATTCCAAAGGACAAAAGGGAAAGGAAAAATTTACAGAAAGGATGGAGGCAAAAACGCAAGCATGAAAGGGGAATGTCTAGGAAAGTCCCCCCTCTCCCCTTCCCCCCCGTTGCCCCTATAAGAAGGGGGGGGGGGGAGTTTTGGCGAACCATTCCTCTATAACCACACAACGAAGAGATGACCAAAAGAGAAGGGAGGGAAACGTTGAAGAAGGGGGGGAAGGGAAAAGGAGCGACACTTCCCCTATCCGAAGAAAGAAAAAAATAAAAACAGATACCGACCCAAGAAAAAAAGCCCGGGGAAGCGCCGCCGCGCCCCTTCCCTCGTCCGCCTCTGATGGGAAAAAAAAAGAGGAAAAGGGGAAGGTTGGGGGAAGGGGGGAAAGAAGGAGAGATGGCCGAAAAAATCTTTTTCCCTCCCCCCCCAGGGGGTAGAAAAGAGGGAAGGAAGGTCAGAGGTGACCCCCGGACCTTTTCGCCCTGTATGAGGGAAGGAAAAAGGGAGGGGAAGGTTAAGCAGGAAAGGAGGAGAGGTTTCAGGTACTCTCACTATCTCAAGGGGAAAGAAGAAGAGAAATGACAGAAGAAGAAGGGGGGGGAAAACCCGAGGCCGGCCTCTTAAATCGCCGACCCCGGGTGGAGATCTGACAGGGAAAAGAAGAAAAGGAGAAAGAACGTACAAGGGTCGGCCGAAATTCCTATTCTCTCCTCGGGGGGCCGCCGTCCCGCCCGAAGGCATAAAAGGAAAAAAAAAGGAATAATCCGTGAAGTACCTTCCAGATTCAGTAAGCTGAAGGAAGGGGGGGAAAACATTGCGGGGAAGGGAAAAGGGGGGAGAGTCCCGTCGAATTATCTACCCTTCATTATTCGATGCGTACCCTGAGGGACAACGAAGGGAGGGAAGAAATCCAAGGAGGAAAAAAAGAATTCGGATAGCAGGGTTCGGAAAAAGAGGAAAGGAAGACTTGAAAAGGTGGGGGGGGGGAGAAGATGCCGCGGGTCGGTTCGATCTTGCCTTTTTCTCCCTTTTTGCCCGACACTGACGGAAGGGAGGGAAAAAAAAAAAAACTCGGGGAAGGGGGGAAGAGGGAGGAGTTGTGTGTGTTTCATCTCGGCCTGGTTAGAAGAAAAAAAAGCCAAGAGAAAAGGGGTGCCGTTTATCGGTTGTGATAGAAAGGAAAAAGAACCCAACGAGGGAAAGGGAGGGGGGGGCCGCAATCCTCTTCACCCTTTGTGCTCGACGCACAGGGAAGGGGAAAAAAAAGACAAGGAAAAGCCGCAGGGCTGTCGTTCTCTCTTTTGGCCCTCGATCCGTGAGTGGGAAGGGGGAAAGAAGAGGATCGTGCCTTGGAAAGAGCACCACGAAGCTCATCGATCGCGGAAGGAAAAAAAAAGATCTAAAGGAAAGGGGGGGGGGGTTACTCGCCACGGTTGACTGTTGCGAGGGAAAAAAACCCACACCGAGGGGGGGAGGAGGGGGCTTCTTCGTGAAATCTTTTGCTCTATGATCTCCGTGATAAAGAAAAGGGGGGGGGGAAAAGATGCAGGGGGAAGAGAGGGGAAGGAAGAGACGATCACTCCTTTTTTCGTTGCCCCTGTGAAAAGGCAGGGGAAATTCTTCGCGGGGGGGGAGGGAAGGGAGGGAAAGAAAGAAGTCCCGCTGACTTATTCTAATTCTAAAGAGGCGCCTGCTGCCTATGGGGAGGGGGGAAAAGAAAAACGAAAAGAAGGAGAGGAGGGAGACAGCAAATCAGAATTGCTTTCTAAAATTCTTTCCGGTCTTCTTGGCGAGAGGAAGAGGAAAAAAAAAAAAAAAAAAGGAAATTTTAGGGGGGGAGAAAAAAAAGAGAGGAGGAAAGGGGGGACAAAACTCGTACTCGATTCTCTATCGTGCATCAAGCCAGACAGATTAGGGAAAAAAAAAAAAAAAGAGAGGTATCGCGGAAGTACGTACGCCTTCCCACCTTTCATCTTTTAAGTTTATTCCACGACCGAGCTAGAAAAAAAGAGGGGAAAAAAAGAACACGGTCAAAAGGGGGGGAAAAAGGAAAAAGAAATAAGCCACAGACCTACACCTGCCCTCCATTCCATAGAAAGAGGAAAGAAGGGGAAAGGGGGGCTTGTGAGGGGAAAAAGGAGGGGAGCGATATCGCACCATCCCCTCCTCCCCTACAATGAAGAAAAGGGAAAGGGAAAAGGAAAAAAGGCCTACGAAAAAGGAGAAAAGGGAAAAGGGAGGAAAGACGATTTTGACAGATTATCTTCTTTTTTGATGACCGGGGCCCGGCCGGTTGGGAGGGGAAAAAAGAAAAATTGGAGGAAAAAAAAAAAAAAAAAAGGGAAACAGGACGGCGATCGGCAGCCCTGAATCATTTCCTACCCCACTTTGCCATGTCTGCTGCGGCGGGTGGAGAAGAAAAAGGAAAAAAGGAGAAGAATCTTCAAAAAAAAAAGAAAAAAAAAAAAGGGAAGAAAGAAAGAACGCACGGTTGCCGTGCTGCGCCCTCCCCCTTACTACGTTTTCTTTAATTAGACACAGGAGAAGGAGTAAACCGGAAAAACAAGAAAAAGAGGAAAAAAAAAAAAAAAGAAAAGGGAGGGGGGAAGCTGCACAGAAAAGGAAAAAAGAAGGGGGGGGGGGGGGAGTCAATCGTAGCCGCCCTTCCTTTAACTCTTCGCCGCCCCAGAGGGGCGAAAGACATAGGGAAGGGAAAGAAAGGAGAAAGAAAACCACTGCAAGGGGGGAAGAGAGAAAGAAAAAATGGGTCATCAGTTTCCCTTTTTTTCTTCCCTCTTAAAAACCTAACCTACCTGTAAATTTGGAGAGGGGGAGAAAAGAAAGAAAAAGAGAGGAAAGGAAAGGAAAGGAGAGAGCCGTTCCCGGTCTCACCTAATTGAGCCTCCCATATCTTTACCACGGGTACCCATGACTAGAAGAAAGAAAAAAAAAAAAGAAAGATCTTAGACTTCAGGGGGGGGAAAAAGGGGGGGGGGAAAGGAAAAATCGTGCTGTTCACCACCCAGCATCAATTCTACCATTCCCACGGTATATCCTCTCAACAAAAAAAAAAAAGGGAGGGGGAGTTTTGAAATTTGGAAAGGAAAAGAAAAAGAGAAAATGCCGGGAACAATGAAGTCCTACTATCTTACCTCCCTCTCCGGTGCGTGGAAGATAAAGGGGGGAAGACCCCTCGGTGGGAAAAAGAAAAGAGTACGCGGCGGCCTTCTCTCTCTATTTTTTTCGAGCGGGGAGAAGACCGGGGAAAGGAAAGAAAAAAGAAAACTTTTCATGTGGAGGGGGGGGGAAGAAGGGAAGCCCACAAGTACTGCCTGACCCATTTCTTTCCTTCTATAATAGGAAGGGGGGGAAGAAAAGAAAAAGATAGTAGAGGGGAGAGAAGGGGAGGGAAAGAGGGGCCGGCTGCTACGATTACTACCCATTCTCTACTCTTACGGTAGAGAGAAAAAGGGGAAAGTTTTTCGAGAGAAGAAAAAGGAAGGGGTGTGTCCCGGTTTACTCCTTCTCCTTTTTCCTTCCTTCAGAAGAAAAAAGACCGGGGAGGGGAAGGGGAGAAAGGAAAAACACGGAGGGATCTGAACCGACCCTTTTCATCCTCTTACTTCTAGAGAGGGAAGGAAAAGGGGGGAGGCAAAAAACCCAATCTTGGCCAAAGGGGGAAGATGGAAAAGAAAAAAAAAAAAAAAAAAAATCATTCATTCTTCCCTATACTCCCTGCCTTCTTCCGGTTAAATGATCAGAAAGAAGAAAAAAAAAAAAAACCTAAAAGGGGAAGGGGGAAGGAAGAAAAAAACACAGAATAATCATCCCTGTTCATGTAAAATGCAGGAGGGGGGAAAAAGGTTCGGAAAGAAAGGAGATGGGAAGAAGCAAGTTTCGGCCATTGTGGGGCGTCTGGTTCTTTTTCTCTAAAAAGAAAAAAGAACCCCGAAAAAGAGGGGGAGGGGGAAATGGATGGTCGACCTCTGGCGATCTTCCTTTCTTCCTGTTGTTCTTTCTGTGGAGGAGGGAGGGAAAAGGGGGGTGCATCCCTCGCGTTTTTTTTTTTTTTTTCTTTCGGTGTCCGGGGAAAAAAAGAAAGCGTTGGAAGGAAGGGGGGAAGAAAGAGGAACGTTGGAAGTCCCCTACTTACTCCGCATTCGCTCAAGAAAAAAAGGAAAAAAGAGGGAAAAAAACTTCCAGACCTCTCTTCTAGTATAGCTGCGGACAAAGTGGGAAACGAGGAGTCCTCTCTAACAATAATACCGACCTATGTGGTAGAAAAAAAGAGAGGTTAGGGAGAAAAAAAAAAAAAAAGAGGGGGAGGGCGGTTGATTTGGTTTATAAGCTCTAAAACAGGTTGGGGGGGGCCGCCATTCTCGACCGAAAAAGAAAAAAAAGGAGGAGGGCGGTACTGATCCGTCGAAATAAAGGGGCGTTACGCTCATGGAAAAAAAGAAGCATCACTAACTTTATGAAAATAAGAGAGGGGGAAAGGGAAGGGGGTCATAGAAAAGAAAGGAGGATACCCACCCCTCTTTTAAAATTTTCTTGAGCAGGCGAGAAGAAAAAGAGAGAAAACGATTATCACTAATAAATTACGTCCCGAGAAAAAGAGGGGGGAAAAAGAAATCTGTTGAAAAAAGGGAAGGGTAAGAAAAACCCCTTTCCTGAGAAACACATCAACAGCAGAAAAGGAGAAAAAGGAACTAAACAGGAGGTACGGACCGCTATCTATTTGATCTCTTGGGGTGATTATGGGAGGAAAAGAAAGCTCCCTCTCCACTTTCCAGTTGAAGGTAAAAGAAAGGGAGGGAGAGCATCTCTCACAGGAAAGAGAAGGAAGGGAGGGTGACTTTCTTCCTCCGAACTATGAAAAAGAGAAGACCCCCAGGGAAGAGGTGAAAGGGGCGGCCACAGCCATTTCTTCTTTGTGGTTGGAAAAAAGAAAGGAAAAAAGGGGGGAGGGGGGGGAGAAGACACGGAAAAAAGGGCAACCCCTTTTTTCCGAGCGATGAAGAAGGAAAGCATGACAGGCGCGATGAACTCACACAACGACGAATATTACCCAGCCCCCAACACTGCGTGAACCACCGCAAAGGGAGGAAGAAAAAGTCCTTCAGGGGGGGAAAAAAAAAGGCAGGGGAAAAAAAACGTCCCGCAGCGAAAGAAAAAGGAGAAAAAAAAAAAAGGGCCCGCGCCGCCCTCTCCTCCTCTCCCTCCGAAGAGGGAAACCAGGAAAAAAGGAAGCGGGTAGTTTTCCTAATTATATCTCTAAAATTGGGGGGGGAGAAAAAGAAAGAGGGGAAAAAAAAGAGACACTCCTGAAGGTTCGTTCCTTCTACTTTCTTAAAAAGCCGGGGAAAAAGGGGGGAGGGCGGCGGCCCACCTTTCTTCAGCTTCGCGTCTTTTCAAGTTAACTTCACGATCTCAAAAGGGGAAAAAAAGAAAGGGGAAATGGTGAGGAAAAAAAAGGGAAAGGGGCGCCCCCTATTTCTTCCCCAGAGGGGAAGGGATATCAGAGAAGAAAAAAAAAAAAAAAGGGAAGGAAAGGAGGAAAAGAGAGAGATAGAAACTTCAATGTTCCCTTCGATTTCCTAGGCTCTCCTCGGGGGGAGCCCGTAAGGGAAAAGGAAAAGGAAAACGATTGAAAGGAGAAAAGGGGAAAAGAAAAGAGGGAAAAAGGAAAGAAAAGAAAGCAGAAGCTGAAGACGGTTTTTCAATTCCCTCCCCCCCAATACTGTCGACCCAGGTTCCCGGGAGGGGGGAAAATCGAAGGAAAAGAACTTCAGGAGGCTATTGCGTTACCCTGAGGGACCACGATTTCGGAAGAGGAAAGAAAAGAAAGGCAAAGAAAAAAAAGAGGGGGGGAAGAGAAAGAAGGGTAGGACCGCTTCACATTCATCTGTCTTCCTCTCGGGCGCGCGGCGCGGAAAAAAATGGTGGGGGGGGAAAGAAGTCTAGAGGGAGGGGGGGGGGAGGAAGGTGTCGACACTTACGTACTTTCTCTATCCTCGCCGGGGGAAGGTGAAGAGGGAAAGGGGGAGGAGAGGGGGGGGTTTTCGCGGCCCTTTTTCTCCCAAACGCAACCTAGAGAAGGAGAGAGAAAACCCTTGGAGAGGGGGGGGGGGGGGGGGGGGGGAAAATCGCCGCCCATCCTTTCCTTTTTCCACCAACGCGAAGGCTGTTGGAAGAAAAAAAGGGAAAGGGGAGTTGAAGAGGGGAGGAAAGGGGGAATTTGGGATCGTCGTGCCCCTCCCTTCACCTCCTCATTCTGTCGTCGAGACGGGGGGGAAAGAAGGACCACTGGAAGGGGGAGAGGGAGGGAAGGGGGATGAGAGCACCACGAGCCTCATCCTATCTCTTTTCCTTACAGCGTGAGTTGGGAGGGAAAAAAGGGGGGTAGAAGGAGGGAGGGGGGAAAGTGGTTCTCGTGCCAACTTTTTCCTTTTTTTTCGCGGGCACGAGAAAAAAAGGTTGTCAGGGGGGGGTTTGTCCCACCCGCGGTCCGAGGAAAAAGGGTTAAAAAAGGGAGGAAGGAGGAAGCCGCCTGCTCACAAACCTTTTCCCTCTTTTTTATCGAGGCTTGAAGAGGGAAAAAAAGCCGGGGAGAAGACCGTTCCGGTTGCTTTTACTTCGGTTCAACTGAGCGTACGGCCACGGGAGGGGGGGAAAAGAAACCCGGGGGAAAAGGGGAAAGGAAGGAGGAAGGCGAAAGAGCGCCTGCTCCTCTTTTTTTCCGTGGCTCGCAGGAAGGAAAAAAAAAGCTCCGGGAAGAAAAAGGAAAGCAGCAGAATGGCTTTCGCAATTCTTTCGGTCTCTTGTCGAGAGGGGCAAAAAGGAAAAAAGGTCGTAGAAGAAAGAAGGGGGGACTCGAGGCGCCGGAATCTCTCCCTCCGGCTCGAGCCGCAGCTGGGGAGCAGAAGGGGAAAAGGAAAAGAAAAAAAAAAGGGAAAAAAAGGTTATTCAAAAAAAAAGAGGGAGAGGGAAAAAAAGAAAGAAACCACCCACAACACCGCGAATTATTAAACACCTTTTCCGCGAAGTGGAGAAAGGAAAAAGAAAAGGAGAAAAAAGGGGAAGAGAGGCAGCGGTCGACAAGCATCACTCCATCCATCCTTCTGGTCTTCATCTTGGAGAGAAGGGAAAACTCCGCCCCGAAAAGGAAAGAAGAGGAGGGGAAGGAATCGAGCCGACGACCAGCATGAACACTTCCCCTCCTACGATTGACATGATTATAGGCAGTGTGGGAATGAAAAGGGGGAGGAAAAAGGGGGGTCACGTCAGAAGGGAAAAAGGGGGAGAAAAGGGAAAAAAAAAAGGCCAAGCCCGGCTGCGTATCTTTCAGCCTTATAAGGGGGGGAAAGGAAAAGGAAAAGCTCAGAAGGAAAAAAAGAGAAGGGAAGCTCGAAGCCTCCGCCTCTTCCCTTTTTCATCTTCCGCCGGTGCCGGCGAGACAGAAAACGGAAAAGAAAACCGGGGGAAAAAAAAAAGGAGAGGGAAGAACAATCCTTCCTCGGCCTCCTTAAATCCTCTCGACTTAAGAGGAGAGAAGGGGAAGAAGGGGAGGAGGAAAAGGGAGCTCATAAAAAGGGGGGAGGGAAGGAGAATCCCGTCCTGGCTATCCCACTTCATATCCTCGAGACCGACATGGGGAAAGGGGGGGGGAAAAAAACGAAAAAAGGAAAGGAGGGGAAAAGGGGGGGGGGAAATGATACTAATTAACCGCTCTCTCCCTCCTAAACCCTCGATATTCCGCCCGCCGCGGGAGTCGATCAGGAAGGGAAAAAAGAAAAAAAAAAAAAGGGGTCTGTGAGAAGGGGGAAAGAGGGGGAGAGGGGGGAAGAAAGGAGAGGGAAACTGGTCAGAATCGTAGACTTCATTTTTCCTTCTTTGAGATTTTCGGTGATGTTAAAAAAAAAAGAAAAAAAAAAAACACCAAACGGAAGGGGGAAAAAAGAGAAAAAAGTGGACGTTGTCCCGCCTTGATTCTTTTTTTGAACCTCACCTTTCTCACGCCTGGAACAATGAGTCTAACGATCAAGGAAAAAAGAAAAAAAAAAAAATTCAGGAGGGGGGGGAAAAGGGAATCTGGGCGCTTCCCTTCTTTTTATCAAGACCGGACGAAGAGAGGGAAAGGGGGGATGAGGGAGGGGGGAGGAGGAGCGAGCCCGTTCATCTCTCATCGCCAAATTGAAAGCCGGTCAGGTTCGGTTTCGAGGGAAAGGGGGGAAAAAGAAGGGAGAGAACGGTCGGGGAAAAGGGGAAAAATCTGCAGTTGGCAATCCTCCCATCTTATTTTCGGCCCCGACAAGAACAAGGGGAGAAGAAAGAAAAAAGGGGGGGGAGGGATGAAAGAGAAGACCCGGCGGAAACTCTTTACTTTTTCTCCGCGGATTTGAACCGGGGGGAAAGAAAGAAGGGGGGGAAGTTTGAAAAGGGAGAAGGATCCTCCTTGTTTCTCCTTCATCCCCCTTCCGTCCGGGGCGGCCGCAAGAGGGGGAAAAAAGGGAAATCTTAACGGGGGAAGGGGGAAAAAGGGGGGGAAAGATCGACACCTCCTCTCCTTTCTTGCCCAGTTGGGTTAAATGAATGAATCCAAGGGGAGAAGGAAGGACCTGGCACCCGGTCCTGCTCTCCACATTCTTCCTAATACCTCATTTTCAACCACCGAAAACGAGGCTTTCCATCCCCAAAAAATAAAAAGCAGGAGAAGACTGGTCAATCATCCTTCCTTCTCCCGCTTCATTCTTTCTTCGTCCTACGAGTCTGGAAAAAAAAAATTTAAAGGGGGGGAGGGGGAGGGGGGGGGGAGGGGTTTCGCTAAACAAATCGCGACCAAGGTAGACCTCTAATGAAAAAAGGGAAAAGGGGGAGGGAAAAGGAGGGTCCTACCTTTTTTCTATCTGCCTGGCGGAAGGGGGGAGGGAAAAAAAAGGGGGGGGGGCCAAAAGGGGAAGAGAGGAAAAAAAAAAATTTTTTTCATCCTTCTGTTTTGTGGGTTGTTGAGTGAGGGGAAAAAAAAATTAAAGTGGGGGGAAAAAGGAAAGGCCGGGCTTCGCTTCACCTCTTCTCTTGAATCGCTGCCTGCCTGGGGGGGGGGAAAAAAAAGAAAAGAGGGGAAAGAGAGTAACGAGCCTGGCGCCCTTTCCTCAAAAGGGAAAAAAAAAGCTTACAAAAAGAAAGAAGACCGAACCGCCTTTTCGAACGCCATCTGCCTGCTGGAAAAGGAAATCCTCAGAATTGCGATGGCGTGGGGGAAGGGGACCAAAGACTCCAAAAATATTATTCAATTTTCGGCAGGAGGAGAGGGAAACGCGGATCCACCTTCTTTCTAATTTCTTTACTTAGCCGAGAAGAAAGGGAGGGAGAAGGAGGGGGGGGAAAAACCGACAGGGAAAAGGGGAGGGCTTTCTTACCAGAAAAAAAAGGAAAAAACCCCCTCTCCCATCCCCCTCGGGAAATGGGGAGGGAGGGAAACGCGCCAAAAAAAGAGTGAAACAGGGAAGGAAGCCCTGCGGAAAACCCCCAAAGAGGACGAAACAACTCCTTCCTCTCCTTCCAGGGAGAAGACGTCCACCTTTCCTCATCCCCCCATCCCACCACACTCCGTGTAGAAAGGGTCGGAGGGGAAAAAGGGGGGAGGAAGAAAACTCTCATCTATTATCTCGTTTTTCTCTTCAGGGGGGGGAGACCTCCTCCACCGACAAGTTTCCTGGCCCATCACTTCTCTCTGCCCCAAATCGCGAACCGAAAAAAAAAGAAAAGGAAAAAAAAAAAAGGAAAAGGAAAGGGCGTCGCAGCGCCCACATTTTTTCCCTCTTCTTGCGGGCCAACCAAAGAAAAGGTTTGGGGGGGGGGAAAGAAAAAAGAAAAGGGAAGGGAGGCGATCCCCACCTATCCACTTCCCCATGTGCCAGGAAGAGAAGAAAAAAAGGGACTAACCAAAGGGGAAAAGGAAACACACACGAAGAGATTAACCCATCCCCACCAGGTCGAAAAAAAAGGAAAAAAAGGAGGGATCGAGCACGTCCGTTCAAGTGTCGCACAGGCGCCCCAAGAAAAAAAAAAAAAAAGAAGAAAAAAAAGCCGGCAGATCCTCCCCCCACACATTGCCCGCGCGGCAGCAAAACCGGAGGGAAAAAAAGAGGAAGGGGAAAGCGTGTCCGACCCTGCTATCCGCGGTAATTTTGCCGAATGAGAAGAGAGGGGGGGGCGGGGGGGAAGGGAAGGGGGGGGGCAGAAATCGTTTTCCCTCATTTTCCGCATCGCCTCAAGGGAAAAGGGGAAAAAAAAAAAAAAAAGGGGGGAAACTACGGAAAAAAAAAGAAAGGGGGGAAAAAGGGAATGGCGGCCTGCACCGTTCCTTCATCTTCTTCTCCTTTCAGTTTAACTTCACAAGGAGATAAAAGGGGAAGAAAGGAAAAGGAAGGACGCAGGGGGGAGGGCCCTCCCCCCATTCTTCCCCCTCTGAATTAGCCAGAAATTAAAGTTGGAGGAAAAAAAAAAAGATATAGAAAATGAGAAGAAGGGGGGAAGAAGGAAGGAAGCGGGGGGCGCCCCTTTCCGCCGCGTCCATCACCATTCAATATTCAATCCCTATTGGAGGCCGGCCCGTGAGATAGGAAGGGGAATGAAAAAAAAAAAAGGAAGGGGCTGAAAAAAGGAAAGGGGAAAGAAGGAAGGAGAGAAGACCTTCAGGAGGCTAATTTCCTTTACCCTGAGGGACCACGATTTCGGCATCGCGAAAGAAGGAAAGGTTCGGAAAAAGGAAAAAAAAGAGGGGAGGAAAGGGGAGGGGGGAGGGGCGCGGCGGGGCGGGCAATTTTTTTTTGTCGATCTGCCGCGGGGAGGAAAAAAAAAAAAAAAAAAAAAAACCGTTCCGTGGGGGGGGGGGGAAAAAAGGGGGGGGAAGGAAAAAAAGGGAAAAGGACCGTGCTCGAGCTCTCCTGTCTTTTCATCTCCTTGGTGCCTGGGGGAGAATGGGGAAAAGAGGAAGGAATGGTTCTCCAAACTCCACCTTCTATCCCCTTCTCAGGGCCAAGTGGGGGGGGGGAATCTTGGGGGGAGGAAAAAGAAAGGAAGGAAGGAGGGTTTGAAACCCCACTCGAATTCCCTTTTTGCCGCAAGCCGCTTCACCAAGGGTGGAGAAAAAAAAAAAAAAAGAAAGCCGGAAAAAAAAAAGGGAAAAGGGGGGAAGAGGGGAGGAAAAAGGTGGGCGCGAGCCGTTTGCCTTTTCCATTAACTTTATTTTCTCGGCTCGTTGCTGAAAAGGAGCACACGAGAAGAAAAGAAAAACTTAACGAGGGAAGGAGGGAAAGAAGAACTCTACAACGGGCTTTCTTTTTTATTGTTTCTCTGCACTGGTGGGACCGTTCGCGGGAAAAAAAAAAAAAAAAGGGCGCCAGAAAGAAAGGAGGGGGGGGGGAAAAAAGGAGAGGGAAAGCGGGCGCGATTGATCTCCTTCTCCACTAAAACATTTTCCCGAGGGGTATCGAAGAGGAAAGGGGAAAAAGGCCTCCGGGAAGGGGAGGAAGGGGAAGGGGAAAAGAAAGGAGTACGGCCCTTTTCCTTTTTTTTCTCGGCTCAGTAACGCCCTCAGACACGGAACAAGGGAGGGGGAAAAGGGGGGGGAAAAAAAATTCTAGGGGGGGGAGGGGAGCGCTTTTCTCCACCCATTCACTCCCATCCGCATTCTGCGAGCAAAAGAAGGGGGAAAAAAAAAAGTTCCCAGGAAAAAAAAAAAAAGGGGGAGAAGAAAAGAGGAAGAGTTCACCTCGTAGGTGAGCTTCTTCGTTCTTCACTTTGCTCAGCTCGTACTCGAGGCGAACGAAAGAGAAAAAGAAGGAAGGGGGGGAAAAAGCTAAAGGAAAAGAAAGAAAAAAAGGAAAAGGAAAGAGTGAGGTAATTCCACGCCCCTCTTCTCTAACTCACTCACCCACCCACACACGCCTAGGATGAACACGGTCAGCAGAAAGGGGGGGAGGGGGGGAAAAGCATTCCGAAAGAAAAAAGGGGGGAGGGGAAAGACATCACGCCAGCATCCTCCCGGTTCTTCTATCTTGGCGCCCGATAGAGAGAAAAAAAAAAAAAAAGAAAAAGGCCAGAAAGAGGGAAGAAAAAAGAGGAAGGGGAAGGAGACAGACGATTTGACAGATGATCTTCTTTTTTATTACCGGGGCTCTGCCGTTTTTTTCGGGGGGAAAAGGGGAAGAGAACCTGAAAAAAAAAGGAGGGGGAAGAAGGAAAAAAAAAAATCAGGGCCATGACCGCAACTTTTTTCCCAGCTTGCTCTGGGGGGTCAGAGAGAAAGAGAAAAGAAAAGAGGGGAACTCGAGGAAAAAAGGGGA
>Ga0179591_1231851_pt1 | contig 14276 bp, 23 predicted proteins | sample CZOMad2_1_08_16f_FD_182891 | JGI IMG/M metagenome (GOLD analysis project Ga0179591, IMG submission 182891) | Vadose zone soil fungal communities from Angelo Coast Range Reserve, California, USA - CZOMad2_1_08_16fungal (PacBio error correction) | ecosystem: Environmental > Terrestrial > Soil >...
GGGGAAGAAACTTGAAAAAAGAAAAAAGCGAAAAGGAAACGGCTGGGGCACGCGTGGTGGGCGATCTATGCCTGGTTAAAAAAAGATCTCATCCGGCAAAAAAACCTCTGCGAGAAACAGCAACAAGAGACTGAAAAACCAAAAACCTCCAGGAAAAAAGGGGAGACCCAGAACGAGACAGAAAATATAAACTAGCATTTGAACAAAAAGTCGCTGTCCAAAAAGGATTAAACATCCCCGGCAGAGGGTGGAAAAAAGGAAAAAGATCATAGGCATTTGGAAGAGGTCCGAGTTAATAAACAAAGAAATGGGGGGGGGGGACAACTAGGACGCCGTTGGGAAGGTGTGACTTAACCGCTCAAAAGAGAAGGGACCTGAACCATTGGTGGGGGGTCCATAAAAGGGGGCAGAAAATTTGACGTGTGGGGCAACGGGGAAAAAAATGATTCTCCCAAGAGGTCAGGGAAATGATTGTGAAAAGGACTCCGCAAAAATCGAGGACCCTCAATTGTGGGGTGGTGGGGGTCTTAACAACAAAAAAACCTTCAACAATTAAAATAAGAAAAAGAAAAAGAGAAGAGGGAAACGTGTAACGAAAATTCCGGCGGGGAAGATCGGTCAGGTTATGTATTGGTCAAAAAAGAAAAAAGCGGCTACAAGGGGGGGGCCTGCCAAATCGGGGGAAAGACAAAAACGAAAGGGGGACCGAAAGGAGGAAAGCAAAGCGCCATGCCGCGGGGAACGAATCAGGGTTCGATCAGGTGGAAAAAACAAGGAAAAGGTTTGTCAAGGAACTGATGAACAGCGCACAAAACAACAAAAAAAAAGGGTCAAAGGTAAAAGGTCGGGAAAAAAAAGGGGTGAAAGCACCACAAACAAAACTCCATCCAAAAGGAAACATTATTATCAAATGAAAAATGGTGAAAGATTTGCCTGGTTAGTTTGGTGGGGGTTGAAAAAAGGTGTGGAAAGGCAAACCGGTGCGTCAGGAAAGGGACTTACATGTGGGAAAAAAAAAGACCGGTGAATCATAAAAAAAACTTCAAAGGAAACTGACGCCAGGGCAAAAACGAAAGGAAGGGATGTACGGCGATCTTAAATAAAATGTAATGCCGAGGCTTACAACCAAATAAAAAGCGGAAACCAATTGGGAAGGAGGGAGGGGAAATTCGAACAAGAGGGTCGAGCGGGCAAAAAAAAAGGGGGGAGCCTCGACAGGGGCGTGTGCGGATGGCGTGCTTGAGATCGGCGCGAGGGGAAAACAAAGGCAAAAAAAAGAGGAGTCAGGAAGCAGACGGCGGCAGAACCAAACGAAAAAAATGGACGATCTTAAAACGGCTGCCTCACCTATGGGACAGGGGACAAACTGGGATAAGCAGCCGGAGAAAAAAAAAAGAAAAAAAAAAAAACACGTCAAACGACTCCAAAAACACTGTGAACCGTCCGCAGTCATGAAAAAAACACCAGGGTCAGCAAACCTCATCAAAATGGAAAAGGAGAACGGGGAAAAAGACCGAAAAAAAAGAATAAGGAGTGACCAACTCCTAAAGGACGCCCGAAAGAAGGAACACAAGGGCAAAAGGGGGAGACCAACAACCCTATTCTGTCGGAAAAACCTTGGAGTCCCATCCGTGGAGAGAGAAAAGGGGGGGGGGGGACAGTGCAAACCATCCTTCGGAAAGAAGGAGAGGGGTTGAGAAAAAAAGGATTGACGGAAAGCAGGTAGAAAAAAAAACCAGCCGCCAACCCAACTTTCGAAACTGTTTTCTGAGTAACCCAGGACCACCTAGTTCAAAGCGACTAGGGAAAAAAAGAGGGGGTGATCCTGGTTAAAGGAAAAAAAAAAGGGAACATAGCCCGGCTTGCCCGCTGGAAAGACGTTGGCGTAAGATTCGTTGAGGGAGGCTTAGTTCCCCCAAGGTAGTTGGTAAAATCGAAAACAAACCAAAGAATTGGGAGAAACATGGCCCTGCTAGAAAATAAAAAAAGTAACTGCGGGTTCGGAAGTGACGTGGAGGAGAAGTCCTGAAAATCATTAGAACCAACGTGCTTCCCGAAGAACAGGACGAAGCCAAACGAGGAAAGGAAGGGTAAAGAGAGGAGACAAAAACACAGGAGGGGAAGGAAAAGAATAACACAACCTCGTCGAAAGTTTGGGGAAGAGAAATGTTGATACTTCAGAACGAGTGCAAAAGGGTAAAAAAAAGGGGAAAATGGGGTGCTGGGGCGACACAGCCAGGGGTCCCGAACAAAAAATGCCTGAATGAAGCGGACCCAGGAGGAGGGAAAGGAAAAGGTCGCGGTGTTTGGGGGGGGGGGGGGGAAACGTGAAAAGAAACTGCAAAAGGGGAATATAGACCTGGGAAAGCAAAAAAAAACTCTAAAGAAAAACCGTGCTACCAACCAGAGGGGGAAGAGAGGGGCGTATGGGCGGGCAATGGGGTTAAACCCCATGTCAAAAACAAAAAAGGATGGGGGCCTCTAAAAGCACGGTAAAAAGAAAAAAATCCCTCCAGTTTGTGGGGGAAATTTGGTTGGGGGAGGAACTAAAAGAAGTTTTTCTCTCAAAGAAGACGATAAAGCTATGGGAGGCATACTAAGGGGGAAAGGAAAAAAAAAGACGAAAAGCGAAGGGAACGAGTGAACCTTACAGACTCGAACCGATGCAGAAAAAAAGGGGAGTTGGGAAAACAGAAAAAGGAAAAGAGGGGGGGGGGTGGGACAAAAAAAAGAAACTAGTACATGTGGAACAGGACGGGGAAAGAGGAAAAGAAAGTTTTTGGAAAGGAATTATGGAACCATTTGAGGTCCCAAAGTCAAAGCAACGCATTTTTGTCATCCGCTGAGGGGGGAGGGAAAAAAAACGGTGCAGGGTAAAAAAAATAGGGTACCGTGTAGTGTTTGGGTCAAGAGGGGAAACGTGGTTGGGGTTTGGTGTGTATGAACAAACTAAAAAAGGAAGGGGGGAAGAAAAGTGGACAACTGCCAGGGGATGAGCAAAAACAACCAGGGAGAAAAAGCTCCGGCAATTTGCGGGGGAGCGCCCGACAGCTACCTGAAAACGCTAAAAATGTGGGGAAACAGGGGCGTTCCCAAGATCCGAAACGATCCTGTCTCGGGCAAACAGGGAACTTTGGGGGGGAACTGCTAATTCTGAAAAAAAAAAAAAGAAGAGGTCGAGGGACCAAGGAAATTGCGAAAGGACGCGGGGGACAATTGCCTACGCAAAAGAAGGGAACAGCCGGAGATCCAAGCACGAAGAGAAAAAAGTTTTGTTGAGGACGATCACCGCGGGGGGGGCAGGGTAAAAAAAATAAAACAGGAGGGTCCCCCCACTCAAACTTGGGGGGAGGGAAGGGGTCGACAATAAAATGAGACAAAGAAAAGCCTTAAACGCCGCGCGTGGTGAAAAGGTAATGGGGATCCCTCCTTTCCAAAAAAAAAAGACCACAGGCAACTCTTGACAGGATGGAAAGGGGGTTGAGAAAAGAAAGGGGGGGCTGAGGGGTAGGAAGGGTGTTTTGTGGAAAAACTCTTGCCCCAGGGACAAGAAAAACCATCCCGGGAAAAAAAAAGGGTGGGGGAGGAGGGGGGGGAAAAGGGAAATCAACACGGCCGAAAAGAATTTTCTTGCCAAACAAGTGCTGAAGAAAAAAACGGATCGGGTGTCAACAAAACAAATGGAAAATACGAAGGAGGATCAAATTGTTGGGGGATTACGATTAGAACTTGGCGGAGGGAAAACAACCAACCAAAATCAAAAAAAAAAGGACAAAAACATCAATAAATAGTGGTCACCGGGATCAGGGGTGGGTCAAGAAAAGAACGACGGAAGGTCCATAGAGAAAATCGGTTTCATCGGGGCGAAAGGGGACTGGGAGAAAAAGTAGTGGAAAAAAAAACACCAAGTTGATGTCTTCGTATGGGCAGTCGGAGTTGTAAGTTGGAAGTAAGACATCACGAAAGGGGAAACCAGTTTTCCGGCAAGACAAAGGAAAAGGGGTTAAACCCATGGGGGGGAAGTTCGTTCAACACAAATAGCGGGTGAAAACGCGCTTTTCGGGAGGGGGGGAAAAGACAGAAAAGACAGTCAAAAGAAAAAGACAGGAACGTAGAGTTCTTGGGAGTGTCTTTTTTAGGGAAAATCGTAAGTATTCAATACGGGGGGGGGGGAAAATACACAAGCCAAAAAAAAGCGAATTGTGAAAAGGGGGGGAATCAAACTTTTTTTGGGAGCGGGAGGGGGGGGAAAAGGAAAGGCTCGAAAAAGATGCTGGGTGTACGGTCATCAAACAGGAAAGGAATGGCGGAGCAGTGACAAAAAAACAAGAGGAAAAGAAACAAGGTGGTGTGCCGGAGATCTTTGAATAACGATCGCACCGCTTCAAAGAAGCAACGTGGTGGAAATTGTCCGGGGGGTTTTTTCCAAGTTAAAAAACACCTTTTACTTAGAGAAAAAAAAACAACGGAGGGGGGGAAGAAAAATATAAAGCTAAAAAACCCGAAAAAAGCCACACGTCGGGCAAAACGAAGGCAGGGAAGACTACTAGGCCTTGAGGGCAAGCAAAAAAACTGAAAAAACAGTAGAGAAAAACAGAAGAATGGCCTAACGGAACTTTGAATGAGGAGACCCGATAAACAAGAAGAAAGAACACAGACGGGGAAAAGAATCAACCGAACTACGCGGAAAAAAAAAACCGTATGAAAAACCATCAAAAAGGAACTGGAGGGGTGTTTGGTGACAGGGACAAATAAACCCATCATAAAAAATCTTCCTACTATGGGAGGAAAAAATGGGAAACACATTCGTTGCAGTTATGGGAAAAACAAACGAAAAAGAAAAAAACGAAAGCGAAAAAAAGTACGAGACGAACTAATGCGCACAACGGGCAACTGAAAGGGACCTGGGTGGAACAAATAAAAGAATCGAACAAAATCGGGAATGGAGGAGGGGGGAACCAATGAAGACAAAATACAGGAGAAACAAAAGAGAAAAAAGACAAATTGGGGTTTGGGTTCGAAACCACAAAAAGGGAAGAAAAAACCGGCCCAATGGGGGGGAAAAAAAAAACGAATGAATGAAAATGGGACTATGCACGGAAAAGGGATGAAAGGGGAAAAAATTATCATCAGGGGATTTTTATTGATGCAAATCAAGGGACGAGCGGACGATTTGGTGAAAATCGAAACACAGTGTTAAATCAAGCAAAAAAAAAAAAAGTGTGGATCAGAAGAAAAAACGATAATTTTCAAACCAAAAAAAAGAACAAAAAAACAAAAAGGGGGGTTTGATCAAAAAAGGGAAGTTCGCAGCTGGGGGGAACACTCAAAAATAAGGTGGGGGGGGCCGCACCGGAAAAAAGGGACGCCAAAAGAACAAACACTGCGAGCGGGATTCACCGTTGGGAAGCATCGAGTTAAGCCCCCAAAGACATACAAACAAGGGGGTGAGTCACTCAATTTTGGGGTTATTTCACACATTCAAAGACTGGGGAAAAAAAAGAATAAAAAGGGTTTTGTGTTGAAATAGGTAAAAAAGGGGGCACTGTCCCACGGAGGAATACATTCGGGGAAAGGGGATTAAACAGTTGGGTCTCCGTAAGGAATAAGGGGTGTTGGCCCCAAAGGAAACTTTGCGAGACGCCCAGGCGGGCCGGTAAAAAAGGTCGCTTGGTACGATAAATGAATAAGTCAAACAGGGAAAAAGGGACACTATGCAGGGAAGAAAAAAAAAAAAACTCTAAAACGCAAATTGGGGCGGAGGCGTCGAGATTCGATCAAACATGTAACCACAAGGCACAGAAAAAATAAGGACAGAGTTCTGGAGAAAGACAGGGAGACAATAAAAACCACCTTAGCGTGGAATGTAATCGGCGGGAAAGACCAGCAAAGTGAAGAAATAAAAAAAAGGAACCAAAGTAAAAAAAAAATTTTGCCCGGAAAAAAAAGTAAGCAGTGAAGGGCATCAAAAGAGCACAAAAAAAAAAACGTTGGCACTCCACCCCGCCTGAAAACCGAAAAAAAAAAAGGAAAAAGGGGTCCATCAAGGACAATAAAAAATTCAAAATGTTTAAAACAGAAAGGGGGAAACCGCGGCTCCGGGGAAAATTTTACCGCAGAGAAGGGATTGGGGGACCAAGCCTCAAAGAAGAAGAAAAGGGCCCAACAAAGTTTGCAAATTCCGGGGGGAGTGGCGCCCCAAACCAAAAAAGGGACTGTCTTGGGAAAAAGTCGGTATGCAAACAATCAAGGAAGGAGGGAGCAGGGGGTCCCGACAATGAAATATTAACGAATCGGGCAAGAAAAAGTAGTGAATGGGAAGAAAGAGCATCAAACTCCGACGCTGCACAGAGAAAACGGTTTTTTCGCCCCCAAAAAAAACACTAAAACACAAAACACAAAAAAAAACTGGGAAGGGGAAAGGGTTTTGGCAAAGATCCCAAGGGTTACCGAGTTAGAACAGTCAAGGTAAAGACGTTTGTGGGATCCTGGTTAGAACATTGCAAAAAGACACCAAATAAGACCGAAAAGTGGGAAACAAAGGGGAACGAGAAGGGGACACTGGGAAAGGAAGAAGGCGTTCGGAAAAAAAGGGGGGGAGAAATCACCACCCAGGAAGGGGTCTGGTAACCTGAAAACGCTTCAAAAAACCACAAGACCTTGCGGAAAAAAACAAAAAAAAGAAGGGCCAAAGGGGAGAAAGGGGAAAACCTGAATCCGACGCAGGTGTGGAAAAATCTTGGTCCGACACCACCAATGAAATCGGGGGGAACCGCAAAGGTGGCTGGCCATATCAAAAACAGAAATGGGGACAAAAAGTAAAAAAAAAAGACGGAGAAAAGAGAAGAGGGTTTAAATGACTAAAAACAAAGGAGAAGCGGGAAAAGAGATCAACAAGATACGAAATCGAACCGGGGGAAAATTTGTTCGCAGAGAAGTGGGGGGGATAAACGGGCATAAAGGAGGACAAAGTTGTCCTGATTTGATGGGGTCACGTAAACAATTTCCAAAGACAAAGTCACAAGGGGAAGAAAGGATGACAGAAAAGAAAGGGGGGGGAAAGGCTTGAGAACAAAACGGTCGCAATTGGTGTTGAAGGTCATAAAAAGAACTCAGGGAATAAAAAACCTAAAAAAAAGCATTCAAAAAAAAAAAAAAAAGAAAAAGGGGAGAAAAAACAGGCTGGGGGGCACAGGCCTGGAGGGATTATGGCCATTGGCATTTTAAACGCGGGGGAGAAAAAACACTTTACGGATGAGAAAATAAACTCGGGTACGAGAAAAAAAAACAAAACAGTCCGCGCAAGGGGGGGTTGGCGGGCACGGGTTGGGGGGGAACCCAGAAAAAAAACGCTGTTAAAAAAAACAAGCGGAGGGGAAAAAGAGTGCTCAATTACAACTGGGGGAAAAAGACAACACGAGTCGTTCCTACGTGAAAAGGGGACCAGGGGCGGAGCTAAGCTGTAAAACACACCGAAGGGTGGTGGGTGACAAAAAAAGAAAGAGGGGTGGTTGGGTTGTTCAAGAGGGCCAGGGGGCCGGGAGGGGAGCGCGAGGGCTTTTGTAGAAAGGGTTTTTGAAAATGCTTTTGGGAGGGAACCAGTGTCAACCAAAAATCACGCGTTTTACAGGAAAAAAAAAGGGGGGAAAGTTGGTAGGGGGAATGGGGGTGGAGAAAAGGAGGTTAAATGCTGAAGGGGGGGGGGTTGGGCAGGAAAAGGGTGGGAAACTTTTTGGTTGAACTTTGGGGGGGGATGACCGGAAAAGGGTGCAGCAGTAAGGTGCCTCAAGGGGGCCCAAAGAAACAACAGCCGTTTGTTTGAAAAAGAGGCAATGAAAAGCGAAAGCACGAAATTACCGCAAGAGGACGAAAAAAAAGGTTGTTGTCAAAAGGGGGCAAAATTGTTCCCCTCAGCGCCCAGACGCACCAATGTCGATCTTATGGGGTTAGGGTTTACCCGACTAAAGGGGTCAGGAAATATCCGAGCAAAGGGAAAAATTGCCCGAATTGGAGGGGGGCACTACGAAAAAACTGGGTGACCTTACCTGCATCAAGAAAGAAGCAACGTCGATGCAAAACAAGAAAGAAAAAGGAAGGAAAGCCACCGTGGGAACCGACTTGGGAAATTTTAACTCCAATCGAAGCACAGAAAGGGGGCCAAAAAATTGTTAAGAAATCACGGAGTGCAAAAAAAACTAACCCAAAATCGGTTAACCGATGAAGGTGAAAGAAATGCAAGTGGGGGGGGGGGCATACTTGTATGGCGGGTGTGGGGGCTGCGCAAACAACCGCTGACCCAGAAACTAAAAAAAACAGCGGGAAGGTATTGATTTTTGGGGGCGGCGGGTAAAGTCCCGTGAAAAGCCGGGACAACACGATGGGTTGAGGTCACAAGTGCCAGGGGGAACACGATCAGGTTGGAATCAACTCGAATGGGGCAGCTGTGGGGCACAGACGGAGGGCAATGGTTGGGTGGGCTAGGGAAAACGGTTGTTAGAAAAACCAAACAATGGCGGCAGAACTAACAGTCATCAAGGGGGGTGGAATAACAAAAAAATCCCGTGGGAAAAAAAGGGATGGAAGAAAAGTTGCGAGGAACTCCGTTTCCGTTCAAGGGGAAGGAAGAGGGTGTTTGCACAAAAATTGAAAAATTGGGGCCGGTTGAGGCGGTGTTAAAAACCAAAAACAACAAAAATTTCTTGTCTTTCAAAGGAGCATTGGGGGGGAAAAGGAATTCATCCCAAAGGGAGGGAAAAAAGAGGAAGGTTGTTTCAAATTCTTAAAAAAACAAACACCAGCAAAGACAAAGAAGGCAAACTGGGTGGGGGAAGACCCAGGGGGACGGCCCTTGGTGAAAAGGTTGTATGCGCTGTTGCCGCCAGCGGTTTTACGGTTATTTAGTCCAGCGCAAAAAAAACGAAAGGAATCACCACGGGTTGAAAAAATTACAGTTGTGGGGTTCATCTTTTGGGTCGTAACTTCAAAAGGAAGAGTTAACAAAGAAAGAAAGGGGGGGACTAACGATTGAAAAAAAACAGATAAACCTTTTGTGGGTTGATCAAAAACAGGGGGGGGACGCATAAGTGGGAAAAAAGAAAACGTTCCGGGGGGAGGGGGAAGAGGGGGTCTGGGCTCCCTCAAAAAAAGTAAAAATTATGGGGAAGAAAAAACCGGACAAAAGGAGAAAAGAAAAGGGGGGTGGGGGGGGGGGGGGCCCGATGGAGAAGTCCGTCACTAGTAAGAAGGCGTGCCAGAAATGTTTAGGGCGTTTTACCGGGGTTAAAAAAAAGGTGATCTCGCGAAACAACAAAAAGGGGGAGTAGGAAATATATATCATAAGAGAAAAAGGGGGAGGGAAAGCAAACACGCTGTAAAAATTAAAAAAAAAAATCACAATTGAGGCAATAAATCAACGGCAAAAAAAGGAACTGGGGCTTTGGCAAAAAAACAAAAAGGGGGGAAGAGAAGCTCGCACCTCAAACACTGAGGAGAACATAAAAAAGAGTCCAGGTAGCGTGAACCAAAAGCTGGGTAGGGGAACCGTATGACGAAGACCACTGGCGAGGGGTAACGGGTCTGAAAAAAAAGCATTTGAATCTTCCCTCAAGATCACGGGAGTTCATGGAGCACGAGGGAGTGGGGGGGACTACCTGAACGAAAAAAGAAGCCTGAAAATCGAAAAAAAAGAAAAGGAAGAAATGGGGCCAAAAAGGGGACCTGTGTGCCGGACAGACCTAAAAAAACCGGGGACGGGGAAAGGATTGGGTTCCAAAAAATTGAAAAAAATGAAATATCACCTCAAAGAAAAACGAAAAGGGGGGGGTTCTTCCAAACACAAAGGTCACTACAAAAAAAAAGAACCAATTGGGAAAAAAGAAAGGAAAGGAAGTGAGCCAGATGGGACGGAAATGCTTCACAAAGAAGAAGGAGTATAAGGTGCCAAGGAATTGAAGGGAAAGGAAAAAAACTAGAGAAAACACGCTCAGGCGAAAAGGGTGGGAAATCAGCAAAATAAAGGGTGGGTAAAGAAACAAAACCGCACAGGTGAGCAGGAAAATTGTCCCGCAAGAGCCAAAACAAAAGAACTGGTTGGTATCAGGGGATAAACTGGGTGGAAACAAAAGTGTTGGCGCCTCAAAACACGGTTTGGCACAGGAAAAATTCAGTCAACCAGCCCTGGCAAAAATAACACGGACATGGAAAAAAAAACAGGGGTGTTAAAAAAAAAATAGGGGTTTAGATGGAGTCAAAGCTGGAGCAAAACAAAAAACTAACGGCAAAAGAATAAACTGAACCCAAGTATTTTATCAAAATTATTAACAAAAAGGAAGTTGGGGGGAAAACTGAGTGCCAGAGTGTGTGGAAGAAAATAAAGAAAAAAAGGGAACATTGGTGGGACACTTCCCAAGGGCTTGAAAACAAGGTTCGGACGTTTGAGAAAATCCCCAGTACGGGGGTAAAACTCATGGGGGGAAACCTGCACTGGAAAGGAAAAGGGAACAACGTCGCCCTTGAAATAAAGGGCAGCTGTCGTTCGGATCTTAATCAAAAAATGATTCATAGGGCAACGAGGGGGAAGAGGGCGGAAAAAAAGAGTCTAGAAAACAGAATAGCAGAACAAAAAAAAATCAACACAGCAAAGCACATCTTCTTTTCGAGGAGCGGGACAATCCCCAAGTCGAAAAAAAAAAAAAACATGGTAAAACGGATTGGTTGCGGAGTCTGGCTGAACGCGAAAAAAAAAAAAGCAAATTGCCGGATTTAAAAACAGTGCAGTGCTCGAAGGTAAATGAGGATTACAAATGAACGGCCGGGTCAAATAAAGTACCCCAAACCAACCAAAGGGGCCGTATCCATCAACGAAAAAGTAAAACACCGTCGCATCCCAGAAAAAGCACACCATGCAATCAAACAAAAGGAAAAGATCAGGAACCGGGTTTGAAGGGGGGACCGAGCGCAAATGGAAAGGTTGGAAACTAAAAAAAAAAAAAACTCCCGGCAATGAAAAAAAGCTGGTCCTTGGCGCCAAAAACTAAAGTTTCGGGAAGAAAAAGGTCAGGGAATGCCAGAAAAAGGTCGAGGGGGGGGATCCTGTTCCAGGTGGAAAACGAGTGAAGAAATCGAGAGAGCAATAATTAATGAGAGGACCATCTTCCTTACCGGAAAAAAACGGTTGAGGGAGCCCCAAAAAAACAACCCAAACAGCAACCCCAACTGCAGACAAGGGATGGGTTTTCCCCCTCCCATAATGGGGGGAAGAAGTAAGCATACCGGTGGGGGGAAACAACGCAAAAATGTGAGTAGTCGTGTTGATCAAACGTGGGAAACATTTGGGCAGAAAGAACACCAGGAGTGCCAAAAGATGAGCAAACACTTTCTGGGGAGAGGAGGGTTCAAAAAAAACGGGGGAAAAAAAATGGCGAGAAATTTTAAAATTGCCAAAAGTTAATGTTACTGCAGAGGCCAAACAAAAAAACACCTCGCCGGGGAAACCTCACGCAAATTCAAACCGGACTAGTGACAAGTCAAAAATCAAAAAAGCTAAAAAAAAATCTAAAACCGGCACGGGAAAGAAAACACAAGCAAACCAGGGGGGAAAAAAAGGAGCCCCGGTGCCCTTTGTGAAAAGAAAAAAAAGGGGGTGGTGGGACGCGAAAAAAAGAGCAGGGAGATACAGAAGGAAGGGGGTTAAATAAAAGGCTCGTCAAAAACAACAAACAACCATGGGAAGGGAGGAGTAAAAGATGACCTCGAGGGGAAGGAGCCGAGTGTAAAAGGCAAGAGTGTCGGGAAAAGACGTGGCCCGATTGATTTAAGAAACTGGGGGGAAAAGGGACAGAAAAAAGGAACAGGAAATGAAACCTTGCAGGGAGAGAAATATCCAGGGCCAGAGGGGGAGAAAAGGGGTGCCTCCAAGGGGGTGGGTGTGAAGGGGGGTCAGTAAGAAACATGGAAAGGGAATAGGACTGAAAAAGCCGAAAAAGAACTCGTCCGCCAACGGAATCACAGTAAACAAAAAAAAAGAAACACCGCGGGCAAGGAAATTGGGGAGGGGGGGACATGTAACAGGGGTGGGAGGGATCAAATACGGAAGGGGAGGGAGGGAAAAAAGCGGTACTTGAGGGTGGAAGCTTTGGTCCAGGGCAAAAAATGGGTTTTGGGGGGCAAAGGCCGGGGGTGGGGGGGGGGAAAAATAAAAAAAAAAAAGGGGAGGTCCGAGCAGCGTGAGGTCGCTGGAGCAATTAAAAGGTATTTGAACCTCACAAATCACAAGGAAAAAAGGAGCGGTTCAGAAAGCTGAATGGAAAAGACGAACAATCAGTCAGCAAACGGAATCAACGGGAAAAAAAAGGTTTGTGTAAGTGTCAAAAAAAATCACTAAGGGTTTTGTGGTGGGAAACTGAATCACCCACGGGGGGGGCAAGTGTAAGGTGAAAGGGGGGATCGCGAGGAGTTGGGAAATCTGTAGTTACCAGGACCTGGGGGTTGGAATGTCAAAAAGGGGGGTACCCGGAAAACGGTGTCGCGGGGAAAAGTTTTACTACCTGGTGAGGTGGGGAAAGGTCAGGGGGTCGAACTGGGGGGAGGGGTTTTGTCCCGTAGGATAGGAAAAAAGTGGGGGGGGGTTTTGGGTGAGTGGGAGGAAAAAAGTAAAAATTAGCCATGAAGTTGCCGGTCACAACTTTGCCACCAAAAAACAGTCAAAAAAGAAAAGCCGGGGTTAAAAAAAACAAAATCGGCAATGGGGGGGGGGAGGGGGGGGGGAGGCTGGCCCCCTCAAAAAATTACCTGACAAACAAAGCACGACCCCAGGTTTGGGAAAAACAACTTGTGAAAGTTAACAGCTAATCGCCAGATAGAAAAAGAAGGGGGGAACGGCTTCTGGGTGGCAAATTGGGGAAAAGCTATCCAGCCTGGGATAGGGGAAAGACTGGCAAAAAATCGTCAGCAGGGGAAAAGGGAAGGACAGGCGTGTGCTGGAAAAAAATAACGGGCCTAAAAAAATTTAAATCAGATCGCCGACAGAAAGGAAGGTTGGCGGCCGAAGAAGGCGGGAAAAAAGGGGAAAAAGTGCAGAAACAAAAAAACCATTATGTCAAAAAATAGACCTTGGAAAGAATTGGGACTACATGTGAACAAACCAAACTGGGCAAAAACCAGTAGTTTCACAAAAATTGGGGGGGAGGTTGCGAAAACAACTATTTCAAACACAAAAAAAAAAAGCCCAGGAATAAGAGGGTAAAAAAAAAGAAAAAAATCAAAACACAACAAGCCGAGGGGAATTTTGATCAAAAAAAAACAAGTGGGGGGGGAGGGGACCGGGTTGATGCGGGGTTTGGCTCCAACGAAAGGAAAGGGAAAGCACAAAGAAAAAAGAAGGAAGGCCACGTGGTTAGGGTCGTGAGGAAACCTGGCAGAAGGCCGGCCAAATTGGGGAACACCGGAACGTAGAAGGAAATTGGGGGGCAGCGGCCGGGGGCTCTTGGGTCCGATCGAGGGGAAAAGCCAAATTTTTAAGGTTCTTTTAACCAAAAAAAAAGGAGGGGAAGGGGGGGGAAAGAAATGAGACCGCTGAAAAAAAGGCCCTCTAGGAATCAATAAATACCGTTGGGGGGGGGTTCAAAACACCGATATCATCACATGGTGAGGAAAAAAAAAAAATATTGAGATACGCGGGCGGGTTTCCCTGCATAGTAAGAAAAAACGGGGGGGAAATACTTCGAAAATGAACAAAACCCGGTTAGATGTGGGGGCAAAATTTGAAGGCGGAGGAGGGGGGGGTGGCATCACGGGGGGGGGTTGGGACGTGGAGGCCAAACAGGCCCCAGAGGGGGAGGAGCCTTGGTTTCCAACAAAAAAAAAAAACAAAAAAAGGCAAAAGGGGGGGGTCCCAAAGGGGGAATTTCTTGGTCACAACGTATCTCCTCCTGGTTGGGTTGGGGGGTCAAAACAACGCGAACCAGGGGAGGTTACAGAAAAACAGCCAAACGCGAAAATTACGTGAAAAACTCGGGACCTGGGCTGGGCAAAGCAAGGGGGGAAGAAAGAAGAAAACAAGGACTGTGTCAGCTGGACCATAAAAAAAGGGAAGTGAAGGGGTGAAGACGGTGGACTCTAAGAAGAAGTTGCTAAACGTAAAGGAAAAAAGTAATGTCCTTGGGGAGAATCAGGAACGGGAAAGGGCGAAAAAAAAAAAACCTAGCCTGCCGGGCTTTGTTGGGAGGGGAAAAGGAGATGGAAAGTCCGCAGAAAAAATTTGAAAATAGAAAAAGGGC
>Ga0179591_1344370_pt1 | contig 14275 bp, 21 predicted proteins | sample CZOMad2_1_08_16f_FD_182891 | JGI IMG/M metagenome (GOLD analysis project Ga0179591, IMG submission 182891) | Vadose zone soil fungal communities from Angelo Coast Range Reserve, California, USA - CZOMad2_1_08_16fungal (PacBio error correction) | ecosystem: Environmental > Terrestrial > Soil >...
GTTCCTTCGAGGCCGATGAGGAAGGAAAAAAGAAAACGATGTTGACAGCGTGCAAAAAAGAGAAGGCGCCTGTCGGCTGATCCACCGCATCGTCTAGAGAAGAAGGAGAGACCGATCTCTGAAAGGAGGGGAGGGGAGGGTGCTATGGCTGCGGGAAAAAAAGCGCTTGGAGGGCTTTCCTTCTTCCCGAAGGGAAAGAGAGCCAAGCATATGGCAACGGCCAAAGAAAAGAACTCACCTACCCGGCGGAAGCTCCACTTTCCCCGGGGAGGGAAGTGCTGCGGCCATCATCGTGCCAGACCATGCCTTTTGTGCCGCAGAATCCAGTCTCTTACCGCGGGAAAGCCGGACGACACGTTGACGCCAGGCCAGGCAAGGAAGGCGACGCATCCTGTCCCGAAAGGGTTCCCCACCCAGGGTCCGACCGTCTGCCTCCATCTGCATCAGCCGGCGAGAAAAGGGAGGGGCCCATTCCCGGCCATAAGCTGGGTTCCATTCCGTGCCGAAGGGAGGTCTCCTGGGGGGGACCTCTCTGAAAAAACACCAACCATGGTAACTCACAAAATAGACGAAAGCCGCGTTTGTGAAAAAAAAAGTGGGTCCCATCACGGTCGGAGGGGTGGGGGGGAAGGGGGGAAGAGGAATAGAAGGAAGAAGGAGGGGAGAGCAGGTAGCGGGGCGGGTACGGTGGGTTGGATGGTAGGGGGGGGAGGGTCGGTGAGCGGGGGGGGGTCCCGGCCGGCAAACCCCTTTGGCCCCGCAGGGGAGGACACCACTTCTTATACCTTCCGGGGGAGAGGTGAAGTGTTGCATCCGCAAATCGGGGAGCGCTTACCGGCCCTCTTCCATCGAAGCCACGTCCTGCTTGTCTACTCTCTTTAGCAGGGTCAAGTTATACATAACATGGGGGGGAGGAGAGGGGGGGATCCAGCTCTAGCCGAACATACGCCTGGGAAGGACGCCCTTCTCCTTTATCTCCTAAGAAGGAAGAGGTACTGGTCTCCTCCCCAAAGATGAACAGTCGATAAGAAACTTGCGAGAAGACACCCTCGGCCCCCGCTCCCCAAAAAAAAAAGATCCTTCCACCGAGAAGAAAGACCGTGAACTCGCCTGGCTACTGCAAGTGCAGATGGGTACTGTACATGCCGAAAAAGGTTTCCTCTTTACCTTCATCCGAGGAAAGGAAGGGAAGCTCCACTCGACGCGAAGTATTTCGGGGGGATCATAGAAAGAGGTTGTTCCGACATCTTCTGCCGGTAAGGTGGGAGAAAAAGGCATTATTCCTATCAATCAACAAAAAGGAAACTCGCTTTTGCGGTCGTCGAAGCGTTGATGCTGGCCCTTATCGCGTCTCGTAAGCAAGGCTCGTCCATCCTCCGGGTGTTCCGACGTTTACTGGCCCAAGCCTTCTTGGGGGAGGAGATCTCTCCAGAGAAGGGAGCATTTTCGTCTCTTGAGAAGGTTGACTCTATCTCCAGCACACGGTAAGAGTAGGAGAAGTAGGAAAGGGGAAGGAAGACGTGGCGAAACACCTCCAGGCAGAGGAGAAGAAGGAAAATCGTCGTCTTTCCGCAACGGAACCCAGAAAATCTTTCCCACATTATAGCCGGCGCGGAACGGGGGGAAAAAAAAAGCTCCTCCCTTTGCCTCCTCCCTCGGAAAAAAGGTTCCAATAATGCCAAAGGGTATCAACGCCAAAGGAAAAGGAGAGGATTCCACCTCTACCGTACGGGATCGTCAGGGGGAAAAAAAAGGTCTATCCGCTGGGAAAGGGAAAGACCAGAGCGCCCACTCTGCCCGCGAAACACTGTCCATGCGGGCGGGAGAGGGGAAGAGCGGCGAGCTTCTTGCGCCCAGGTCAGGGGTTCTCTCATCATGTCTTTCGAAGGCAAAAGCTACGAGCTTTCTACACTGGAAAAGGGAAAAAGTTCTCACCATCGCCTCACAAGGAAGAGGTCGACCGCGTACCGAACGGTGGCTAAAGCAAAGGTCTTTTCTGTACAGGGAGAAAGAGATTGAAGAAGCGAGCATTGAGCTCAGGAGAGGTCCGGCAAAGTGCAGGCAGTTTCCTTGAACCTTCCGGTTCACGGAACGAGAAAAAAAACTTCAAAGGACCTCTGGCTCCGTCGATTCTCACCGAAAAGAAGGGGCCCCTTCTCATCCACACCACGCAAGGTGGCTAGTTCATGGAGGGAAAGAGTGAGTTTCCTAAGAGGTGAGGGGAGGGGACTTCTTCCTGGGAGGAAACTTTGTAGAGTAGAAAGGCTCAACAGAGAGCTCTTCCCGTAAAAGAATCTCCTTCAGGAAGAATCCATCTCTCCCTCCAATATACCAAGAAGGATAGCTAACTCTTCTCCGGTAAGGGCGAAAAAGTCCTTTCGCCTCGAAGGCGACCATTTCCTGGACTGAGGCCCGGTCTTGGGGAAGAGGTCTCTACTTATATGACTTTCCGAGGAAAGAAAACTTCCACTCCTCTCATGTCGGGGGGGGGGGAGAAGGTCTGTGATATATCTTAAAGGCGCACCAGAGAAGGGTACCTCTCAGTAAAATGCCTCCGGATCGCCGGGAAAAACGCCACTCGTGAACCCTGGAAAGGGGGGCGACACGCGGCATCTTTAATGGCGCCGAAGAAAAAAAAAACACTTATTATTATGACACTATAGAATAGAAAAAAGGCAGGGGACAAGCTTTCTCATATGGGCACGATCAACCGGGTAAAGGGGTAAGAGACGGGGGCGGAAGGATCGTGTACCTGCCTAGCGAAGGGACGATCTCTCCCGCCAAGGCGGATTAACCACTCCTACCTGCCTGTTCTCTGCGCTGGAAAAAGCGAGAAGCCGTCCGAACGCAAGTCTCAAAAGGGAAAAGGGACTGTACCGTCGTTTACTCGTCACGGGCCCCCGAAAGAAAAAGACGTCTCTACCTTTTCGGGAGGAGGGGAAGAGAGGGACCGCTTCCTAGCACGCCGCGCGTTTGCCGGGGGAGATGCGCGGTTCTACTTCTACCAAGGTCTTCCACTCCTCCAGGAGAAGGCGACCCTCTGCCCTAATTTCTAAAAGAAAGAAAGGACCCGGCGCCGCCCACCTGGGTGTGAAGGCTGTTCTTTCGCGGAAAGGGAGAAGCTGTCGATTTGGCCGGCGGTAGGCGGTAAAAGGAAGGGGAAACGGCGTCCTCCACGGCTCCTTACAAAGGAGGCTCTCTGGGGGGGAAGGAGGTGACGAGAAAGTGATTATCCGACTCTGTCCCCGACAACACAGGATCTTTACGGGTCCCGAAAAGAAACGTTCTTCTCTGGGAGGGGAAGGCAGGGATTCGACCGTTTCGGCCGGCTTCGCCCCAGAAAGGAAAGGAGGGCTGCTCTCCATGTTCCCGGGAGAGCCGAAGCTCTCCCGCTCTGTACGCTAACGGAAAGAGAAGGGGGGGGGGGCTGTTGGGCGCGGGCCTACATGCTCGAGAGGGAAGGGGGGGGCAGGACCGCGTATACCTTTTCCTTGACGATCCGTAAAAGATTACTCCTATCGGGGAAAGGGGAGAAAAGGGGGCATTGACCCGGCCTGAGAGAGGAGCGGCCATTCGGCGCCCAGAAGAAAAGAGGTTTTACCTTTTCCTCGAAAGGAGAGGGGAGAAGGGAGGTTGTCGCGGCGGTTCTTACACCAGGGAGGGAAGGAGTAACGCCATATTTTCTCAGCTTGCCGATGCTTCTCTATTCCCCTGGGAAGGAAAGAGGAAGGAGGGATATCGATTCAACCACGTCGACGGGAAAAGAGAAAAGAGAAGGCGCTGGCCGCGATCGAAGAACGAGCATGGTCCATTTCAACGAAAAAAAGGGCTGGACCGGCGACGGTCTGGCGGGAGGCGATAAAAGAGAAGAACGCGGCCCTACGTCGGCCGCCCGCGGGATGATCGGCATCCTGCCTAACCGGAGGAAAAAAAAAAGGACGGAAACGCTTCGGCCCAACCCGCGGTAGCGCTCCTCTCAGGAAAGACGGAGAGGGGCGTATGACCTTCACATCGAAATCGAAAATCGTACACCATCATTCCCGAGGAGGGAGAAACAGGAGCCAATGAAAGGTCAGCCCGCGCAGTTCCCGGCAGGTCTGGGGGGGGGGGGAAGGAGTGTCATTTGTCGGTCGTGCCAACGGCATCTTGTGCTTAGACCTGGTAAAGGGGGGAGAGGGAAAAGGTTATGAGGAGATCCAAAGACAAGGGGGAAAGGGGATGGTTCGGCGGCGAGGGAGACCTTTTCTCGTAGAAAGGAAGAAGCGAGAGGGGGAGGGCCCGCATGATCCGGGGCGAGAAAAGGATCCTGGCCGAGTTGCGAGAAAGATCTACCGCTGGAACCTGCCGGCGGGGAAAGGAGCACCCTGGTGGAGAAATTTGGCCTTCCTTGCCGACCGTGCATCGGTTTTAAAAAGGAGAATTTCGGCCTTGTGCGTACCCTGGCCAGCAGAGGCAAGGTGTGTCCGCAAGGCCTGATGAGAACTTCCACCATGGGAGCAAGTCCCTCTGTTGCCGAGACCTGAAAGCCCACGAACTGGTGCGAAGGTGATGCCGATTGCGGCCGAAGCGAAAGGGGGAGGTGGAAACGGCCGCGCGGACCGGGTCGGTGGGAGGAGGATCTGCCTTGCCGGCCGTAGCCTCTTTGTATCTTCTACCTGTGAGGAAAAAAAAAAAGGGGGAGGAAAGGAGCTGTCTCACGATGCTGGAAATTACATCGCAAAACAACTAACCGGTGGACTAAGGTAGGTTTAGGGGAAGAGGAGGCACAGATTCTGGCGGCGACAAAATGTCGCGGAAAGAAAAAAGGAGAAGAGAAACCGCAGCCTCACGCCGTCCTACATCTTATCATCAGGAAAAAAAAAAAAGGAGAGGAGCTCGGACCTATGCTTTGGATCAGCGACAGCGGCAGTTCAAAGGGAGAGGGAAAACGTCTTCTCCTCGGCCGGTCGGGGAATCTACTGCCACCGTCTCCTCTTAAGGAAAGAAAAAAAAGGAACGAAGCAGCGCACGGATCGGCGCGGTCTCCCTCAGGCGCGAAAAGGGGAAAGAAAGCCGCACCCCGCGGTCTGAGTCTTCGTCCTTACTGGGGGAAAAAAAAAAAAAAAGAAAGAACCTTTGTACTGGGCTCTGAACGCCCGAGGGAAAGGTGGGCTCCGCTTGCCGGGCCGTGGTTCTGCACAAAAAGGGGGGAGGGGGGAGGGGTGAGCGCCGGGCGTGGAAAAAAGAACCGGAAGGAATGGGGGAGGTGGAACGAGTCTTGAGGGACGAAAGGAAAAATCAACTATGTCCTTTTTTCTGAAAATGGAGAAAAGAGAAGAGGGAAAGGGTATTGACGCGGTCGCGGGTGAAGTCAAAAGGGGGGTGGGGAAAAGCCGTCCGCTGGGAGAGCCCCCGCCGCTTCCTCTTCCGGAAAAAAAAAAAGAAGAAGCAGGGGAGAGATCCTGACCTGCGGTACCTCACGTCTGAAAGCAGGAAGGACAGAAGGAGAAAGGAAGGCCGACGTGAGCCACTCTCGGGCGTTAGGCCCGGAGGTGTTACCTTACTAGGAAAGTGAAAAAAAAAAAAAAAGGAAGGGGGAAAGACGAACCTAGGCGCAACGTGACTTGACAAAAAGGGAAAGGAATATATTTTTGCGTGATGGACGCCGGGAAAAAAACGGTACCGACCGACCTGCGGCTGCTGGCGGCGGGCGCGCGGGGAAGGGAAGGGGGGCGCCCGCCTCGCTTCCCGTCCGCTGGGAAAATGTGGGGGGGGAGGGAGGGGGGGGGGTGGGGGGGGGGGGGGGGGGGGGGGGGGGGTTGCTCACCGACGCCGAAGAACTGGACTGTGCCCATGGAGAGGGAGAAGAAGCGCTTCTTCTACACTACGGGCTGCGAAAAGAGGCCATGCCAACTTCCTTACAATGAAAGGGGTGGAGGGATTTCTTTTTTTCCGAGGCGGTCATGGGTCCAAAAAGGGGGGGGAACGGGAGGTGCCTTTTTGTGGGGGGGGGGGGTTTTTATAAGAAGGGGTCGGAGAGGAGGTTTACTTCGCCGCCACCTTTTCTGAAAATCCGGGAAGAAGGAGAGGGGAAAAGCACATCCTACCTACCTCTACGCCTTCCTAGAAAGGGTCTTTTCTCTTTCTGACCTTCTTAGAAGGGAAAGGAAAAAAAAAGTAATAGGGGGAGGGAGATGATTATCCGCTCGGCGGTCGTTCTCTTCAGAAAAGGGAAGGCCTTTCTCGACCCGCAGAAACGGCGTCGTGTTCTTCTGTTAGTTACACTACCTGAAAGGGAGGGGGGGAAGGGGGGAAGAAAAAGGCGAGACGAGCACTTGCTGGTGCCACCGCAAGTCAGGGGGTCCACTAAAAAAGAAAGAGGAAAGAGGGTACGTCATCCTTCACACCACGCTGCAGGTCCGGGATGGTACCCGCCTTTCACAGCTCCCTACCGACTTACATCGAGAGGAAAAAGGAAAGAAAGGAAAAGGGGTCTGGCGCTGCTGAATCAGTAACCAGGAGGGGGAAGAGCGTTTTGTTTGGGGGGGGCCGGATAAAAAGGGTCGTGGCGTTGCGGTCGGTGGCCCAAAAGAAGAGAAGGGAGGGGAAGATAGGCCAGCGTGCAGGTCGTGTACCTCCCGAACGGGCCCACGGAAGGGGCCAGTGCCTCTCCGCCGCCGATGAGAAAGAGAAAGGAATACGAGGACGTCCTGGACGCGCGCAGCAACGAAAAAAAAGAGGAAATAAAGAAAGGCGACTATCAGGGTGCTATGAACCGGCCGAATCCCTTTCAACAAAGAAAAAAAAGAACGGCGTCTTCGGTTGCGAGAAAGCGGGATAGGAGGAGAAAGGACCTGGAAGTTTTATTCTTCTTCGGGAAGGGGAAAAAAACAGGGTGGCTGCGACGTTTCAAATCTGAAAAAAGGAGGTGAAAAGCATCAGTCCTCCTTAGTCCATCCGCCTTACCAAAAAAAAAGAAGGGGGGAAAGAAGAAAAGTTTCCAGCCTGGGTTTCAACTCAGCGCGTCGCATCCCTTGTTAAAAAAGCACCGCCCGCCGCATCGCTACCAGGGGAAGAAAAAAAAAGGAGAGGGGGGGGGAGGAGAAAAAGGACAGGGCCTCTAGGCCTCGACCAAAAAAATCACACTCTATTATCCCCGAAGGGGAAGGGAAGGGGGGAAAACAGCAAGCCTTGCTTCTGTAACGGTCAGGTAGTTTGGGAAAGGAAATAAAGAAAAATATAATTTCGTACTCTCAATATGGCCTGTGTGTCCACGAGAGGAAAAAGAAAAGTCCGTATCCTTCCCTTCCATTCCAGAAGGGAAGGTACTCCACCCTCCTGCCGCCCTACAATCCAGGGAAAGGGAGAAAGCGAAGTCTGCCCCTCCGGATCCAAAAGGCTGCAGCCGCTGCGTTTCCCCGCAGGGAAAGAGAAGAAAGAGGGAAGGAAAACAGCAAGGAGAAGGTTTCTCAGGTAAGCTCCACTTACTTCTTGGGGGGGAAGGGGGGGAGGTCCCCATCTCCTTCTTCCCGGGGGAGGGAGAAAAGGTCACCTATGAACCTAGCAGAGAGGAAAAGGAGACCATTTCCATCTTTATCTAACTAGTAAGGGAAACTCCCTCCTCTTTAAATCTTTTACCAACCACGGCCGTAAAACAATAAAAAGGGGGGGTGCCGACCCCTTCCCTGGTGAAAGGGAGGCCCACGTACTGGGTAAAAAGGGGGAAAAAAAGAAAACACGGTTTACGGGAGGGGAGGAGGAATTACTTACTAATAACAAAAGGAGGTGTTGCTTGCGGAAAGTTCCCTCGAGCGGGATACCTCGCGAGGAAGGAGGGAGAGGCATTCCCTTAACTAACATGGGTGGGGAGCTTACTCTTTTCCTGTAGGAAAAAGAAACAACAGAAAAAGGCTACTACTATGGGTGGGTACATCTTCCTTAGCGTTAACGGGTCGCGATCCTCAGAAGAAAAAAGGCCGCCATGGTGATTTGAGGAAGGGCTGTCTGACGGGCTTTTTCTAGGGCTGAGGGGAGGGGGAAAAAAAAGGGAAAAAGGGGCGTTCTTTGGATCTGCTGGGGGGGGGAGAACCGAATGGGGAGAAAAAAGAAGAACTCCGGTCGCTGAAAAAAGACGCTCCACAGTTCTTTTCTGGAGGGGGAAGCGAGTTAGGCTGGAAAGAGAAGAAAGGCCTCTCCCCTTCTGGGGAAGCCAGTTCCTCGTACCACGGAGGAAAAGGGAAAAAAGGAAAGACCTCCATTCATCGCCGCGTGAAGAAAGGGGGGGGAGAGAAGGTCCCTCTCTTAAGACCTTCTTCCGCCAGTCGGAAAAAAAAAAGGGGAGAAAAAAGGGAGTTTTCTTGCAGGAAAAAAGAGGTTCTTTCTATTTCCAAGCCTGGTGGAATTTCTAAGCAGGGGAACTAACATCTTCGACCGAAGCCTCTTCTTCTTCCAGGCCGAAATATAACGCCGAGGGGGAAACCGGGGGGAAAAGACGTCAGCAACCCTGTTCTAAGGCCGGTCGTGAAAAAAAGGAACAGGGCCGGTTCAGCGGGATAGAGGGCCGTTGTGTCGAGGCTCGGCGTCCCTGCCCTACGAAAAAAAAAGAAGAGTCGAACGATCGGTATAGCAAACTCACTTCTCCTCGAACAGGGAACACCGAGGTGAGAAAGAGGAAAAAAAAGACCCGTGGCCGCCCAGAAAGACGAACGGTTTATCGGGGAAGGCGGTACCCGGGAAAAAAAAAGCGCTTTTTCAAAGACCGGGGGGGGGAAGGACTCCTGCCACCGCCTGGAGGGTCGGAGGGGGGAGGGGACCTCCTTCTTACCTTCAGGGCTTTTTCTTGTTAAAAAGGGAATCCTCTGGCAGTGGTGGAAGGGAAGCAGCTTTAACCGACTCAAAGGGGAAAAGGAAGGTCCTCCTAAGGCCCACTCGAATGAGAGGTTGAGCATCGCGTAACCGGGGAGGGGAAGCGTCCGGCCGGAATCCTCAAAGGGTCGTCAGGATTCCGAGAGAAAAGAAAATACCTCGCGGGTTCGAATCGTTTATGCGGCTGCCGTCTCGGAAGAACGCGGCCAGCCGGCCGGGAAAGATCGACGTTGAAAAAAAAGAGGGCTGGAAGCTGGGTCGGCGAGACAAGAGGGAAAAAAAGTTGCCATGGTCCGGCGAGTGGGGTGACGAGTTTGTAAACTCAGCCCGGTCAGCGGCCTGTCGAAGGAGAAAGAAGCAGCCAGCGTTGCTAACACTTCCGGGAAGAGGAAACTTCTTCTCGGTCCGAAAGAAGCTCCACTCCTCGCCAAGAGAAAGGAAAAGAAGAGCTGCCATTCAAAGAAGATGGGAAGCCTTTTTCGTAAGAGAGGCCCTTTTGCAAGAATCCCCTTCCCACAGGGGGGAAAAGGGGGGGAAAAAAAACTCACCTCTACCGGAAAAAGAATAACTCTTTCCAGGAAACCCCTCCCATCTAGAAAGAAAGGGGAAAAAATACCCCACCTGGTCCAGGGAGTCCATCTTCTTCTATCTCTAGGGGAGATTTCCTCCTCTGTCAAATGGAAAGGAAAATTCTTCCAACCAGGAGGAGATCCTTTCCTAAAAATCTTTTCCTGATTGCTCACAATACTTAAGAGAAGGACCTTTCTCTGGCCCTCAAAGAAAGGGTATTTTCTTCCCTTTCTCTCTTAGAGTTTCACCCTCTCCTGAGGAGAAGGGAATCTTCAATACTGCGAGGGGAAAGTCTTTTTCTAAAAAGTCCGTTTTCACCGGGGGAAAAAAAAAATCCTTCCAACCGAGAAGGATCTCACTCTAAGCCGCCCTCCTTCCCCTTCAAGATAAAAGAATTTTTTCTTTCAGTAGGTCCCACCCTTCATCAGGTAGTAGGGAAATCTTCTCTCGGGTCCTACTATTTTTACTGGGAGAAAGAAAGGAAAAATCTCTTCCCCTGCAAAGAGAGACGGTTCTCGAATCTTTCCATCTCTCGAAGAGGAAAACCCAGTACCCATCCCTCGCCCTTCGAGAGGAGCCGTCATTCGCGACTGTAGTGGCAGGAAACTACTTCGTACCAGGTGCGCAGGGGGAGGAAAATTCCTCCTCCGGTAAGCTCTTCAGGGAACCAGCACTGAAATAGAAAGTTTTCGGAAGTAAGGAGTAGATCGTCAAGAAAAAACAGCTCGGCAGGGCAGGAAGCACCCTTCGGATAAAAAAAGAGATTTCTCGTGTAAAAGAGAAGGCCGCTTTCCGTTCCGGCTCTCTCACAAACAAAAAAGGGAGAGGGAGGGGAGATTCTTTCGTACGCAATTAAAGGGGAAAAACATCCATCTTCCGCCTCCTGCGAGTGGCGGGTATCCGACGGGGGGGGGAGGAAAAGGAAGAGCGGGTACCTTGCCGATGGGAAGATCCCGCCAAAACGACCTGCGCGGCGGGAAGGGGGAGATGGGGAAGCTTCCTGCAAGTAATCTCCTTCTCGAAACCCTTCTCCTGTCCGGAAAGAAAAAGGAGGCAGGCTTGTACCGGCCTGGGAAGGAGACCTTCCTTCTCCGCTTCTCTAAAACAGGGGGGAGGGGTCCGGGTCTTTAAGGGGACCTCTTGACACGATCCAGGCCCGAGAGGGTGTGAGGTTTCCTTTCCAAAAAAGAATTCCGGGGCGGAAACGTCGACCTCTTCCCCCGTCGTAGAATGGTCCGCCTCCTCCTTCCTCGCTAGCAGGAGGGGGGAGGGGGGGATACCTGCCTCTTCGTCCGAAAGGCTTTCCTTTTCCTTCTGGGGAGGAAGGGGAAGGGGGAGAAGATTTTCTTATTTTTCCGCGGTAACCTTCCTTTCACTTTCACCAATCCTTCCTCTCCTATCTAGGAGAAAAAAGGGGAGAGGGCCTATCACTTTATGATCGTCTACAGGAAAGGGATGGCTTCCACCTTCTAAGATCTCTCTCTTTTCTTCTTGAGGGGGAAAAAGGGGAGGAAGGGGGATCGAACCTAAGAAGAAGAAAGGGGGTGTTTCTTCCTAAAGGGAAAATGTTCCCTTGGGAAAAAGGGGAGCCTAATCTCGCCGCGCGTGGGGCGAAAAGAAAGGGGGGGTGCCGGAGCAATTTTCGCGAGGGAAGAGTTCCGGAAAGCTAGGACTGAAAATCCGTACTTTCGAACCTAGGTTTTACCAAGGGAGGGGGCTTTATCACCTGTTTGGCAAAGACCCGGAGGGGAAGGAGGGCGTCCAATTCGTCTCCCATCCTGGCGAAAAGCAGCTACGGCTCTACTTTGTAAAGAGGGGAGGGGAGGGGGTAGGAACCGTCTTACCGAGAAGAGTACCTCCAAGCTGCCGTGACTTGTTAGAAAAGAAATGGGGGGGGGAGTCGCTATTGACCAAGTTAGAAGAAGAATGGAAAAGCTGGATAGCTCGTTCCAGGCCGACCATAAGAAACGGGGAGAAAGGCCTCTGGCCCGCGAGGCAAGGCAAAGAAGACAAGAAGACCGATCTGGGCCAGGGGATGGCGCCCCTCGCTGCCGGCGAAGGGAGAAGAAAGGAAATATCCTGTAACACGAAGCTGCCGCCCAAGCGATGTTCGGAAAAGGAAAGAAGAATCCCTGCCGAACCTGCCGCGAGCACCAAGAAAGGGGACTCTGTGGAAAATGCTCAACGAGTCAGATCTTCGCAGGGGAGAGGAGGAAAAGAAAATCGACAATCGACGGGGGCAGACTGAGAAAAGGGGAGGAAAAAAAATCATTCCCTAGTCAAACACACTTTTCCCCTAAAAGGGCTCCTTTAAAGGTTCTTTCCCGCCAAAGAGGAAGGGAAGGGCCATGTGGCGGCGGAATCGCCGTTCCTGCACACATCTGCCTTACCAAGAAAAAACACAGGTTCCCAGGTTCGACTCCCTGAAAAAGAAAAGAAGTGTAAGGATTATATCAAATGCGCAGGGGTGATTCAAAGGAGGAGAAGAGGGCTTTATCACCTGAAACCTGGAAGTGGGGGGGGGGTACTTTCCGTTACTGAGGGAGAGGGGCTACCCTCCTTATCAAAGATGGTCCTGGTTCCGTAAGAAAGGGAAAGTTGCGGCTGCAACGTCAGGGGGGGGGGGGGAGATCTTACCGCTGAGACGACGTTGTTGTGAAAAGAAAGGAGGTTGGATAGGAGGGAGGGCTTGCGAAAGCACGGTGGACAACGCGGCTTTCTGGGAAGGAAGGGGCGTACCCTTTCCGACGACAGGTCGGGGGGGAAAATTTCGTGGAGGAGGAGAACTGAAAAAAAAGGGGCAATCGCTAAGCTGTTCTTGAAAGAGATACCCTGTCCCGAAAAAAAGGGGGGAGTGCTCCTTCTTCTGAATGGGGGTGTTTGTGTTTCCTGCCTGCTGGAGAAAGGGCACCCTTCTAAATCTTTCCCTGTCTTCTCAAAGGGGGCGTTCTTCTACGAAGTGGGCGCTTCTTCCCCGTGGGGAGAATGCCTTCCTCCTGGGACGACTCCCTGGCGGTGGGAACAGCCTTGCCAGGAGTGAGTGGCAGGGGGACTCGCGAGCAAGACTTCTTTCCGGGAGCCTCCCTCGAGAAAAAAATCTGGCACATCCCGCTCCGCCAGGGAAAAATGGTGAATTCTGGCTTGCTTTCATGAAAAGAAGATTCGGCCATCGCTGAAGAGGTCGTACGGCCAGAAGCGAAAAGGGAGGAGCGCATCACAGAGCACCCCGCCGGAGTCCGAAAAAAAGGAAAGAAGGTACTCAGACTAGGGGAGGGGAGAGCCTATGCTCAGCGACAAAGAAAATGAAAGCTCCGACGCTTGAAGGGAAAACATCGTCTTCGAAGGAAAAGGGGGGGATTTTCCTGGCGCAGATGGGACTAAAAAGGGAGAATCTGTCGACCTGTCTCGAAAAGCCGGAAAAGCACTGATCTGCCAGAGGCTCTCGAGGCCCGGCCGGGCCCAGCACCCCGAAACCTCTTCTGAGGGGGGGAGGGAAGGCAGGCCTAGCGAAAAAAGAGGAGACGCCCTCTGGGACAGGGGGAAAGAAGCTTTCCGCGGATAACAAAAGGGGAAAAAAAAAAACCCTAATCTGCGGAGGGGGGAAGGGGGTTATGCTTCCGGAACGGCATGTACGAAAGGGGAGGGACGATTCTTGAGGGTACGAAAAAGAGGTGCGATCACACGGGTCTTGCCCTGTGGTGCGAAAAGGAGGGCGGAAGATGCCTGGTATGGCGCGGGGGCTCAGTCTAGAAAAAGCCCCGTGTTTGCAAAGAAAAAAGGGGGGGGAGGACGGTCTCCCCCTAGCGGAAAACTGCCAAGAGGAGGTCCATCAGCTGACATGCTTTTACCCTCATCTGGAGAAGGAAGGGGGAGGGAAATAATATGATCCTTTGGAGTAAGAATTATCTCATTCCGACTTGAGAAGAGGGGGATCTGCGTGGAGTATTTTTTACCTTACTAAAGGGTCCTTTCCGGGGAGGAGGGGGGGGAGGTTCACTGAAATGGGGAAAAAAACCGTCTCAAAAAAATATTCTATGAATCAAATAGGGGGGGACTCCTCCCAGGGGGGGGAACGAAGCCACCCAAACTCAGCTAACTCGTACCGAAGGGAGGTCTCTCGTCTTATCAAAAAGTGAGGTGTCTCCTTCCTCGGAGAAAAAAGGAAAAAAAGGGAGGGACGGAAAGAGGGGCTCACTCTTCTCAACCGACTCCAATGCCCGAAAGGGGGAATCTATTCTTCGGCCCTCCGAAGAAAAGGGAGAAACCTACGTTCCTGCTCCGCGCGAAATATAAGAAGGCCAACTCCTTACAAAGCTTGCTTCTGCGGGGTGGTCTGAAAAGGACCTGTTCAAAACCCTCCGATGGGGAAAAGACATGAAAATGGGAGGTTCCACCTCTTTGACTGTTTACGTTCCCTTGCTTGATCGCCACAGACGAAATCCTCAGCCTCACGTACAGAAAAAAGAACAAAACACTAAGAACGGGAAAGAAAAAAAAAGTGGTTGCAAGGACCATCGTTCTTCCCTTCTTCTTCCGGGGCGGGGAAAGAAAAAGATAGTCTCCCCGGGAAAAAAAGGAGCTTCGGAAAAAGGACGGAATCCTTCCTGGAGGACAGAAAAAAAAAAAAAGAAGCGGTCTTTGGCGGGAGAACAAACGAAAAGGGGGAAGTTCAAAAGAAAGGACTGGCAGATCGGCACCTACCTAGCCTTATAAAAGAGGGTGGCCACCTACCTCAACTTAGAGCCCTTTATTACCTGAAAGAGGAAGGGGGAAAGAAAAAGGGCAACACCACGCGGGGTGAGATCCTACTCGAAGAAAAGAACCTCCCGTTCAGCAGCGCCAAAGAAAAAAAGGGGGGAAA
>Ga0179591_1354837_pt1 | contig 14274 bp, 8 predicted proteins | sample CZOMad2_1_08_16f_FD_182891 | JGI IMG/M metagenome (GOLD analysis project Ga0179591, IMG submission 182891) | Vadose zone soil fungal communities from Angelo Coast Range Reserve, California, USA - CZOMad2_1_08_16fungal (PacBio error correction) | ecosystem: Environmental > Terrestrial > Soil >...
ACCCCTTGGATGCTACTAGTCGGGGGAGATACTCTGCCTATAGACAGAGAGGATCCGATAGAAGAGAAGACTAGGGAAAATTTAGAGCTAAAAGAACCTATTTAACATCCTTGCCGAGAGGGCAGAGCAGAAAGACCCTCTAAGACCAGAATCAAGGTATTCGGGGACACCCACCGCTGTGTGGGGAGTGCTGACCTAGTTCGAACCAGACCTACGAATACAAACAGAAAAACTGCGCGGGGGGAAAATTGACTACCCCCCAAAGCGAGGAGACTAAAAACAAGTTTCGTAAGAGGATTAGAAACAAGGGAAAAGGGTTTGAAGCTGCAAGCTCGGTTCGAAGGAGGAAATTAAAGACAAGCAGTTGTTCGGTAAAAATAAAAGAGGAAAAAGCTTCCGCGACAGAAGCATCCAAATATCGAACTAACCGGCAAGGAACAAAACGTCGGCCGTGAACTCGGAAAGGAGTGAATCGTGACAAGAAATGAAACCCTGTAAACTTGCCAGCCCTGCATCAGCAGAGCACCACGACCCCTGCCCAGTTTGATGGCCTGGATATCGTCGAATAAAGTTTCAAATACGCGTGACTGCAACGGCTTGACGAGGGTACGGGGAAATGCGAGAGTTCAGGAGGGGGGGAACACCCGCGGGACCTTGTTGAGGATCAGGAAGAAAGGTTGGGTCATCCTGTAGCGGCGTCTGTATGTAATAGACTGCAGGGAACGATTGGAGAGGAGAGGATGCTTGAGGGGCGGATTTCCGAGTCGAAATTCTCCCTGTGAAAGATTTTAACTGAGCGCGGAATAAGCAGTATACCAAAAATCCTTAAGAAGATTCTAACCCGTCAGGAATGGTCAAACTATGATCATGTACTTTGAACAATGTTTGGAAACCCAACATCCAGGCTCAGAACTAGTATTATATACGGTCATACCCCCTACTTTTGAAAGAAAGGCCCGGTGCAACCTAATTGCGTTCAGAAAAGATGGGGGTCCTAAGGTAAGAGCGTCCATGTCCCGACCAAAAGCCCGCGGCAAGTTTTTTGAGGATACTCTGAGGGAAAATCGTCAATGGTCCCTGGGCTCCAGCATCCATAGGATCCGTATAACCGTCATCATCATATATCTACGGAAAAGGCCTTGAGGAAATCGCACACATTTTTTGTCGGAAGGAGTCCGATTCCCTTGGCGCGGTTGAAAACCCGAGGCAATTGCAGTATTAAAAAGATGAGGGTCGAGAGCAGAACACCTTGCGCACGGAAAGGCCCTCGAAGTTGCAGCACCTTTTCTTCGCCCAGACATTCCCGGGCCCGCCGGTGAATATATTCCTGCGGAAGTGAGCCGAGGGGTTGTGGTCAGGCGGAGAGTGCAACTCTATGTTCGGTACTGACTCTGCGGGACACCTGTCGAGGAGGAGGGGGCCTTGGGGGGTGCTACTCTAAGCGTGAGGGGTTGGGAGTTCGGACTATAGAGAAGGTGGCCTTTTCTGTGGCTGGTACGTGAGTGCAGTTATTGGTCATATCCGAGGAATCCATCGCTGTCTTCTCCGAAAACGTCGACGCGGAACAGGGACCGCAAGGGTGAAAAGACGTTCTACATTCAGCAATTTTCTAGTTGTAAGTACCTGTAATGGTATCATTCAGACCTTGACGTAAACGGGGGACTAACGGGGGGCGCACTAAAGTCTTCGCCTTTGCAGATGAAGTCCCTGGACAGCAGTCTTTCGTGTCTCTTTCTAGTAAAGAAAGGTATATTTGTCGACAAGGTCACCGGAAGGAGAGACCTCCTCATGCTACTCTGCGCGCCGACGGGGTGTGAACCAGAGACCCGTTGTGAAGCTCAAGCCTCCTTGACTTTAGCGAGCAGCCGAGTGCTTGACCCGGGGGGACGACGAGACCGTAGGGGGTTTACCGAAGAAATCAGCCGGTCATCGGATTAGGAGGAAGGCATTTACTGTAATGGTTCCTTCCGTCATGAGTCAGCTAGTTCCCTTTCCTCAGAGGGGCAACGTCAAATGCAGACTATCCTGTGCGATCTGAGGGATCTAGAAGTGTATATTTTCTTTCTCTGCAAGAAATTTGTTTTCTCCGACTGAGAAGGCCGTTGAGTTCCCTTTCCTTTGTAGAACAGGCCTGGCAGGACATATCGTCTCTTGAAGACTTCTGGGCTCGGGTACAAACTTCCACCGGGAAGGGACCATTGGATCGGAGGTGTAATCAGATCAGAAGGAGCAAGGGGGGACCTAGGAGATAGAACCATTCCACCGATGTCCCACCTAGACTACTCAGGGGGGGGGACGTCAGCCGCCTAAAAAGGGTTTTTGCCCCGTCCTAACCCGCATGCTGATTCCCCTCTCTCTAGGCTCCCCACGGGGTGGGGTGACTGTTTCTCTCAAGTTGCCCTTTCGGTATTCGACAGCTCACTATAAGCAGGGTCTTGGGGAAGGGCCGGGAGTGATCTTCTGGACAGCCGAAGCTTAATTTAACGGCAAGGGTTGCCAAATGGGGTACGCAGCGAAAGATACATCCGTCCCCTCGGCGCCAAGAAGACGCAGTTACTAAAGACGAGGACACCGAACCTGTAACACGGACTCTTCTTGAGACCCACAGCGAAACGCACGCCAAAGAAGCCGCCCAGGCTCGAAAAGTTACTATCCAGATTCCAGCCTTATCCTTCATTGGCAGAATCTCTTACCGGGTAGCAGGTCTTTAAGGGAGTAAGGTAGGAAAAACTAGGGCCTCCCTGCTCCTCCTGCCTCTAGACTAAAGGGTTCTGGACCACTCACAGGAACACGTTTGAAGGCTGGCCAGAAGGGGTTCAGCCACTTCTGATTCAGCTCTCCTGAAATAGGGTCAGGGAACCAGGGTCCATGGGGGCCCCCTTTCTTCACTCTAGCGAGGAAAGTGCCAGAAAGTCGACCATAAAAGGGTGAGCCTAGAAATGTCCGGTGAGTCCATGAGAAAGATTCTCCAGCACTACAGTTACACTGGAACCTGACTGCACTGTAGACCTTCTAGTTGTACAAGTCGGAAACATGGTGCGTCTGTCCTGTGGGGTAACACGAAACCAGGTGGGGGAGCCTGTCGAAGGTGCCGGCTAAACCGGAGGGAGGACGTAGTCCTGTCTCGAGTGATGTGGGGCCATAAAAAAAAAAAAAAAAAAAAAATTGTGGGCCCCGGGAAATCCAAGGAAGAGATCGTATGAGACACTCTCCTGGAGAGAGAAACAAACCATTACATCTGTGTTTGAGGAAGGGTCTTACTACAGAGAGGTAGTACGTTGCCGGTGGGGAATCAAAAAAAATCCTAGCTACGGCCCGCCGACAGTTCAGTACCTGCCCGCCGGGCATAGGCCCTTGAAGGGGGGCGCCAGCTGGGTCCGTGAAAATAGTGGGGAGGCTCGCGATTTTGTCACTGCCATTGTCAACTGGACGATTGTAAACCTCTGAACAGGGGAAGGGACGCACATGCAGGGGGGAATGGAGTCCTGAAGCGAGTTAAGAGTCGAGAGGGGGCGATCATGATAAAATGAGACGCAATGGATGTAGAGAAAGAGGGCTGCTATTAAGTAACTTGGGGATCCACCCGCCCATGTTTGGGGTGGTAAAGTGGGGGTGATTAGAATTCGTAGCCTCGTTCTGAAAATCCCCGGGTTCGGTACGAGAAAGTGGCTGTACGTGACACACCTCGGGCGGGTATAAAAGATGAAGAGGAGGCTGGTGTAGGATGTCGCTGCGCTAGGGGTAAGTGGTCCAGTCGCACCCAATGTTGATACCACAGTCCGGGGTTCCTACTAGGCGGGCGCGGTTCGGGAAAGGAGGCGGGGTTGTTTTATGGACAGAGCAGACCACAGTTACGTGCAATGGGGGCAGGGGTTGAGACCGCCGCCAAGGCGATCCGAGGCAACCATCGGCTTAGGGGAAATAAGAGAGGAGCTAGACGGGAGCCGTCATAAAGGACCGGATGCGTCGGGTTTTTTAAGCTTCGCAAGGTACGACAAGAAGACTTAAATGATGGAAGAACGGTTCAGTTCGTGGTTGTGTATTGCAGCTAAATCCAAAGCGCTGGGAAGTTTCGGGGTGGGGTCGGACTGGCTTCGGTCAGGGGGGAATGCGAGGTTCAGAACTGGGGACGATCACCTAAGGGTACGCGTACGGGCCTACTTGTTGCGCAACTGGAAACGGTCAAGATTTTGGTAACTCCAGGGGTCTTAGACTCTTTGGTGGTTTCGGAAGTGACCGTACTCGGGCTGTCGGAAAAGGAGAACCCGATAGGGGGGTAGGAGTCTTTAAAAAAAATTTTCTTCCGTTCTCTGGCAAAGAGTAGTCGTACGAGTGAGTTTTTCAGGGTTGAAAAATGGGGGGCAAAAGGAGGTTGTCAAGGTTCTTCGGTCCGGGGTCGCAAGGACACCATCTGGAATAAAGGGCGTCGGGGTTTTACACGAATAACATCAGGTGGACAAGGGAGTGGGGCATGAGAGGCGCGGTAAGCAGGCTGGGTTTGGGCGGTCTGTCAAGGGGCGTGTATGAGGTCCGCATTCACCTTGTCAGCAGGTGGATGACCCTTCGAGTCAATACGACCGTGTATTGAGGAAGAGAGCCATAAAGGGGGGTGTCTATAGTCTAGCTAACAAAGTCGGAGAAAATGAGAAAAAAGGGATATGGCCAACACACGGATCGGCGAGAGTCACAAACTACAACGGTCGTCCTATGAACGCGAGGGATACAGCGGGAGAATGAACCCTTCCGTTCTAAAAGTCAGAACCTGGGAAGAGAAGGGGAAACAGCAAAGACCTACGCTGGGGCGGAGCCACTACCTGCTAAAAGCTTGAATACCGTCCTGGATTCTTTTCCACACCTTTTCTCAACGCGGGCAGATTGAACCGCGCCCGAGCGGTCCCCGCGGACAAAGGAGGGGTGAAGTGGTAGACAGAAAACACCAGGAAGCGTAAAAATACTACCAATGTCTGGCCGAGTCTGCCCAGGAAGGCACCGTTTTTAAACCGCTATATCACAAGAATGCAGAAATTCTTAACCATTAGCAAGCTGTGGTGTCCCAATTAAACAGAGTCTAAGGGAGTAATTCCGGCAATCGTCAGCCGCTGTGTCACCGTGGGTCAGGCGGTAGCACAGACCTAGAGTACGTAGGTCTTGGACAAAGATTAGGCGCTAGCTGACCCCGGTGCCATCTCGCCTTCAGCATCAACATCCCGCCCTAAAATTTTTAGTAGCTGGATTCCCTATCCTCTGAGATCCAGTCCATTGTAAAGTGTAACTGGCTCCTCATTCTGGAGGGATTTAGTTGCCAGGTTCCCTTAAAGTGGGAAAACCTAATCTTGAAGAACCGGTCCGGTCTGGAAGGACTGGCTGCTCTTTATTTTCAAACCTTACCAAAAAAATCGGGGGACGCAGGCAATATCGAAATAGGGAGTTAGGTGCTGAGAACGATTCCTAGACAGTGCAGCTGGGCATGTGTGCAGAGTTCGCTTGATACACCAACCCTAAGGTCCCGTAAAGCTCGGTATCAGAAGAAAGACTTTTATTTATCAAAGAAGGGGTTTACTTTCACTTGTGCCCCCTCTTTAGGGCCCGGAAAATCAAAAGAAGGGTCCTGACTCCATCGTACTTAAGGGAAAGCCCGAATTGTTTCCCTCAGCAAGGTCTGACCTTGAAAGAACCGGGCAGTAGCTTAACGAAGGTCCTAAGGGATACGCAAGGGACAAGCTGGTGATAAAGATAGACATCCTAGATCTTAATTTTCGAAATCCTCATCTCTATAATCTATTCTCCAGACAAAGCATGACTAAGTCCTCGGGGGGCGGCGACCGTTTTGGGTCTTCCATTTTTAGGGTAGCGGGATAACCGTCCCTTTGAGTGACAAGGGTCCCTGCATAGTGGCAGGAGAGGTTCGCGACACAAAAACTTTGGTCAAACAACGGGGTGCGCCACCCTTAAATTGTAGTATATGCCGGCGCAAAGAGGTTTTCCGGCTTCAGCTTCATTTAGCCTTCAATCGCCGACCTCTTGGTTTTCGACTTCTTCGGCGAGATGGCTGATGGAAAACTTACTAGCTCGGTTGCCAAAATGTAACAGTCAGGCTTTCTGGTTTTGCTCCTCTGGTCCTGCAGGATTTGAAAGGCTTTCGTCAGAGCTGAAGAATTCCACGGGGCTGTGTGCCAGGGGACTGGTAAAGGCCGGACAACGTCCGCCTAAAAATCCTTTTCTAACTGAATGGAGAACCAGGTCGACTCGTAGTGGTGGCCGCTGAGTTTACCACCTACTTCCCCTGGACCCATTGGTCGTAACATTTTTCCTGGGCCCTGTTCGAGTTCATCGGTGATTAGAAGTGTATGAGCTTTACTCTGAAATGATTGAGGGCACAACTCCTTCTTGGAAGCTGAAGAGGGGGTGGGGAAGAAACGGAGGACAAAATTCACGGGTCTGTCGAAGTAAGAACTTGTCGTGGGGCTACCTGTAGGGCCACGATGACGACTATCCTAGAAGACGGGTTGCACCTCATGAGGGGAAAGGGGATGACAACCAAGCCTCAGGGCCGTAAAGATCGCCGGGAGGGATGAACAACCTTTCTTCGAGGCGCCCGGGGTCTGTCGTTGTTTTACCGAGAGTAGAATAAGAATCGAGGTCGGGAGCCTCGTGTGGGTGAATCTGGAGAAAATTCCTTGCGCGTCCTACCGTTGGAGAATTGGCCTTTGTCCTTGGGCTGATTGCAGTTCCTTCCGTTCCTGAGGGAGGTGGGACCTTTTCTAGGTCTTGGGCTCGACTTCGGAAGTGGAGGTCTCTTGGCATAGTGGGATGACAATTCAGGTATGGGCTAAGTTAAGTTTTTCTGCCAAAAGCCGGCAGTTACCTCTCTGTCGGGCTTGAGCCCTTGTTCTTTCTCCGGGTGATTACCATCCAAGCACAGTTTCGTATGTTTCATGGTCCTTATGTGAAACCTCTCTCCAGAAGGAAGTCGGCGTGGTCCTAGGCCCTCGGAATAGCTTCGTGGAGGCAACAAATTAAGTGCATGACTAATACATTTCGCGATAAGAAGAATCAAACTTGTTTGGGTATACCACATGAGCTCTACACCATATTAGTATGGTGGAAAAATAGAGGATATACAAACCAGGGTTTGTTCGGTCGTTCTTAGACTTCCGCGGCTCGGGGAACTTCTGTAGCATTTTTGTCGAGGCTACTTAAGGTTACCTCTCCCCATAGGTGGCGTCGGGGGGTCTTCGTTAATCTGAAGGGGCTTTACATTTCCCAGGGGTTTCGGGGGGGAATCCATAAGAAAGGACTTCCCGGTTCCAGAGTAAAGCTGCACTGCGGGAATCTACCTTTGCAAATTTTCAAGGCGCCTTCCGAAGTCCGCACTCTGACCCTTCCCTCCCTGCCTAGGTCCCTAGTACTTCACGAAGATCGACTCTTGGTCCGTGCGCTTAATTCGGACATAAACCCTATTCTCCGGCCATGGCTAGTTCCGCCCTGCAACTATATAGTTCCCTTGGGGGCGCAGCGCCGTTACTCATGTGTGCGTGCAGAGACCCGGGCCAAAACCGCAGAACCGGGTAGCCACTCCGAGCTGCTCACGGGCATGATTCCTTTGGGGGGGCCCCAGGGCATGATTGTTGCCCCCTTAGTGGGGTGTGGGTCAACTATCCATCAGTCACTCCCGTTCCGGATCACAACTTGGGTGGAGTACCACCTAACCTTACTATGTCCTCAGGGCCGTCTAAAGTCTCTGTAGGAGGAAGCCGGGGCTTAGTTGCAAAAAGGTATGCGGACTCTTAAAGGGGCTTTCAATTGAATGCTGACATAGACTTGAAAAGGGGTAGACTCTTGGTGTGGGATCACTCTATTCTTACATTTGAGTGGGGACTGACGTGTGGGGGCTAACCGATGGCGGTTCCGCCTGGGACTTTTCAGGGGTTGCTGCTTCCAAAATGCGCAACCGCATATGGACTCTAGAACTAGCAGTAGGTCCAAACCACCAGTAAATCGGGTGCGCCAGTGGCGTCAGGGAGTTTTGGGGTACAGATCCTTTGTCCGTTGCAGTGCCCAGATTCCTGCCGTCGGGTAGAGAGAAGAGAAGAAGGGCTGAGGTAGGTAAGCCTTCCGGGGGACATTGCTCTTCTTCCAGAGGAGGTAAGTGGGCGAATCTTTTTGGAAAATTGCCAGCGGTGTCGATCTACAAGCGTGGGTCATCCGAAATTTTGATGAAGCACTTGGGAGGCCAGGGAGGTCAAGCGTAGAACCTCACTGTGGGGGGAGGGTCCCTGAAATGGTGGTGCAAACCCGTGACTATTAAAGGCTTTATTGGGAGAGCATTCAGGCACTATTATAGGAGTGATTATGGATACAGGGTGTGGTAGGGATAATATGTATGAGTATCCTGGACACCCCTGTCCTCGTTTGTTGTTTTTCTGTACTTTCAGGGGGGCTTCTAAGTGGCGATTGAAATCCGCCCTGTGATTCGCACCTGTGGCTTTACGTCCACCCGGAGGGGGGGTGCATTTTGACGTTATAAGTTTCGGTTTGGAGGTTCCACGGGAAGCGGGTGGCAGAAGGGATTTGGGTCCAGTACGGGATAGATGAATCCACCCGCCGAAGGATGGAGCTATTCTGGAGCGAGTCGGAGAATTCTATGCTGGTGTTTGCGGAGTACAGGCATCCCGCGGTCGCTGCCTCCGGGCGCAGTTGTGTTGTCTGATCTCTTACTCCTCTAGGCATCGGGATCCGATTTTTTGCTGCTGGAGAATCGAGGTTTCGCCCGGGGCAGAACCAAAAAATGAACAAGTTTCTCCGCTTTCGGTGTGGGTCCCAGCAACATTCGAAATCCTTCGGGAAATTCCAAGGCCTCCAGCTTGGTCAAGCGCGTAAAAGGTTAGAAGGTATTTCTAGGCGAGCCGGTCCAGAGCCAATTTTCTGGAGTCGGGAGTTGCGGTAGGATCGGAAGCAGTTTCAGTGGTAACGCGATATCAACGACGGCTTGGGCAGGGCTTACAGGCGTGTTGAGCTCAACACATGGACACCGTTTATGAGTCGTATGGTTTCCGCTGGAGTTACTGGAAGCGAGGGCAAGGGGGACAGTTAACCCCAGAGTTAGTCCTGTTATCCCGCGGCGACCGATAGGGGGTGTGGCTGGGGGATCGCGTGAGAATTTATGCCTTCCGTGCGGAACCGTACCTTTTCTGGATCGGACCTTTGGGGCCGGGGGGGGGGTTGGGGAACCACGGGGGGCACCGTGTGGAAACGGGGCGTAATTATTCTGTTTCGTTCACTGCGCAGGGCTAACAGAGGTCGTTAACGAATCAAGGAGCGGGTCTACGTGACCTGGCGATTGATCTTCCTCTGCTTGTTGTTGCAGTCGGTTCAGTGAAAAAGAAGGGGGGGAGGTAAAATGCGTTCGCGAAATAGGAGGGGATTATGGAACTGGCGCTCATAGTAAACGAAGGGGGGAGTGGTCACGGACGCCGCAGAGGAGGGTGGTTAAGCCAAAAAAAGAAAACGAGAGGGATGAAAAGAGAGAGGAATCTCGAGACCTTCGGGACTTCCCGCGGCAGACCACGTCAAGGCTTAAGTCATGGCAATACGACATCGGAATCTCTCACGCAGACGCACATGAAGCTCGTTAACAACACCTAATTGACCTATCAAACAGGATAAGTCTAAAAAAGAAGAGTTTAAGGACAACCCGACCATGCGGTAACAAGGGCATACTTTCCTGCGAAGAGATCCCACACCTTCAAGGGGGGGCCCAATGACTACCAACCAACCCAAAGGTTACTCTTACGACTAACCTCGGCCGAAGAGACTTCAGCAGGTCCTGTCGATCAGAAGAATTGGGAGTCACTTCGGCTACCATGACACGCTGGGCCACTACTCGAACCCTTGACTGAACTACAATTACAATTATAACTCGATAGGCTACCGTTTAAAAACAGAAAATCAGCGTACTCTGCAGGCGTTTATGGGAAACATCTGGAGGACTACCACTGAACCCTATTATAAGAAACTAAACACACAGGCCCAGTTTTTTTGAGCTGGGCTTGACTCCTGAAAAATACAAAAGGGTTCACTAGCGACTTCCCTCGGTTCCCGGGGAAGCAGCGGCCGGATCTCTTTTGAGCACTGGGCTAAAGAGTCGAATCAAACGTAATGGCGTGGCAGCCGGGGGGGCTCTCCCGAGGAGGTCAGAATAAATAACATATTGAATAAAGAGTACGGCGGCTTCGCGCGCACCAATCGCCCAGTGTCGGGCGTTGGGCAGCGCGAAGGATCCAACCGCGCCCCAGAACATCTCGCGGAGAAGAGGGCCCACAACTGGACTTCGTATTGTATCACGACTGGGGGTAAAACAAGGGTTCAAAAGAAGCTCAAAGCCTTACATACGCACTAGAAAAGACTAGTTAAACCAAAAAGTAGACACCTCTGACCGATAACCGTAGGAAGAAACTATGACCTAATGATACGAAGTGTCAAAGTCACCAAACCCTCTTGCAAAGCTTTTTCGACGAGTTACACCTCGTCTCTTTATTGAGGCGCCTCATCTCTATCGAGATAACGGCTCAGGAAAGGGAGCTCCTCGAAGGCTGCATCAGTGATAACACCATTCTTTTGGTGGGAGTGAGAAAGGCAAAGGGGGGGAAGAGTCCCGGGAGGTGATTATGACTAAGAAACACTCTGTTGCACTGCCAGACTATGCAAAATAATTGCCTTAGATGTCCTCTCACTCGCAGTGGGCCTTCTGGGGGGGGAAAATCAGGGAGGAAAGCATAGACGAATCTGGGTGTGCATCAAAGCAGCTTCCACAGGACTGAGTTCTGTAACGTGATACGGGGGGGTACACCTTGGTCACATCTGGACTGGTTGTCTCGGAAGAAGGTTACTCGCGTTTGCGGAATCGGAGCCTTGGCTCCTGGGGTATGTGGGGGAGCCGACCGGCGGACCGGACGGCGTGACAGGAACACCATCCGGTCAATTTCGGAAAGAGATTCTAATCCGAACCGGTACGCTTTCAGACCGTAAAAGAATAAATTTTAGGGACAATCTGGTCAAGCACGGACTGGGCGCAATGCAAGCCGGGCGTAAATCTCGACTTACAGTGTTGTCTCACAGGAAACGGAGCTGCTTGTTGCATCTAATGGGGCGCACCTTAGGACCATCTAAGGGTCCTTGTCGCCGTTCTAGAACTTAGCACGGATGACTACGTCCGTGGGACATATTCGTATAAACGGTTAAGACGGAACCTTTTGCCGACAATCCTACTTGCTGACCTGGAGAGCGCCTTAGTTTCAGTACCAGTGGGCGGCTGGATGTGGTCCAGGATCTGTTTTTTCCAGCAGTGATCGAAGAGCGTGGGAGGAGACGGCCTAATGGACCTTGCAACGTATCTTTTACGGGGACTTACTCGAAATGGAGGTCCGGGTCTTGGCCGAGAGCGGCCGTGGGGGAATTTTATGATTGGGGGGTGGAACTTTAGGCTGACATGTATCTTTTGGCTCTGGGGCATTGGGAGCCTACTATCCCGGGTGAATGGCTGAAACGTTGGGTTTCCGCAAGGGGGTAAACGGGATCAATAGAGTCCGGCTCGTCTTTGTCGGAGGCAAACTGGAACATGGTCCTTTTCAGGTTTCTGGGCGGCGTCCCGTAGAAGGCCTAACGGGCGAGTTGGCAAGAGGTAACCCGGTCTGGGCGTGTCTGCCACCTAACTGGGATCTCCAACCTACTGACTCTAATTTGAATCACCAAAATAAAACTTTGGGTGGGTAGACAACTATCAAAAAAGAACAAACGTGAGTATGAGATGTGATACAACAATGGTAGGTCTGCTTGTGGCAGGACGCGCTGTCGGGATCAGTGGGTCGATAAGCACGGTAACATCTGGAAAGTCGAGCCGTCTAGTCGGAGAAGAAAGGCCTCGGAATCCGGAGGAAAGGGGGGGCCTTTAGATCTCAGAGCCGAGTTTAAACTAACCTTGACGGAGGCGGGCAGGCACTCCGGCGACCGGAAATCCTTATCGTCAGGCGAACCAGCCATCCGACCTGATCGCCCAGAAGAATCCTCCAGCGCCGGCCGACTAACCTCCACTGTCGAGCGGAAGGTCAGGGATTTCTTACAGAAAATAGCGATAAGTTACTTGGCCTGCGTCCGGAAGGAGGCACCGGCCAAAGGGTCTCCGGAAAGAACTTCAGGGAATATTCAATGTCCACACATAGACGGGTGACGCCTGTCCTCAGACCGGGGTCAATAGTCCCAGAGCTCTGGTAGCACGCGGATTCTTTTTAAGAAAAGAAAAAGTCCTGGGTGCCACGTCTCTTTCCTGGGTAAAGAAATCGGATTAAGGTGGCCTTCTTCGGGCAAAGGAAATTGGTTTATCGAAACTCGAAAGTACCACGGAGATGGTCTCTCCGTGAGGAAATCTCTTCCACCTAAACGACGTTTCTGAGATTAATCTCTTGGAACTTTCAATGCTCCCTGCCGAACCTGGGCGTTTAAGGAGAGTTGACGGAGGGACGTTGTGAAAACTTGCAAGAGTACAGCCGAGGTACTGTGCAGGGGGGGACTAAACGGACTTTACTGCGCCGGCGGGAAGGGGAAGGACATTCCTTGGATATGAGGCCACTGCAAAGGTTAAATCAAGTGCCTCTCATGTAGGGGAGAACATCGAAGGAGGATAACCGATTTCCGGGGTTTGAGAAGGAGGCTAATGTAAAGCCCTTTAGCTTTTGCCCCAGGCCGGGACACACTGTACGGCGAGAGAAGGGGGATTAATGCTCCTGAAGTTCTGCCGGCCTCTCGGTCTTCTGCGGTACGTTATTTTTTTCCACGGGCTTTAAGGCTACATCTGAAGGGGTAGATCAAATCGATTTGGCCAGATTTGAAAGGGAAGCTTGGCACCAGAACCCTTGCGGTAGAAATCAACCTCAACATCATTTTGATAGGCATTCATAGCTTCTATGATGATGGGGATTTATCACTTTAGAGCGATATTATTGCTACCAGAAACTACAAGCCGGCTCGGGTCTCTCTAGGCACGGTGTGGTGTTCTTACTTGGGTCTCGAATTCTCCGGCTGGGAAGTAGGAAACCTGCCTGGGAATTCAGAAGAACGTTGGAGGAAGGAGAACGCGGGCGGGCGGGGGATTTACACCAAAGGGTTTGCGGATGTCGTGGAGCCGGGGGCAGAAATGGTGAGTCCACCCCGGAGAATTTTATCAATAAGAAGCGTGGGCACTCTATTAGGGGCGCGATGTGGACGTTCTTTGTTGGGGTATCCGGCGTAGGAACAAACATTGTACCGAGGCACCGGCGGGTGTGTCGGAGAAGCCTCTCGTATATGCCCATGGTGGTAGAGTCCAGTACCGAAGGAGGAGACAGAGTGGAATAGCTTCCCAAGGGACGTCAATTAGGCTGAGCGTGGGCCCAGAATTAGTCAGAGCAGGCAACCCTGGAGACTTGCAATTCCTTGGAGGCTCCTAGTTGAAATTTGGTCTGAAGAAGAAGTCCCCATATACAATGGACGTTCTTGCTATGTTGCTGGCTGTAAGGGAACGGCAAAAACTGTAATCGGTTTTCCCGAATGAGAAGTACTGAGGACGTGACTGGGCTTCTGGAGCTTACCCGTTGCCACCGGGACCGAGTTGTTCACGTCCTTTTCCAGGGGAGAGTGGGGACATGGGGCATCAAGAAGTTAGATCCGGGAAGGGCTGAGGGGGCCTGATGCTCTCGGGGACACAATGGCGGTGAGGTCCTGAAATCCGGCCGCACTTGTCGTACGTACGGTGGTTTTGAAAGGTTTGGAAACGGTTTGGACAACACCCGTGTCCGTAGGAGTCGTCTGTAGAAGGTACCATTTAAAAATCCGGGAGGAAGGAAGGGATTGGTGGGGGCACTAAGAAGGATCTTGTGCGCCGGCTGGGAAACTGCTCGGCAAGGACTTTTTTTCATCGGTCTCCGTTAATGGGTCTGCAGTAGCGCGAATCGGGCGCGGGTTACAGGCGCTTCAAGGTACTACTTGGGATTTCCTGGCGGGAAAGGCAGGGTTTTTGCGGAAAAATCTAGACACAAACGGAGGGAAGGAGGGAAGTTCTGAAAACACCCTTTCATCGAGCGTAAGGCTTCACTTAAACGAGTAAGACAGCGAAATCCATCTCGGCAAGAGGACAGCTTCGTAAGAGCGACGGACCAACCTTTCAAGAAAAGAAGGGAAACGACCGCGGGGGGGCCTATCTAAAATTCTATACGAAACGAAGGGATTCTGTTTAACCCAGGA
>Ga0179591_1337938_pt1 | contig 14272 bp, 17 predicted proteins | sample CZOMad2_1_08_16f_FD_182891 | JGI IMG/M metagenome (GOLD analysis project Ga0179591, IMG submission 182891) | Vadose zone soil fungal communities from Angelo Coast Range Reserve, California, USA - CZOMad2_1_08_16fungal (PacBio error correction) | ecosystem: Environmental > Terrestrial > Soil >...
TTGAAGAATACTTCGTGACAGCAAGCAGGCACGTCCCGGGAGAAAGTTTAGAGGTAGCGTTTCCAAAAGACAAGCAACGGCGATGTGATAAAAACGAACCAGCTTTTAAAACTACTAGAAAAAAAATGAAGGCCTTTCGGAAGTTCCCACAAGAGGAGGACCGGAGATATCAGTGAGGAAAAAAGGTTGTAGAAGGTGCTTTCTGACATCCCCGAAGAAGCTGGTGGCTGAGGTTGTTCCGCGGTGTGAGAACAGGCTTACCTTGGGGGATGGTGACTGTTGTTACGTCTTAATAGCAGGGGACGAGCAGGTACAAAGGCCCCAATTAAGGCCAGGATATCACCCCGGGACCGGGCTTATCCTACGGGGGAATAAAAGACCCATCAAGGGAGGAGACTTTCTCGGCAGCCCAAATTGGGTTTAAAAAGAAGAAGAGCACCAAAAATTACGAAGGCCCTAATTTCAGAGGACGTACGGCGTCGTAAGGGACAACCTAGGGAAGGGGTGGGGGGGGACTTGGAAAGACTTCCCAAGGGGCATAAATCTTCCTGAAGAACTTGGGGCGCATCCCTGCACACGGCCTGTGACTCGAAAATGGGAAGATGAGACCAAAAAATACCCTAAGCCGAGGAACAAAATGAAAGGTTCGGGCGCCCACAGAAACTAAATTTCATACGCGCGCGGGGAATTTGTACAAGGACCAAAGGGATCATCCTGGCATATCGGGGAAAGAATTTGTGAGATCCAGTAGGATCCGTATCCCACGTGGGCTACAAGGAAACCTAAGAAAATAGAGAAAGACACAATTCTGAGACGTAAAACAAATCATCTAAAGTTTCTCCTGGTTCCAAAACCGGGCATAAATGAGAGATCGTCAATTGGGAGAAATTTACCCCCAAGAGAGGGGATAGAATGTCAAAATACAGTGAGGGGGACACCGTGCAGAAAGGGCCTCACATACAGGAGCTTGGGTGGTAAACAGAGGTTCAGCTTGCGAAAGAGGAAAACTCAAAATCTTACTCAAGCTGAAGGGAAAGTCCCCTATGGGGTGTGTTCCTTTACACAGTCATGGGCGTGCACTGAAGGTGAACAGGTGGATAAGTATTGGAGAGACCTCTCCACCGAAGAGGGAATACCACCTGTCATCAGGGGGGAAAAAATCTGCTACTCCACCCAGACAAAACAAATTTATCTGCAAAAGAGAGGGGTGAGGGAGAAAAACCGGAAAGGAGATACCGCAAATTGGGGTGATCCACGCAAACGAAAGGAAAAAACGGTTCTGAGAAAAAAAAATAAGAAAAGAAGGTATCTGCCAGACCTGGCCACTGAAACAAGCCATAGGGACTGGAAGGAACACCTGAAACTCGAAGAGAGACACTAAGCTCTCTGATGGGGACCAGCTAAAGGAAAGTTACTCCTACCCCAATCTTGGAAGAGCGCTAACTGGGGTCGAATAGAGGGACGCGCGAGGTCCTATCATATAAGGAGGGACAGAGCAGTTGTCTCAAAGGAGATGTTGAAGGACCATGAACTAAAGCGGGAACAGCATCAGGGGGTCGCGAGAGGGAAAATTATGAATGAGAAAAGATGACAAAGAATCCCTACAGTGGAAGAAACACTCCAAGGGGGAAGGCGCGCCGTGTGTACCTCAGTAAACCCAAAAGTCCCACAGAGGGGTCTGCGGAGAGGCTCCTTAGTCTCTTAAACCGAGATATTGTGAACGCATCTGGATTACCTACACCTGATTTAAGGGAAAGCGAGAATTCTCAGGAGAATACCGAAAGAAGGGGGGGAAAAAAAGAGACCATAATTAGAAAAAAAAAATACCACACCGGAATATAAGATGACAATCCAAATGGATGCAGTCAGTGGAAGGAAAACATAAAGGGGGTCTTCATCCGGACCGCAGAGGGAGGGAAACTTCGGGCCTCGCTGATAGAAGGGCAGCTAAGAAAGCAAAGCGTCAGCACTTTGGGAGAGGGGCTATACATCCAACGCGGAAACAAACAAGCTTGAAGTGCAAAAACGGGGGGAAAAACTAAACGAAAGGGCTCCTATCGGTTCGCAAAAACCGGGGGGAACTGGCTACCTTGTTTTTTGTTTTTGCAACCAACTACCCAAGGGACCTCCCAAGTATATTGAGAGGCGGGGGGTTGGGAATACGTGAAGCATATTCTAACTTGTAACTGCAATTAACCCTCGCGAACATCTGGGCAAGGGGAAGGAGGATGCCGAGTTAGCAGTTTAACGTAGAAGGTCAGTCAATCCCATTTCAAAAACCCAAAAACCAATGAGATGCGGATATTCGATAGAAAAGGGGGTGCGGGTTCGGGGTGGATTTTCACGGACTTTGGGAAGACGAGACTGAAGGCTAAGGGGGTGGGCCAAGATCCACTCCATCATAGAGAAGCTCTAAGAAAAGGCAAGGAAGGACTTCTAAAAAGGAGGGGGAAACGAAAGGCCTGAACCTCATTGTAAGCGAATACGGCTCGAATTAGAGATGAGAGGAGACTGAATTTTAAAAAAGAAGAAGGGCTTTCATGTGGGGTGGGTGAGGAAGTTTGCCGAGGTTTTAGAAACCTGTTGCTTCACTTTCTAAGAGGGTTACACCATTTTTATCCTACGCGCGGGCTGAGCGGGTTGTTCTGACCAAAAAAACGCTGGAAAAAGGAAAGAAAAACTCTTAAACACACAACTTAGTATGAAAGAGATATGTTAGGGCTCACAGTTGACGACCCAACCTCTCTCCAAAGAGAGTAGATACACAAGGGGGGGGGGTACACACTCCTAAAACTGGGAACTCTTGATAAAACAGAAAATAGATGTCAGTCACACGTGCCAGGAAACAAAGAGTCGAAACCAGTCCGTGCGTGAGAAACATCTCTTCGCTGCTAAGAATTCTGGGAGAGCCGAGAAAATGAAATGGAAAAAAAGTTAAGGGATTTGGCTCTAGTCAGCTGGAGTACAGGAGACTTGTCAGGAGCACCGGGCGTCGAGGAGGAGGTAAGTCAGATTTAACAACATCTAAAAGGGAATTAGGGGTCTAACAAAGAAGGGCTTGACCCCACCCCGGAGGAAGTCAGAACGACTCCCTAGACTGTGTTGTAAACTGGGGCTAAGAAGAAGCCCTTAAAGCGGTAAAAAAGGGATGAAAAGGGGAAACTCAGACACTTTTAAACGATGTGATTGGGCGGAACTGTTTCTTCAGGAATCGCCGCCATGCACGGAAACCCCCAATTTAAAGCGAAAATAGACTTGGAGGAAGGTTGCAAAAAACTTGGGGTCAAAGGGGTAAAAAGGCTGTTGCAAAAAGAAAGAAAGGGGGAACGGTGGGGGGGGAGGAAAGGGTGTAAACATTTTGCAAGAGATTCCACTTGGGTGGCAGACGGAAAAAGGACGAGGGCACGGAGGACGGGGGTTGGATGGCGAAAAAGACGATCATCAAGGGGACTTCGCTGTACCAACGGCGAGCGTGCCCAGTACGGCTGGCAGACATTTGGGGGACTCGCACAGGAAAATGCCTCCTTTGAGAGCGGGGAAGAGGATGGGGAAGGGGGAGTGGTGGTGTACGAAGTTGTGGAATTGAGGGCAGGTGCGTCGCTTCAGGAGGTCGGCGATGGTGAGCGTATGGACAAGAACACTTCACAGTAAGATCACATCACAGGGGGAACTTCCCACCTCAAAAACGCTCGGGTAGAAGACAGAAAAAGGGCAAAACCATCGCCCGCAAACTTTCAGACAAAACGAGACTAGCTATTTGTCTGGATCGGCAGAAGGGGACTGGCAAGGGGGCACGGTGGGGGGCATAAAGGAGGAAGGGTAATGTAAAAGGGCCATGAATTTGGACAAGACGATCACATAAAAGTTGAGGGTAAGCTCGAGAGGCGAAACTTCACGAAGTGAGGAAAAGTCAGGAAGCAAAAGATTTAGCACAATCGTCCCGGAAGATATATAATCTGCCTACTGGACTAACGAGAAATGCGCTGTATCTTCGCTTAAATTAGGGGAGTCGAGAGAGCCTTCTTCGGACACCTACTGATGGGAGAGAGGCGATTTTCCGTGGGCAGAGGGCCCGAGCGGAAAAAAAGATGGGCCTTTGGGGTGGAGGGGGACATTTTCACTGTGCCTCACAGTGAGGGTATGTTTATGGGAACCAAGGTTGAAACAGAAGTTGGGTAGGGAAGAAAATTGAGACGGCGTTACGGTTGAGCGCCGGTCCAAATTTTTTGATGGGAGACGTCACAAGACGTTTGAAAAATAGGTTGGTTGTCTTGTCTTGGATTAAAGTACGACTCTGCGAGTAGTGCCGTTAGCGTTGGGTGGCGAATCAAGGTGGAAAAGGTTTGAAAAAGGATAAATCTTATAAACAAGTATTTTGTCATTGCATGTAAATAGTAATCTTCAATTCCAAAAGTATTGGGAGAACAGAGCCGGTCGCCTAAACATGACAGAGGTAGTGCGCTCTGAGTGGTTCTACACGATCTCCTTTTTACACACATATTCTATGATGTTGTAGAATCATTCACTGTGAGCGAAAAGGAAGGTTGGATCAGAGAGAGACGATCGTTTTGGTCGTCATTGGGACTGGGGATGAACGGGGAACAGCGAAAGGCAAACAAAGCGAAAATTGAGTGATATACGATTTGGTGTTTGTTTCATTTCAAAAGGTAACTGGTCTTGAGACTTCATTTGGGGGGGGCAAGGGGGGGAAAAAACCAGAAACATCACGGGGGGATAGGTTCAAACATCAAGTGGAGGGAGACCAACAATGCCTTGATCTGAAGGAGTTTGGGGGGGATCGGGAAAACCTGACTCCGGAGACGTGAATCGTGGGGTTTGCTGGGGGTCTGGCAACACAAGGGGTGGGTTACCAAACGGTCCTGGGAGTTGTTTGGTTATGGGTCGATATTATGACCCGGGTGTTCTTTAAAAAAACGTACTAATGGGATTGAGAGGACAGGGTGGAGAGTAGTAGTGAAAAGAATGTCAATAAGAAGTCTTTGGTTTTCCTAAAGCACCAATGCTAGGGGTTTCTCTAGAAGTGAAGCACGTCAAAATTGGTGTTTTTCGGGGAGGGGGTTATTGGTCGCTTCTTTGTAGGGGTGGGAAAACCACTTTGAAGGGTGGGAAGAAGAGTACACGTGGGGGAGGAATTACATCCTGGTGTGTTGATTACCGTAAGAAGTCTATAGAAGAAGGGGAGATTCCTCCTCCGCAATGTTTTTGCATGGAAAGGGACGTGCATAAACCTGCGAGGACCTAAGGGAAACCCTTCAAAAGGAGTAAACGAGGGGTCTTCCGGCACGGGGAAATAGAGCATCTTTTGGGTTGGTGATAAAGCAAGAAGAATTCTACTCTAGAGAAACTCCCTAGAGGAGAGGAATTTCTGGCAGGAGGTGTTAACAAAGAGGGAGGCTCCATACTGAGTTAGGGGATTGTCTAAAGGAAAAAGTCTGAAGGACGTCTTGCTTTGTTTCTTTCTGGAGAAGGATCTTGGTACCCGACTACAGAAAAAAGGGGGGTGTTCAAATCGACACAGGCGCGGGGGGTGAGACGCAGAAAGAGGGCGGAGTGATCGAGGGCCTTTAATTTCTCGCTATTCTATAGGTGCTACTTTTAAGAGCTCTCGCTCAACCCAACCAAAAAGGGTAAAATATATATGAGTGCAAATGTCGAGCTCCGCAGTAGCATAAGAGAAAAAGAGTACCCTGGAGGAAGGAAGGAATACCGGGACTTCGACCAACCCTACTCCAGGGGAGAGGTGAAAACCGGCCTTATCCAGGACCGGAGACACTAGGGAGACTAGCGGGATAGAAAGAAGAAACCCCACGCTCATACGTGTGAGAAGGGTAGAAGGAGAAAAAAAACGGCTAATGGGGGAGAAGAAAAGATGGAAAGTAAGTTTTCGAAAGGAAAGGATCAATGAAAGAGAAAAAAGGGAGGAAGGAGATCGCTTCTACAGGGTGAGTACTTTCTTTCTACAGCACAAGAAAGACGAGTACGAGTCCCTGTTCAAAAAAGAAAGGAGGAAGGGGTACTCACGGGGTAAGGGTGGTACTTAGTCATCTCAGGTTGCTAGGGGAAATGAAGCTAGTCTGAGGAAGTCCTCAGTACCAAGACTTAAGGAACTAGGTACTGCGACGACACAAACTGAATTATTAAGGTTAGCTGAGGAGGAACAAATAAAAGTGGGGGGGGGGGGGGGCGGAAAAAAAAAAAAAAAAAAAAAGAAAAGAAAAAAACGGCATCTCAATCCCCACAAACCAAAGAATAATTCCGGGGAGGGAAGGAGAGAGACAAAAACTATCGATCTTCTCTCAGAATAAAACAGCGACTCGCTGAAAAATTCCAGAAATCTCATACCCTAAAAGAACATCCTCATTGATCAAAGAGAAAAACCCCATGAAAAGAAAGAGTCAAAAACACTCTCCTTTGTTTAAAAGAAGAAAAGAAATTGTCAGAGAGCCTCCGATGGGGGGAAAACGAAGGGGAACGCCTCCCTTCCCCCAAAGAAAAACGAGTATATGAATGAATTAGATGATCCGGGGGAAGAATCCGTCTTGGCACCCACACCACAAGATTCTAGTTAAATTTAACCCGGGACGGACATACGATACACCCAGTAGAGGAAGAAAGGCCAAAAAAAAAAGGAAAGTCTGAAAAGCATTTCTCATTTACCAAAATCCCCGGGACATTATAACCGTCACAGTGGGGAGCAACTTCTACAAAAAGGCAATATCATCGAGAAAGGCCTTTCTTTTTAGAACAGGGGGTACCTAGAAAGGAGACGGAGTTTTTTTAAAAATTTATTAGCGTTAAAACTCAAAAAGAGGCATGGTACGCCTCTTTCTTGTAGGGAGACCGTCTATGGGGGGAAACTGACGGGGAAAAGAAACGCAGAGCAGGTCCACTGCCTGGAAACTAAAGGAATGGAAAAGAGACAAACTCACAGATCTTAATACAACCTAAGGACAACTTAGCAAGTCTAGACGAAAAAGGGCAAAAGGTACGTCGGCGTTCAAGTTGGGGTTGCTATCAAAAAAAAAAAATGGGGGAACTTTGAGAACCTAAAAGGAAACTTTCCACTTTAAAACGGGGAGGGAAACCAGAACGTATGCAAAGAGAGCATAAAAAACGTGTTATCGGAAGGGAAGGGGAAAAATACCACAATCCGCAGGTACTGGGTATAAAAATTCTTCTGGCTAAAAAAACGCAACAAAGAAACCCGCCTACTGGACAAGAAGAGGGTATGGCCCGAGAGAAAGGGGAGGATAACCGAGAAAGACCGCTTTTTCCTGAGAAGAGAAAAGAGAAATTTCTCCTATAATGGGAGACGATCAAGAACAAAAAGCCGAGCGAAACCAGGGGAAGGCGCTCTTTCTTCAAGGGCTGAAGTAAGTAAAGGATAGAAGTCGTCTCCTACGAGGTTAATAGGAATAGGTCAATTAAGGTCCTCTTAAATTAAAAAAGAAAAAGTGAATCTCCCAAAAAAGTGAAAAATTTGACCGGAAGCGGTCCGAGAGAAAAGCAGAAGACATCAAGTTGAAAAAAGGGGCGGAGTTCTACCACATGGAAAAGCTTGCGAAACGGTGGGGTCTAGTTGGGACGAAAGCGGGAATGGTATAGGCGCCCTTATTGAATGATCGCGAGGCTCAGCGGGACTCCTACGAGAAAAACATGCGAAAACAGAAAAAGCCGATTAAAAACAACAATGAAACCACCTGACATAGACGACGCGGAACCGAAGTATCCACCTTCCGGCTTCCATTTTTCTTGTAGAAGACCTCGTGTTCAGGCACCTAATGGGAAACCATTTACGCGTGGGCTAAGTCATCTCGTATCTCTTCAGAGAAGAAGAAAACTTAAGAAGGAAGGGATTTTCATAAAAAGGGCCAACCCGATCCGGGAAAAAAAGAATTTTAAACACACAGTGTCAAAGGACGAAAGTGATAATCGGGAAACCGAAGGGAGCTTTTGTCCACCCGAAAAGCTTTAACTCACCTCTATTGGAGAGTTCCACGGTTGTTTTTCCAGGGAAGGGTGAGGGAACCGACGAACCGGTAAGAAGAACAGGCAAACGTGGAATTGTTCCTAGTGCGCCAAGGTACGCGAAAAGGGGAGTCATTATAGAAAAGTCAAGACCAAAGAAAAAGGGGGAATGCTTTAGAGGGGGGAAGTTCGTTTTCCGGGGGGTTTAAGCGAGAATGACAAAAAAACAGACGGAGCAGGGGGAAGAGCTTAACCAAGCAGCATCGAACGAGAATAAAACAGAAGGAAAGTGTTACGTGAAAACTCAATCGGGGAACTAGCAAAGAAAGATTGACTCTCCCCTCAGAATCCGGAGGATCTAAAAATTTGTGAATCGGAACGGTTTGCTCATTGTAAGTGTGAGATCATATTGACTGGGGAGACATGAAATTTCCAGTCAAACGGGAGAAACACCTCATTGTGAGAAGGGGAAAGGACGGGGAAGTACTAGAATTTTTTTTGGGGGACTCCAAGCTTGAGAAGGAAGAAAATAGAGAAAAACAAAATGGGGAGGGAAGAGGAGGCTCGACGCGGGGGCAAAAAAAATAAAGAAGCAATGAGTGAGGGGAAAAAAAGGTTAAACCTATACGAATCCTAACATAGGTTAGAAAAAGAAAATCGCAACTTTCCATCACACATGAAGTCACTGAAAGACGAAGGACGACTATCCTCGAAAAATATAAGAGCAAGTGGCTTCAATTCTCTTCGGGGTGAGTCCAAAGTATTACGTACCTTCAGGAGAGGAAGGGGAAAACTTAGATTGATTGTATAAGAGATGACCAACATTAGAAGAAGTTGTCGGTTAGAAAAGTCGGAGACTCTCAAGGGTAAAAACCTCAACCAAAGGTTTTCCCAAAAGCAATATCACAGTAGGGCGGGTGGAATTTATATCCTTACTTAAAAGGGGGGAAATAAACCTCTTTAAAGACGAGGAAGAGACGGAAACATGGGGGCCGGTGATGGGTGAATTCAGGGGTAGGGGGAATTACTCACTCTGATCCCTAGACACCCACAGGGCACACTCCAATAGAAGGGGCTAAAATTGTTGGGTGGGGGTCAAGTGAGCTTGGCTAGCCTATAGGGATGATCATTTGGGGGAGGGGAGGGGGCACAAGGTTAATCAGTACACGGTGGACATCGTATTTTGCCTAGGAACCGCCAGTTTAATAGGACTTTGTTTCTGGGATTGAGAAAGGGATGGGATACAGGAGAGCTCGTGGGGGCGGGAGGAGAGGAATTACTTCTTAAACAAGGGGGGGTGGATCTAAACAAAGATGACTTTCCTCATACTTGGGGGAAAAGGGTTAGGGACGAGTTTAGAGGGCCGGGGGGGGGTTTTTTGGAGAAGGAAGTTGGAGGATTTTTAGAGACGGGGGGGGGAGGGATGATTCGAGCGGAGCGGGATTACTCAGGGTGCGTAGGGATCGGAAACATATTCCTTCCACAGGGAACCACAGAGTACTGGGTGGAAAACTGATTTCGCAAAACAGACCGGGGCACCGCATACACTATGCTATTGATTAGGGGAGTTCCTAACCAACCATCGCTGGCAGGGAAACAGGCACTGGGGGTGGGGGAGAGTCAGTTCTTAACTTTCCAGCAGAAATGAATTTTCCCTCGGCCTCCGATCCTAGTCTTCTTGACTGTACCTGAGATGAGATTTAGTTAAACGGAAGGAGAGGGAAATAAAAACCAGTCTGAGGAAGGAAATCGTCTCTTCCGAAATCTGACAGGGAGAACTTCTAAAGGCTTGGGACTAGTTCTCTTAAAAAGAAGTCTTGGAAATAACTAAGGAGAGGGACTGGAACATATATCGCTTATTTTCGATCGGCATTGGCGTTGCGGGAGAGTGGGCCCCTAGCATTCACGATTAAAAGTTGGGTTTCTTTATCCAGGGTCATGTGCACGATCCATTAGTTATGAAGGGGGTTGGAAGGCTCAAAAGAGGCCGTTGGATTCTAGGTGACTTATCACTTCTTTACGTGGCGGGTAGAAAAGGAAACAGGGGCTTCAAGACCCAATCTTTGCCAGAAGAGAGTGGTTTATGGCTGGGGGGGAGGCTCGAGAGCTGGTACCCTAGGGCGCGGGGGTTACAGATCTAGTGAGGTTACTAAGACCCTCAAGGGGGGGGGGGGGGGAAAGGACATTCTCGAACTTTTCGTGAAGGAAAACACCTCATTGGGCACGAAACTATAAAAAGGGTCTGCAAGGAACGCCAGCAAGGGGCGGAACACTCCGCTGCTTCGCGGGCGACGCAACAAGGCGTGCCACAAACGGAAGGGCGTAGATTCCGGCAATGGAGCACCAAAGATTTTGAAGAGGCTACGCCCTTGGTTGTTTCTCAGTGGCGCAACGGATCTTCTAGGGATGAAAAAAAGGCAGTGGGGAAAACGGCGGTGGAGGCAGTGTGGAATGGCGGGAAAGGGGGGGGAGGAGGAGCCGGAGGAAAGAGGGGAAAGGGTGTACCAAGACGAAAACTAGGGTCCGGTCTGGGCCAAGAAAGAAGTCGACAACAAAAATCTCGATCTTCAGTAGGATCGGGGAGCTGTCAGGGGAAAAGAGTCCGCTGGAGAAGAAGGAGGTTGGTTCGGTGGGGGCCCCTCGAGGGAATTTAAGAACTTTTCCTAGTAGTGGAGGGAGGGGGGGGGTCAGAAGGAGGGGAGCCAGGTTGCGGTAACAGAGTCGTAAATTTATCGCTACCTTGTAAGGCTGAATTTACATAGCCTAAGGGCGGAAGTTCTCGAAGCAAAATAGTCTAGAGTTGTGCGATAAGAAGGGGCCGACCCTGGCCTTAGGGCCTTGAGAACGGTTGGGAAGGGGCCTAAAAGGGAAAAAAAACTTTAAGGGTGGGGCCCTGCGAAGGGCAGGAACCTATGTTGGGAAAAAAAGCAAGGGAAGCGATCCCCTCCCGGTAAGGGTAACTTCGAGCTCAAGGTTGTCTCTACGTAAGGGCAGATGTAAAAGAGATACGACGCCAGGTACAGTCAAGGTCATAAAAAAAGATCCTTAGTGAATGGAACGGGAAACGAACTCAGTCGTAGAAAGGTTTGTAGGAAGGATACAGTGTAGACAAACCTCATGAGAAATATCGCCCATCCTAAGTTAAGTCCGTGTCTGAGCCCTGCGGGTGTTCAAAGTCGGATTCCCAAATCGATTGGATTGGACGTTATAAAACTTAAGCTAAAAACCCGGTCGGGATTAAGACGTTTATTGGTGAGGATCGAAGTCTTCTTCAAAAGGGTCTGAAATGAAAGAGCTGTTGGTGTCAAAGCACTTTCGTCTGTGTTGGTGCGACAAGTAGGAGGGGACCGATTTCATTATTCATCTAGGTTGAAGGGGGAATATTGGGTTCTCATATAAGGAACTGTCGGATCTATAAAGTAAGGCATCCTCTCTGCAAAAAAAAGGAAGAAGGAGAGAGAGGACGGTCCCAGTTCTATCGCCTGTAGCATAGAAGAGATAGGGGACACATCTCGGTCAAGAAACAGAAATAATTCGAAATAGGTCTAGCCTCCTCAAAAAAAGAATACGCAAAGGGAGTTATCAGTCGAGAAGTTCCATGACTGGGGAAGATGAATAAAAGGACTTCGGGCATAAAGCCCAAAACATGACGCAAGAGGAGGGGGAAGTGGGGCTCGTTTAACCGACAAGAAACGGGCTATGGTCGGCTCAGCTACCGTTGGAGACGAAATGAAGGCCTTTCGGCATTCAAGCTATTCTCTGAAGCTCGTCTAAGGGTGTGCTGATCGTTTTAAAAAGGGGGGGGTGAAAGGAAGAAGTACAACTGTCGGTACATTGTTCCATGGTAAAGGGAAGACTTAATGTGGAATCAGGGAATGTGGGGGGCGGCGTGGAAAGATAACGGGTTCCCTTCGGTACTCATGAGCGCCATGGAGGCTGCGGGGGTCAAAATGCAAGGAAAGGGCAGATCCGCCGGAAGGTCGTACCTCCCCAAGAAAAATGGAGGGACCATTAACGTTCGCCAGGGGAGGACAATTTCAGAAGAATGCAACTACTAATAAAATCAAATCAACACAACCCCTAAGTTCCGAGGGTCGACAGGCCAAAAAGAGGAAAGGGGATGTGAGAGCTCAACGGAAACAAAGTTAATGCGGGGGAGGGGGATCCAATAAGGTAGCGTGCAAGGAACACCAGTATGAATCACACGTCTCCTAGAGCCACACTCCAAATACAACAAAGGAAAATCTACCTTTAGTTTAAACGACAAGGGGCCCCTAAGAATGGTATCATCGCGCCAGGGCAGTATAGAGAGTTCGACCGCGAACAATCGAATAAAGGCACATGCAATAGATTCTCCTGTTATCAATCGCGGTTCAGGTGTGTCCGAGGCCCACTGAGGGTGAAGGGGGGGACAACTTCCCCGCAATGCACCCGCTTAGGGAAGGAAATGACACAACCCGTCAATTCTATCACTGGTAGAAGGGGGGACAAACAGGGCACTATTATCCGATAAACCGAAAAGTAACGAAAACTAAAAGGCCCCCAAAAGCCTAATCAACGCGAAAAGGCCGTGGGGGGAGCAAATGTTGCAAGCGCCTCAACCGGGGGGGACATGCGCCTTATTTACACGAACGAGGAACTAAGAGCAAAAACAAGGTAGCGGAGCATGGTAGGACGAACCTTCTCTGGGAGGGGAATGTGGGAAAGGGCCGCCAGTCGCTTCAACTGCAAAGGGAACACCAAAGGTTGCTGAAGGGTGTAAAACCCCACCTAGGATCGGTGATCCACCTCTCACCTTCAGCGCAGGGAGAGCAGGGATACGCGGTGCCTCATCCAGCCACCCAATACGGAATCGTGGCCAACGTTGTTCTGTGACTAGCAAAAAACCCTGTTGGAACTATACAGCTTACACCCGGATGCTAAGACCCTCCCACCAAGGCTGGAAAAAAAAGTAGAGACAGAAAAAAATCCAACTGGGGGGGAGAAACAGTTACAACTGTAGTTACCCCACAGACAATCGGAATGATCGGAGGTATAAACGCCTCACACTTCAACCTCGCCGAAACATACAGCGTAGAACGCGAAGCATATTCTGAAAAGCGACAGCCGGCGGTTAAAAGGAGAGCAAGAGGGCGACCAAAAGTGAAGGGCCTTCGGCCGCGCAATCGATGAGCCTTGACAAGAAAGGAGCGAGTAAGAGCCCGAGTCCTCTTAAAGAAAGAGGACCGCGATGGAGCCGCAACGGTTAAAATCTGGGAGGGCTTCATTCCCTCGGGACATTACACGATTTTCCCTGGAGAACCAAAAGTGACCAAGTGGAAATCAGAAAAGCGAGCACCTGAACATACATAGCAGCGTTCTGCGGTGAACCGCGGGGATGGGGAGCCCGATTCGCAGGAAACACAAAGGTCGTGTTTTTCCGGAAAAGGAGTTGGGCGACAAACCGGTGACATCACGCTCCTCAAATGAGAACGAGTACAAGCGACAAAGCATCCCGAGAAACAGAAATAAAAAGCCACCGCTTAAAAGAGAAGCAAGGGGAACGCGTTTTCAGGTGGCCCACCGCATTTCGGAAAGCTTACTGGACTACGTAGGGACAATGCGAATGAAGAAATCGGCGTTCAGCCGGGGGGGGAACCCACGGGTCGCAAGGGAATTCTCATGGTCGAGGCACAAGAGAAAGTCCACTCTTTTACATAAAGGGACAAACGTTGTAACCAAGACTCTCAAGGATTACGATCGAGCGCAAAAAGGGGGGAGTAGCCTGTTTACCCAAACCAAGCATTTTGCAAAAACCCAGGATGTTGGTCTTGTTCCCGGGGGGGGTTCAAGGGTCTCGGGCTGGAGGGGACTATCAAAATACCGACGCACATCTGAAAACTTGCCTTAATTATACCTATTCGCAATTTAATGAGTAGTAGTATTATCCCATGTGAAAAACAAGATAAAGAAATGATGCTGAGGTCGGACCACGGGGTTGCTGTGAATTTTCCTTTTCAGCTCGAATTAAAAACTGCACGCAGGACTCGGGGTGTCAAGGAGGAACACTCATAGGGGGTTCACTGCTCCAGGCATGGTACGGGACACTTGGCCCGGAAAAAACGCACTCATTGCTAGGCCTCGCGCTAAAGACGGGGAAAAAAGGTCTCCTCGTCCTGGAATGTAGAGGTTGGCTTAATTGTTAAAGGGATAGTGAACCGCCGTTTCAGAAAGGTCGGTAGGGGGGGTTTACCGAGAAGTGGGAGGTGTCAGGGTTGGGGGAACGTCAAAGAGGGGAAGAAGA
>Ga0179591_1344450_pt1 | contig 14272 bp, 9 predicted proteins | sample CZOMad2_1_08_16f_FD_182891 | JGI IMG/M metagenome (GOLD analysis project Ga0179591, IMG submission 182891) | Vadose zone soil fungal communities from Angelo Coast Range Reserve, California, USA - CZOMad2_1_08_16fungal (PacBio error correction) | ecosystem: Environmental > Terrestrial > Soil >...
AGCTTCTTGAGCCTATCAAGAACTCGCCTAGGGGGGAGGTAGGGCTAGGTCTGTCCGAGAGCTGATAAGGCGATCATGCGAGGGCGGCTGGAGACACGCTAGCTCGCTAAAGAAGAAAAAAGGAGGTGTCAAAGAAAGTCCTCCGCCCTGACTGGTGAGGGGGACTAACACGATGAAGTTTCAGTATGGGCACTCGAGCAAAAGGGCATTAACAGAACGAAAAAAAAAAAGAAAGCTGACTAACGAGTCGTAACCTACAAGAGCACGTACGATCTCCTCTCAGGCACCAGCGTAGGCGGAAGAAGGTGCGAGGGATAACGAGCCTGCGCAATCCCCTTAGGAAGTCTAAGGGGAAAAACCAGATCTCTTCCGGGCCTAGTTCGAGCGAAAAGGGATGGAAAACGCTCGGTATGAAAGCTTCGAGGGAGGGGGACTAAGAGAAAAAGGCGCAAATAGACGTGGCCCGTCAAAATCTGTAGGAAAGAAAAAAAAACGCCGTTGAGCTAAGGGCGGAAATCGCACACAAACCTACCCGCCTCTGTAAAAGGACTCTCGAAGGAAGGAACTAGTAGCAGAGGGAGAGCGTAAAGAGGGTAAGGTGAGGTCTTGTTTCACAATTCTCAGGGGGGAGCACATGATTCATGATCAAATCAGAAGAAGGAAGTCGTAAACCGCCTACGGAGAGCGAGTCTCTCGAAGAGGGACATCCGGAAGGATCCGCTTCTCCACGGCGTGAAAAGCAAGCTCGGAAGGAGACTTGGGGGAAGGAGCAAAAGGCGCGAGTCGCTATAGAGCTGAGCCGTATGCGACGACAAGCTCGCTACGCACCTGACTTGAGGCTCATTAAGCCAAAGCTAAGAAAAAGGAGAAGCACGTGCCTGAGCGTCCTGAGTCATACAAAGCAGCACATCCCCGGGTGGGGCCCGCTTCTTTGGGAAAGCTCAAAAAAGGGGATACAGGCATTGGAATTTGAGGGGGAGACAATCGAGGAGAGAGCGTGACTGAGAGCGCGAAAGACACCTCGTCGAAGGGATCTCGAGGTGCAAAATATTCTGATTCGTGGAAGAACACCAGCTGCCCCTACGAGGGAAGGCCGCACCGGCATAGGCCTCTCTAGAAAGCCGAAGGGTACAAGTCAAAGAGGGTAAGCGGGACCTGCATACCGTCCATCTCTACATGAAAGAGAAGAATAAAACTTTCGGCAAGTGTCTCGGTAAGACGGAGGAGGAAGCTCCGCAAGCTGGGTACGGGATCGTCGGGGCGAGGAAAGAAAGGTGAGACAAATAAAGTCAAGCGGGCAACGGGCTTGTTCCTGAGCCTAAAAGAAAAGGGGATAATCGCCGGGCCTCTGTCACGAGAGTCTAGGGAGACAAGACCCGCGCGCTAAGAATTGACTAAAGGAGCATATTTTGCCCTCTGGAACGCACTGATGAAAACCGTTTCGCCGAGGCGAAAGCGAAAAATGAGCTGGCGCGATTCCCATCGGAAGAGAAAGAGGATAGAAACTGAGCATAGTCCCTCTATCTCAATAGGTCGGCTGGACAAAAGAACCGATGGTGTGAATGTGTTCAGTCAAGATTGGTCAGGGGAACCAAAGAAAAGGATGCGACCGATCGTCCACAGAGGACGAAAGAGATAAGGCTACAGCGGAATAGGACCGCGCGCAGAAACGGGCGCAAGCAGGTCAGTCAGAAAGGGACTCTCAAGGAAAGAGAGCAGGAGGCTTATCCGGCTAGGATAAAATAGATGCTTGATGCTGGGGAAAGCGATGGACCGCTCGGCTCGAAGCACTGCGTACCGAAATAGACCCTCGTGCTGGTAATATCACAACAAAAAAGAAAGGCAAAAAGGAAGCACGAACACATCGTCGCGTCAAGGAGTAGACGAGAAGATTTAGAAAGGCGGACCTTCGCCGGCTTAGGAGTACAGCAAGGGTACGCCATGGCCAGTGGAGCGCACATTTGATCAGATATAGAAAAAAAAAAAGCTAAAGGACGTGCCTAGACTAGAAGGTAAAGGTCGCTCGAGAGCGGGATGAGAAGATGCAATATACCGGGCCGGGAAAAACGGAACCGGAAAATAGATCAACAGCTTCCAAAAAAAGCTCAAACAAGGTTCCATCTGACACGAGAGGGATGAAAGGGAAACGCAGATTGTCGAGGCATGGACGACGAGCGGTCAGCAGCCCGGGGTCGCAGATCAAAAAGAATCTGAGATTTGGGGACCAGGGGCCCCCTATGAGGAGGCGGAAAGGAATCTGACGAAGATAGAAGAGCCTATCGGTGGTACCAAGGCCTGCCCGGGCGAAGGCTCTTAATATATTCGGGCTGGAGGGGAGGAGCAACTCCCCTTTGGAGGGGAAGCGACGTCGGGGATGCATTGGCCGGTGGAAGACTGGCCAATCCTGTACACGTCCGACAAATCGGAAGGGAGAAGGGGAAGGACGCCGGGAAAAAAAGACTTGAAGAAAGAACGGGCTTCTCGATGTTGGGGAAGTCGCGACCTTACCACAACAACGAGCGTAGCGGATCGGCAACTTAGACGGATTCGAGAGGAAAGAATCGAGAAGAAGCAGGTGTCTTCTTTCTAATCACGTAAACGAGCAGATCACACGGGAAGAAGAAAAACGTCCGTCAAACGCGGCAATTGAGACGCGGATCTTTCAAATTCCTGGACATCCAAAGAGGAGAAGAAAAGAAATAAATCACTCTCTATCCAGCATGCTCAAGAGGGGGGGAAGATATAGATCGGAAGGGGGAGTGAAAGGTAGGCGTATGCCGAGAAGTCTTCCATCAGAAAGAGAGTCGGGAAGGGGATAAAAGGAGTCAATCCGACAGAAAGAAAAAACGGAGATATTAACGCGCGATCGATCGGAGATCTGCGCCGGTTTAGCTCTGAAAACACAGTATTTCTGGGCGTCAGAAGAAAACGAAAAGCTCTATTCAAGGAGGAAGGGCATCATGACGACGCGCGGAAGAGTCCGTCTCTAGGAAAAGACGAGGACTGGAGATAGACAAAGAAAAAAACCCGGGAACAAACCGGAAACAAGGGACTAGATCGAGCAGACACCTCCTAGCCAATCAGTACATCCTTTGGGAGAAGATAACAGATCGTCTCTAGTTCATCCTGAACATTAGAGACTAATAGACCGAGAATGCTCGGTTCAAGCAAAATTCGCGGCACTTAGCTGACGCGGTCACAAGCGATCAAGATCCCTGGTAGATAGGTCTCTTGTGTTAAAATCCATCGAGAAGAATAGTATCGCCAAGGATCGACGAAGGAGAAGGAGAACAAAAGCTCCAGTCCCATTTGGGGAGGTATCGAGAAGGGGAACGAGAAAACGAAATTTCGCGGCCAGACTGCCGATTTGCAAGGCGCGTGGGAGCGGAATGCCGAGGAGAGGCAAAGGACGCGCGGTCTCAAGAGTCTTGGGGGGAAGTTCCTGAAATAGGAAGGAGCTGGTAAAGAAAGAGAGTCCGAGTGTCAACCGAGTCGCCATAGGGGAGGAAAACGCGGCTGAAAGTCGCCGGAAGAAGTCCTGTAGGAAGAGGGGCGGTCGGAAAGGCCTAGCATCGGAGCTCAGAAAGACAACGGCAAAGCAAAACTAAACAAGGCGAAGAAGTAGCTTGCGGGAGACTGTCCCATTAAAACTATAATAGCCACAGAACAAACTGTTCGTTTAGAAGAAAAAAAAGAGAAGGAAGAAAACCAACAACACGGAGGAAAGGATGCAAGAGAGAGAGCGATGCGAAAGACCGCTGCGAAAGAAGACAGTAGAGTTTAAGCAAATCGCTAGAAGATCGCTAGGATACTGCGTTGAGATCAAAGAGAGCGCCGCAAAAAGAGCTCGGATCGAATCGCCGGTAAGCAACTAAAAGAATCGGTCGCTCAGATTGAGTAAGGAAAAGGGTCGAGGGGAGACTCTCACCCATCTGAAGCGCGTAAAAAGCAGAATAAAAGACGAGCTTGCTAACGACCCTCGCAGTCGAAAAAGTACCGAGAAGAGCTCTTCCTGAAGGGCAAAACGAAGTCTCGATAGTGCGAAAAGGACGGAAAAGACTGGCGCGACTTCGTCTGAACATAGCCTGGGGCACAATAGAGGAAGAAGAATTCTGAGAGGATTTAGAAAACGCTACCTGTAAAGATCCAACGACGGACAGATCATGCTCAGGAGCGCCGGATCAGACGGCCTCTACATTGAACCCCAACGAGACGCACCGAGAAAGAGGGAGACTTCTTTAGAAGAAGAAATCAACGACAACGTATCAGAGGGATCGGAAAGGAGCCTAGTGGACCGAGCGTGAGAAGTCAGAGCTCTGGAACTGCTGATAGGGAAGGGTGAGGTGGTGTCCGGTCGGTTCACCCATGAAATAGGGTCCAGATCGTCAGAACAAAGAACTAAAAGCCCTGCCCTCTCTTAAAAAAGGGGAATCGCAGATAGATGACTGCCCCAGAAAAAAGGGACAAACTCTATCTGGGAAGGAGGAAGGGAATAGATGGAAGCACTCTCTTGGTTTGGGAGGAAAGGGGACCGAGAAAGAGAGCCAAAATGAATCAACAGACCGACAACTGCATTCGCTTTGAAGAAAAAAAGAGACTCATTATCAAGACTCAAGAAAAAGGGCGAGAACCAGGGCAGGACAATGACTCAAACCGGGCTTATCTGAACAGGAGGTGAATCACTCTCTAGGTTCAAAACATAGCGGCTTGGATAATCAAGACGGCCAAAGCACCGCGTGTGGGGGTGCTGCGCTTAATGAATACATAGAAACAGAGTGTCACATGAACAGAAAGGCGGCAAAAAAGGATTATGGGTCACGCAAAAAGGCCGGACAAAAGTCCAAGCGAGAAACGCTCTCCAATAACGCGGAACGAGGCGAAGGGGGTGAGAGAAGCTGCATCCTTGTCAGAAAGAGCAGCTGAACCCGGGAAAAAAAGACGAGACGGCGGCAATTGGTAGAGGGTTGCACCGAGCCGCCGCCGCGGTGGAAGGAAAAGGAACCTTCGGAGAGAGCGTACACCAGTAAGGGAAAAATTCTTAGCAGCCCTCCAGGGGTGAGCTCCTCAGCATACAAGAAAATCCAGCAGCTCGCGGCATCAGGAGGGGAGACAAAGACTCGTTCGGTAAAGGCCCTCACGATACGGGTCGGCCGCAGGGGCAACGAACGGGAAATGAGTGCCTTGTCAGTATCACGCGTCGCTGCCGGAAGCCTTCACGAGGAGGGAGATTATGCAACCTGCAATATTCTATAGCGTCTGAACCCGCTCCGAGCTACGCTCGAAAAAAAAATCTTTTACCCAGACGGGAACTCGCGAGGTGATGTTTTCGGCATTGTAGGTGCAAAGGAGAAAAGTTGAGACAGGAAAAAACACTTCCAGAAATCAAAGGATCCTAGTGGATCGGATCGCAAGCGAGGGGAACCTGGCTTCGTCATCTCTTCTCGAAGATTAAAAGGAAAGCTCACCCCTGGAAGGAAAATGCAGGCCTTGCTCAAGAAGAGGAAAATCATCCTGTAAGCAGGGACAACAACGGAGAGTTTAGATGAGAAAATCTTGATCTCGTCAAGACGTCAGGCGAACAGCTGGCATCATGCTCAGAGGAAGAAAATATGACATCGCTCAAGAAGGAAAGGGAGCAAGCTATATAGGAGGATCTTGAGAAGAAACCTGCGGCTGAAGTCAGAGCATCTCGCCTAGGGAAGAGAAGTGCGCACAATATGGGGGAAGGGTCCAAAAAGCAGCAAGAAAGGGGGATCTCTCGAGACTGCAGAAGCGGCTAGCGTCCGGGACGGAAAGTTGCGCTCTTTAAGTCAATTTCAAGACTTCTAGGAGGAAGATACAAAAGGCTTGCCCTTAACGAGAGAAAGAAGCACAGCGCACCATCGGAAGGCCGTGGGGGGTGGGGGGGTGTGGGGTGGTGTGGGGTGTTTGGGGGATTTTTTTTAAACTATTTCAACGATTCATTAATATTTCGACTTTAGCAAACGGAGTAGGTCTAAGGCAGAGCATCGCCGATCGGGTTAACCTAGGACCAGGTATCCCAGCTCTCGTCGGAGCATCCGAATAGGAGAAAGAAAAAAAAAACAAAACCCAGCGATTTGAGAAAATCCGTTCTCGGCCGACGACCTAGGGATTGTCAAATTTAAATACTCGGAAGATTTCTTGAACCCTTCCAAGAAAGAAGAATAGGTGTCTTATAGGGATGTTATAACACCCAAAAAAAAGCGCGAACGCGTCAGAGAAGTCGTAGTTCAACAAGGTGTAACCAGAGAAGGAGATTAAGGGGAGGCCGCGGTAAATGATCGACAAGTCCGGAAAACGATATAAAAAAAAAAAAGTAGGAGCTTTGTTCAAAGGGCGCGATGCGCAGAATGACAGAATATAGACTAAAAAAAGAGACGCGGCTCGTCGAGCCTGGGATATTCGCGATTTCCGTATCATAGGGATGCGAAAAAAGGGGCAAGTCTTTCTGCTAATGATCACGTAAAGAATCAGCCGCTTTGCCCAGGATTGACAGGACCGATGGGTCTTTAGAAAGATGAAACTTTTAGCTCTTTTAAGGCCCTGGGAGCAGGTGCATGGAAAACAAAAAGGCGTCCCTCGGTCGCTCCGATGAGAAGTCGTGGTGAAATATAATCTCCACCGTGGCAGAGCGGGCCTTGGGTTCGATTCTATGCACTTGCTGCTTCCAGAAAAGAGGGGCCATAGAAAGAGAAACTCTCCGATCTCAATCGACAGTAGGAAGAGCAAGTAGTGGCGTCACCTGTGTAAACCCTCCAAGGACGGCTCAGGCATCAAGAGGTCCTTGAGGGAGGAGGGAACCAAAACGAAGAGGGGGAGCTCGGGAGGATCCCCTGGGACATCTCTAGAAGCGGAAGGGCGCTGGCAGAATGCGCTTTGAAGAGTTCGCCGTCGCTTTAATTCCTAAAAGTAAAGGGCCCTATCTCTTCTGAAAAATGAAGAAAAAAACAGTCTCACCCCTATGCCATGTTGAACAGGGGCAAAACAGGGGGGAGCGATCGATAGAGAGTATCGTCAAAAAAAGGCAATATAAAGAGTACAGAGCATAGGACCGGAATTAGTTGCCGAAAGCGAGAATAAAGAAGTGAAGAGAGAGTTTGCAGGAAGATTCAAAGTCTTGGAATCTGACTCTGCAGACAGACCAACGCGAGAAGATCCAGAATTGTTGCGATAAGGAGGACGGTGAAAAGGAAATCTGGAAGAACTCGCTCGAGGAAAAATGGTGGAGACTCTACTAAGAAGTAAGCCCGAGGCATATTGCTAACTCTTTATACTTGGCTCACGAATGTAAGAATGCCTCCTGCACGATGGGCTCAGTCGAATCGACCGAGCGAAAAAGAGTAAACGCAGGAGAACAGTCTTGACCTAGGGTGGGAGGTCAGGGGAGATCCCGTCTCAGTCGGTGTAACGCAGCCGCTCGGCGAATAGCAGAGGTCAACTCCTGGACTCGCGTCTGACCAAGTGGAAAAGTCGAGCAGCCTCGCCGCTGACTCGCGGCGAATAACTCTAAGAGTGCCACGTACGCAGTTGTAGTAACGTCACTCGCAGCCACAAAACAAGAAAGAAAGATCTCAAGAGGGCTTCGGATGTCTAGAACGAGCGAGGACTCTCTTCAAAAAAACAGAGGGGGAGATCAGCGATTAGGGGGGGAGAAGCAAAACTAACTCGGAACGGAGCATCATTTAAAATGTTGCGGTGGAAGAGGTTCAACAAAAAGGATCGAGGATTAACTGAAGCTGGCGTGGAGATCGTAGGCAATGGATCGGGGCATAAAAAAGAGAGCAACTCCAGTTGAAGAAGGACGTCCAGTCCGCCGTCTGTAAAAAGAGAGGAAAAGAGGGTTTAGTCACGAAAAGTGCACAAGACTTTCAAAGAGATCTCAAAGCATGAACCTCACGAGAGAAACCGAAAACCGGATCGACTATTATCGCCTCAAGGAGACTGAACTATCTCGACAGAGCTGGAGTCATTACATCCGCAAACGTGAAGTTTCGAAAGGGGTCAAAAGGGCAATAAAATCTCTGTGCGCGAAATTAGTCGAGAGGTCAGATCAAAAAACGGCAGAGACGAGTTAGCGCAGATTTCTCCACCCGCTACCTCGCCAGCGTCGAGGATATGCAGGCGGCGCGGAAAAGAGAACTTTGCCGTAAGACCTTGAGAAAAGAGAAAACAAACGAGCGTCGCATGGTATCTCGATAATTCTTACAGCCCCGTATAGAACACGCTCGGACGGGTATCGGAAGGGCAAAACGGCTGACACGATATTGGGCAGAGGCTCACAGAAAAGAATATCGGAAAGAGGTCACCTTATGGGCTCAGCAGCCCTCGGTATCCTGTGTAGAACTAAGAGTCAGCCGGGAATCATAAGCCTGGAGACTCAAGATCGGGGGGATACGTCGAGATGACTTCGGAAAGCAAACTACGCGGAGAATTGCCTAAAAAAGAAAAAGAGATAAGCTCGTGTTTGGGCGGCGCTAAGAAGTGACCGGGGAGGAGAAGAGCAGAAAGCGGCTGGCTGCAAACACTCTGGCAAAAAAGAACTGCTATCTTGAAAGGATTTGTCCCTCAGGGAAGGTGTAAGGAAAAAAAAACGGATCACTCTCAAAAGAAAATAGGAGCTTGGCCAAGGCGATAGCACAAGAATCAAAGAAAAACTTATGCAACCGGGGTTTGAAAGGAAGCAGGTACCAGCCGAGAACCGAGAGCGGGTCAGCGGGTAATTTTAGCAAAAGAAGAAGGCTCCCGCTAATCAAAAGAGCTTAGAAGGGGAAGGAACCGATCTGCTGAAGATTTCAGCGATGGAGTTAGTCACGAAAACACTCCTGCGCACCCCGCTATCCGCCTTAGAGGCTAAAAGCGAATCAGCGGAAGTCAAGAGTCAGACATCGCGGGGGAGGCTTGGACCTGTTATAAGTCCGACGGCGCCCGGGACCCAAACGAGAGGGAAATCCTAGTGAGGGGCGTCAGGGGAGGGTTCAAAGACGTCTCTCCAGGCCGACGAGTGTAGGAGTGTACAAGCGATTAGCTAGTCGATCCCTAAAAAGAATCTGAAAACGCTACAGACTTGAATCTTCCTTGGAGGTGGACGGATCTACAGCCAACGCTCGGTACTTAGCACTGCAGCGGACAAGGGTCGTTGAACTACATAAGAAAATGAGACGTCTCTCTGACTAGTCGATGGCACACATCGGTGTCACTATCGACAAGACTCTTAAGTGGTCTGTAAAGCTGGAGGAGAGGGTCGAACACTCGTCTGCGCGACTCGGCACCGACTGGAGAGGGGGCAAAGAGACGATGAGGGACGACAACTAATAATCGAAACACTATCCACCGTGTCCTCAAGCATTCTGGACCCAAGCCTTGGCCTGTGGGACAGCAGGAGTGGCTCAAAGGGGGGCTTCACATGGAGATGTGAGGCATATCTCATAAGTCTACTTAGGCGATCACCAAGGCCGGAAACCGACATCAGGCAAAATGGAGATACGCACAAGGCTGAAGAATGCGCATAAGGCTCACAAGGTCATGGCCGGACTTCGTAGGGGGATACCTACTAGGAAAGGAAACTAAGGACTGGGGAGATAAGAATGCTCCGCCAGGTGTAAGTAGGAACAGCGAACAATAAACGGAGTTTTGTTCGGCCATATTATTGAGTAGAAAAATCAAACCCCAACGGAGTATAGAAAAGAGATAGATCCCACGCAAATGTGCAATAAACCCGTGCATTCTATCAAGGAATTTTAAGGGCAGGACGTGACCTTCGATCATCCCGGCGCCGGATTAGAGATGCGCCCGACAGATCTCGCCAGCATTTGGCGCTGCCATTTATGAGAGGAAGGAGATCTGAAGAAAGGAGAGTCGAGACGTGAAGGATGCCTACAGGTAGGACTTATTGAGCGTAGCGAGGAGATCGGGGGGTCATTACAGATTAAAAGCGGGACACAGCTGTCCACCATCAGCGCGTACCGCGGCTAGCACTAGCGGATAGCGAAGAGAAGAAGAAGGGGGGGCCACTCAAGGGGGTCATTAATCGGACAGGAAAAAGGAAGTTATCTCGCTCAAGAGGCAAGTCCGAAACACGAAGCGTTGCAAGGTCGAAGTGAAAAAATATGAGGGCACTCGTCCAACGACTTACTTCTGGAAGGGAAGACCTAGAGAAAGTGGAGCACTTCCCTCGAGAAGAGGGCATATCGAAGATCGTGGGGCAATCCTGAAAAGCAATGTAGGGCCCTCAAAGGACAAGCGAAAGAGGCCTGGGCTTGTAAGAAACCTCTCGCGAGTCCTGGTCCGAAGACACGGCTACGATCGCGACACTGGGAAGTAACTAAGGGGAATGTTTCAGGTGGCGCGGGTGAGGCATATCGACGAGCGGGCTGAAAGCGGTTCAGTCCTTTTGCGAGGATGAAGAAGACTATAGCGGGGGAGACCGGGGCAGCTGAGGTAACCTTTACGCGAGTCTTTATATTACTAAAGGCAGCGTTCACCGAGTATCAAGAAAGGTGTAGGTCAGCTCAAGGCAAGAAGGTTGAATCAAAAAAGGGTATCTGGGGACGGGCCGAACAGAAGCACAAGGACAGAATAGAAGATACCTATGCCGGCGGGGGGGGGGGAACTTATAAGAGACATTTGCTCAGTGAAAAAGTGAGAAGTCAGGCTGGCCAGCATACCGGAGTACTTGGGCGATTGCAGATCCTAAAAGAAGGAAGCTCTAAAGGAAGGAGAGAGAGGAGGAGCGTTTTCCAGAGGAGAGAAGAAAAAAAAGAAAAAAAAGAAAAGAAGATTTTTTAAAAATGCGAGGGAGAGAAGGGAAAAGAAGAGAAAAAAAAAAGAAAAGAAAAAAAAGAAGGTAAAAGAACGGAAAGTAGGGAGAGAAATATAAAAAAAAGAAGAGAAAAAGAAGGGAGAGATTAAGAAAGAAGAGCGGGAGGGAGAGAGGAGAGAAGAGAGTCGTACAGAAAGAAGAAAGAAAAAACAACCATCCACACAACCAGTGCGAACACCACACAAACACTCTTTGGTGGCTGAGTCATTGACCATAAAAACAAAAGATAATCAAAAGGAGAATGAGAAGAACACGCGATCTCAATCGAATCATGGGAGGCAAGAGGAAGCAAAACGCACAGCCCACGAGGATCTCGGAGGGAGGGAGGGGGGGCACCGCAGTACCACAGAATCTCAGATTTGTGACCACAGAAGTAGATAGTCGGGCTCTTTAGTCTGCGAAGGGAACACAAAAACTAGCTTCGAGAAGCTCAGAGGAGGCAGACGCAAGCTGAAAGGGGACAGCTTCAAGGGAGGGGGAGTTTAGGAAGAAAAAAAACTAGAAGTGTAAGATTTACGAATTAGCTGAGTAAGGGACTTGCGAGGCGAGCTCGGAGTACTAGAGGAGTAATGGTAACAATGAAGCAAACAGTCATAACCTTTGGAAAGAAGTAAGATAAAGCTGTCCTATTAAATTAGCAGAGAGTCACAGCACGTATCATATTGTGCAAGTAGTCAAACCTTAGAGGAGAGATCAAAGGGAAGAATAAAGGGGGAAACTCGCGGGTTTTACAACGACAAAAAATTCTGAGGGTCGAGAAGACGGCGTCGACCTCGTCCATCACTTCTTGTTTCTATAAAGGTCTCGTTGGGCTAAATCAAGCGCGATATGGCCCTTAATATGGGAGACGAACTTAAATCGCTAATGGGCTCCAGTCGAGTGGTTGAGAAGGCGTTACGGCTTGCAGAACACTAAATGGAATCCGAAGAAAGGGGCTGAAAAAAAAAACGAAGGTCCGAGATCGTGCAGGACGTGCCGGCGCTGCAGCTCGCGAGTCACGCCGGCGGACTAAGAAAGGCGCAGGATGCTGGGAAACACGGGTCGTTTAAACGAAGCCCGGAATCGGCCGTGAGGCCGGTCTGTGAGTCTGACCCAGCGGGCGCGTAGCATTCCTCTAGAACGCCTCAAAGCGGGAGGCAAGGACTATTCTCAGTCCATCCGGAGGGGGACTAGGGGCTAGAATCATAAGATCGGCGGGCAACCGCCCCTCACTTGGAGCTAGGGAGTTTAATGGTAAGAGACTTATCTCTCGTAACACCAAACGGGGGAGATTCGGACTTGCAAACGAACGAATACGCATCATGAGACTGGATATCTATCACGAGGACTGATATTACCTGACTTCTGGTCAGTGGAGATTTAGGCGGCGAGGCAGTAAAAAAGGCTCGAGACTCCGAGGAGTTGGGGAGGACTGACGAAAGTCCGATAGGAGGGATAGTCTTCTACAGACTGACAGTTCTGCAGTTCTTGCGCACGGAAACTGGAAGCGACCCGGCGAAACTAATTTGAGAGAGGCGCATACTCCTCAATCTCAAACTCGTCGCTGAGCAAAAGCGGACTGCGGAAAGGCCGCAAAAGGTATCGCCTTAAAAGGGAGAGGGAGTAGACCTGGGGAGCAAGCTTCTTCGAAAATTGGGCCTGGTGACTCATCTCCTAATTCCGTCAGGAAAGTCGCCCACCCCCGGTAGAGAGAGCTTCTATTCGAGAACGGCGGGACGACCGCGCCGCGCGAGTGGCACATTCAGACATGTGGGAAGCGCAGGAACCGAGGATAAGAACACGTCGGTATAGAGGAGCACGACAGAGCACTCTAACCGGTAGCGTACAAAAAGGAAGGAGCCAGATATGTCCGAAGAGGGTATCTATCAAAAAAAGATCGAAGGTTTGCCTCTGTTTAGGGATTGGCAACAGCGGTGAGCCTGTGCTTAGATATCAAAAAATCGCAGAGAAACGACATGCAACAAGCAGTACAAGCGTAGGGGCCGCTCTGACATCGAGAGGTCGCTGGAGCTGACCCTCCCTGTCACACGAGCCTGGCCCGACGCGTGCCCCCGAAGACGCTAGTGGGGGCCGAATCACTCAAGACAGAAGCTGCAGCCGAAGATCGCGGCTGTTCATAGAGCGCAAGCCGGCGACGCGAACTTGCCCTAAGGGAGAGGTACGGATAAGAGAGAAGGTCAAAAGGGTACTATTCTCTGAAGCCGAAGAGGGATCATGGGGGAAGGGGGCTAAAAAGGGAGTACGTTCAGTTCGCACCGTGAGAAGAGCTTCTATATTTTCCAAAAGCGAAAAGAAAGGGCGCTTGATGGTAGCGCAAGAGGCTGGAAGATCTCACAGCGTTCGAACGGCGAGCACTCGTGGCGAGGGAGGGAGGATCTAGGGAAACTGAGGGAAGTGGAATCAGATCAATGGACAACTACGTAACCACCTGTCACTCCGCTAGATCCGAGAGCACTTAAAAAAAAGCGAGAAAGGGCTTTTCGAGGGTTTACGTGATAATCAGAACTCGCCACTTTTGCCCACCAGCAGAAGTCCCTGTTCTTGTTAAGTTCAATCGGGGCCTTAAGCGTCGGACACTGAAAAAGGGCAAAAAGTGTAAAGATCATCGGCGCGGAAACGCGATAATGAGCAAAAATGTCACACGGCGGCCCTCAGGAGGGGGGCTATCGCTCCAAGCCACCTTATTAGGGCAACGCCCTAATCGGGCGGAACAGGGACGAAGAGAGATTATTCCATGCGATATACAGAGGACGGCCAGCATCGGTGCACTATGGCGGTGCTGAGGTGCGGAATAGGGCTGATTGGCGCCTAGCTCGAGGAATCCGCTGGCAGATGCTACTGGATAAGGCAAGACTCTCGGCTCCCGGCTCTAAAAGACACGAAAGGGAAAAGCCTGACTGGAATTCCGAGGAAAGCTCCGGTTTGGGAAAACCAAGGGATGTCCCTCGCAGTGGAGTCCGGTATAAGGGAGATAACCGCTAAGGCCCGGGAGTAAAGATCCGACAGATCAGGGTCACGAAGCGTTAGGGCTCACGGCGCTCAGAGAGACGAGCTCTGGGTCACTATCGCACAAAGGGCTCAGGCACGAGCGGACCCGGGCCCGCTGGACCTCGAGAGACCTCCCGGGAAAAGGGGGTTCACCGCCAAATTAAACCTCGCGTAATCATCTCCTCGTTCAGATACAACGTTGTGGGGCTCAACATAGAGGGGTAAACAGAAAGGAGGAGGATTAAAAGTGAGCAAAAGCTTCTACTTCCGAGAGTCTAGGATAATAAAGCGTTGAAAAATTACGACATCACTGATAAAGCGTAAAGCAAGGGGGCTCAATTAATCAAGGGGAAAAAAAAGCATGAATACAGCGAATGTGGCGAGGGATAGGATCTGAAGGACGAAGAAAATAAGATTTCAAGGATGAAAAGCCGTTACGGGAGG